>Ga0247841_10003018_pt1 | contig 31989 bp, 42 predicted proteins | sample LaCruzMarch2015__2_FD_192410 | JGI IMG/M metagenome (GOLD analysis project Ga0247841, IMG submission 192410) | Freshwater microbial communities from meromictic Lake La Cruz, Castile-La Mancha, Spain - LaCruzMarch2015_18m | ecosystem: Environmental > Aquatic > Freshwater > Lake | place: Spain...
CAGGTAGATCCGATAATATTAATGTTGTTCCGTATATAGCGTTGTCGTGAGGATAAAGAAATGGGAAAGTTATTTTTTCGTTATGGCGTGATGGGATCTAGTAAAACAGCGTCAGCACTAATGCTCAAATATAATTTTGAGGAAAGAGGACAACAAGTATTATTAGTCAAGTCGTCAGTAGATACACGAGATGGTTTGAATCAAATTAGCAGTCGTACAGGATTAAGTGCAGAATGTATCACTTTTGAAGAATTATTAAATTACGATTTATTAAATTACGATTTAATTATTGTTGACGAAGTACAATTTGTAAGCAAAAAAGATATAGACGTATTGATTCATATTACAGACAAAATAGGTGTTAACGTCGTTTGTTATGGTTTACGAACAGATTTCCAAGGCAATTTATTTGAGGGAAGTCTACATCTTTTAAGTCACGCCGATAAGATCGAAGAATTAAAGAGCAGTTGTTGGTGTGGCCGAAAGGCTACACACAATGCACGATTAGACGAGACAGGAAAAGTTATCAAAATAGGTGATCAATTACAAATAGGCGGTAATGATAAATATGTCTCATTATGTCGGAAACATTTCATCACAGGACGATCGTTTTAGAGTTCTTTATTGCGATCACTGAAGTGTCACAGAGGGGGGAGAAGTCAAACTATAAAAATTGTTGTGAACTAGCTAACATCATCCAAGCTAAAATGGAGGTAAACGATTTTGTGGGATGTTGTAAGTAACAACGGTGTAGAGGGTGGGAGTCCGCGGAGAGCGGAACAAGATCGAAGGAGGATAAAGTGAAAGTATATCTTGATGCAGGACACGGAGGTTTGGATTCGGGCGCCGTAGGTAGTGACCGAAACGAAAAAGACGACAACGGAACTTTAACAAATCTAGTTGGAGATATATTAGAGTCGTCAGGAATAACAGTCTTTAAAAACTTAACACCAAATGATAGTTTACAAACAGTTACGAAACAATCCAACGAGGTAAACGTGGATTTGTTCGTAAGTATACATAGAAATGCTTTTGACGACACTACCGCAAACGGTTTAGAAGTTTGGGTATGCAAAAATGCAAGAACAGTGACACGTAAAAATGCTCAAATCGTTTACGACAAAATGTGTAGTGTAACGCCAGAGATGAAAGCACGTGGAATAAAAGAATCCAACTTTTACGTCTTAGTCAACACAAAAGCGCCCGCAATGTTATTGGAAATGGGATTTGTTACCAATACGAACGATAACAAATTATTTGACAAATATATTTTTGATTATGCCGAAGCAATTGCTAAAGGTATTTGCGAAATTTTAAATGTTCCGTTTTTAAAGAGAATGTACGCCGTACAAATAGGAGTTTTTACCGATAAAGTGCAGGCGACTCAAAAAATGGACGAGGCTAAAAGTAAAGGATTTTTGGAGGCTTGTGTTGTATGAAGGACTTTATCACGTGGGAAAGCATTTCTCATGTCACAGGTGTAACAATGGTAACAGGATTAATAACTCAATTGCTTAAAAATATTGTGCCGATTCCGACACAAATACTTGCTTATATTGTGGCCACGCTGGTATTGATTGGTTGTGATATTAAAAACAAGAATTTCAGCGGGATACCTTTATCTCTCATAAATGGATTTGTTGCAGCGTCTATTGCATCAAATTCTGTCTCACTGGTCAATCGTTTGTGTTGACGATGAATAATGCACAAATTCGAGCCATACGTGAGGTATACGGGTAGGTTTCTATGTTAGTCGTATGTTTTCTTGTTTTAATAGTAAATGCTTGCTATGGTACTTTAAAACGTCTAAAAAAAGAAAAAGAAACATTTGACAATAACAACAATTGTTGTTATACTATTAATGAGGAGGTGAATGCATGGATACGCTATTAAATGTAGCGATTTTAGTACTATTAAGTATAGGATTAATTTTACAGATTAATCACAGATACTCAACCTTGCGACGTATTCAAAAAGTAGAACAACATGTTTTCGGAGAGTGCGATGAATATTTACAAAAAAATTCAGCAAGTAAAAAGAAAATTGCTAACAGCAAACATAAAAAAAAGCGGTTATAATCCGTACGCTAAATTCAATTATTATGAATTGACCGATTTTGTACCATACATTGTTCAATATTGTGATGATATTGGTTTATACACAACTTTTACATTCAATCCCGCTGAAGGGATCTTGAAAATAATAAACATTGATAAACCCGAAGAAATCGTCGAGTGTGCCATGCCAATGGCACGTGCCGAAATAAAAGGATGTAACGAAGTACAGTTGTTGGGTGGAACAGTAACTTATTTAAAACGTTATTTGTACCTTAACGCTTTTGATATTGTCGAAAGCGATCTTTTCGATGCTCAAAATTTCACAGATAAGGAATATCGTTGTGAGACTTGTAAAAAGAAGTTCGAACACCTAGTAAACGAAGATGGTACAGTACTTAGCGCTGAAACGCAATACAAACAATTAGAAGTCAAATATGGTCGGGTAATATGTCAACAGTGCAGGAGGACAAACTAATGCAATACAAAATCGTAGGTGAATTGGATTTGAAAAAGGCAAGAGAAAGAATAAAGATTAATAAAACAGATATAGAAGATGCACCATTAGATTTTTTTCAAAAAAATAATTTCAAAACTTTAATTCAGATGGAGACTTTTCAAACCAAGAAGACTTATTATATAGTTTTTTCTTCTAATTGTCTCACTTTTCTGTAAAAACTGTTGTGTGGCATATTCATATACTCCCTAAACTCTACCGCTTTAATCTCCTTGTTTTTCCATTTCACATAATATTTGTTCCACTTTTCTTCGTCTAACTGGTTAGGTTTACGTCCTTTATATTTACCTTTATTTTTTGCTAGGTCTATACCTTCCCGCTGACGTTGTAACAAGCAATCTCTTTCCAGTTGAGCAATAGCTCCAAATATAGTCAATACGCACATTCCTACAGCTGTGCTAGTATCAACCGCCTCTTTCTGAATAATCAATCCAACTTCTTTCTTCTTTAAAAAGTCAACGATATCTAATAAATCTTTAGTATTACGTGCTAATCTCGAAATACTTTCAACTACTACACAATCACCTTCACGGACAAATTCCAACATTGTCTGTAACATTGGTCGATCTCGATTCTTTCCACTAAGTTTATCAATGTAAATTTTTTGTGCACCTAATTTTCTTAAAATTATTTCTTGTCTTTCTATGTTTTGTTCTTCTGTGCTTACTCTGACATATCCTATTTTCATACTTACCTCTTTTTTTTGTACCGTTTGAATCCTTATATAATTATAGTACATACAACAATTAAAATCAAACTTTATTGGTACAAAAATAAGAGCAAAAATTTAGTACAACTATGGTAATCCCTTATGGTATAATTTTTCAAAAGACATCAGGAGGTTTTTAGCATGAACGAAATAGTATTTCAAATTGTGACTGGTTACCCTATCGATTATTTCGAACAAGAAAACAAAAAACTAACTCAAGAGGAAATACAAAAAATTGAATCATTGACACTTATCAATGATACTTTATCTAGTGATATTAATCGATACGAAAAAATAAGATATTTGACTCGTGCATTTTGGAAATCTGAAAACTGAAAAAAGAAAATGTAACCGAATGCAGAATTTGGCGAAAAGGCGAAAAATTTATCCTCAACGCCGTAAGACCCCCTAACTTCAGGAGGGGGATATAAGGCGAAGATTCGAAAGAATCTTAAAAATATGGTATAATAAATGTACTATGAAGAAGAATAAGTCATTCAAATATCGATTCTATCCAAACAAAGAACAAACTGAAATGTTGAATCAGACATTTGGGTGTGTGAGGTATGTATGGAATCAGATATTAGATTGGAGAAGTAGGGAGTATTCACTTCGTGGAAACAAGATAAACTATTGTGCTACCAGCAAAAGATTAACCGAGTTAAAGAAAGAAAAAGAATGGTTAAAATTAGTAAGTTCAATAGCACTACAACAGGGATTAAGGAATCAAGATAGTGCATTCTCAAACTTTTTCAAGAAGAGAGCAAAATATCCAACATTCAAGAAGAAGATAAGTAATCAATCGTTTAGGTTAACAAATGGTGGATTCACTTTGAAAGATGGAAAACTATACATAGCCAAATGCAGAGAACCATTAGCGGTGAGATGGAGTAGACAACTTAAAGGCGAAACAAAATCAATAACAATAAGTAAAGATAGTTCGGGAAGATTTCATGTTTCGTTTTGCAGTGAAGTAGAAATAGAGCAATTGTGTCAAGTTTCGAAAAGCGTTGGTATAGATTTAGGATTAACAGATTTTGCAATAACAAGCGACGGCGAAAAGATAAAGCCTTTGAAATGTTTGGTAAAGAATCAAGCTAAACTAAAGAAGTATCAAAAAAGATTAAGTAGAAAAACAAAAGGTTCAAATCGCAGAAACAAAGCAAGAATAAAAGTAGCTAAGATTCATGCCAAAATAAGTGATTCAAGGAACAATTTCCTGCACAAATTAAGTACTAAGCTGATTAACGAAAACCAAGTAATTTGCATGGAAGACTTAAACGTTGCAGGAATGATTAAGAATAGAAAATTAGCAAAAGCAATAGCTGATGCAAGTTGGTCAAAGTTTGTGAACATGCTTGAATATAAAGCTGAATGGTATGGCAGAACAGTCGTTAAGATATCGCCATGGTATCCAAGCAGTCAAATATGTTCGAGTTGTGGAACTCTAAGTGGCAAGAAACCTCTAAATATTAGAGAATGGACATGCCAGAAATGTGGTGTTACACACGACCGAGATATAAATGCATCCATAAATATACATACCGCTGGACTAGCGGAAATTCACGCACAGGGAGATACCTCTATCGGGGCTACTATTGGTAAAACGGTATTAGCTAGACACGTGTCGTAGAACTGTGAATCCCCCTTCCTTTAGGTGGGGGAGAAGTCAATTGCTTAGGATCGTTACCAAATTCACCATGTGAACTACAAATCGATTCTTTACCGCTTGCATCCAGCCCTTCCACCACTATTTGCATTTTTTCAACCTCCTATAAAATGTTGAATAAGGAATATCCATTGCTACCATCCATTGTTTTTGTGTTATTGACTTATTTTTCCATAAGGTGTAATATGCATTCCAGAGTTGCATATCAATTTCTTTAGGTTTAGCACCAGCATTTTTCCAAGTACTGGCACGCACTTGCTGGAAACGGTGCAATTCTACATCGCGAAGTACATATAAAGTTGCACGTGTGATTGGATTACTAGTATCAAATTCATCATCGATAGCAATTATGTTTATTTCTCTTTTCAACATTTTTATAAGCATTTGTAGGACTATTCTTGTACTACAACCGAGTTGACACAATTTCCGTACAACTAAAGTATCACCAGATTGCAAGACGTTTTTTAAAACGTCTAATTGTGGTCGCTTGCGTTCGCTAAAACTCACACAATCATAATACATTTGATCTACATTTTTTAATTGTTTGTCGTTGTCGTTGTCAGCGTAACCATAAACCATTATTATTATCACCTCTTAGATTTATTATATCACAATTAAATTAGGAGTACATATATAATATGGATAGAAGTAGATTAAACAAACGAAAGATATCTAGAGATAAATTACACTATTTACGTGTCGAATTATATTGTTATCCTGACACGAAACGTGCAATTGCTAGCAAGAAGTTAACACGCAAGCAAAATGCCTATATGGGTAAAATTGTGAAAGCGATAGAGGACGCGTTGGCACAATTATCTAAAACGTCAAACGGTGACTTGAAAGTGAAATTATTGCAAGATATGTATTGGTATTCCAGACACGTAAACTATATGGGTATAGCAATGCGACACCACGTACACTACAACACCGTGAGAAATTGGGAGATTGAATTTTTTGCCATATTATCTGAAATTTTAGGTTTGACACTATTTATTTAATTGTGGTATAGTGATAAATAACCGCAAGGAGGTGGAAAAATGAGTGGATGATTTTGATCCTTATTACGACGACGACGAAGAAGAAGATTTAGAAGAACAATTTAATAATACATTGACTTTTGAAGATTGGCAGAAAGGTATTGAAAAAATATTAAAAGCCGAAATAGATGAATCACAGTTTCAAGGAATTTATCTAATCGACTAATATAAAAAAGGTTATTTGTATGTTAACAGAAAAGTCAATTGAAAACAAGATCAAGCGGTTATTAGCAAGCCGAGGTGCATATTTTTTCAAGCATTTCGGATGCAACTTTTCAACAGCGGGTGTACCCGATTTAATTTGTTGTGTAAATGGTCGTTTTATTGCAATTGAAGTAAAAGCGCCAAACGGACGTCTTAGTGCAATTCAGAAGATACATATTCAGCGGATTATAGAAGCTGGAGGGATTGCAATTGTAGCTCAGTCCGTCGAGGAGGTAGAACATTGCTTGAACTATTTGATTATCAATTGAATTACATACGCAAAGCACGTCCAAATTGGCTATATGATTGTGACACAGGGATAGGTAAAACCGTGATGGGACTTGCTCATTATAGGGCTCATTTTAGTGATGTACCACTTGCTATAGTAGCACCAGCAAGCAAAATCAAAGAGGGTGGCTGGCAAAGAACATTAAAACAAATGTGTCCAAATAAACCGTATAGAATTTGTTCTTACAATAAATTAAAAAACAGTTTGGAATCCTTATTTGGTCACTTTATTATTTTCGATGAGTGCCATAGGCTAAAAGACTCATGCGGTGTCTGGGGCAAAGCTGCTTACAAAATATGCACAAAAGCAAAAGGATTTATTATGTTATCAGCAACCCCAATTCCCAACACTTGGGAGGATGCGATAAATTACTTTAAAATTTTTGGACTCATTAAAAATAAGACAACATTTATTAATCGTTTTGCATTGTACACCCGACGATATGGTTATTTCGAAGTGATAGGTTGGAGAAACGAACATAAAATTAAGGCAATGTGGCAATCCATCTCAAAACGACTAAATAAAGAAGATTGTATTGATTTACCACCAATCGTTTTTAAAGATGTTTTTTTCGAGCAATCCAGAGAATACAAAAAAATATTAAAAACAAGAGTATTAGACGGGGTACCTTATGATTGTTCAATGTCGTGGAGACACGCATTGCGTAAATTTACATCACCACACGAGAAAATGGATTATCTGAAAGACTTTTTGGAATCTACTAATCAAAATGTAGTGATATTTTACAACTACAAATACGAACTGGAATTACTCAAACAGTCTATAAAAGATAAGACCATTTACGAGTGCAATGGACAAACCAAAAATCTACCACCATATGGCACAAAAATTAAAAATAGTGTCACTTTAGCAAACTACAAAAGCGGTAGCGAGGGGGTCGAATTTACCTATGCAAATATAATCATCTATTTCAGTCCAACAGAAAGTTATACGGAATTTTACCAATCCTATGGTCGTTGTCACAGACTTAATCAAGACAGTAAGGTTACGGTTTATCAATTTAAAACACTCAACAGCATTGAGGAGGCTATTTATGATGCATTACAAAATAAACAAGATTTTGTGTTCGATCTGTGGGAGGCAAAAATTGCAGGATAAAAATATAACCGAGAAAAGGGATCGTTATTTGGGTGGATCAGATTTGCCCAAGGTTATGACGACTAGCAATTTATACCGACTTGCTCACGAAAAACTTAACCCTAAATTTCACGGCAATGAGTACACCTTTTATGGGCAATTTATCGAGCCAAAAATACGTCAATATATCAATTATAGTCAAGGTTATGAGTTTGCCCCAGCAACAATAATACGAGGCGAGTATCGTGGTAATTGTGACGGTATAGACGACCGATTTGGAAAATTATTAGAGATTAAGACGTATGGTGCAGATTTAGACTTAAATTATTATTTACCGCAAATTCAATGCTATTTAGAATTGTTTGATTTGAAAAATTGTATTGTTGCAGCATATCAACGACCAGATAATTTTTTCCATTGGGGGGATATTACTAGTCCGCAGAGTTATAACCTTGAATTCAATACCGACAGAATCGAAATGTATCTGGTACAAAGGAACAAGGCAACATGGCGTAAAATCGACCGTCGAGCGTCTAATTTTATGCGAGGACTTAATGCATTACGGACAAATCCAGCATCGAAAGAACGGGATTTCAACATTCAAGTTTACGGCAAGAGGTTTGTTGAATTGACAGAAGCATGGCGAGATTCTAAAGAACTACAAGACTTGTGTGTCCGTGAGGATATTTACAAAGCACAAATTGGAGGTGTGCATATTGCCCGAACAGATATATCTGAATTAGTGATCGATGTCGGTCGGTTAGCCGAAGAAATGCCCGAAGTTTTTGAGAAATATAAGAATATCAAGAATTCAAAGAAATTTGCGATCAGGAGAAACAAGTATGTTATTGCCGATTAATATTCCCAAAATTGCCAATGTCACACCAAAGAACTTTTTTATTTGGGGTGAAAGTATGTCTGGAAAGACGTATCTTGCAACAGAGTTTCCAAATGCTTTATTGCTCAACACGGACGGTAATGCAATTAAAGTCAAAACACCGTCGCTTGATATACGTGATTATAGCGAGTTTTTACAAACCATTGAAGAATTAGAAAAAGGGGGACACACCTATGAGTCCATAATTATTGATCTTATCGATGACGTCCGCACAATGGTCAACAACCACGTTTGTGCAAAATACAAGATAGAGACACTCAGTGACTTGAAATACGGCAAAGCATCAGGTGAATTTAAAGATTTATGGATCAAATTAATGACAAGGTTATCACAATTACCTTACAACGTTATTTTTGTCTCTCATATTATCGAAGCAAACGGATTTGAGGCAAAAGACGTAGACAAACCATCTTTACCACAACGAGAACTCAATGTGTGCATGGGACGTTGTGACTTATCCATACGTTGCAAAAAGATAGGCGAAAACTATATTAGACAATGCGATCGAAAAAGACACCATTATAAACCCGAAGATATCCAAGATAAACGAGTTACCGAAATACTTAACAATGTAAAAAATTTAATTGAAAAAGGAAATTGATAAATATGGAATTACAAGCAATTATAGAACGAATCGTTGTAGAAAATACCCCTAAACCAGCAGTAGAACAAGGTACTTATGATGCTACAGTTTGCAAAATAGAAGCACGCAAAAACGACAAAGGTACGCATTGGTTGTCTTTTATCTGCGAATTGGAGGATGGTCGTACAATCGACGTACGTTATTATTTCACTGAAAAAACAGCGGGACGATCGTTTCACGAGATAAAAAGATTGGCACGTGACTTTGAATTAAAACTCAATGTACAAGAATTCAAATCTTTAAATTATTTAGCAAACCTTTTCGCACCAATTTTAGGTCTAACAATCGCACTAAATATTGCGGTAAACGGAGAATACACAAATTACGTTATAGGCAGGTGTAAATGATATGTATGCTTACGATTTCGAAGTTTTCCCACACGATTGGTTAGTAGTTTTCAAAAATTACGAAGAAACCATTGTCGTACATAATGATGTGAATAAACTAAAACAAGTGATCGTCGGAATGAAAATTCCGACGTTGGTCGGCTTTAATAATTATCATTACGACGATCTAATACTAACCAAACTATTGTCACCCGATGTGACAAAATCAGAGATTTATAACTTATCTCAAAAAATAGTAAAAAGCAAGGATAATTTATTTGCCAATTTGAAAATATTAACTTTAGATGTCAAACAAGAATTAGCGTTAGATTTGTCACTAAAATCAATAGAAGCGCATTTAGGTTTAGATATTGTTGAGTGCTCAGTACCGTGGAATATAGACAGACCGTTGACACAGGAAGAAATCGCAGAGGTTACAAAATATTGCATTCACGACGTGGACGCTACCCTTAAAATTTGGAAATTAAGACAGGATTATTTTTCAGCAAAAGCAAATCTAGTTAGGGAATTCAACTTGCCTTATACCGCTCTCAAAAAGACGCAAGCATCTTTAGCAGCAGAAGTTTTGAATTGCATACCCGTTACACCACCACACGATCGTCTAAAAATTGATTACGATCCTAATATCGATTGGGAATTAATACCCTACAACGTCCGAAAATTTTTCGAAGATACAACAAAAAGATATGCACGTAATGAAAGTTTTGAAAAGTTAGAAAAACGCGAAATGTCTATAATTCTGAATTCCGTTCCTCATTGCGTGGGATTTGGTGGTCTACACGGGGGACTAATCAATTACATAGGGGAAGGTGTATTTTGGCACATAGACGTTAGTTCTTATTACCCTAGCTTGATTATCAATAATAATTGGATGTCACGTGCATCTCTCAAACCAGAGAAATACAAAGAAATTAGAGACACTAGATTCAAATTGAAAGCACAAGGTGATACACGAGAATATGTCTACAAAATTATTCTGAATTCCACTTTTGGAGCGATGAAGTCCAAGTACAATAAATTATTTGATCCAAAACAAGCGAACAATATTTGTGTCAATGGTCAGCTTATTTTGATTCAATTAATCAGGGAATTAAAACCTTTTATACGATTAATTCAGTCAAATACAGACGGTCTAATCGTTGAAGTTTTAGATGCTGAGGGGATTAAGTTAGTACTCAATTCATTCAGTTGTCGTTTCAACCTAGACTTTTCAGTTACTCATCTCAAAAAGATAGTTCAGCGGGACGTGAACAATTATGCAGCACAAACAATAGACGGCAAAATTAAAACTAAGGGCGTTTTTTCAGAGAAAAGCTGGAAGAATAACAGCCTCAACATCATTCCAAAGGCACTCAAAAAATTGTATTTTGAGGGAGGTGATTTGTTAGATACTATTAGGAATTCCAATATTTTGGATTATCAAATTGTCGCTAAAGCTGGTAGCAAATACGACCATATCAGCCAAAACGGAATGAAGTTGCAAAAATGTAACAGGATTTTCGCAACCCCCAATGGGTCACCAATCTACAAATGTAAGATTAAAGCCGACCAATTAACCTACAACAAGATACCGAACACCAGTGATAAAAGTACCCCATGGAATGGGTCAGATTATGACAACAATGTAACTATTGACTACAACTTTTATCACAATCTAATTTCGCAAGAGCTCAAAAGTTTTCAATAAACCCATTACAAGGAGGATAAAACCGTGCTATATATTCCACTTAATTATAACAAAGAACCGATAATTCCGCAAGTAATTCCACAGAATTGTGTAGCAGATTTGGACAAACTAGAAAACGCAGGAATATTATTACCGAAGGATATTGTGGTTATTGATTTCGATGGTCACAATACAAATGAAAAACACTATGTTGATTGGTTACTTGAAAATTATCCAACACTATGTGTTACAACAGATCGAGGTTATCATATTTATTATAAGAAGGCACCAGGCGTACGATTCACCCACGTTTCTAATAGATTGTGTGCTTGTGGCCTAATAGTTGATTTCGTTTGCGGAAAGTTTGTCACAATAAAACGTGGTGGTATTGAACGCAAAAGAACGGGGGATTTTGAGTTTTCTAAGTTACCTACATTACCTAAATGTCTTTATCCATTAGGTAATATAAGAGACCAAGTTTCTTTAGCGGGTACAGACGAGGGTGAAAGAAACAATAATTTGTATTATCACTTGCTACATATTAGACGGAAATATGGAAGCGAGGACTTTTCAGAAATTGCACAAATTATTAATAATGTTATGTTCCGCAAACCATTACCAGAGAAAGAACTCAAAACTACATATCACAGTGCTATGGAGGCTAACCTAGAGGGTAATTCAACTACACGTGGTGGCAATAATGGTGGAAGTAGTACATTTGAGTTGGCAAAGTGGCTCATAGATACTTTTTCAGTTAGAAAGTACAAAGGTCAGTTATGGCACAAAAACGGTATTGGTTACGTGGCCGACGAGAGTTTGCTAGCATCTGAACTCAATAATATTAAGCCAATAACCGCAAATAAGTGGAGTGAAATATTATTTCAGTTACACCATTGTAAAAAAATAAGAATACCAGATGAACACAAGTCTCATATTAGGGTCGACAACGGTGTTATATACGATGGTAAATTCATGGATATACTACCCTCCGATGATTTCACAGCGTTCTATTTGCCCATTGCCTACAATCCCAATGCATACGACGAACATGTAGATGGATTCCTCAATTTCTTATCCGCTAACGACCGAGATATGAGAAACGTGATAGAAGAAATGTTCGGCCACATAATACTAACCGAAGACGCACCACACGCCTTTTTCTTGATCACTGGTAATGGCGAGAATGGTAAAAGCACATTCCTCAATATGATAAAAGCATTCACTAAAGGACTACACTCAACAGTAGATATTAAGAACTTTAGTAACCCTAACGCACTAGTGAGGATGTACAACAAATTGGTCAACGTAGCCGACGATGTTGATCCAGACTTTTTCGAAGATTCTAAACCGCTGAAAGTTATTTCGAGTGGTGGAGAAATGGAAGTAAAAGTGCTATTCAAAGACACTTTTTCAATCACACTAAGATCATCATTAATTTTCACAGCTAACCGTGCACCAGTATGGAAAGATAAGACACACGGAATTTATAGACGATTCAATATTATTCATCTAGACAATATAATCCAAGAAACAGAGATTGATTTTCTTGAGAAACTAACTACAAATAATGCCAAACAATACATATTACGGTTAGCACTTGAGGGTGTAGATAGATTTTTCAAGAACAACATGAAAGTTTCTTATTGCAAAAGAGCTGAAGAGGCGAAGCATCAATACATGACAGAAAGTGATCCTATGCTTTACTGGTTAGATGAAACAGGTGAAGATATCAACGACCAAAATTTACAAGAAGTTTATGAAATGTTCACCTTGTGGTCACAAGTATCAGGTGTAAAACAATTATCTAAAATTGAGTTTGGTAGAAGACTAAGAAACATTGGATATTATACAGAATCGAGAAAAGAGAACGGTCAAAGCAAGAGGAAAATATTCAAAAGATAAAAATATTGACTACGGATACTACGGATGACTACGGATGTTTTAATACATCCGTAACCGCATCTAATCCAGTAATAATGCAAGGTTGAAGGTTATAGACTACAGATACTACAGTATTTTTTTTATATATTATATATTATATATTATTATGTTGTTTGGAAAGTGTATGAGTAACTTCTAAGGTATATAATGCCAAGGTTGAAAAAACGCAAGATCCGTAGTTTGTAAAAAAACAACCCTCAAACCCGCATTATAGAGGGATTTCTAATCCGTAGTAATAGCAAAAAATAGCAATATCATCCGTAGTTTTTAGAAATCCAATTATTGCAACATGAACAGTCTTTTACCCTAATAGCGGTATAAATTATATTTTAAAATAAAAACACATGAAGGTAATTTCGAAGTGAATACGAAGAAGAGAAATGATGTTTATTTTGATTGGGATCATAGTAATGAATATTATGTAAAGACCGACAAAGAGCTCAAAAATAGGTATTTTGTTCTTAATAAGAATTTTGTAATAGATTTCCGATTTGCAGACTGTGAGAGACAAATTAATAACAATCAGATAGGTAGGCGATTTGCAATTCTGGATAGCATTGCCAGTTCAGACAATTTAATCGTATGTTTTTTTGATTTCAAATGTGATTCGAAATACTTAAAACAAAAAGAGTATAACAATTATTCATTAAAAAGGATTATAGAATACATTCAAGCAAACTTTTCAAAACTTTACAGCAAGAAACACGAATCAACAATTAGAAAAGAATTGACTAGTTTTACCAACATAAAAGATAAGTGCCATTTCATCCACAAAGATTTAGGAGGATTTTTGAATCAAGAATTAGATTCATATATTAAAGAATTATTGTACATTGGATTTGTGAAATAGGAGGGGTGCATATGGTTTACAATATCTTTTGTCAGCTCCAAAATGTTGAAATATAATCGTCTACACGATTATTTTTTTGTAGTCTAGCTAACCTCTTTTTGTGTATTGTATAAATGAGAGAGGTGAACAATGAAAACATTAACTTTAGTTTATCTAGAGAACGGCAAAGTGCATAACGACGGTAATGCATTTGCTTTTGATGGTGAGAATTACGGCCTTACAGTCAATATAACCGTACCCGAAGGTTACGAAACCTATACTTTTGTTATGGAATGTACCAACGACACAGTAACCAAACAAATAGCGTTAGTGAGAGGTTTGACAGAATATGAGTTCAGTGTGGACGACGAACTAAGTAGTACTGGAACTTTAGAAATGCAATTAATAGCAACTACCACAGATGATCAGAATGAGACGTTAGTAGTTAAGTGGCAAAAGTACAACATTCTAGTGGATGAGGAAACCAATACCACGGTAGATGGAACAGTCACAAAAGCGTATGTGAATACTCAAGACACAGCAACACTAACGGCAGCGAAAGATTACACAGACCAAGCAATCGCAGGGGTAATGGAGATAATAAATAATTTATAGAGTGGTAAATATGAAGAAAAAAGTAGGGAGAGGACTAGCATTCAAATCAGTTGAAGAATTGAATTCAAAACTAGAAAACTACAAGGAGTACCTAACTAAGACGGGTAAGCCACCGACAATGGCGGGATTAGCCTATTATTTAGGAATAGACAGACGTACGCTTTACAACTATGCAGAAAAGGATGAATTTTTTCACACTATAAAAAACTTTAGGGATTGGATCATGATGACACTTGAAGAATCAGCAATAGAAAAGGGAAATGGTGGAATAGTCTTTTTACTCAAGAACTATGGATACACAGACCAGCAGAATGTTGACGTCACTGGTGGGGTAGATTTACATATCAAGTGGGTAAGTGATGGAAATACAACTAAATAGTGCCTATAAGCCAGCAAGAGAAACGAAAGCAAGATATCGAGTGATTTATGGTGGTGCTGGATCAGGCAAATCACGGTTTGTCGGACAAGAAACTATTATAAATATGCTAATAGACAGCAACTTTAAATATCTTGTGGTACGTAAAACAAGCAGAAGTATCCGTGAATCAGTCTATGCCGAACTTGAGAGTCTTATTAACTCATATAATCTCCACAAATATTTCAGAATCAACAAAACAGAAATGTCGTTCGAGTGCATTAATGGTTCGAAACTAATAACCAGCGGATTAGATAATGTTGAAAAACTTAAGTCTATTCAGGGAGTCAATAGGATTTGGGTAGAGGAAGCATCAGAGATTTCAGAGAACGATTTCACTCAACTTGACTTACGTATGCGAGGTAAAAACAATCTTAATTACCAAATGACCGTTACATTTAATCCTATTTCAGAATTACATTGGTTGAAGAAAAAGTTTTTTGACGTTGGAATGCAAGACTGTTTCATACTCAAAACAACATACAAAGACAACTCATTTCTAGATGAGAGATACATAAAAACCTTAACCGAACTGAAGGAAATAGACTACCAATATTACAAAATTTATTGTTTAGGGGAGTGGGGTAGTTTAGGAAATTTAATTTATAACAATTGGGAAAAGCAGGATTTATCTAAGATAAAAGATACTTTTGACAATCATTTCAACGGTCTAGATTGGGGATTCTCCGATGATCCTACCGCAATAATACGTGTACATTTGGATAGTAAGCATAAGACTTTATACGTTGTGGACGAAATTTATCAGCGGGAATTACATACCGACCAAATCGCCAACATTTTGAAAGACAAAATTGGTAATGAATACATTACTTGCGATTCATCCGAACCTAGAAGTATAGCAGACTTAAAGCGACACGGAATAAAAGCTAAAGGTGCGAAAAAGGGAAAGGGAAGCATAGAACACGGAATCAAGTACTTGCAAGGTTTAAAAATTGTAGTTGACAATGTGTGCATAAACACCATAAAGGAGTTGACAAGTTACAAATGGCGAGAAGACAAAGACGGCAATGTTATTGCTAATCCAGTAGATCGAAATAATCACTTATTAGATGCTTTACGGTATGGACTAGAAGATGAAATGATTAGTAAAGATAAATGGGGATGGTAGAGGAATGAATTTAATAAACAGTATTACAGATACGAAGAATGCAACCGAAGCAATTAACAATCTAATTTATCAATTTGAGAACAGTGAATTAAGAAAAAAGATGGTTGACGGTTATAACTATTATCGTAGTGAAAATACAGCTATAAACGACCGTCAAATGCTTGTTTATGTACAAGACGAAAACGGAAATCCAGTTGAAATGGAAGATCCTTATAAGGCGAACAATCAGTTAGCAAGCGGATTTATGCGAACATTAATAGATCAAAAAATAAACTATTCATTGGGTAAAAAAATAACATTAGATGTTGATAATGAAAAATTATTTTATGAAACAGTGGGTAAAGATTTTCAGGTTTATTTGAAACGATTAGGAAAAGAGGCAAGCATTAAGGGTATTGGTTGGTTGCACGTATACATGAAAACAGATGGTACTTTAGGATTAACAATTGTACCAAGTGAACAAATAATACCTATTTACAAAACGTACGACAGCAAGGAATTAGATTTGATAATACGTTATTACAATTTTAGTAAGATTACACAAAAGGGTACTTATGAGATTGTGACACGTGTGGAAGTTTGGGACTCTCAACAAGCAACTTATTACGAACGTAGTGATGAGAGTGGATTCTATTATTTGCTAACAGACGAGCAAATGTTCGATACTTTTGGGGAGTGTCAACCTAATCCTAAATATCATTTTCAACGTGCGTTTATTTATGGTGATAGTGTAGCCAGTAGCGAGGGTGTGCCGTGGGGTAAAGTACCGTTTATTCCTCTTTATAACAACGATGAAAGTGATTATGATTTACAGTCAGTAAAAACGTATGTTGATGCTTATGATATCGTCAATTCCGATTTCATTAATAACCTTGTCGATTTCCAAGATATTTATTGGATTCTAAAAGGATATGATGGGGAAAATCTTTTAGAATTTTTGACTCAAGTAAAAAGATATAAAACATTAAAAGTCTCAGAATCAGGAGATGCACGAGCCGAGAAATTAGATGTACCGTATGAGGCACGAAAAGAAGCGAAGGAAAGTTTAGAAAAAGATATTTATGCATTTGGAATGGGATTCAATCCTAATCAAATAGGTGATGGAAATATTACCAACATAGTTATACAAAGTAGATACACACAATTAGACTTGAAAGCCGACGCCTTCGAAGAACAGGTTGATATTTTTGTTGGCAAGTTTCTTTATTTTATAAATACATTTTTACAATTACATAGTAAACCACTGTTGATTATTGATGCTATTACCTATAACAGATCAATGATGATGAACGAAGCCGAGTTACTCAAATCCAACGCAGAACAAAAAGGTGTGATATCCGAACAAACAAGGTTGAAGAACCATATTTGGGTAGATAACGTGGACGAAGAAATAACGATGATGGAAGATGAAATACAAACGCCAGATTTGAGTGATACGTCAGATTTAGAAAACAACAACGAGGTTGTAAATGACGAACAATTATAGTCTTGCAGACAACATAGAAGAACGCCTAACAAATAAACAAGTACGATTGTTAGTTAAGAATTACAAAATAGCATTAAAAGAAATTAAGTCGTCAATTGCAACAGGATTTGAACAATACGGTGGCGATTGGGTAGAGATGAATAAATACAATCGTCTTTTAATGCTTGAAAAATCCATAACTGAAGAAATACGTAAATTAACAGCTAAGAATGCAGTGAGTATGATATCGGGAACAAAGAACACCTACATGGAGTCTTATTATGTCACAGGATACGTATTAGAGAGTGATTTAGGGGTGAAGTTAGGATTTGGTTTATTAGATCCAGTAGCAGTAACTAAAGCCATTCAAAATCCACTAGATCGTGTTGGTTTCTTGCAACGCAACAGGGACAACCAAGCCAAAATGACAAAACAATTATTAGAAACATTAACACAAGGATTAATCAAGGGTGATTCTTACCATACAATCGCCAAAGCAGTCACGAAAAATATGGAAGTTGGAGCGTCCAACGCTGAAAGAATTGTACGTACTGAAAACCACAGAGTATTATTGCAAGCACGCCTAGATGGTATGGGTAAAGCAGAGAAAAAAGGGATCGATATAAAAAAGCAATGGTCGTCCGCCCGAGACGAACGTACGAGAGCAGCACACAAACAACTAAACGGTGTAACAATCCCGCTGAACGCTCTTTTTCAGTCAAGTACAGGAGCACGAGGAATGGGGCCAGGACAAATGGGATCGACAGCAGACGATATTAATTGTCGTTGTAGTTTAGTATCAATAGTAGACGATTACGAACCTAAAACCACCACTGAAAAGTTTGTAAATTACGAGGGGTGGTATAAGGATAGAATACAGTGAAACGGCGTTTTTAAAGGTTACGCCAAAAAGAAACGTAACTATTAGAGCGGAAAGACCGCTATAAAAACTTAATAATAGCAGAGGTATTGAAATGGAATGGTTGGATGAAATACTCAATAATACAGAATTAACAGACAAAAAAGATGCAATTTGTAAGGAATTAGCAAAACATTTTGTTCCTAAACATGTTTTCAATGAACAGTCGGAAAAATTAAAAGATAAAACAACAGAATTAGAAACGGTAAATAGCAAGTTTGAAGAAACCGTTAACAATTTACCGAAAGTTGAGAGTGAGCGAGAAGAATTGAAAACAAAACTGGAACAAATAAAAACAGATTTCGAAAACTTTAAAACCGAGACAGATAATAGAGTTTTGATTCTAAAAAAACGTCAAGCGGTTGAAAAAGGTTTGAGAGATGCCCGAGCTAATCCAGACACGATTGATTTATTGTTAGACAAATTTAATTACGATGAAATAGAGTTAGATGGTGATAAGATTTCAAATTTTGACAAACTCATCGAACCTATGAGGAGTGAAAGAAAGTCACTTTTTGGTGAAATAAAAATCAGCGGGACAGATATAACCAAAGGAGTCAATGCACCAACTACAACATATAGGACTAAATACGACGAAGCGTTACGGAACGGTAAAACTTTAGACGCTATAAAAATTAAGCAAGAAGCGTTTAAGCAAGGTGAATATATTTAAAACGGAGGATTAGAAAATGGCACAAATCACAGGACAAGGAACTAATTGGAATTTACCTAATTATGCAGGTGAATTATACACAGCTGATGCTATTAATACCCCTATATTGACAATGTTAGGTGGATTAACAGGCGGAGGAATGCAAACACAGAATTTTGAATTTCCTTGTTCGTCTGAATACGATTTCCCAGCCGTGACACAACCTGCCATTACAGAGGATACATCATTAACAGCCCCAAGTGCAACAGCAGCGGTAAGAACTCAAATAAAGAACGTTGCACAGATATTCCAGCAAGCAGTTTCTTTATCTTATGAAAAATTATCCAATGCTGGAAGACTAATTGGGATTAATACACAGGGACAGGTTAACAACATATCCGATGAATTAGCGTGGCAGATAGATTACAACCTCAAAATTATTGCAAGGAATATTGAAAACACTATTCTAAACGGTGTTTATCAAATTTCTACAGCATCCGACGTTGCCAACAAAACACGTGGTCTAATTGCAACAACTTCACTAAGTGGTGGTACAACCATCAACGCAGCAGCTGCAACATTATCTAAAGAGTTATTACAACAATTATTTAGGACTATGTTTACAGCGGGTGCAATGTTCATGCTACCAGTTATTTTTGTGAATGGATTCCAAAAACAAAAAATTAGCGATATTTACGGGTATGCACCAGAATCCATAAATGTCGGTGGTGTAAATATTAAGCAAATTGAAACAGATTTCGGAAATATTGGTATTGCCCCAGCACACAGATTTATGCCTACATCAAGTTTATTGCTTGTGGATATGTCTGTTGTAGCACCAGTATTCCAACCCGTACCAGGCAAAGGTAATTTCTTTTACGAAGATTTATCTAAGACAGGTGCAAGCGATAACGGTCAAATATACGGTAAATTTGGATTAGATCATGGCCCAGCTTTTGCACACGGATCAATTACTAGTTTAGCAACATCTTAATTAAAAAGGAGGTGAAAATAACATGGCAACAATAGAAATTAATACATTACGTGAACCAGAGTTGCGAAAAGTATTCACAGATTTATTAGATACCACCGACGGACACGACCATGATGGAATTAATAGCAAATCCTTGTCAGCATCCGCCGTAGTAGCTAATAATAGTGTCAATGAGGCAAAGATTGTAGATGGGGCAGTTACCGCCGCAAAATTAGCAAGCGACGCGGTGACTACCGTAAAAATTCTTGATGGTAACGTGACCGCAGCAAAACTAGATAGTGATGCAGTGACTACAGTCAAAATTCTTGATGCTAATGTCACAGCGGGAAAACTGGCAAGCGACGCCGTAACTACAGTGAAAATATTAGACGGGAATGTAACTACAGGAAAACTAGCAAGCGACGCCGTAACTACAGTGAAAATATTAGACGGGAATGTAACTACAGGAAAACTAGCAGCGGGAGCGGTAACAGCAACCGAGTTAGGAAGTGACGCGGTTACAACCGCAAAAATACTAAACTCAAATGTAACAGCAGCAAAATTAGGAAGTGACGCGGTTACAACAGCTAAGATTTTGAACGCTAATGTTACAGCGGACAAATTAGCAACCGATTCAGTGACTACAATCAAAATTGCAGATGCTCAGGTTACTACCGCTAAAATTACAGACGCCAACGTGACAGCGGATAAATTAGCGAGTGACGCGGTGACTACAGCTAAAATACTAAATGCCAATGTAACAGCCGATAAGTTGGCAGCCGATGCGGTTACTACCGTAAAAATACTAAACGCTAATGTGACAACAACTAAGATTGCAGATTTGAATGTTACAACCGACAAATTAGCAGCGAGTGCGGTTACGACCGCTAAAATTACAGATGCAAATGTAACAGCTGGAAAACTAGCAAGTGATTCAGTAACTACAGTGAAAATTTTGAATGGTAATGTGACAAGTCCGAAGATATCACCACAATTTATGCACGTTGCGGTCGTTGAGTTAACAGCGGGTAACGCCAATGCGGTTGCTTTTGCATGGGAGAACGAAGAGGCGACAGATGCAATAGTACATAGAGTACTTGTGGATATTACAGCAGCGGGAGGGACAGCGACGTCCGTTTTAAATATTGGATCAGCGGCAACAGCGGTAACAGAGTCAGATAATTTGCTGGATGGTATTGACGCCAACGCTCAAGCAGTTTATGACAACTTAAGCGACGCCGGTACTAATGGCACAACAAAACAGCGAGTTGATGCAGGTAAATTTGTAACGGGAACAATCAAAATAGCAAACGCCGCCTCTTTAGCAGGTTACGTTTACATTTATTACACAGCAATTCCAGCAGCGTAGGAGGGTGCAATAAAATGAAATTTTATTCCAACGTTCCCGCTGAAATATTTTGGGATAATTCCGAACGAAAGGCGTTATGCGCCTTTTCGGACGGGGTATATGAAACAGAAAATCCAAGAGAGATCGAGATATTAAAACAATATTATCGATATGATGAGGAGGTGATAGTAGATGAGTCAGTCCAGAACAACGCAATTAGCAGAGTTCGAGAACGAAAGACTAACATTGGCAAAAAGAGTAATTAATACCGATCATGCTTATATACACGAAAAGTTAGGATACATAATGTTTATAGAGCAGGCAACAGTAAGTAACAGTCAATATGCAATAAAAACACCAGCCTTAAAATATTTACACTTTAAGAATCTAAAAATGAGTGCAGCGGGAGGAACAGTAAGGTTTGCAATACGCAGATCCACTGTTACCAATCCTATAGATATTAATTCAGCGGGATCAACGTCCGCAGATGTGACAGGGCCACACAATATGAACGAGTACGGTCTAGCCTCAGGAGTTGTTGTGACTAAGACAGCAACATACAACAACGCGAAAAGTGGTGAGGATTGGTTTGTTGGAATTGTTCAGGGTAGCGCAACGAATCAATTTACATCTATTGGTGAAACCTCCATGGGTGAGAATCAAGAGTTTGTGATGAAACCTAATAGTTACTACATTATCGATATAAAAAAGGTTGGTAGTGATACAGCAGCAAACGTCACAATGTCGGCGTTTTGGTATGAAGAGACAGGCGGTGCATAATGGTTGATTATCTTTTAAGACAGAAGTTAACCGAGTGGGCGGTAGGATGGTCAAATAACGATGACGTGAGAGATGCACCCGAACTTGATTTATTTTTAGATCAAGCAACAACAAGGATAAATAATGACGGGAAAACGTCTGAAAGTTTAGGAGATTATTCAGTCAGTTACGGGACAGCCAGTGAGAACAGTTTGCCCGCAATTGCAGAACGCTTTTTAGGTCGATATAGATGTTTGAGGTGGTAAACGGTGTTAGAGGGAATCGAGAATTATTTTGTAGAAGGAATAGAAGTTTACACCAAAACAACAAGTAAAGACGATTATGGTGCAGATATAGAAACGTGGACAAAAGACCGTGATATCACTGGTAGATTAAGACCGTTACGAGGAAACGAACGTTTTGTATCTGGTGCAGAACATCAAATATCCACACACAGAGTATATACACACGACGATGATATTACAGAGAACGACAAGATAAAATACGAAAATACAGAATACGATGTTGTTTTTGTTTCCAATCCTATGACTTTTAACAGTTTTTACCAAATTGATTTGGAAGTGATCAAATGAAATTAAAAAAGAATAGGATTCCCGACGCCATTAAGATGATCCAAGAAGAGAAAGAAAAGGCGTTATTAAAGGCAGCATTGATTGTCGAAGGTGGGGCAACAAAAATAGTGCCCGTCGATACTGGACGTTTGAAAGCGTCCATCACACACAGGATCGAAGGGGATAAGGTATATGTTGGAACAAACGTTGTTTATGCCGCAAAGATTGAATATGGCGGATCGAAAAAAGCGCCTCAAGGATATTTGCGACCAAGTTTGTATGCTAACGATAAAAAGATAAGAGAAATTTTGATAGCAGGACTAAAGGGGTTGAGTGGATTATGATTGAAAAAAAAGTATTTGATTTGATTGAAAATATAGCACCCACTAGCCCTATTTTGCACCAAAAAATTTATCCATCTATAACATACAACGTAATATCCGCAAGCGAACAGTATAACCATGATGGAAATAGTAACGTCAAACAATTAATGATGCAGATATCAACGTGGGGAAAAACATACGCAGAAGCGAAAGATACGCAAGATTTAGTTTTTGTAACATTGGACGCTTACAAAAATCAAGATATAACAGGAATATTTCTTGAGACAACTGTTGATCTATACGACGGCGAGACAGAGGTATACAAGTGTGCAAGTGATTATCGTGTGAATTATAGGGAGGTTTAAAATGGCAGGTATTTTTGGGTACGGTACAATCTTTTCGGCAACAGTAAGTAACGTCTTAACACCTATTGCCGAGTTGCTAGATATCGCAGGATTAGAACTAGAAGCAGACGACGTTGATTTAACGACACACAGTTCGGCAAACGGTTATCGTCAATACGTTCAAGGGTTGAAGGATGGCGGAGAAGTATCGTTAGAGGGTAATTTTGCAAGTGACAGTAGTCAGGTTGCTTTAAAAACATTATTTGACAGCGGGACAACTGTTGCGATGACAATTGCATTTCCTAATGGGGGAGGGGTCTGGTCGTTTAATGGGTACGTGAAAGGTATCTCAACAGATGCACCACATGACGATAAAATCGAGTTTACCGCAACAATTAAAGTAACAGGGCAACCGACTTTAACAAGCAGTTCAAACGTTTACAGTGCAGTTTTGACAATTCAGGACGAGTTGGCAGCAGCAGTTGAGGGTGCAATAGTGTACTTGAACGATAAAACTGTGGAAACTTTAGCAGACGGTGTGGCAACATTTACAAACTTAACAAATGGTACGTATGGTTGTTTGATAGCAAAAGATGGATATGTAACACAAACCGCAAGCGCAGAAGTGAATAACGCAAATGTGTTGGATACTATTACTTTTGTAGCCGTACCTAACTGATATGGAGGGGATAATCCTTGAGAAGTTTTACTTTCGATGTGAAAGACAAAACATACACACTCAGATATAATTTCAACGCCGTTTGCGATTTGGAAGAAGAGGCGGGGTATGGAATACAAACCTTATTTGATCCGAAAAAGGTAGGATTGAATATAATTAGATTGCTCATTTGGGCAGGGTTGAAGTGGCAAGACAGAGGTATTACAAAACAAAGAGCAGGTGAAATACTCAATCTATACATTGAACAGGGTGGGGATTATTCCGAGTTAGTAAATAAGGCAAGTGAACTATTACTAACAAGTGTCACAAACGACAAAATGAAACAGGTGGAAACGGCGGGGGAATAGATGCCCCCTTGTCGTTTTTCGAAGTCGCAAAGAAATGCGAAATCGAAGCGTACAAATTGGGGGCAACACCTAGTGTATTTTGGGAAATGATTCCCGCCGAATTTTTTTGTTGGCAAAGAGCACGTATTGATGCACTGAAGATTGATATTAAAAACAAACAACACTTAACAGGATTGATTTGCGCTACAATCGCAAATTTTGCACCGAGTAAGAAACGCAAAGTCTACAAGATAGAGGATTTCATAGCTAAAGAAAGAAAAAAGAAAACGGGAAAAGAAATGCTCAAAACGGTTGAGAGATTAAATAAATTATTTGGTGGTAAAGACACGAGGGGGTGAAATTTTGGCAGTAGCAGAATTAGAAATATCGATAGATATAGATGAGAAGAGTGCGATCGCAGGTTTGACAAGGTTACAGGATACTTTTGCAAATATGCTAGACAATTTAGGTGCAGGGGTGGATGAACTCAAGAAAAAATGGGATCAGTTTGGGGGAGAAATACCAAAGTTACCAAAAGCACCAGATCCGTTCGAAACTCCCAAGAAAAGTTCGGATGAATTCCAAAAGAAAATGTTGTCTATGGGAACAGCGTTGTCAGCGTCGGGTATGGCAATGACTCAATCTTTAACACAACCTATTACTCAGTTTGGACAAGCGTCGTTCGAAGCATATGGAAATTTTGAAAAAGCATTATCTGGTGTCAAAACAGTTACAGGTGGAACGGCTGAAAGTTTGACACAATTAGAAGCTAAAGCAATGAGTATAGGGTCAACAACAAAATATTCAGCAACCGAAGCAGCTAACGCTATGTATTTCATGGGATCAGCGGGATGGTCAACTGGTGAAATTATGTCTGGTTTGGAAGCAGTCACCACGTTAGCTACAGCAGCAGATGTGGATTTAGCGACAGCATCAGAATTTTGTACAAGTACTATGGCAGCATTTGGACTAACCGCAGATCAGACGTCACAATTCACCGACGTTTTGGCAGTAGCTGCAGCAAAGACAAATACAGACGTAACAGGTATGGGTGCAGCGATGAAATATGTTGCTCCCGTAGCGGGTGCATTGGGATATAGCGTGCAAGATACAGCGCTTGCAATAGGATTAATGTCAAATGCAGGAATCAAGGGTGAGCAAGCTGGTACGTCGTTACGTGCGTCTTTAAGTAGTTTGATTAGTCCGAGTTCCGAGGCAGCGGGAGTGATGCAACAATTAGGGATTAACATGACAGACTCATCGGGTAAAGCGTTACCATTCAATCAGGTTTTAGGCAATTTGAGAACGTCTTTTGGTGGATTATCCGAGGATCAGAAAGTACAAGCCGCAAGCACCTTGTTCGGTCAAGAGGCAATGTCTGGAATGCTTGCGGTTATTAATGCATCTGATGAGGATTTCAACGGGTTACAAACATCATTACAAAATTCCGATGGTGCCGCCAAAGATATGGCTAAAACGATGGGAGACAACGCACCATCAAAAATCGATCAAATGAAAGCTAAAATAAACACACTACAAATAGAATTGGGGGAGAAATTAGCACCCGCAATTGAGGGCGTTTTAACTTTTGTAAGTAATTTGTTAGATTGGTTTAGCAAACTAGACGGGACAACACAAGGATTAGTTTTGATCATTTTGGGTTTAGTTGCAGCAATAGGGCCGGTAGCAGGTATTTTGGGTGGTATTGCTACAATTGCAGGTGTGTTGGCGCCGCTTTTAGCAACCGTCGGGGGTGCATTTGCCGCAATTACAGCCCCAGTTTGGTTGGTTATTGGAGCTATAGCAGCAGCAATAGCGATTGGTATTTTGTTGTGGAAGAATTGGGACACAATCAAAGAATGGTGTGGGAAGTTGTGGTCGTGGATTAAGGAAAAATGGGACGCTATAAAAGATGCGATTGTGAATGCAGTAAGTCGTGCGATTGATTGGGTAAAGTCAATCGATTTATTCCAAATTGGTAAAAACATGATTCAAGGTCTGATAAATGGTGTGGTCAATATGGCAACAGCTATATGGAACGCAATTGTAAATACAGTAAAGGGAGCAATCGATGGAGCAAAGAAGTTTTTAGGTATATCATCACCATCCAAACTCATGATGGACGTCGGAATAAATACAGGTAAAGGTTTGATTATTGGTATCGATGATACTTACGATAATGTCGCTAAAGCATCAAGCGGATTGGGAAAGGCGGTAACGGATGGTTACGGTCAAAATAACAATTATAGTAATAACATGCAGAGTAACGTCACAATCAACGTCCGTTCAGCAGCTGAAGCGGTAAAAGAGATAATGGTGCTAAATAAACAGCTAGCGATGGGATGGTAATATGGAATATTTAAAATATGTAAATGCTATAGGACAGGAAGCAACCTTTTCCGAAAACAGTAAATATTTATGGTTATCCGTTGATGATTTGGGTGCAAACAGTGTATCGTTTCAAACAGTAGCATCACCGTATCAAGACGGAGAGACAGCTATAGGCACACCATATTTTGATGCTAAAATAATATCGTTGAAATTTGCAATTGTTTCTAATACGGTTGTTTCCGATATGAGGTCACTCAATCAAATTCTTAATCCAAAATTAGGTATGGGGCAATTACAATATTTTCGGGATGGTATTACCTATATTTTAGACTCAGTCAAACCGAAAGTATTACCAACCTTACCAGGCGGATCGGAACGTGGTAGTTCTTTTCAAAAATCGTTGGTAATATTTGAAGCATTCAATCCGCTTTATACCGACGTTGATTACACCTCAGCAACGGTTGGATCTGGACAATTATTGTTTAGTTTTGCAGTCAACATTACAGATACTTTTGAATTTGACGTTTTAGATATTCAGGGTGTTATTGTACAAAACACAGGAGACGTTGCAGCACCTATACGAGTACAGGTGGATGGGGAATTTGAAGGGCCATTAAGAATCACCAATATGACCACAGGGGAAAAGATAGTTATTCAATTAGGATTAACAAACGACGAAAGACTTATTATTACAACCGACACAGAGAACACAAATGTTTTAAAAGAGACGATATCAACAAAGGTTTTTGTGTCTGCTTTTAATTATATAGATATCACAGAAACAGAATTTTTTTTGTTGGCACTAGGTAACAATCAAATTTTAATAGAGAGTCAAAATTCTGAAATTGTGGGTGCTATTATTCAATACAAAAACAGATATGTAGGGGTGTAGTAATGAAGTCTTTAAATGTAATGAATTTGGATTTCAACCTATTAGCAATTCTAAACGGTTACAATTCTATAGTTTTAACAAGAGTTTGGAATGAAATGGGCACTATGCATATTGAAATTAATTCAGAAGTTACAAACGCATCATTGATTACATTGAATACTATTGTGTGGTTGGGAAAAGATTTCGACCGTGTCTACATAGTTGAACGTATTGAAGAAGTTTTTGAAAATGGAATAATAGTACGCAAAATTGACTGTTTAGCAATTGAATCCTTATTACGAGATTATATTACAATACCACCGACAGGGGATGAAAGAGATACTATAACAGGGACAAGGGAGCAGATTGTACGTGGATGGGTAGACAATAATACCATCAATCCAGAAGATGCAAATAGAGTGCAGTATGAAATTGCATTAGGGACTTATAACGGATATGGCACAACAATTACAGAAGGAAGCAGATACAAGAATTTAGCCGAAGAAATTAAGCGAGTTTTATTACCAGAAAGTTTAAGTTGGAAACTAATACTTGACGTGCTAAATTCCACTTTTGTTTTTAATGTTTATGAAGCAGTGGATAAGAGTTATGGTAGTTTGACACCAGAATCTAAAATACTTTTTGGATCTGAATATGGAAACATATCTACATATACCCGTGTTGTGGATAATTTAAGCGAAAAAACGTATGTTTATGCAGGTGGTCAAGGTGAAGGAATAGCAAGAACAATTGTAGAGGTGGCGGCAACAGGAGACAGACGGAAAGAATTATTTGTTGATGCACGAGATATATCAGACACAGGAGAGTTACAAGAAAGAGCTTTACAAAATTTGTCCGACAATCAAGTGATTGATAATTTTGAATTTGAAGTTATCGAAAGACAATACACGTACGGGACAGATTATGATTTGGGTGATATTGTCACAATCGTTATAGATAAAAATACATATTACGATAAACAAATCATCAAGATTACAGAAATTCACGAACGTAATAAAATTCAAGTGATACCAGAATTTGGTAGCACAACACAAGGATTAAGCGATAAATTAAAAAAATTCGTTTCACGACTAAGTGTTGTAGAAACGGTGTGAGGTATAAATGGCAAATATCAACGATTATGGATTTCCATTCACGTCTGTTGCAGGCGACCGACAGTATGGATCAGATGATTGGCGTACATATTTTGATGCTTTAGGGGACAGTGGTGTGGTTGATGATGTTCTGAATGAGTTAGCAGTTGCTGAATCCACAGTACCAGCAAGGAGTGTGCAAATAGCTACTGGTGCAGTATGTATTAAAGGTGCTTTAATATATGCGGATTCCATTTCAACTCTCACTTTTACAACCAATACATCAGGTAGTACAAGAATTGACCGAGTCGTGGCAAGACTGAATTATGACGACAGAAAAATAGAGTTTGCAGTTTTGCAGGGTACACCGTCAGGGTCGCCAGTCGCCCCAAGTTTGACACAAAATACAACGTATTGGGAATTATCTTTAGCAAAAGTAACATTAGCAAATGGGTACACAACAATTACAAATGCTAATATCACAGACGAACGTTCGGATGATACGGTATGCGGATATACTACATTCAGAGCGTTGAATAAAGTAGACAAAATAGTAACAGGTACAAATGCTAAAACGTACGCTTACACACGTACTCAGACTAGTGACAGTACAGCTACGCAAGGAAGTATAGAAGTAGAGACAGTGCCAGTGGCAAGTAGTAGTAATGTAGTGACTTCGGGGGGTGTGTACTCTAAGGATATTAGGATTGTAGAGACTTCGGATACTATTGATCAAGCACAATTGGTAAGAGAGATTACAAACAAAATATATCATCAACTAAGCAAAGGGGTGGAAACAGAGTACGAGAGTGCCAACACCTCTTATATTTCTATAGCAGAAATTAATGCAAACACTTTTGTTATAGCTTATAAAGATGCTGGAAATAGCAACTATGGTACAGCAGGAGTAGTTACGGTTGACGATGATGATATAACACTAGTAGATACAGTAGTATTCGAGAGTGCTAACACTAGTTATATATCAGTATGCAAGGTAGACACAAACAAGGCGTTAGTATGCTATACGGATGTTGGCAACAGTGCTTATGGCACAGCCTGTGTTTTAAGTTATAACGGTACGGATGAGTTAACAGCAGGCACACCAGCGGTTTTCGAGAGTGCTACAACTACTCATATTTCTGTCTGTCAATTGGACACTGACAAAGCGATAGTGTGTTATAGGGATGATGGTAATAGCTATTATGGTACAGCAAATGTATTAACAGTGTCAGGTACAGATGTGGCAGGCAATACACCTTATGTATACGATTCTAGACGATCTGATAATAATGTAGTAGTGCAAGTAGCTACTGATAAGGCAGTAGTTATTAATAGTTGTGTTGCTGATGGATACAACCACACTTGTATTTTAAGCGTGAGTACAACGACAATATCGTCGACAACTGCGTCCATATTCTCAACTAATTATTCTTCTCAGAGTTCTGCCACCCTGATAGATACTGGCAAAATACTCGTGTGCTATAACTATGCTAATGTTGTAGATTACAAAGCATATGGCAAAGCAAAACTCATCAGCATAGTAGCTCCTTACACCGCGTTAACTTACTCCAACATTTCACGAGAGTACCTATTCGAGGCTGGGGATGTATATCTAATGTCTCTCAGTAAAATTGATACCAATAAGGCAATGGTTTTGTATACCAATAACTCAGCAACCAATAATGCACGTATAATCACTTACGATGGACGACAGCTCAACATAGGAGCACCTCTAATTTTAACTAAATTTTATGCTACAAGCATTGCAACCGCACAAGTAACTACAGATAAGATAATTAGTGCTTATGACGATGAGACTAATAATTATGGTAAAGCAACTATTTTTACTCGCAATGATGCTACAGGATATGCTCTAGCTCCACAATTCTCAACAAACGAGCTCAGTGGGAATGCAAGCAATATTAATGTTGTGCCTTATATACCATTAACTTAAGGAGATTTACTATGTCTAAATTGCATTTTAGGTATGGGGTAATGGGATCAAGCAAGACAGCACACGCATTGATGCTCCATTACAACTTTAAAGAGCGAAATAGATCATCGTTATTAGTTAAGCCAGCCATAGACGACAGAGATGGATCAGATATTATCAAATCTAGATGTGGATTAGAATCTAAGTGTTTATTATTTGATAAATTAAGTGTTAAAAAAGCACAAGGATATGAAATTGTAATAGTAGATGAAGCTCAGTTTTTGAAATTGGAAGATGTAAAGTTACTAATTAGTTTAGTTGATGATTATGATGTAACGGTAATTTGCTATGGATTAAGGACGGATTTTAAGGGCGAACTATTTGAGGGAAGTCTACATCTTTTACGTCACGCCGATAAGATCGAAGAATTAAAGAGCAGTTGTTGGTGTGGCCGAAAGGCTACACACAATGCACGATTAGACGATACAGGAAAAGTTGTCAAAATAGGTGATCAATTACAAATAGGCGGTAATGATAAATATGTCTCAGTATGTCGGAAACATTTCATCACAGGACGATCGTTTTAGAGTTCTTTATTGCGATCACGATTTAATACTTAACCATTTAGCTGAATCTTTAGTATTTGCAGGATTCCCAATGCGAGCATCAATTCCCGCTGCCTCAGTGGGATTAGAAGTAGAGAGTACTCTCAACGCCTTAAAAAATCGCAATCTAAATACTATAGATTTCAAAAGAGCAATGAAGTTAGGACAAGCAAAAGGTGGGGGAGGTCACGATTGTTTCCTCAAAGGAATTACAGTCAGTGCAGTATTCAAAGCACCACAATATTTTTGGCAACAGATCAAGAGATATCATTTTTTCGATATTATCAGTAGTCAAAGTACTATGCACAGAATAGTTTCCATGGATATTCAAAAGAATTGCACTAAAGATACAGATGAAAGAATAATCAAAATAGTCAATGAGTACATAGCACTATTTACAGCTACACACGATCAACAATATTTCCAAAAAATAATAAGCAACCTACCGTCTGGATTTATGTTGTCAGCGGGAATTACTACAAACTATTTACAACTGAAAACAATAGCTAATCAAAGAGGTAATCACAAATTACCAGAATGGAGTGTCAACTTTATGGACTTTATTTATGGTTTGCCGTATTTCAAAATACTAGTAGGATGTGAGTAGCTGGATGAAGTGTCACAGAGGGGGGAGAAGTCAAACTATAAAAATTGTTGTGAACTAGCTAACATCATCCAAGCTAAAATGGAGGTAAACGATTTTGTGGGATGTTGTAAGTAACAACGGTGTAG
>Ga0247841_10003019_pt1 | contig 31984 bp, 31 predicted proteins | sample LaCruzMarch2015__2_FD_192410 | JGI IMG/M metagenome (GOLD analysis project Ga0247841, IMG submission 192410) | Freshwater microbial communities from meromictic Lake La Cruz, Castile-La Mancha, Spain - LaCruzMarch2015_18m | ecosystem: Environmental > Aquatic > Freshwater > Lake | place: Spain...
AATAATAAAAACAAGCCGGCGATAAAGGGAAATATTATGATAAGTAATGTCAACATTTAAAATGCAATCAAATTAATAAAAAATATAATGATTATCCCTGCAACCATAGCAAACAGATACAATCTGATATTTCCGTTCTGTATCCTGTTGATGTACCTGCCTGACAGTAATGAAATCCTGCCAATACTCTCCACTGCGTTATCAATGACCTTTAACTCTGCAATGGCAAATAATTTTTCTGATAACCATCTGAATGGAATCTCAAATAATAATTCATATAATTCGTCGATATAATATTTTCTTGCAATTATTCTTTTAAAAAATGGCAAGGTATTTATATCATTAACAGGGATTCTTTGCTTTTGCACATATTCCCTGTAAGCCAAATAAATAATTAATACCAGGGCAATAAGTGAAATCGACATTATCAAAATTTCACTATATTTATCCAAATGATTATCAATAGTTTGCTTGTTAATAAATACCGGTTGCAGGAATTTGGAAAACAATACATTTCCTCCGAATAATTCAGGAATATTAATCAGGCCACCGGCAACAGAAAATAAAGCCAAAAAGATAAGAGGTACTAACATAATCCATGGCGACTCATGGATTTCTGATCTGACATGTTCTTTTCCCCTGAAATTACCATAAAATGTAAGGTACAGCAACCTGAACATATAAAAACAAGTAATTAAAGCTCCGCCGACCGCAGCTACCCAGATAGCAGGGTTTTGATGAAATGCCCTTGTAAGAATTTCATCTTTTGAAAAGAAGCCTGAAAATGGCGGGATACCCGAAATTGCAAGGGTAGCTGCAAGGAAAACCAGAAAAGTAACGGGCATCATCTTTTTTAATCCTCCCATTTTGCGTATATCCTGTTCCCCGTGGAGGCTATGTATTACACTTCCTGCACCAAGAAAAAGAAGTGCTTTAAAAAATGCATGAACAGTAAGATGGAAAACGGATGTTGAAAATGCACCCAATCCTAATGCCATAAACATAAATCCAAGCTGGCTTACAGTAGAATAAGCAAGTATCTTTTTTATATCATTCTGAAATAATCCTATTGAAGCGGCAAATATTGCCGTAAATGTTCCTATAATAAGTACAACAATCAATGCTAACGGGGAAAGGATAAAGAGAAAATCGGAACGTGCAATCATGTATATTCCGGCAGTTACCATTGTTGCAGCATGAATTAATGCCGACACAGGTGTAGGTCCTGCCATTGCATCGGGTAACCAGGTATATAGAGGTATCTGTGCTGATTTACCTATAGCACCTGCAAGGAGAAGCAATGATATAAGTGTGATTAGCATATTACCGGGTAGAATATATACAGCTTTGGCTGAAATAACATCATAACTGAATGATCCGAACTGAACGAAAAGCAATATCAGTCCCAGCAGGAATCCCAGGTCTCCGATACGATTCATCACAAAAGCCTTACGGGCGGCGTAGTTATTGTCATCATTTTTAAACCAGAAACCTATCAGCAGATATGAACATAAACCCACACCTTCCCAACCTGCAAACAGCAGGAGATAATTTGCAGCACTAACCAGGAGGAGCATAGCAAAAGTAAACAGGTTCATATTGGCAAAAAACACAGAAATCCGTTCATCGCCTTTCATATAGCCAATTGAATATACATGAATAAGGAAACCCACACCGGTAATAATGAGCATCATGGTTACGGATAAAGGATCAATCCTGAATTCAAAAGGAACAAGCAGGTTACCTGCATTAATCCAGTTTCCAAAAGAAATGGTTTCAGAGCTTCCGGTTCCGGTAAGCATCCTGATAAACAGGACAAATACCAGCACAAATGAGATCAACACACTTGTACTTGCAATTATCCCTGATAGATTTCCTTTTAACCTTTTACCAGCAAAGCTGTTTACTAAAAAACCGGCTAAGGGAAAAAATAAAATAAGTACAGTAATTATTTCCATTATGCAATTCACTATACACTCCGCTGCAGCGGATCACTTCTCATCTTTAAGCCTGCTAAGAAGGTCTATATCAACTGAATTAATTTTTCTTTTCATCATAACAAGAATGGAAAGGCCCACAGCAACTTCAGCAGCCGCGACCAGCATCACCAGGAAAACGAAAACCTGACCGGCCGGATCGGAATGATAAGCTGAAAATGCCACGAATAAAAGGTTCACTGACGTGAGCATCAGCTCTATACACATAAGTATAATTATTGTATTCCTGCGATACAGTACACCGAGAACACCTATTGCAAAAAGTGCAAAACTGATGTACATATAATATTCAACCGGAATTACCTGTATAGCGCTGGTTACTTTTTCCATTACACCTCTGTTTTTAAGTCTTTTTTACCTAACATTACTGCTCCAATCATTGCTGAAAGAAACAACACAGAGGAAGTCTCGAATGGCAACAGGAAATCACTGAATAGTACCCTGCCAAGGTTTTTTACAAGCCCGATGGAATTGTCAAATGGTTTATCAACAGGTATTTCAAATGACCTTTTCAATGCTGCCACAAGCACAATGAAAAGCAGGCCACATGATACCACTGCGGCAATCTTCATAAGAACAGACCTCTGAGACTCGACTTTTGAATTCAGGTTCATAAGCATAAGAACAAAAAGAAACAATACCATAATAGCTCCGGTATATACAATTATATGTACCACAGCTAGAAATTGTGCATTAAGCAATATATAATGTCCTGCCACCGCAAGAAAACAAATAATTAAACTGATCACACTGTTGACAGGGTATTTTGAAAACACCACCATAACAGCACTTACCAGCATAATAACAGTTATCAGGTAAAATAAAACAATCATTTCAGTTCTTTACAATCACTTATTATGAGGCGCGCATTTATTTCTTTTAAAATCAATGACTTCTCTTGTCTGCCTGTTTGTGACATCTATTCTTTTATTATTATCCGGATGCTCGGTGAGTATTTCTTTGCCAAAAATAAAAGATTTGCGTTGGTAGTCCGATGGCACTATCCTTACTGTCAGGAATATTGCTTCCTTTGGACATGCCTCTTCACAGTCGCCGCAGAATATGCACCGCAACATATTAATTTCATAAACTTTAGGGTATTTTTCTTCCCTGTATAAATATTCCTCTCCTTTTTTTCTTTCAGCAGCAACAATTGTAATGGCTTCTGCCGGGCATGCCACGGCACATAAACCACATGCTGTACACCTCTCCCTGCCATCATCATCACGTTTAAGAACATGCATTCCCCGGTAAACAACGCTAAATGGCCGCTTCTCCTCAGGATAGTTAATTGTAACCTTCTTTTTGAAAAAATGTTTAAGTGTAATAATCAACCCATTGACTATAGCAGGAAAATAAATCTTCTCCCAAAAAGTCATCTTTTTGTTTCCTGTTACTTTTATTCGGTTAGTTAATTGAGACATGGCAAAAAGTAATGATTTAACAGGTTATGTCAATAGTACATACTGAGAAATTTTTGGCAATATGTTGTTCCATTTTACAGATTTTCCTTAATTATCATTATCACTGCTGTGAGGAAAATATTTATAAAAGCCAGCGGAAGCAGGCCTTTCCATCCCATTTTCATAAGCTGATCATAGCGGAACCTGGGTAAAGTCCATCTTACCCACATGAAAAAGAAAATTAGGATAAATATTTTGATAAATAAAAATACTGAACCCAAAATAGTGACCAGGTTTTGTGATAGTCCAAGATCAATGATGAATGGCATGTTATAACCACCAAAGTACAAAGTTGCCAGGACGGCTGATGAGATAAACATATTCACATACTCGGCGAACAGATAGAATCCCAGTTTCATACTGCTGTATTCGGTATGATACCCTCCTATAAGTTCGCTTTCACATTCGGGCATATCAAATGGGGCGCGGTTTGTTTCAGCAAAAGCACACACCAGGAATATCAGAAATCCAAGAGGCTGGTAAAATATGTTCCAATTGAAACCCTGTTGCTGATCAACAATCTCCTGGAGGCTAAGCGTTCCAGTTTTTAGGATAAGAGCTGCGATTGCAAGTGCCATAGCAAGTTCATAGCTGATCATTTGAGAAGCGGCCCTGACAGAGCCAAGTAACGCGTACTTATTATTAGAAGCCCATCCACCCAGCATAATACCATAAACACCTATTGATACCATTGCAAAAATGTAAAGTACCCCAATGTTCAGGTCGGTTATCTGGAGTGTAAAAATTTTTCCTCCGAGATGCAGTTGCCCACCCCAGGGGATGACCACTCCGGTGAGGCATGCAGTAGTCATTGCAATTGAAGGGCCTAAAATGAATAATACTTTATTTGCATGAAGAGGTATAATCTCTTCCTTCATAAACATTTTGATGCCATCGGCAAGTGGCTGAAGCAACCCGAAAGGCCCGGCACGGTTCGGGCCAAGCCTGTCCTGAATAAAAGCCGCAACTTTCCGCTCTGCCCAGGTTGAATACAGTGCCACAAATAATGTGATGATAAAAATCACAAATAGTAATACGGTTTTAAAAATGATATCAGATAATTCCATAACTATTTCCTATTATCATCTTGTTTTTTCTCCGTATTAGTCAAGGATTCATAATGGTTATGTGAAATTACCGACGAATGATCGATTTCTCCTGGCTTTTCAATTATCCAGTCTGATCCTGATTTATTTTCAAAACGACATTCATTACAGATGAACTTTTCAATTTCACCATGAACATTCTTTCTTCCTGTAACTCTAAGAATATCCTTACCTGACATCCATATTACCACCTCGCCTGAACACTTTTTGCATTCACGGCGGGCATCGAATGGTTTTGTGAACCATACCCTGCTTTTAAAACGGAATGTTTTATCTGTGAGGGCGCCAACCGGGCAAACATCAATCATATTGCCGCTAAATTCATTCTCAATTGACTTTGCAATATAAGTACCTATCTCGGAAGCATCACCACGGTCAAGAACTCCGTGTACTCTTTCATCGGTAAGCTGATCAGCAACAAATACACAACGGTAACAAAGAATACAACGTGTCATATGAAGCTGTATCTTATCACCAATATCGATTTTGTTAAAAGTACGTCTTTCTTCTTCATACCGTGTGAAGGCAACTCCGTGCCGGTATGAAAGGTCCTGCAGGTCACACTCACCAGCCTGGTCACATATCGGACAATCGAGAGGGTGATTTATCAACAGAAACTCCACAATGGCCTTTCTTGCCTGAAGCACTTCGGCAGATGTAATATTTTGCACAACCATTCCATCCTGTACAAGCGTGGAACATGAGGCCACAAGTTTGGGCATAGGGCGAGGATCTTTTTCTGATCCCTTAACTACTTTGACAAGGCAGGTGCGGCACTTTCCTCCTGATCCTTTAAGTTTTGAATAATAACACATTGCAGGAGGTACAATTTTACCTCCTATTTTTCTTGCAGCCTGCAGAATCGTTGTTCCGGATTCTACTTCTGTTTCAATATTATCTATAGTGACCTTCACAATATTTATTAGTTCTTGTCCGATAGTATATATTCAGAATATAAAGTTAAGTTTTAATATTTTCGTTATCCGGCACCTTAGCACTTTTAATTTCAAATATTTGTTTTCTGCAGGCTAATGGTTCAAAAACATGCCATTCGAACTCCTGCCTGAAATGATGAATTGCGCTTTTGACCGGCCAGGCGGATGAATCACCCAGCGGACAAATGGTATTTCCTTCAATATTTCCTGCTATACTCACAAGCAGGTCAATATCGCGGATATTACCTGTTCCGTTTTCCAGCCGATTTAATATTTTGTTCATCCATCCTGTTCCTTCGCGGCAGGGGCTGCATTGTCCGCAAGACTCGTGATGATAGAAACGGACAAAATTCAAAAGGTTACGAACAATGCATGTTGTTTCATCCATAACAATAAATCCACCGGAACCGAGCATAGTTCCTTTTTCGAAGCCACCCTCGCTGAGCGATTCATATGAAAGCAGGCGTGGTCCACCCTGTGGTGTCCGTAATATCAGATCAGCAGGTAAGACCGGAACTGACGAACCCCCTGCAATCACCGCTTTTAACCGGTGGTCATTCCTTATGCCACCACAATAATCATTTGAAAACAAAAACTCATTAACCGGAAATCCAAGTTCTATTTCATAAACACCAGGACGGTTCACATGCCCGCTTACTGAGATAAGCTTTGTCCCGGGGCTTTTTTCTGTGCCTATCCTGGCATATGCTTCTCCTCCATTATTTATTATCCAGGGAATGTTGCAGATTGTTTCAACATTGTTAACAACAGTCGGGCATCCATACAATCCTGCAATTGCCGGGAAAGGTGGCTTGATCCTCGGATTGCCACGTTTGCCTTCGAGCGACTCAATCAATGCTGTCTCCTCGCCGCATATATAAGAGCCAGCGCCCGGATGACAATGCAAATCAAGAGAATAACCGGTACCAAGAATATTTTTCCCAAGCAGGCCCGACTGATAAGCCTCACCTATAGCTTTTTCAAGGATACGCATAACACTGAACAGTTCCCCGCGTACATAAATATATGCTGTTGTTGCGCCAATAGCATATCCTGAAAGTATCATTCCCTCAATGAGAAGATGTGGATTATACTGCATCATGAACCTGTCCTTAAACGTTCCGGGTTCTCCTTCATCAGCATTACAGATCAGATATACCTGCCTGGATGAAGAACGGTCGATAAAAAACCATTTTAATCCTGTTGGAAAACCTGCTCCACCCCTTCCCCTCAGACCTGATTCTTTCACCTCTTTGATTATGTCAGGTGGTGTCATTGTTTTTAATGCCTTTTCAACAGACGAATAACCACCAAGTCTCCTGTAAGTATTAAGATTCTGAATTCCAGGAACATCAATATGATTCAGCAATATCTTCATCTTCAGTTTATTCGTAAGGATTTTGGTGTGATGATCTATTTTCCAGATGCAGATTATCAACCAAGAGGTCAATTTTATCATTATTCATGTTCTCATGATAGTCAACACCTACTTTAATAACAGGTGCATTACCACAAGCTGCAAGGCAATCAACTGTTTTAATGGTGAACATCCCGTCACTTGTTGTCTCACCAGTCTTGATATTAAGCTTACTTTCAAGGTAGCTTATAATTTCTTCTGCTCCGCAAAGGCAGCATGGACCAGTACGGCATACCTCAAAGATGTACCTGCCGGCAGGTTTCAGGTTAAACAATGTATAGAATGTTGCCACCTCATATACTTCAACAGGTTTTATGCCAAGCATATCTGCCACATAATCCATGACATGAGGGCTTAGCCAGCCCCCTGATTCTGCCTGAGCGATATGTAAAACCGGAATAAGTGCCGATTTTCGACTGTTTTCAGGGTAACGCTTTTTTATTTTGTCGATCATTTGCAGCGCTGCCTGTGAAAATCTTATCTCCTCTGTACTTTCCAATATATCAATAATTTGAAATTTCAAATCCCTAAGCATCCAGTTCACCGGCAATCACATTCATGCTGCTCATTGTAAGAACTGCATCAGACAACATACTTCCTTTTATCATTTCGGGATATGCCTGGTAATAAATAAAACATGGTCTTCTGAAATGAAGCCTGTATGGAGTGCGTCCACCATCGCTGACGAGATAAAAACCCAACTCTCCGTTTGCCCCTTCAATACAATGGTATACTTCACCAACAGGAGCATCCGTCTCACCCATTACAATTTTAAAATGATAAATTAATGCTTCCATGCTTCTGTATACCTCCTCTTTTTGCGGAAGGTAATATTCAGGAGCAATCGTATGAAATTCACAGGATGGTATTTTCTCAATTTTATCAATAGCCTGCTGAATAATTCTCAGGCTTTGCCATATTTCCTCCTGCCTTACCATGAAACGGTCATAAGTATCTCCATTTGTTCCGACCGGAATGTCAAAGTCAAAATCCCCATAGGAAGAATAAGGATTCATGACTCTAACATCGTAATCTATTCCGGCAGCCCTCAGGTTTGGACCTGTAAAGCCATAGTTAAGCGCTTTTTCTGCTGATATTGGCCCTACATTTACGGTTCTTTCCATAAAGATACGGTTACGCACAAGCAGGCGCTCAAATTCTTTCACTATTCCGGGAAATTCAGCAATAAATTTTTTTATTTTACTCCAGGCAACAGGGCTGAAGTTACGCTCAAAACCACCTATCCTGCCCATATTTGTTGTAAGGCGGGCTCCGCATATTTCCTCGTATATCTCGTAAATCTTTTCTCTTTCCTGAAACATGTAGACAAAACCAGTTAATGCCCCGCTGTCAACACCAATAACACTGTTGCAGATATTATGATCGGCAATCCTTGCAAGTTCCATTATAATGACACGAAGATATTCAACCCTCTTTGGTATCTGAATTCCGAGAAGCTTTTCTACTGTCATATGCCAGCCCATATTATTTATAGGTGAAGAGCAATAATTCAACCTGTCGGTCAATGGTGTTATCTGGTAAAACGGACGTCGTTCGGCTATTTTTTCAAAAGCCCTGTGTATATAACCGATTGTTTGTTCTGTATCAACAATGATTTCGCCATCCATTGTAAGAACATTCTGGAATACGCCATGGGTAGCCGGGTGAGTTGGCCCCAGATTCATAGTGGAGTATTCCTTCAGATCTTCTTCCGGGAAATATTTCTGATTGGGAATCATATTAGTGATAAAAGTTTCGGGTTTCGGGTATAACATTCATCTTCCAAACATTGAATCATTTTTATCATCCCTGGTCTGGTCTTCGAGGGGAAAATCCTTTCGCAGGGGAAACGATGTCATATCATCAACATTAAGTATCCGCCTGAGATTTGGGTGTCCTTCGAAAATGATTCCATAAAAATCATAAGTTTCACGTTCCATCCAGTTAGCTGAGGCAAAAATTGGTGTCAAAGATTCGATTACAGGATTTACAACAGGAATAAAAGTTTTCAGCCTGATACGCTGGTTATGCTTAAAGCAATGCAGATGGTATATGACTCCGAGTTTTTCAACAGGTCTGGTAAAATGAATACCACACAGTGTTGTCAGGAACCTGAACGGGCATTCTATATCATCAAAAAGAAACCTGACTATATCAGTTACTTTATTTTTTTCAATGGTGAAGCATGGCATATCGGCAGACATTTCATAACTGAGAACATCATTTCCAAAAGCCAGTTTTAGTCTTTCTTCAAGCAATAATATAATATCCTTATCAACCTGAAACATTATTCAATATTATAGCTTTCGAGCAATTCCTTATATTCCCTGGAATTTCTTCTTCTTAATTGTTCTTTCCCGATAAGTTCCTGAATTTTTAATATCCCATCGATAATTTGTTCTGGTCGTGGAGGACAACCAGGCACATAAACATCAACGGGTATAATACGGTCGATACCCTGAAGAACACTGTATGTATCAAAAATCCCTCCGCTTGACGCACATGCACCAACAGACAATACCCATCGGGGTTCGGCCATCTGGATATAAACCCGTCTGAGTACAGGACCCATCTTTTTTGCAATTGTTCCCATAACCATCAGCAGGTCGCTTTGCCTTGGGGAAAAACTCATTCTTTCAGATCCAAACCTTGCAAGATCATAATGAGCGCCCATGGTTGCCATAAACTCAATTCCGCAACATGAAGTAGCAAATGGCAATGGCCAGATAGAATTTTTCCGGGCAAGACCTATTGCTTTCTCAAAGGAGGTAGCAAAAAATCCCTTTCCACTAAAACTATCCGGTTCATCAACATAACTGGCCATTTCAGAAATATTAGCTAAAAGTGATTATGGTTCAAGCGTTAAGTGTTAAGTGTTAAACTTTATAAACTTTATGAACTTTCTACTCTATTATTCCCACTTAAGAGCTCCTTTAAGAATAATATAAACAAATCCGGCAATAAAGATTAAGGCAAAAACCAGCATGGATATTAATCCCTGCAATCCAAGTAACCTGAAATTAACGGCCCATGGATACATGAAAACCACTTCTACATCGAAAAGAACAAAAAGAATTGCTATCAGAAAGTATTTCAAAGAAAAAGGGCTTCGTGCATTACCCATTCCTTCAATGCCACATTCAAAATTTTCAAGTTTTTCCCTTGTACTTCGTTTTGGCCCGAGATAATGGGTCATCACCATGGTGGTTATCACAAATCCAAGGACGATTAATGACTGAATGGCTACAGGTATATAATCCTCAGGAATATACTGAACTTCGACTGGCATAAATTTTATTACCCTGGTAAAAATACAATATAATTGAAACCAATTAACAAAATTATTGAAGCTTGGTTTTAAACAAGGCGGATTTGTTAATCATACTGTTGTAATTATTTTCCTGGTTCCTGTCACATAGGATATTATTATAAACAGGATCAGCTCATTCATCTGACTCCCTGGTCAGGCTATACCACTACAACATCTTCCTCGATGCGCAGGTTTTCAACAATAAATTTTTGTCTGTCGGGTGTATTCTTGCCCATATAAAATTCCAGCAGTAAAGCAATTGATTCGTCTCGTTTATGAATAACAGGTTCAATCCGTATATCTTTACCGATAAAATGACGGAACTCATCAGGAGATATCTCACCAAGTCCTTTAAACCGTGTTATCTCAGGATTTTGTCCACAGGCTTTTATTGCTTTTTTCTTTTCTTCATCAGAGTAACAATATATAGTTTTCTTCTTATTTCTTACTCGGAACAAAGGGGTTTGAAGAATGAACAAATGACCTGATTTGATAAGATCGGGGAAAAACTGGAGGAAGAAAGTAATAAGCAGCAGACGTATATGCATTCCATCAACATCAGCATCGGTAGCAATAACCACGCTGTTATAACGCAGGTTCTCAATACCATCTTCGATGTTAAGCGCTGCCTGTAAAAGATTGAATTCCTCATTTTCATATACCACTTTCTTCGACAGGCCATATGTATTCAGTGGTTTACCCTTCAGGCTGAATACCGCCTGCGTATTTACATCCCTCGACTTGGTAATTGATCCGCTTGCTGAATCACCCTCAGTAATAAATATGGACGATTCGTAACGTTGTTCATCATTTGAGTTATAATGAATACGGCAGTCGCGCAATTTCCTGTTATGAAGATTAGCCTTTTTAGCCCGTTCGCGGGCAATTTTTTTTATATTTGTAATTGCCTTACGTTCTTTCTCCGAATCCTGTATTTTCTCAAGTAACCTCCGTGCTGTATCAGGATTTTTGTGCAGGTAATTATCGAGAGCTGTTTTTATAAAATCAATAACATAATTCCTTACCGAAATTCCGCCAGGCGACATATCCTTTGATCCTAGTTTGGTTTTTGTCTGTGATTCAAAAACCGGTTCCTCTACCTTTATACTTATTGCAGCAATCACTGATGTATGGATATCCGAAGCATCAAAATCCTTTTTGAAAAACTCCCTTATAGTTTTAACCAGTGCTTCACGGAATGCCAGCAGATGAGTGCCTCCCTGGGCAGTATGCTGGCCATTGACAAATGAATAATATTCTTCACTGTACTGATTACCATGTGTCATGGCAAGCTCAATATCCTCGTCCTTCAGGTGGATCACCGGGTACAAACCAGGAGCTCCAAGGTAATCGGACAACATATCCAATAACCCGTTTTTGGAAAAAAAATGCGATCCATTGAAATTCAGTATCAACCCGGCATTAAGGTACACGTAATTACGCAGGAGAGATTCAACATATTCAGGGATATAGTGGTAATGACCAAAAATTTTCTCGTCGGGCCGGAAAGTAACAAGTACACCATTCTGCATATCCGTCTTTGCAATATCAGGATTACAGGTAACTTCACCCTCAGAAAATTCAACTGATTTTATTTCACCATCACGGTACGACTGTATGCTGAAATAAGAGGAGAGGGCATTAACTGCTTTGATACCAACGCCATTAAGCCCGACTGTCTTTTTAAAAACCTTTGAATCATATTTTGCCCCGGTATTCATTTTTGAAGCAACATCCAAAAGCCGGCCTAATGGAATACCCCTTCCAAAATCACGTACTTTTACAGTACGATCGGTTATTTCAAGATCAATGGCACTGCCGAAACCCATCATGAATTCATCAACCGAGTTATCAATCACCTCTTTTATAAGTACATAAATACCATCGTCGTGTGCTGAACCATCTCCCAGTTTACCAATATACATACCAGGTCGTTTACGTATGTGTGCTTTCCAGTCAAGTGTAAGAATGGTATCGTCGGTATATTTGGCTATCATGATAATGTTTTTTGCAAAAATATTATTTGCCGGCCATATGTGGTCAATTGTTTATCAACAGGAAATTAACAGGTCATAACTGCGACCTGCTAATATTCAAATGTAAGCGACTGTTAAAATATCAACTATAAACTATTTTTGTATTTTTACGGCTTTTAAAATTCGTAGCGATGAAGAAAATTGCCCTGATAATATTTGTTGCACTAGCTTTGTCCTTTAACTCATGCAAGAAATGTACAACATGCCAGATAACCAATCACGACACCTTTACTTCGTACCCTGAAGAATTTTGCGGGAAAAGTTCGGAGGTTTCAGATTTTGAAAAGGATTATGCAAAAAGAGCTGCAGAAATGCAGACACTATACATTGGCGTTGTTGCAGAATGCCACCGGAAGAACTGATGGTATAACCGTACTGTATTTTTCCATACTGAATCATTCAGTTAACAGGCAACTTGGACTCACATATTATAAAGCTTATCGAACAGGGCGAGCACCAGCAACTCGATTTCAAATTCTGCATCACCGATTCAAGAAAAATTGCACGTTCACTTGTTGCATTTGCCAATACAAAAGGAGGCAGATTGCTGCTTGGCGTGAAAGATAATGGTGTAATTGCAGGCATCCGTTCTGATGAGGAGTTATATATGATACAGGCGGCGGCTGAATTATACAGTAAACCTCAGGTAATTTTCGGATCCAGGATGTGGAACATTGAAGGTAAAACAATACTTGAAATAAACATACCAAAAAGTAAAGACCCTCCTCATTATGTTGTGGAAAATAATGATATATTACTGTCATACATTCGTGTTCATGACCAGAACCTGCTTGCCAACCATATAATGTTAAAGGTATGGGAAAAAAAGAAAGAAAGAAAAACCGGTACTCTTATCAGGTTTACCGACATTGAAAAACTGTTACTTGAATATCTTAATACCTTTCAAACCATTACACTTTCGAAGTTTTGCCGGCTGGCACACATTCCCAGATTCCAGGCAGAGGATATTCTGGTGAATTTTATTATCCTGGATATTATTAAAATTGAAATTACCGAAAAACTAATATATTACATTATAAACGAAAAATTCGAAAAAACAATGATCGAAACCTGAGTATAAGACTGTTAAAATATAAAAAAGTCCAATTAAATACTAAATTGATTATAAACAAGTTTTAAGGAATACTGTCAATTTCTTTAATATCATTTTATTAATGAATAAGCTCATAATTGTTTTCTTCTGTTTGTGGCAAATAACCGATTACACTGTATTTTCACAGATTGCTGTTGGCCAGTGGCGTACCCACCTGCCATATGCCCATACCATTATGGTTGCAGATGCCGGGGAAAAAATATACTGTGCTTCTGATGTAAGCCTGTTTTCTTATAACAGAACTGATAAAAGCATCGAAAAAATGTCAAAAGTTACAGGATTGTCTGATGTTGCAATAAAAGCTATTAAGTTTAATTACAATATGGACATTCTTCTTGTTGCTTACGCAAATGCAAACATTGATCTCATTGATGAAAATTCAGTCTACAATATTTCAGACATCAAACGTAAACAGATTACCGGCGATAAAACCATCAACAATATTATGTTCATCAATAATCTTGCTTATCTCGCCTGTGGTTTTGGAATAGTGGTACTTGACCTGGATCGTAAGGAAATAAAGGACACATATTTTATTGGTCCGAATGGAGGACAGTTAAATGTGCTTGAGACTGCATTTGATGGAATAAATATTTATGCTGCAACCGGTTCGGGTATTTATAAAGCAGATATTAACAGTCCCAATCTTGCAAATTTCCAATACTGGAGCATAATGACCAATATTCCTAACTATGATAAAAAATTCTGCTCCATTACCTGTTTTAACCAAAGGTTATACGCCATTTTTGAAGATGAGGAAAACGGATTGGATACAGTATACTATATTGAGAACAATTCATGGAATTACTTTCTTCCCGGTGAAAGTAACGACTATCGAAGAATAATTACAAGCCATAATAAGTTAATCCTCGTGACCTTGTTCAATGTATCAGGATATGACAGCACACTTGCCCGTATGAATTACGTTGACAATTATTTGTCGGATGCAATCAATCCGAAATACGCCGTGTTCAGCGACGATGACAGATTATGGGTTGCAGATGGGAATTTCGGGTTGTTAAGACATATCGATCCTTTTGATACAAAAAGTATGTACCCTAACGGACCATTCAGCAACAAGGTTATTTCTCTTTCATCAAATGGAAATAGTGTCTGGGCGGCTTCAGGCGGCAAAAACGCATCATGGGGAAATCTTTTCAACAAGACAGGTGTTTACTCTTTTAAATGTGAAGAATGGAAATCGTACAACTATACTGAAACACCGGAAATATCAATGGATATTTTTGATTTGACCTCTGTAGCAATAGACCCGGCTAATTCAAATCATATATATGCAGGTTCTTATGGAGGATGGGGTATTCTTGAATTTATCAATGGCAGTTTGTCGGAAATCTATAACGATTCAAATAGCACATTACAAACAATATATGCAGGGCCATTCTGCAAAATCGGAGGAATGTGTTTCGACAGGTATAACAACCTGTGGGTAACCAATGCTTCTGTTGAAAATCCCGTTTCTGTGAGGTCGCCCTCCGGAAGCTGGAACAGTTTTCCTTACCAGGCAGTTATCAACTATGATATTGTTGCCAACATAATTGCAACACAATATGACCATAAGTGGATAATATTACCAAGAGGAGAAGGGCTTTTTGCATTTTATGAAAATGGCACTTTTGATAATTATTCTGACGATAAAAAGGAAAAATTCAGTGTACTCGACGAAAACGGAAAGATCATTTCCAATGATATTTTCTCGATAGCCGAAGACCTCGACGGTACGATTTGGGTAGGAACAAACCAGGGCGTAGTAGCATATTACAACGCATATAATGTTTTCGATGGTTCTGGTTTTTATGCACAGAAAATTACTATCGATATTGATGGCACACCTCAATATCTTCTTGCTACTGAAACCGTTACAGCCATTGCAATTGACGGGGCAAACCGTAAATGGTTCGGTACGGAAAAAGCGGGAGTTTTTCTGATGTCGGAAGATTGTACTGAACAAATTCTGCATTTCAATACGGAAAACAGCCCTCTGCTTTCCGATAATATTACAGCATTAACCATTAATAACGCCACAGGTGAAGTTTTTTTTGGTACCGACCTGGGAATTGTTTCCTACAGGGGAAATGCCACTGAGGGAGCTGATAACTCTGACAGTGTTTATGTTTATCCTAATCCTGTAAGAGAAAATTATACAGGAATAATCACTGTGAAAGGTATTGTGGCAGGCTCAAACGTAAAAATAACCGATATTGGTGGAAATCTGGTTTATGAAACCAGAGCTTTAGGCGGACAGGCCGTTTGGGATGGCCGGAACTTTTCGGGTGAAAAAATTTCTACCGGGGTTTACCTGGTCTTTTGTACAAACGAAGACGGTTCAGAAACAAATGTCGGAAAATTGCTGTTTGTCAAATAGAAAAACTTTAATTTGTATGATCTCTTAATATTTGCTTATGATCAGACGATTTGATTTTCTGGTTGTTGGCTCAGGTATAGCTGGATTGAGCTATGCACTTAAAGTGGCTGATTATGGCAGTGTTGGCATTATTACAAAATCAACCCTTGATGAAACCAACACACGTTATGCCCAGGGTGGTATAGCCTCGGTGACTGATGAACAGGATTCTTACGAAAAACATATTCATGATACACTTTCAAGTGGTGATGGTATCTGTGATGAGGAAGTTGTTAAAATGGTAGTGAATGAAGCTCCTGCACAGATAAAACATTTGATTGATATCGGGACTGAATTTGATAAAAAACCAGATGGTTCGTATGAACTGTTAAAGGAAGGAGGTCACACAGAATACCGGATTTTGCACTATAAAGACATAACAGGGTTTGAGATTCAACGTGCATTAGTTGAAAAAGTCAGATCTCACAGGAATATTCATTTACTCGAACATTTTTTTGCCATTGACCTTATTACCCAGCACCATCTTGGTCAGTTAGTGCGACGAAGCCTTGGAGGTATTGAGAATTATGGTATTTATGCTCTGAACATAAGAACAAACACAATAGATACCATTCTTTCAAGAACAACTCTTCTGGCAACAGGAGGAATTGGCAATATTTACCATACAACAACCAATCCCGCGATTGCCACTGGTGACGGTATTGCCATGGTTTCACGCGCAAAGGGAATAATTGAGAACATGGAATTTATCCAGTTTCATCCCACCACATTGTACAATATTGGTGAACGGCCATCCTTTCTGATAACTGAGGCATTACGAGGATTTGGTGCATTACTTCGCAATCGTGAGGGAAAGGAATTCATGCACAGGTACGATAAGCGCGAAAGCCTTGCACCACGTGATATTGTGGCACGTGCAATGGACCATGAATTAAAATTGCACGGAGACGATTTTGTTTACCTTGATGCAACTCATCTCAACAAGGAAGAACTGATAACACATTTCCCGAATATTTATGAGAAATGCCTGCAGCTTGGTATTGATATGACAAAGGACTATATTCCGGTTGTCCCCGGAGCCCACTATTTATGCGGCGGAATTAAAATTGATATAAATGGTCGTTCATCAATTGCAAATTTATATGCAGCAGGCGAATGTGCTTCAACAGGAATGCATGGCGCAAACCGGCTTGCCTCTAACTCACTGCTTGAAGCAGTTGTCTTTGCTGACAGAGCTGCAAAAGATTCAATTAATGAAATAAAACATATTCCATTCAAGGAAAGCATACCTCCCTGGAACGATGAAGGCACATCACACCCAGAAGAAATGATACTTATCACACAGGAGATGAAAGAACTTCAGCAGATCATGAGTAATTATGTTGGAATTGTGCGTTCAAATCTGCGTTTGAAAAGAGCATATGAAAGACTTGAACTGTTATTTAAAGAAACCGAAGAACTTTATAAAAAATCAACTGTCTCATTAAAACTTTGCGAATTAAGAAATGCAATAAACGTTGCTTACCTGATCATTAAGATGGCAAAAAACCGGAAAGAAAGCCGGGGCTTACACTATACAATAGATTACCGCAATAAAAACATTGTGATCTGAAATAGATAACAGGGTACTTTTACCTGATTAGCACTTTGCAAAATTTTTTCTTTCCGGTTATTATTACCTTAGTTCCTGTATAATCTGTGGTTACAGGTTAATAAAAGTATACTCCTGCCGGATAATCTTTTGTTTAAACTTAGCAATATTTTCACCAGCTGACAATTCTTCAGCAAAAAGGAATTAGGCATAATTACATCTTGTAAACCAGCGCATTAATATTCATGCCTGCACCAACTGATGCAAAAATAAGGATATCACCTTTGTTTATTTCGTATGGGTTTAACTTGCCTTTTAGTATGAGATCAAATAAAGTAGGCAGGGTTGCTACGGATGAATTACCCAGCCATGCAATCGACATTGGCATTATATCTTCGGGTATTTTGACTATATCATATAGGGCGTAAAGCCTTTTTAATATTGCATCATCCATTTTTCCATTGGCCTGGTGGATCAGCATATACTTAATTTCGCTGAGATGAATATTACTCTTCTCCAGACAGTCTTTTATTGCCTGGGGTACTGTTTCAAGTGCATATTGATATAGCTTTCGCCCGTTCATTTTTAAAAATATGTCATCTTTGTTTATATTATCAGGGTGGTATGATTTATTCATATGCAACATTTTGGAATATAAAAATGTATCCGAGCGTGTTTTGTGCGCAAGTATTCCAATTGGATTGTCACTCTTCATGGCTTCAAGAACCATAGCTCCAGCTCCATCAGCATACAACATACTGTCTATATCATGCGGATCGGAAACTCTTGATAACATCTCTGCTCCTATTACAAGTATCTTTTTAGCATCTCCTGATTTTATGAAGTAATCAGCCTGAATAATGGCTTGTAACCAACCCGGACAACCAAAAATTAAATCATAGGCAATAGCATTGGGGTTTTTTATTTCTAATTTATGCTTTACCCGGGCTGCTAAACTGGGTACAATATCTGACCTTTTTGTGTCAATACTCACATCACCAAAATTATGCGCAACAATTATGTAGTCTAATTCTTCTTTGTCAATATCCGCCGTTTTAATAGCATCAGCAGCAGCATAAAAAGCAATATCAGAGGTTACCAGATCACTGGTAACATACCGTCTTTCCGCAATAGTTGTAATTTCCTGAAACTTATCAATTATCTCCCGGTTTGTTTTTTCCAGTTTCTTTCCGTCTGCATCATAAAATTCACTGGTGAGAAAATCCTCATTTCTGATACATAATGAAGGGATATAATTTCCCGCACCGGTAATCACGCTGTAGATATCACTATTCATATTTTACAGTTCAAATTTTAATTGTATTTTTTCAGTCAGTCGCATCATGCCTTTGAGTTTCATCCGACCATACTTACAGAAACTTTCAGGTACTTCTCAATTACTACTGTGGTTGTTAATTGATTTAATAAGTTCATACATCTTTGCATTTTGAATTACAAAAATATGCAACATAATGGAATACACAATCGCCAGTGATCAAAAAGATTATTCATCAATAAGTGGTTAGTAATGAAGCAATCGCTTCGCCTGACCACCTGTGCATGTATAAAATATGATTTCCATTTATTCCAAATGTGAATTGTTTTCTATTTGGTTAATGCCGTTGCTACTTGAATATAGTCCTATGTGGCTTTGCCATAATGGAATATTATGAAAGTCAAAACGGATTAGTCAGGGTGCGATTAAACAACTATAATATTTCAGAATAGTTGCAGGTAAGTGCCCACTGACTTGCACGCGGAGGTAAACACCAATTACCACTTTCCGGTTGTTAATCACTAATCACCAGTCACTTACCGGCCACTTCGAGGAACTCGCTCAGTATCATGGCTGTTGCTCCCCAGATATGGTGGCTATGTGCATTATAGTAAGGTGCAGTGATTTTAAATGCTACGATCTTGAGTTCTTCAACCTGCTTATTTGCAGGATCGAGCAGGTCGTCAATACTGATGACAATAGTGTCATTTACTTCGGCAGGATCGGGAATAAATTCAGGTTTGTACTGCATTACACCAACCACAGGCTGAATGCAGAAATTACTGACAGGTACGAATAACTGTGTAAGATTTCCAATTACCCTTGTATCTTCTCTTCTTATACCTATTTCTTCGGCAGCTTCACGCAAAGCAGTATCTACAAGATCGTTATCAAATTTTTCAGCTTTTCCGCCGGGTAAACCTATCTCACCGCTGTGCTTACCATTATAACTTGCTCTTTCAATAAATACCGTGCAGGGACTTCCATCCACCGGGAAAAGCAATATCAGAACCGCGCTTTGCCTTGGTTTGAAAGGATTCTTTAAATTTAAAAGGTTGAGACGCGAAGATGGCGCCATCCTGTACTGGGATTCTTTACCGGGTAAAGGAAGGTTAAGCTTGTATTCAAGTCGTGAGATAAAGTCCCCGAACATAAATATTTACTTATGTACCCTTCTTACAAAATCATCCACCTCTTTAACCCCGCCCTGGTATATGAGGTAACCGTTGTATGGTTCACGGGGGGTTGTTTCACCGTTAACAGGTGTAAGCATCAGGCGGCGTACTTCTTCTCTGTCGTCGGTCTGACCTAAGACCCATCCAAGTTTAATATAAGCAACCTCAGGCAGCATGTTCTCTGCCGGAATAATGCCTTTTGCCATCAGGTCGCGGCCGGTATCATAAACAAACATGTGAACATAACCCCATAAAGTCTGGACGGTCATAAAAATATGAACGCCTTTTTTATAAGCACGTTCAATGGCAGGATATAATGGTTTGTTAACATGACCAAGACCTGTCCCTGCAATTATGATCCCGCGATAACCGTTATCAACAAGAGAATCGATGATATCCGGCTGCATGTTCGGATAGTAATATACAATAGATACTTTCTCTTCAAAATACGGAAGTATCCTGACCTTCCTGTCCTTGCGGCGGTGGTTGTATTCCTCCTTAATAGGCACAACACCATTACGTGTAACAGTAGCAAGCGGGATATCCCCGATAGTCCTGAAAGTAGACCGGTACGATGAATGCATTTTGCGTACCCTTGTTCCCCGATGCAGGAAACCGTACTCATCAGAAGTAGGTCCGAACATGCAGATCATCACCTCTGCAATATCCCCATGACCTGCTGAATAGGTTGCATGTATCAGATTCATTGCTGCATCAGAAGAAGGACGGTCTGACGAACGTTGAGAGCCGACCAGCACAATGGGCACCGGCGGGTCCTGTATCATAAAGGTCAGGGCAGCAGATGTGTGATGAAGAGTATCAGTGCCATGGCCAATTACAATACCATCGACACCGTTCTCAATTTCCTTCCCGATCTTTACTGCCAAAGTTTTATAATTCTCCGGCCCCATGTTTTCACTGAATACTGCAAATATCTTTTCTGTTGTAAGGTTGCAGATATCGGCCAGTTCGGGTACTGCCCCGTATAATTCCCCTGGAGAAAAGGCAGGTATTACAGCACCGGTGCGGTAATCAAGCCTTGAAGCAATAGTGCCGCCTGTACCGATAAGTTTAACCTTTGGCAAACCTTCCTTGTAGGGAAATTCCTTTTCAGGAATTTTGTAATTGGCTTTCTGGTAGCCCACTTCCTTCATCCTGGTAATAGTAAAAATATCAATACCGATGTTGTAACCAGTGAATATTTTTAAAACGATGTGCAAATCATCATCATTTTCAGAGCGGGGTAGTATGGTGCCCCTGAACTGCCCACGGGTTGAATCGATCTCTGCCTGACCCCATACCCTGACATTGAACTTCTTGAGGGTTTCAAGAGCTCTTCCTTTGTATCCCTGAAAAAAATCTTCCATATAATGAATTTACGATTGTTGATTTACGATTGTTGATTTTTTGATTTATTTTTCATAGTTTTGATTAAGGCAACAATTATTGCGAGTATCTAATTTGCCTCATTAATCAATATTTCAATTTCATTTGATTTCCCTGTCGACAATTCTTTTATTAATTCAAGAAAAAACAGACTCATCCGTATCAATGGCAAACTTTTTCGTCTGGTTCTTAAATATCTCAGGATTCATCACCAGATCACATTATCAATCATTAATCGTCAATCGTCAATTGAAAACTTGTTTTAAGTTATAAACTAATTTATTTTATAATTGCTTCAATTTTATTCTTTAAATCTGTTAATGCAACATTCCCGACAGCCTGGCTGCGTATCTGGCCCATCAACCAGTTTACGGTTACTTCATCATTTTTCGATACTCTTATCTCCCTGAATTTCTCATGCAAAAATTCAATAGGTGCAAGTAGTTCTTCTATACTACGCTTTTTAAACTTCAGTATTGTAAGTACTGAATCGAGTTCCATGCTGGGATATTCAAAAATTACGGGCAGCATTATCTTACTTATTCCAATATCAAGTTTTTTCTTTTTTATAAATTTGAAAAGAGCAATGATCTTTTCATGGGTAAAATCAGGATGGGCTTTCATTTTCCCCTCTATATTCTTTAAAGTATGACCAAAAAATGTTCCGGTAAATTTCGGATTGATATGCAATTCGTCAGATATTTTTTCAATAAACGGCACCAGGTTCTTTTTCAGGATATAATGGTAAGTATCTTCGGGAATATTCCAATCACGCATCTGGTTGAAGCGGTCGGCAACATCAACCGGCAGGTTCTGCCTGAGCCTGGTAATATATTCATCATCTAAAGGAATAGGGGCAGAATCGGTATCAGGATACATTCTGTCGGGCCCGGGAAGCACGCGTTCGAACATGGTAGTACCGTCGGCAAAAGATTTACGTGTCTCACGCGGTACACCTTCAAAGGCAATTCTGCAACGTTCATCGATTGTCTCAAGCGCGGTTGGTATATCCTGTTGATGTCCCCAGATCACAACCTGAGCATCATCCTCTGAAGCGTCCAGTAAGCGCTTAATATTCTCAATATCATTGCCGGTAATTGCACTTTTTATTTGTTCGGAATGTAACATGTTCGGTTTTTCAATACATGCAATTACCTTGAGACGGTCACTTAACTCGTCGGCAAACATACGGCCTGGTTGGGTAAAGTGTGATAATATTCCCTTATATCCGGGCAGGTTCACTGCCATTAGCCTGTATCCTTTGTCACGCGCAATCTTTAGCGGTTCGAAGCTCACGGTTAATCCGTCATAATCAAGCTGTACATGGCTTGTACTCCATTTTTTAATATCAGGAATTTTATCGTTGAGCATCTTCCTGATATGGAGCAGTGCCCATTGTCTGAATGCCTCATTGTGCGACAGTTCGGGTATCCATTTGTTATGTGCCACTCCTTTTATCTCCACCCTTGAACCGCCCCTACAGCTTACGTTTACATCTTCACGGCCAGCTCCTATGCCAGTTCTGACGTTTCCGGTACTTCGATTCAGGAACCGGATATACTGGGCAGCTTCCTTCAATTCGTCGGGAGTGAACATATCGGAATAGGTTACTGTTTCAATCAGGGGCATTCCGAGACGGTCTGTCTTGTAAACGCGTACATGTCCGATATCAGAAATCTCACGGCATGAATCCTCTTCGATACTTAACTGTATCAGCCTGACCTTTTTGTTTTTCAGTTGAATTTCTCCATCAACTCCAAGTATGGCAGTTCTCTGAAATCCCGTGGGTATACTACCATCAAGGTACTGTTTTCTTGTAATATGAACCTCGCCAACAATATTCAGTTTAGAGAGAATTGAAATCTCAAGGGCTATTTCAAGCGCTTCGCGGTCTATCTTAAAAGGAGGTGTATCATCAACCTCGTAAGTACAGGCTGTTTTATTATTAATACGATATTGTATTTCTTTACGTGTCTTGAATTCCATCAACGCGGTACCATCGTATTCACCAAGTTCACTTAATGTAGGCCGCATGTGACGTATCAGTTCTGCATCGTAATTGTTGTGACCATGATATATTCCAGCAGGACAACGGCAAAAAAGCTTTTCTTTTGTTTTAAGCTGTTGATGAACCTCCAGGCCTGACAGAAAACCTATCCGTTTATAATCTGCCTCAGTTGCTTCCTTACGTGATACATAACCTATCGATTTCTTGGTACTGTTAAAGTTATGCAATGGATCGAACTTTCGCTTCATACTTTTAATTTACTTAAAAGGCCGCAAGTTAATTTTGTTTTGCTGAACTGCAAAAATACTGTTTAACATATGGGAATGGAGTGCGATTAATAATGAAGCAGGTGGAACATTAGAAAAGTAAATTAATTCCAAATTACCACCTTCTACCTGCTTAATACTCCATTTCTCCATACTCTCCTCTCCCCTTCCCATCCCTCTCTCCCTCGCCTCTTCGCAAGGTTCGCTTCGTTTACCCTTACACTCTTCCACCTTTCCGCTATTCCGGTTTTCTGTTTCAAAGTTTCACTTTATATTTGCGGGTATTAATAGCCAATTCAAAAAGTAATGAGTGAAACATTTCAATTAGGCTGGATTGATTATGCCGTGATGTTCATATACTTTACATTTGTGCTTAGTATAGGCTGGATATTGAAACGGTATATGAAATCCAGCTCAGATTTCCTTATGGGTGGCAAATCAATACCTGCCTGGATTACCGGATTGGCGTTCATCTCAACTAACCTTGGTGCATTGGAAGTGATCGGGATGGGTGCATCCGGGGCAAAATATGGTATGGCGACATCACATTTTTATTGGATTGGGGCCATCCCTGCCATGATATTCCTTGGATTATTCATGATGCCGTTTTACTATGGGTCAAAAGCACGGTCGGTACCTGAATATCTTAAACTCAGGTTTGACAGTAAAACCCGGGCATTTAATGCTGTTTCATTTGCTGTAATGACAATATTTGCATCCGGCATTTCAATGTATGCTCTGGCTTTATTGCTCGAAACAATCCTTGGATGGAATTTTAGTTTGAGCATATTAATATCTGCTTTTATAGTACTGGCTTATACTTACCTGGGCGGTCTGAAGTCTGCCATATACAATGAAGTATTACAGTTTTTCCTTATCGTTATAGGCTTTCTGCCACTGGTTTTTCTTGGCCTGCACCAGGTCGGAGGCTGGGAAGGACTTACTGCAAAACTTGATGTTGTAGCTACCGGTCGTGGATACGCTCCGGGTGCATGGACATCCACCTGGAGATACAGTGGAACATCGTCATCCAATCCATTGGGCGTTGAATGGTTTGGAATTGCAATGGGACTGGGTTTTGTACTTTCATTCGGATACTGGTGCACAAATTTCCTGGTTGTACAACGTGCAATGGCCGCAGATTCAATGACCGCAGCACGTAAGACACCTTTGATAGGAGCTTTACCAAAAATGTTTATCCCTTTCCTCGTTATTGTGCCAGGAATGATCGCCATGGCTCTTACCAGTGATCCTGACAGCGGATTTTCTCTTCCCCTTAAGAATGGTTCATACGACTACGATAAAGTAATTCCCCTGATGCTGGGGCATTATTTTCCAACCGGAGTACTTGGATTAGGCCTCACTGCCCTGATTGCTTCTTTTATGTCAGGCATGGCAGGTAATGTTACTGCTTTTAATGCTGTCTGGACTTATGATATTTACCAGAGCTATATAAGTCCGGGACGATCGGACAATCATTATTTTTGGGTTGGCAGAATGGCTACTGTTGCATGTGTGGTAGTCAGTATAGGTGCCGCGTATGTTGCCGCCATGTTTAATAATATAATGGATTTCCTTCAATTGATTTTTGCATTTATTAATGCACCACTTTTTGCCACTTTCCTTCTGGGTATGTTCTGGAAAAGAACCACCGGTCACGGAGCCTTCTTCGGATTGCTTGCTGGTACCATTGCTGCCTCATTACACCATGGACTAACCATTCCTGCCGGTGCAACATCTCTTATCAAAGGCGGATGGATCAGCATTGTACATTCTTATCCCTCCGAAATGGCACAGAATTTCTGGACAGCTATCTTCGCCTGGTCTGTATGCTTTTTAATTACTATTATTATTTCCATGGTTACCAAACAGCAACGAAGCAATGAAGAACTCAAAGGCCTCGTGTATTCACTTACTCCCCGGCATATTGACGAAGAGCACCGATGGTATGTAAGGCCGGTTACGCTTGCAGTTATTGCTGGTTTACTGACAATAGTTTTAAGTATAATGTTTTTCTAAAATAAAACATCATGAATGATATCAGATTACCAATAGGATTAATGTTTTCAGCCCTGGGTCTGCTGCTTTCACTATTTGGTATTCTAAGCTCAGGAAATACTGAAATGTACAGAAAATCTATGGGCATAAATATTAATCTGTTTTCCGGGCTGCTTATGTTGCTGTTCGGATTGTTAATGCTAATGGGAGCTTATGCTGCAAGGAAAGAGAGAATGAAGTAAGAGGTGATTTAATTAGGTCATTGCATGCAATGACTCAATCATTAATAATTTTCAATTTAAAATATTTTAAAATGATTGACAGGCAAATTATTGATTTTCTTTCTGATTTGAAAGTAAACAACAACAGGGATTGGTTTCATGCCAATAAAGAGAGGTACGAAAGTGCAAAGCTTGCTTTTGAAGATTTGATAAATCATATTATCCCCCGGATCACAAAGTTTGATTCAGTAGTTAGAAACATTACTGCAAAAGATTGTATGTTCAGGATATATAAAGATATTCGGTTCTCAAAAGATAAAACGCCATATAAAACTAATTTCGGGGCATATATGTCACAGGGGGGCAGGAAAAGTCCATATGCAGGATACTACCTCCATATTGAGCCGGGCTCATCATTGCTTGCAGGTGGTATATACATGCCTTTACCCAATGTCCTGAAAGCAGTGAGAAACGAGATTTACGATAATGCAGATGTGTTCCTGAAAATCATTAACAATAAAGAATTTAAGAAATACTTCAGCGATATTGACGGTGAAAAGCTGAAATCAGCGCCGCGTGACTATCCTAAAGACTTTCCTCACATCGACCTTTTGAAGTTCAAGAGTTATTGCACCCTCTTCATGTTATCTGACGGCCAATTGCTCAAATACTCCGTCATTGAAGATTCATTAAAAGTATTCGAAGCGATGTTACCGCTCAATAATTTCTTAAACAGTATAATTACCAGGTTAAATAGTTGAAAGGATACAGGCAATAAGGATAAAAAGCTGAACGGAAATTAATCAACCAGGGTACATTTGTCAAGGTTAACGCACTGGAATGTGTCATCAAAGCCAACACATACTCCTTTAACCTTAACGGGAGAACCTGCAGTAAGCGCTTGAAGTTTGCCTGTATTTTCCTTAAAATATGATGTGTCGATCGAGCAATTAATTCCCTCTATTGGGTTTTCCAGAACAATTATCAGACTGGTATTACCATTAGGAGTAATTTCTGCAATCTTTCCTTCCAATACAATTACCTTGTCAAGATATTTTGCATTACAACCATCCTGGTCTGAAATATACTGCGATACCAGTTCAACTGCAGTAAGTGTAAAATCAGGCTTTGCACCGGAAATATCGCGTGCCGGTTTGTTATACATATAAATGCCTGTAATAATACCTGCTATTATCCCAATAAGGACAATTATTAAAATAATTTTCAGGGTTTTATTCATATTCAAAATTTATTGTTAAGGATTTAGAGTTTCGGGTTTACTGTTAAGCGTTTTGAGTTGAATTTTAAAGTTTAAAGCTAAAAGCTATTTTGTTAAATAATACAAATCACAATTCGCTTCTCACTTCTCACGTCTCCCATTCACTCCTTCTTCAGGGTTTCATTGGTTCGTAAACCATTTCAACTTTAACTTCAATTTGTTTGGCAACCTTTTCACGAACCAGGCCGGGAATAACAATCTTATAATCCTCAGGAACAACATTGAATTTTGCATTAACTAGGATTTTCCCATCTTTTATTTCAATATCGCCAGTGTGCGAAATCTTTTTTGTTTCTCCGTGAATTGTAAGTTCACCCTCAACTTTAGCCTTATATTTACCGGCTTTTGAGAAATTTATATCTTTCAGGTTCACTATTTTTCCTTTGAAACTTGTTTTTGGGAATTTTGTTGATTCCACATAGTTTTCATTGAAATGTTCCTGCATAAGAGCTTTCTGGAATTCAAATGATTTCATTAAAGCGGTAATAACAATATCGCCTGTTTTTGTATCAATAATACCTGAAGCCTGGTGATTGTGGGCTTCAATATTCTCCATTGGAGTTGAACTGAAAAACCAGACATGTCCGGTTTTAGTTATAAACTTATCCTGTGAATAAGAAACTGTCACTAAACCGAGTAACATTAACACAATAAAAATAGCAGGTTTCATCATTTCAATTTTTTAAACAAACAAAAAGACATACAAAAAGTTCAGATAAAAAACATACCAAATTAATTTTTAATCTTTTTTAAAAAGCAAATGTACGTGAAATATTAAACCCTATATGAATACCCTTATCCTTCCATTTGCCGGTTGTTTCGCCAATAAAACCCTTTTCGATCATAGCAAGGGAATTAGTAATATGTAACTGAAATACATGTCCTCCTGTTTCAATATCAAACCCGAACGATAGCGGATTATAGAAAGCGTAATCAACAGACGATGGTTTAACCACATGAAAATATTCAGCATTAAAGGAAATGCGTTTGGAGAGTTTTATCCTGCCACCAAATCCCATCGCGTACAAATCATTAATATCGATGGCCGTTTCAACAAAGTTACGGTGAATTAATGTGGGAGATAACTGGAAAGAAATGCTTTCATTATATTTGCGGGCAATTAATAACTGGTGACAATAGGATAAACGGTTAGTAAAGTAATCATTCAATGCCTGTTCATTTAATGAATTTATTGCTATAGTTGAAAGATAAACCAGGGAAACCGGCATATTCCTCGCTCCGGCCGACTGTCTGATAATCCTGAATTTTACAAATCCGTCGTATGTTTTTTCGTATGTACCCCTGCCAATTCCGACATTAATCCAGTTAAAAATTCCATATTCAAGGCTGAAGTGAATATTTGCCTGGTCGAGTCCCCAAAGAGTATAAGCTCCCTGGTCAATTTCTCCGAAACGGTGTGAAATCCTGAATTCAAAATTCCTGCTTTTAAGGGTTTCGATAGACTGTCCGTTAAGAACGCGTGAATTTTTAAATGTAGCATAAACATAATTTGTTTCATCACCTGCCTGGTCGTTCAGTAGTTTTTCAAGGTCATCCTGTGCTGTAAGTTCTTGCGAATTAAAGCATATTAAAGCCGTCAGAGAAATAATCAGTATTTTGAATTTCATAAGTCCATTTTTAATTGTTAACTGCTCCAAGTTTGATCCACACTTTTATCTGGTCTTGTTTACATACATCAAGACCGGCAGCATTTTTCGGCATAGGAGAAAAGTCCGGGAGACGCATCACTGATCCAAAGAGCCTGCCATCATCTGCAACGGTTTTAATATCGTTGTAATTATCAAGACGGATATTTCCTCCAAAGCTGGCATAGCCTGATCCATGACAACCCAGGCAGTAAGAATTCAATATCGGATATATTGTCCCTGAATATGTTACATTCGATGTATCGCAATCTGAACCGACCTGCGGATACAACTCTTCCCTGTTATCGTAATAACATCCGGCAAGAAGAGTAATTAATGCAATTATGATTAATGGTTTATATTTTTTCATTTTCATAATGGTATGATCAGTTATTGTTTCCTCCGTTATTTACCCACAAGGTGATCTGGTCTTTCCTGCATGAATTTAGCGGAGTACCCGGGGGCATCTGGGTGTAACCCGTTTGTGCATTTATTACTCCAATGAGTTTTCCATTGTTTGCGATTGTTTTTACATCGCTGTAACTCTCCAGACGTAAGTTTCCTGAAGGATTAGTACCACTGTGACATCCCTTGCAGTTATTCTGAATTATCGGCCCGACAACGCCCGAGTAAGTAACATTTGACAAGTCGCAGGGTTGTTCGCTGCAATCCATGTTTATTGCTCCTTCATTTATCCACTGGAAAATAATATCTATCTGGTCCTGTGAAAGAGGATTTTTCGGGGCAGGTGGCATTTTATCAGGACCTCCATGCATATTTTTACCCTCGGTAGCAATAATTGACTGGTACATCAGGCTGCCTGAAGGATTGAAGGGATCTACGGTCTGAGATGCCATTGTTTTAATATAGCTGTTAAAATAATATCCGGAGGCATGGGTAGTATTATCATGACAACCGGATATAGCGCAATTCGATATTAATACGGGATGCACATCACGCAAATAACATATCGAATCATTAGGTAAAGGGGCATCACCGGATTGCAGAAAAATATGAGTCTGCACTGTATCGTTGTGACATGAATTGCATGCACCATCCGGCGGGGACTGGGTCATGAATTTATACTCACCATTTATTCCGTTTACTGTCGGAAATAATCCCTGGGCAAAGTTTACCGTTTCGGTGGAATAGAAATTACCTTTACCATCCACCTGTATCTCTGCAACAAGGGCGCCTTGTCCGTCGGGTTGTGTAAACAGTCTTACAATTGCATTGGGATAGGGATTAAGCAGAGTTGAATCGTAAACAGTACCGGCAACAACGTACCATGCCTGGTTTGTACCCCCGTTAATGTGACATAGCCTACAATTCTGTCCTACATTATGGCTGTCCATTGCCCCGTAGCTGCTTATCGAAACAATTCCATTGGTCGTTGATGTATCGTTTACGCAGGTAGTATCGTTCTCTGCTCCCTGTTCGATCCAAAGGTAAAGTAATGTCCTAAGTTCCTGCGGGAGAGGCCTGTCGGGAGGCATCATATTATCCCAGACATTGGTAATAGCTTTATAAATACTACTGCCATTCGCATCCCCTTTTTTAATACCAGTTATTATTCCTTCATAACTGTCAAGTACTAATCCTGCCGCTCCTGTCTGATCGTGGCAATCAGGCCTTGCACAATTGGAAGTGAAAATGGGCAAAATCTGTTTGGTGAAACAAATTGCAGGATATTTGCCTGGTTCAATATTGTCATGTTTGCAGGAATTTATTATCAGGATTAATATAATGAGAGTAGGGGAAATTCCTAATATCAGTTCCAGGAGTTTTTTCATACCGGATATTTTTTCATGGCAAAAATATTACTTTTTTACAACAACTATAGCTGGTTGCAGTAATTGATCAAACCAAAAGGTTTTTGTATTTATCATCAAGGTTTTCAGGCGAAATATTATTTGGATAAATTTGCATAAAAAATTTAATCTATTAATTATGAAAAAAATAAATTTTAGATCCTACGTTTTTATTACTGTCGGATTATTCATTTTTACATTTGGATGGACAGCATTTCTTATTCCGGCACAGATAATAGGTGGCGGGGTGGCCGGCATATGCGCCCTGTTCTATTTTGCCACAGGTTTCCCTGTAGGGATCAGTGTACTAATAATCAATATTGTATTAGTACTGATTGCGATGAAAATATTAGGTGCACAATTCGGACTGAATACCATTTACGGATTTGCTGTATGTTCATTGTTTTTTCTTGTACTTCAGAAACTTATCACAAAACCAGTAATACAGGAGCAGTTCATGTCGGCAATGTTAGGAGGAATTATCGGTGGTGCAGGTTTAGGCATAGCATTTTCAAACGGGGGCAATTCAGGGGGTACTGATATTATTGCACTTATTGTCAATAAATACCGGAATATCAGCCTTGGCAGAACGATACTGGTATTAGACGTAATAATTATTACATCTTCATTTATAATTTTCCAATCCGTTGAAAAGATTGTTTATGGATATGTTGTAATGGCTGTTGGCTCGTATACTATTGACCTTGTCTTTGAAGGTGCAAAACAATCGTACCAGATCATGATCGTATCAAAGGATTACCAGAAAATTGCCGACAGGATCGGGACTGAGATCGGCAGGGGAATTACCTTTCTGAATGCCATGGGCTGGTATAACAAGCAGGAAACAGAAGTGCTAATGGTAATTGCACATAAAAATGATAAACAGGACATTTTGCGGATAATCAAGGAAACCGACGAAAAGGCTTTTATATCAGTGGCTAAGGTAATGGGTGTGTTCGGGGAGAATTTTGATAAGATAAAACTTTAGTAGCCAAACAATTGAACAATGAGCCTGCTACGATAATTATATTTCCTTCTCAAAGTCAAAAATTGAAAATGTTGGAGTAATCCAAATATTGAATCACTTATTTTTACGGGTCATATAAAACAAAAAACGCTGCACAGAGGCAGCGTTTTATTAAAAATGACTGGTAGTAAATATTTTAATTATAGTTAACAATTACGTTAAAAGATGTTCCTGATACATAGGTACCTGCAACCTGGCTTCCGCCTACATTTAATGTTCCTCCTACTGTAAGGGTTTCTGAACCTCCTGATGATAATGTTCCGGTTGTTGCCGGTGAACTTGACCAGTTATCAACTGTCATTGTTTCTGTACCGCCACCCCTTGTTATTGTGGTTGCTGTTGAAGGTAAGGTAATTGCGTATGTGTAATTTGGTGTTCCTGTTACTGTGAATGAAGCTGCTGTTACTGTTCCGGCTGTTGCGGGAAGTGTAACACCACCTGTCTTTGTGCGTGAACCTGCCGGTGCCAGTACAACTGTTCCTGCTGCGGTCGATACTGCTACGTTGCCAAAATTCATATCAACAGTTTTTGTAATTGCT
>Ga0247841_10003020_pt1 | contig 31976 bp, 46 predicted proteins | sample LaCruzMarch2015__2_FD_192410 | JGI IMG/M metagenome (GOLD analysis project Ga0247841, IMG submission 192410) | Freshwater microbial communities from meromictic Lake La Cruz, Castile-La Mancha, Spain - LaCruzMarch2015_18m | ecosystem: Environmental > Aquatic > Freshwater > Lake | place: Spain...
TATTATTTTGGAACATTTGATTACAACAGAACAGAATAATTATTTTACATTTGAAGATAATGATGAATTAACGATTCTTTATCGTTCTTTATTATTTGATAACAATGTTTTATAAAAATAAAATGAAATGAAAAAAAATAATTATATAATGGTAATTATCACAACAAAATGGAATTGGAATTTTGCTTATCTAACTTTACAGGTTTAAAAACAAAAAATGCTTGGAAGGCATTAAAAGAACGTTGTGAATATGGTAATAACGAAGATATTGTGAGAGAATGGTTACCATTATGTGAAATAGAAGATAATAATAATGCCATTTTTATGAATACGTTAGATGGTGGGATTATTTTACCAGATACAAACGTCGTGCGTTTTCGTTATTGCTTATCCGGATTAGAAACAGACGATTCTATTATATTGAATTATATTATTGTGGATGATATTTTAACTCACGTGGATGAAATAATTAACTCAGCAAAAGATTTATTGTTTGGATTTATAAAAATGGCAAATAATAAGTTGGGTGGGGAATATGTATCAGGAAGAATCAATCTATCAAAACTAGACACATTATGCTATTCAAGTGATAGTGAATAATATAAAAACATCGTATAATTAAACATAATCAGTAATGTTATTCGGTGTAATAATTATTTTTTTATTGGTAAATGTATCGGAATCACTTACTCAATATTACATTGAAAAACATTTATTGTTACGATATAATAACAAAGAATTATCGAATATTATTATTGATAAAGAGATAGGAACATTTTATTTACCTTTATTTGATGGAGACGAACAAGTCTTAGAGTATGTAAAAAATGATTATTTAACAAGTATATTGAAACCAAGAAAAGAACCCCAAACTATTTTTAAATATAGACGTTTTTTATCTAAAAAATGGCAAGAAAAATATTCAGTGATTGTTGGTGAAGAATTAACGAGATTGAATAAGAAATGGGGTGATTTGAATGAAATTGTAAAACTTGAAAAAAGATATATTAATGATTAAGATTATATATAAAAAAAAATGATACTATAAAATTGTTTTCAATTAAGAACAATTTTATAGAAATGAGCGGAACCATCACAATCAACGACAGCGAACTTCATTACAGAAGTCATATGTTTATGGGTAATGAATATATGGTATCGTATTTAACAGATTACGGAGCATCTGTTAAGGAGCGTATAACAGATATAGTTAGAATTGTTTATAATTGTAAAGAGAATAGAATTATCCCATATAATACTTTATCTGAATGTAATAAAGTTGCTGAAAGAATTGCCCTGAGATTAAATTTTGATCAATCAAATACTTCCATTATTATTGGAAGAGATGTAACAAAAGGAAAAATTGTATTGAGTGGTTCGAGTATCCCATATAATGAAGAGGATGTGTGTGAAATATATGGTTGTCAGTTATCTATTACGGGGTCTGCGTTTCACACGTTAGCTTATGTAACATTCCAATTGGTTGGATATGGATGCGTATATATAGCAGTTGATGCGTCGTCATCATCGCGAGTTGATAAATATTTTGTAAATATACTTGTAGCAACATCACTCGAAGAGTTGGAACAACTTGTAAGAATTCGTTATCAATATGAAAAATTTAAGTTGATCGGAATATTCGATCACCCTAACGCATAAGTTTGTATTTATTTTATCATTTTATTTCTCGATAACAATTTATAATTCCAAAAAGAATTACTATATTCATCTTTTTTATTCTCAGGTCCATTTGGATATTGTTCTACAATATCCCACGTAATATTTGGATTTAGAGATAATCCATCATTATTCCAAGGATATTGGGGGTTGTCGATTACAATATCCCAAGTAATATTTGGATTGGATGAAACACTGTATGGATCCCATTGTAAATCAGGATGTTCTTGAATTATATCCAAAGTTACATTTGGATTACTTGACATATAAAACATACATATCTTATTTTCTATTGTTATAATACCTCTGTTGTGTAATACAAGTAAATCTTCTAGACATATGTTTGGGTTTTTTGATAGATAAATATAATTCCACGAATAATACAAATTTTCAAATACAATATCTTTTGTGATGTTTGGATTTACAGTAACATCTTTTGGATTCCAATAATATTTGTTGTGAGTAGATTGGATAATATCCCACGTAATACGCGGATGTTTGCTTAATAACGACGTATTCCAAGGTTTATACGGAGATGATTGGATATTTTCCCAAGTAATATTTGGATTTTCTGATATACCATTATAGTCCCACAATTCATAAGGATTACTTTGAATAATATCCCACGTAATACAAGGGTTTGCGGATATTCTATTCCAAGACCAAGTTATTTTATTTTTTTTATCGTATATGTATTCCCAAGTAAGATTTATATTCTCAGATAAACTAAAATTATACACATCCGGAAATTCTTTTATAGTATCTAAATTTACTTGTGGATTTCCACATAATTCATAATAATCCCAAGACTTATCTTTATTTTCCAGGTAATGCGTAAGGAAATCTGTCATCTTATTAAATTTATATAATAAATCATTTTCTTTTTATAACTAAAAAGAATATGAATGTGGTTAATTTAATTGGCGAAGCAATAGTAGTTGGTATATATTCATTTGTTCTTTTTTCTATATTTTCACCTCTTCCCATTTTTTGGATAGGATTTCTTAAACATTTCTTAGGATATTTTTTAGGATTACAGTATCTTTATTGTATTAATCACGGTAAAAAACATAATTTTATTACAGAATATTTTATAGGTGAATGTATATGGGAAGGAATTGGATTTAGCATATTATTTTATATTTTTATGAACCCTTTTATTACTGGATTTACATTTCATATATTAAGTGAATATACTGGAATACATAAAGTATTTATTAAATATAGATGCAAGTAATTGAGTATGAACCAGAAAAGAAGGACTTGGATAAAAGCTGTGATCCTTGGACCGATGAAGAGGATAAAATGCTCGTTGGATATAGATTAGAAAATAAATCTCCAAAAGAGATTGGAGGTTTATTAAACAGAAGTGAATTTGTAATTAACCTAAGAATACATTTGCTTATATACAGATTACATCGTGCTGGTTTTACTGCCGCTCAAATTCGATTGATGATGAATGCCGAATTATCTCATATTTTAGATATTATAAAACCTGTAGTCATTAGAAAACCTACACAACATCAAGAAAATGCTTGGGGGTGGTTTAACTGGACGAATATATGGAATATTCTATGGAATAGTTTTTAACGTTTGTGTCGTTTCATTCGTTTTGTTTTATTTTTACCACCAAAAGATTTACCACGCTTTGTATTTTTAATACTTGACTTTTTCGTTATTTTTCCATATGAAGACGTTTTTGCCTTTTCTCCTACTATTTTTACGATTTGTTGTGTAGATTGATTCATTATATCCATTACAGCGCGTTCTGGATTTTTCATACTACTACGCACCTCATTTTTTATTTTACGATATAATTTCATTGACGGATGAGAACCAACTACATCTACGAGAGCCCGTTTCATATGAGTTAATTGACTTCTACACGAATTACAACTATAATCAATAATATTTACATTTGTAAATCCCATACCATATTTAAATAATTCAATAACTTGTGATAAGGTTACCCCAGTTTTATTACTTGTGTCGTCGTACATACCATCTGGGTCAAGTGGTCTTGATATTATATTATATATACCCATATAATAATCTGTCTCTGATTTTGGTAACAATGCTGTATTCACTAATATGGTTTGAGCCCAATGATTTCTTACATAATCTTGTGTCCAATCCGTTAAAATAGCATTTTTATAATTTTTACCATTTACACTCATCCCAGAAAGTGTATAAGTAAAATCAGCCGGATTTGAACTTTGTAGCATTGTTATTCCAAATGAAAGTTCTCTTGTATCTTCGGGTTCTTTTAATACACAATTCTCCTTTCTTGTAACAGTTTCGGATTCGAGACAATTTTGATAAGGATTTGGTTGAAAGTATAATATCTTCTCGTTAAATGATGTAAAAATTGAGAATGGATTGCGATGTTGTTTAACCATTGAGAAATCAACATTCGAACCGTCTTCTCCATATTCACCGTGTTTGGGAAAAGTATGTATTCCAACTAATTTATAAAATTGTTTCAAATAATTTGTAATCTCTTCGAAGATAGAAAAAAATTGTTCGGAACATTTTCTTTTAATGGGATAATATTTATCTAATAAATATGGATAAATGTGTGATATCATATCGATAGACATACCCGAACGTTGTTTATCTCCTGGTATGGTATATTTTATTTTATCATCATCTATGTTATTAACGACTACGTGAGAACCCCTATAATTACCACCAAGTCCATATATATCAGAACCACCTCCCATTAAAGATATATTTACGTTTTTCATCAGATTTCTATCAATTGTCAAATCTTTATCCATAAAAGCGTGGGCTACAATTAATATTGTTATACAACTTTCTGGTTTTGTTGTAGAGCGATTTCTCGAAGATGATTTTACCCATCTCAATGTCTTTTGTTTGTTTGCTAATCTCCCATTATCAACATTCAACGTAGATCTTTCGCGGTTTAACAAAGATATTTGACTTAATCTATTAAAACTTACATCTTTATCAATATAAAACTTACAAGATGAATCATTTAGAACAATTTTAACAAAAAATGGTAACTTAGTTAGTTTAAACTCAAACAAAGCTCCATTATTTGAACTAGTATCAATCATTTGGATGTATTTACCTCTATACATTTGTGACGTTTCTTTGCTAACTATTATATATTCTATATCTTCACGTAATTGTCTTGTTGTTAATTGATGTAATCCTCTATTGTTATATAATATAGGAGCATCGCCAAGAAGATATGTAAATTTAGATAAGGGTTCATCTAAATAACTAATTACAGACATTGGAATTATTTTTGTGTAATTAAAAAAAATGTAATATTCTTTGTTGTCGATAACAGGTGTAACAAATGGTTTTGATGGTGGTGATAACCGGAATGTTAAATTAGCTTTATTCGTTAAAATTCCAACTCTAAGATTTTCACCTGGATTATTTATATTTGCGATTATATAAGGTTGAACTGGTTTTAGTTCTTCTAGAGGAACAATCGCAGATTGAAAGTCGTAGAGAGAACCTACAGGATTATCAAGACCTGAATTTTCATATGATAACCCCGTTATTTTATTATTAAATGGAACATTCATTCTATTTCTATTATACTATATTATGTGAATTAATTTGTAATATAATGAATCAGATTTCCATTTTTTAAACGAATATGTATATCTATTTTTATTTCTCCCAATTTACATATATTTAATATTTCACGCATTGTTTTAGTTGCGGATTCGCTACGAAATGACATTTGTAATTTTTTATTCCAATGATACCCTCTTTCTTTATTCGTTACAAGTTTTTCGGATATAATACTAAATGACGTATTTTTGGTTATGTTATCCAACCCATATAATTCCCATATTTTTATTAAAATAGATCTATATGTATTTTTGACGGATTCGCCATTTATTAAACAATTTTCAATTACAGAATGAGAATAATCAGTATTTATCATTTCTTCTTGTGTTAAATAAGAAATGATATCTTTTGGTGTTATAATAACCTCTCCGTTTTTTAACTCAACGTCATAAAAATCAAGTGAAAATCGCAAACTCATTTTCTTAGTTTATACCAAAATCAACTAAGAGGAATACAATATCATTTTTTTTATTTATATAAATTGTTAAATGGTGTATTCAATCGAATGCGAATCAAAATCTTCTATTGTAACTTTTACAAGTTCATTTCTTTCTTCTACAGTCATCAAACCTAAGAAAATATTTATTTGTGATGTTACATCTTTTCTCTCCAAAGACCTCATATATTTTTCTACTTGTAATATATTTTCTAAAGATATGTGCCTTAAAAATATATTATAAAATTTATCAACATATCCATACATTGTTGCGTGATATCCGTTCGAATAAGAAATAATATCGTTAATTAACCAATCCATATCTTCATCTTCCCAATAATGTCGATACATAACTAATAACTCTTTTTTTACAATATTTACATTTTTAATATCTTCTAACAGATATTTTGGTTGAAAACTATGTGAATAAAAAAGAATTAATTTGATAATTTCTCTAGGCATTTGCTGTAAATTTTTTTGTATTTTAGTTAATTCATTCATATCCTATTTTAATATAATATTTTTAAACCGGAGCTAAATACTACTTCACAACATAACCTATTTTAATATATATAATGGATTATAACCTGGATTATAACCAATATGATGATTTGATGAAAGAAACCCATAATGCCAGTTAAATGTTGGATAATCTTCTATTGCTTCCCAAGTAATACTTGGGTTTAATGATATGGCCTCACAATCGCTTACATCAACTTCTTCAAACATATCGACTGTAATATTAGGGTTCTTTGAAAGATTTCTCATACACCAGTCTAGATGTGAATTTGCCTTAATAATATCAATTGTTATGTTTGGATGTTCGGAAAGTGAATGATAATCCCACTCTTCTTCAGGCTCATCGCATACATTATCCCAAGTAATGTTTGGATTTTGCGAAAGCCCTGAAAACGACCAAGGAAGATGAGGATTTGATTTGACAATTTCCCAAGTAATACATTTATTTTGAGAAAGAATATCAAACGCCCAACCATTGGCAACTTCACCCCTGCGAATTTGGTCTGGGTCAACGATAAGGCGTGGAAACTCTTGAATGAATTCCCAAGTCAGATTAGGACTGTTAGATAAATGACAAAAGTTCCAATCTATTTGAGGATTATTACGAATATCATCAAGTGTAATTGCGGAATTTGCCACAAGAAATGAGTAGTCCCAATTAATATCTGGGTTTGCTAATACAATATCCATTGTGATATGTGGATTGTTACTTAATAATTCGTAATTCCAAGGTATGTCGGGATGAGATTGAACGTCTTCCCACGTAATACTTGGATTATAAGACAAATAATCATAATTCCAATCTATTTCCGGGTGATTGACAACATCTTCCATTGAAATAATTGGGTTTCCAGAAAGAACGTCATAATCCCAATCGCATTCAGGGTGTTCGAAAATATAAGAGCTCATCTTGTTTTACAAGTAATTACATTACAAAATAAAAAAATAATATTAATCATTTTTTTTATTAAGAGTGTATATTTAATATAACTAAGTAATATTTCATTTTAATACATATGGATATTCGATTATAAGTTTCCATTCACGATTATATAAACAATCTTTTTTTACCATATTTGATAATTGAGCTTGATTGTCATACCAATTTACATATAAATATCCATTTTCATCTATTTTTTCATAACGATATGTTTTGGATATATCCTTACTCCAGAAAATCTTCATTGGGCTTTTTTCTACAATAATATTCAATATCATTAAATGTATTGTTTCACCCGGACACCATTCAGATACCCTTTTTATTTCATCTACCCAATAATGACTTGATAATGATTGTTTTATATCATTAAAGAAGAATGCTTCGTTTGCCATTAATTTATTTATAATTGGATTTCGATCATCCCAAGATACGATTAAACAGTTATCTATAGTATTGTGTATGTATGTAACTTGTTCGTATAAATTATAAATATTGATATCTTCTTGTTCCATTACTATATTAGTTAATTATTCTATTGTTTTACACCAATTGAATAGTAATAATTATAAAAAAAAATGAAGTAATAATTCTAAAATATATTATAACAAATAAATCAAAATGGAAGATTCGTTACTTGATATGAATAGAGAACTTGTATTAAACGATTATAATAGTGCTACATTAAAAAATATGATATTATTTAGGGAGGGTGATGTAAAAGCAAGTAGTGAATATATATACCCTAATCAAAAAGAAGATGCTACTATAGTATGTAATAAGTTTTACGAAAAATCTACAAGAGTTGTTAGTATTGTAAAAAGAACAAAGGTGGGTATGGATGGACTTATGATTGAAATAGCAAAAAATATGTCTACACATCCCGATAATAACTTTGTTTTACGTAGTGATAAAATACTCCATCTTACCGCGATGAGTAATAAATCTTGGGAGGATGATTTGAAAGATAAAATGCCAGCTTGTTTCAGAGATAATGTATATCATCACGGTAAATTACAAAAATTGAAGGATAAATTAAAACACGTCGAAAATGCTTTAATTATAATAGATGAGATTGATACTGGAGATAAAGAAGACCAAAAATTACATTTAATATTAAAGGAAAGTGGTATATTGGATATGGTATATATGGAAACAAATAATATTCGTTTCATATTTGTTTCTGCTACGATAATAAATGAGTTACAAGAATTATATAAATGGGGAAATAAACATTATACATACTATATGACTATACCAGATAGTTATATAGGTCACAAAGAGTTTTTAGAACTTGGTATTATTCAAGAATATTATCCAATTAATAATGACGAAAGTGCTGAAAGATGGGTCCAAGAAGATATTTTACAACATTATGGGTTAGATTATAGGGTTCATATTGTTAGAACTGATGAAAAAAATAAGGATTTTATATTTAATGCTTGTATAAGAAATAACATAGATTTTAAAAATCATACATCAACTGTGAGAATAACTTCGGAAGAATTGGTGGAAATATTTAATAATATTTCAACCCATTTAGTTATAGCAGTTAAAGGCTTTTATCGACGTGCCAATTTGATACCGAATGAATGGAAAATGAAAATAGGTGCTACACACGAAAAATATGTAAAAAATTACGATACAAACGTTCAAGTTCAAGGATTAAGTGGTAGGATGACTGGTTATTGGAAACAAGAAATATTAAACGGACATAAAACTGGACCATATAGGACATCAATATCTGCTATAAAGGAATATGAAGAATTTTATAAAAATCCTTCTGGAAACACAAAATATAGCACAACAGGATCAAAAGAATTATTTGTAAATCCCAAAAATATTAAACATTTAGAAATAACCGTAGATGAAAATAACGAGAGAGTGTGTAATGATACAATAAATGTATATGAATATAGAGTATATGATGATGAAGAAGTTGTAAAAAAGGTATGTAGAATTCTTAAATATAATTATAGATCAACGAAAAATAATTCCGACGGATTTAAAGAAACATCATTGGCTTGCAAAAAGTCTGTTATTTCATTAGCAAATGCTATAGCTAATGTCAAATCTGCCCGACACTCGCATAATAAATTAATAACGTGGAGAGTTTATTATCCTTGTTATGTTAATACTACAAATAATGAAACATTAAGATTTGTAGTAATATTAAGACCAGGAACTGATATGAATAAAGTAACAACAGAAATAGATATCGATTATCCACCTATTCAAATTTAATTTATTGTTTTAAAACCATTATCTCATTTTCTTGAGTTTTTATTACATTTTGAAGAAAAGGAGTTATACTATTTTCATTTTCTAACAATTTTTTACTCATATGAACTGCCATTGAATGATGTGGTATCATACCTAATTTGTATTGTGATTCTGTAACTAAGAATTGTGTTCTAATACACCAGATAGTAATAATTACCATTGGTAATCCTATAAAAAATATATTCATTTGTTGATAAATTAAACCAGTAAACAAAAACATCCACCCAGACATAAGTAATGTCATATATACATCATTTATACTAAATCGTATATCATCTACTTTATCTACCCATACATTCATTGTTGATAACAAACCTGACAAAATCATTATAAAAAACATAAGAGTGTAATGATTTTTGGGATCGAAATGTTTCATTATGGTTTATCCGCATATTTTTATTTTATAAAAATTATATAGAATAATGTTTTTTTAATCTATTGTTTCTTGATACATTGTTTCTTGATACATTGGATTTATTATACTTACTTGAGTATGTTCTGCGAACACTTGACGCAATTTTTTGGCTAGATTTTCTTCCACTAAATGGCCTAGGAACACTCCATATCAATGTTGCCGAATTATAAAGTATAATATTATCCGATCTATGGATTAACTCCATCAACCATTTTAACGCATCACAATATTCATTTGTTTCAAATCCAACTTCCGTTATTTCAGGCATATCTTTTAATACATACTTTTTAAGTCGAGTAAATGTTTCCTTCACAGTCATTTGAGGATGAAGTTTTGTTCTATGTTTATTATTTTTATAATATTGATGCTTGGCCATAACATTATAAAATAGTTCAATCATCTCAAAAAGTTCAGTCTCATCTACATGATGATGACTATATGTATTACAAGCTATCATAAAATCAATTATATTCATAGGTAGTAATTTCTTGTTATGTTTTATTTCGTTAGCATAATTTGCCGATTTATAACCATAAGAATTATACCAAGATTTACCAGTTGATAAAATATATATGATATATAAAGGTATATCGTATCTCTTACACAAATTGGGTAATTTGCTTGTATCTTGTAATTCGACCATAGTTATATCCCCCTTATCCTTTACAAACTTTTGAATGATACCTAATATTTGGCTACCACTAATTCTATAATTACATTTGCTAACATATTCAACTTTCATATAATTGCCGCGAATATTTAATTCCAAACATCGATTGTTAGGATTTTCTAATGTTGAAACAACAACATTTCCCGAGTATTGTTCATATACATTAAAGTAGAGTGGATTAAAATATTGTTGAAGAATAGTAATATTATCAGACATATTTATAATATTACTATTTTATATTTTATCTATACGTATTTCTTCTTTTGGTTGTTGATGATTTTTTAGATTTATTGAATAATTTATTTCATTTGAATTGTGCCACCAGGTTACTATATGTGACATAATCACCATTATCAATAGAGTTATTTAATAAAACAACAATTCTGGTTTTTATATCGTTACAAAGGGAGGAGTTATATATTTTGACAATAGGATTTTGTGAGTCTAATGTTTCACAAGCAAGATTATTTACAAATATCTTAGAATGATTACTTATATGAATATTATAAAGAGGTTTGTCATTATATCTAATATAAATTACATTCGGAAATATTCCGACAAATTTACGGGATTCGATAAACATACCTCTAAATTCTATTTTATGTTCGCAAGACATCATCGTATTTCCATTTGGATAATTTCGAGTCAAAGAATGTTTTTTGAAACAAACTAAGAAATTATTGCGAGGTATACTACATATTAATAAATCAATTTTTTTATTGTTAATAGTGTGATAATTTGTATCTATATTTTGAATAGAAATGATACCCTGATCTGTTACAATCGGCGTTTTTTCAGGTAATCCTGTAGTTATCATCCTTGATTGAATATTTTTTATCGACATTTCTGGAAATGACATTATTAATAAACGTTAAAAATAAAATAAAATGATTCACTTTATTTTGAATATAGAACTTTAAATTTCAAGTTCAATTCAATTACAATGTGCGTTCAAGTAACACCTAAGATTGAATTATTGTTTGAAGATGTTGAGGATCCATTTCTTCAAGATCTCGAAGAACAACAAGAAGAAGATATAGAAGAATACGTCCAAGAAAGGATTGACACGATAAAAGTATTGTATTTTACTATGTTATTAATACCTTATGTGTTTATAATTAGAAGCACATTTATTTATGTAAATACATATACAGAAGCATTCTTTCTCACCGCGAATACATTGATTTATGGTATGATTATTACCATAAATCAATTACATAATAAAAAAACAAAAAATTATTGGATTTTCGTTTTGTTTACAGGTTTTGTATTACAATATGAATATTCTATTTTGATTTATATAGTCCCACATTTAATTCAATACCGGTTTAATGAAAAAAATATGATTGTGGCATACCTAGTAGATAGTTATGGGTTGATAGTTGGAAATAATTTGTATTGGACTTTTATTACTTGGATATGGTTTGTGATTTCTTCGCAATTTTATAGATGTCAAATTTCATATAATGTTAATAAAACCCCATTTGTTTAATTTCTGGTCGTAGTCATTTGTTTCTAATTTATACATAACATCCAACATCCTTTTTATAATAGAATATTCACAATCATTTTGTATAATATGTGCCGTACATACACATTCTTCAGAACCATCTAACCATTCATTTATTTCCTTTTTGAATTGTATAGATTGTAATCGTCTAAGAAGATTATCAACACAGTCATCTAGTGTAAAGCACCAAAACCCATATTCTTCAAATGTATTATCACTATTAAACTCTTTTTTTATCATTCGAATTTTATACATATAATTCATTTCTTCATTTGATTCACACGGGGGATTTGAATATATTTGAATACAGTGATTTATCTGTTGGGTGGATAAATTCATTGATTCAGATATCATAGATATATCTCCACCTTTTAAAACAAAAAAACAAGCCAATTGTCCGATACGAACTTGTAATTGATGAATACTTATATTTAATGATTTTGAAATATCTTGTAATGATTTTTTTTCCGAAATATTTTTTAAAATGATTCTATCATTTATCTCCATCCACATATTTTTACAATATCATAGCATTTTATTTAATATTAACTTTAAAATGGATTACGCACGCTCTAATAACTGGAGTTATATATTGTATTTATACACAACATCTAACATTCTTTTTATAATAGAATGTTCACATCCCTATCATTTTCACAAGGAGGAATTGTCTAATATGATAATTCTTTATAATAGTGATTGTGTGATAAATCTAGTTGTTCGTATACTGCTCCTTCGTTTATTTCTAATGATAAGAACATACCAGTTAATCCTTCTAACATATGTCCTGGATTAAAAGTATGTCCATCACCACTATTATATATTTCATTTATATCATCCTTAAAATAAATAATTAACCAAGACATCATCTTTTCATACATTTCTTTGGGAATTAAAAAGGTATTATTCGTAATCATTTTATTTGTAATCAAATGTTCAATTGTATAATTTTTATTAAAAAAGTTATTATAACTTGTTAATCCTGCTGGAATATTATAATAATCATAAACAATTGTTGTTTGACCACCAAAAAATTGCGATTTGAAAAAATCTAAATAGAATATAGTATTACTGTTACTTAAAATTTTACATTCAATATTTTTAAAAAAAGATTCTGGAAAAATCATATCATACTGACAAAATCCGATATAATCATAATTATATAAACTATTTTTATAAACGTGATATATACAACTTCCTTCATTATACTTTTTTTTTGTAATATAGGATTATAGTCTATAAGATCATATTCATAAATCACATTTTTATTTATTTCTAAATCTTCATTATCAACACCATAAAACGTTAGGTATTTTTCTTTTTCTTCTTGACTTATTTTATAACAATCAGAAAATATTTTTTTATGAAAACATACAAATAATTGTATATTCATTTAAATGAGTATTATATACACCCCATTGTTCTTTTTAAATAAAAAAAAAATGTAAAACAAAAAATAAGTATGTTGGTAGAATAATTACATTTAATGTTTTGAAATATCCTTTAATATAAGGTTTATCTAGATAATTTAATAATGAAAATTTTATCACTATTGTATTCATAATAAATTAACAACATTCATTTTATAGTAACTATATCAAGCTCGATACAGTTATGCGGATAAACCATATATTCATAATTCTATCGTTTATTTCACTCCATTTTGTTTAACATTGTGTTATATAAACAATCTACAACTTCTAATTCCGAGTAATAACCGCGATTTTCATCAAATTTTCTTAATCTAAGATACCCATTTTCATCTATTTGTTCGTACGCATAAATATCATTCTCTTCTTTTTTTATTGTAATATGAAATCTACCTTTATATACAGAACAAGAACGAATATAGATGGGAGTTCCTGGAACCCATCCAACTGCTTTTTTTAACTTATCTACCCAAAAATGGTTATAATATTTTCCTTCATCTCTCATATCAGCATCTAAACTCATTATGTCATCCAATTGTTTATTATAATGATCCCAAATAATATAAAATTTGTTTGGATTTAATCCTAAACTACACGTTACGTAGTCATACGCATTGAAAATAGTGATGTTATTCTCAGTTATACAATCCATTTGTTGAGTTTTTAACTAATAATTATACAGTCGATTCATTTCATTTTTTAAATAAAATCAGTTTATAAGTGTGAAAGAATGGAACATTCCCATCAAATACTATACACTCATTTAAGTATGGTATTTTGTTTTATAAGTATTAATTTATTAGTCCCATTATTATTTATTGAAATCCTACGCCATAGTTAAAAAAATAAAAATGATTTCGAATAATTAATAGAATGAATTATTAAATAATTACAAACAACAGAAATGGTTGACAGAGTAGATCTGATATTTATGATGATTATTATTTACTTTATTATTCACTTTATTATTCCATTGATGATTTTTAAAATATGTATAAGCCTATTTTAAAATAATCATAGAATTTGTATCCATAGTATATTCATTATATACACATTTTACTATTTCTGAATTTGGTAATGGAGGTACTGGATCGTTTTCCCAATAGTAGTGCTCCGATACAAAATATCCTTCTTCATTAATAAAAGTGGTGTAATTATCACTATAACACCCATTACATTGATTAATATCTTTTTTATTCAATTTTCTAAAATATATTGTGTAAGAACCATCATCCAACGAAATTCCTATAATATAAATGATATACCCTTCAGTCCAACCCGACATTTCCTTCATTTTATCGATCCAGTTATAATTAGCATAAGGTATCCTTTCATAAGTAACAAAGGGTGGTTTTTCATTTTTCATTAAATCGTCCAATTCTTTCCAATCTTTATCCCATAAAATGGTTAAACGATTCTCATTATTCGAAACATACGTAACGTAATCATAAATGTTATAAACATCAACGAATCTATCCATTTTATTTCTTATTTAATACTTTATTACCAATAGTTATTCAAATCATTTTTAGTTTTTCAAAAACACAATATTAAATGAAAAAAAATGAAATCAAAATATTTTTATATAAATTTATTTTAATATCCTTAAATTGGACCAGATTTGATGATGATAATGAACGAAACCCAGGCGAATGAAACGAGCAAACTCAGTCTAGTTGTTAGACGTCCCCAAGAGGGGAAAACAGGTATATGTATAAATAGTATTACTCGTGACAAAAGTCGCGATATTCATCTGGTTTTAACAATGAATACAATCCCATCTTCGTGTCAATTCTTTGGACGAATGTTACAAGAAATTGGCCCAAAAAGAATAGTTGTATTTAATTCGAATAAAAAATCAGCAGGTGAATGCCATCACGCAAAGGATGTTGAGAAAGTTATTCGTCATATTAATGAAGAAAACATTAAAGTCATTGTTGCCTGTTCCCATGTTAAGAGGTTTCGCGAGGGATTGCCTTATCTCTTAAAATGGGCCCAGGATAGTATCCGAATGACACAAGGTAATGTTAAATTCATCATTCACATTGACGAAGCTCATAAATACATCCCGGAAAACATTGTTAATATTCGGTCATTTGACGAAAGTCCTGTTGTGTCTGATATTATCGGATATACAGCCACTCCTGATGGAATTTGGTCTGATAATCCATTAGACCCTCTCTTTCACAAGATACTTATTCGTGATGTAGAGAAGGAATTGGAAATTATCCGTTCTCCCAAATATTTTGGGGTTGGTCGTTGCGAATCGCAATCTTTCGACCATTTGAATGAAGATGACCTTATCAGGAGAATGAATATTAGCTTTGAAATTCCAAAATCAACTATTAAAAAGTGCGGTGGGAATTTCACAGGAAATACAAACTGGTATAATAGGTTATGGAAGTTTGATTTAGGAGACGAGTTGTTACATTTAAGTTTTATTGATTTCCTTTTACCCACCCTTTCCATACCATCGGATAGTTTTACATACAATTTCATCCCATCTTACACAAGAAAAGTAACACATTACCAAAGTATGGAAATTATCCTGAAGCATTACCCCACAGCAAATGTCATCGTAATGAATGGGAATGGATTTCAACTATTTCGTCTTTGCGAAGATAGTGGGGAAGATAGTGGGGAAGATAGTGATGAAGATAGCGAGGAAGATAGTGAGGATAGTGAGAATATTGAAGGAAAAATGGTAAGTAAGTGTGTAAGTTGTACGGCGCGAGTTATTGAAAAGGTTATGATGATGGAAGATGATGTAGAAAGAAAAAGAGTATTGGATGGATTATTAGAACCATCTTTTATGATTGAAGAACTCATCAAAGAATACCGCGATTTTCCAACATTTGTTACTGGTTTTACTTGTGTTGGAATGAGTGTTACGCTCATTAATCCAACAATTGGAAACTTTGACAATGTCATAATGGTTCATCAGCATTATGGTAGGGATAAATTGTATCAACTTTGTCGTTTCCTCTTCAATTATGGAAGATGGGAAGAAGATAGTATTTCGAAAATAAAAAAGACTAAATTCTACTCTTTTAGAGAAACGACCATCACAACTTGCTTGGAATATGAAGCACATATTCAACATATGTGTAATGAATTTTCAGGCAAAAGATGTTCTTTGAGAGAAGTTATGGGTCTTGATCCTTTGGAACCTTCAGAAAAGGAAATAAAACAGACAGATTTGGTTAATGTAAGGCTGAAAAACTCACAGGGAAAAATATGGAAAAAATTTAAAGTATATGATGGAAATGACGAAGAACAGTGGGAAAATGTAGGTAGATTTTACGAGGAAATTAGAGGGAAAAAGTTGAATAAAATTTCAATGCCAAAAAAAGTAGATGGATTTTATACTTGTTCTGATGCGAATAGCGTAGGTGTTAAAACAACAGCAAATATATTAGTTCTTGAAAAAGAAAAATGGTCTACTCGGTTTCAGCTTAAAAAGGAGCAATTAAATTATGCTAGAGTGTTTGTTGGGTATGATAGCGTAGATGACCCGTCAGAATACACCATTTATGTGAAATATGTAGAGATAGAAAATACACCGGAAAACTTGGAAGTTCTTAGAAAGTATGGAATGAAAAATAAAAAAGAACGTGATGCTGAGAGAAGTGATTGTGAATATGGTGATAATAGTGGCTCAGAATCAGATTAAGTTAATTAGATTAGTTACTTGGTTATTTCATTTACTTGGTTATTTCTGTTATTTTTTTATTTTTGTATCTTGTAAGTCTTAGGATTAATGTAAAATAAAATGATTTATATTTTATAAATAAAGGGTTTGTAAAAGATAATATATTGATTATGGATATCGAACTCAGCTTATTATTTCCAACATTTGAAATTATTGATGGATCTAATTCAGATTTAGATACAATCATTAATATTGTAGAAAAATGTCACGATAAACAATTTGTATATTTACAGCGAAATGAAATATGTATTCAATATTTTCGGATTGTTGAAAAAGTATATAGCATTAAAAAAATTCAAATAATAATAATAAACGGTGAAAATGTTTATTATTATCCAATAATACCTGATTTGGAAGAATCGGAATATTTCAAATTTATAGCAAATAATGTAATGGAACGAATAAATAAAACAACATATGACAACCGGATTTAATGCATCCTGTGGGAATCGAACCCACGCGTTTTGTGAAACAGTGGGTCTTAAGTCCACCCCCTTAGACCGCTCGGGCAAAGATGCTTATGTTGTGGGGTTATTTTCATAACCCTCCACAGTATCATCATACTGTATTTCTTTATACTTATTTTTTCATTGTTTAATATAAATGAAAAAGAGGATTTCAAATATATTTTATAATTTATATGTAAAAACAAAACTGAATATAATATTCGCTATAACACTCTCTATTTTTTTTCTGACTTGGACTTTTCATCGAAGAATTACAAATAATAGCGTAGAAAAATTAACAGATACGTGGATTGATTATGTTACAGTTCAACACGATTCTCAAAAAGTTGCCGACTTATTTTGTGAAGGTGGAAGTTTAGTCGGAACTGTATCTCAAATAAAACGCACAGGAAAAGATATTAAATCATACTTTGATTTCTTTGTAAATTTACCTGGAATCAAAGTATTTGAGAAAAAGTATGAAATAACAAAAGTTTCAAACGATGTGTATATTAATACCGCTTTTATAACCTGGTATTGGAATACTTTAGATAAACCTATTGTAGCACGTATGACATTTGTTGTAAAACATAATTGTATTTTTCAATTACATTCATCTCTAATGCCTGAAGTAAATAAAGATTAAACCATCAATTTTATACAGGATTTCGCCCTTCAGTTATATCTTGGTTATGTTCATCAATCTCTTGTTCGGCATCTATATCTCGTTCTATTTCACAACCACAGCATTTAACGCGACGACATTTACTTTTATATATAACTCCAAGTGTCGCAAGCACCAGTCCAGAACAAATTGTTATAAAATTAGACCAGAATATTTCTGTAAGAGTAGATTTTGACATTATGTAATATAGATGTATAAAATAAAACAAAAATTAGCACATTTAAGATGGTTAGAATAGAAATCCAAAAAGATATTATATTGGTTTATAAATAATATATTATATATTAGTATTCTTATGGATACATTTGATAATAGATTAAAATTATTAGAAGAAAAAATGACAAAAATGGCATTAATTATAAACGCATTGGAAGAGAAAAATAAATATTTGGAGAATTTATCAAGATGTTCTTTTTGTAGAAACATACGAGAATTATTTTGTTGTTCTTCTTGTTACGCAAAAGTTTGTGGAGAATGTAATATTATAAAAGAAAGAAGTAGTAGAAACGGGGAGACAGAAATTATTATTTTTTGTCGAACTTGTTTATAATTTTATGTTTATGGATAATTCAAGTATTGAAGGCAAATCAATGGATCAGAAACAAAGTTACCTATTGGAAATTCGGCAGCAAGAGGAATTACATTACAATATTCATAATAACTATTTTTTGAAGACTGAAAATCGTTATTTCTAATCCAAACAACCCTTTTATTTTCACAAGCTCTCGGATTAGCATCCAAAGAAGGTTTTATCAATACTAACGAATCAGACTTTATTTGTAGTTGTTTTTCGTATTCAGGAACAAGAGTTTTACAACCAATCCAATTAGGAGCTGATTTACATATTTTATATCTAATCGCATTGTCTCGTACAAATTGGTCACCTATAGCATATTTATAACAATTTCTAAAAATATCTCCAGCAGTATTCATTACGTTATATGTTCTTTCAAGAAATATGTTAACTACGTCATCGTCACTTTTATAACTTGTTTGTTGATATTTTACAAGCTTTTTTACACATTTATCTGGTTGTGATATACCATTTTTTAAACAATTCATATAATCAAACGGAATAGGTGATTGAGAAGTGGGAATATATATTCTACTACCGAAAATTTTGAGATTGGTATAATCTGGCAAATAATGAGATATTGTATAATCTGTATCACCTGTTTCGGCACTATCAAATATAACATAATCCAAATACGGCGACATTATACCTTTATTACTAAAATAATTTTCTATATAATCCACTGGACCATTACGTGATTCTAATGTTTCATTACACTCATCATAATATAAAACCGAATAATCTTTTAACGGGATAAATTGATCTACAGCAGTTTGTATAAACTTCAAGAAAATAGATATCGTGACATATGAATTACTCGCCTGGTTCCTATTTGACGGAACTGGAATAATTGAACTGGCAATTCCAACAATTGATTTTTTGTCACTTGCCCACAAAGCTCCACCAGAATCCCCCCCAGCAGCATAAAATAATCCTGGTTTTGTTGATACAATTTTGAAACGATTGTTTATAATCAAAGGATCAATAAATAATGTCTTGATATCACTATATTTTGTATTATATTGGTTGATTGTTTCTGAATGGCTATATACATTCGCACCAGTATACCAATATCCCCGATCTGGTAGAGGCTGATTTTGAAAAATTAACCCAAATCCTGCTTGGATATATTTTTCATCTGATGGAAAATCAGATATATCTTTTGTAAAATCAACCTTAATTAATTTATTTACCCATTCATCTTCACCTTCAATAAATACTTCCACAATTGCGAGATCATTATATAATACAACATCATATCCAACAATATCTTGAGTTGGAGTTTGGGTCTTAGCAACAATATAATTATTATATTCAGGGTGAATAATAATGTTTCCGGTATTAAATGTTTTCATATTTGCTATAAGTTTGTCATCTGGATTCCATAATATTTCATTTCTAGATAGTATTTGATATGGAACTTCCAAACTAAGTACACAATGAGCGGCGGTAATTACAAAAAATTCACTTTTTACTCTTGGAAATAATTCTGGGTATAGCCCAGCATTAATTAAAGTTCCCGAACAAGTTGAATAAGTTAACCCATCGCCTTCATTAACAACTAGATATGATTTAACATATACTAAATTAGGTAATTCTCCATTTGGTATAGGCGAACCACCCACAACTCTCAAAGTATCTGTGATATCTGTTCCCATAACAATATTTACAAAAACGCCAAAGACAACAAATAACACACTGAGATACATTATTGTCGTGATTAAAATATTATATATTCTTTTAATATTATTTTTTAAAATTATGATATAACACACTTTGGCGTTTTATTTTTCTTTGATGATTTTCTTATGGGTGTTAATCGTTCAATTGGAGCTAATTCGGATGTTATTAATAAAGGTATATTATTTTGACTTCCAGTGCGTCTTCTTCGTGACGACCTTTGGGTGGAAGAGCCATTTGTGTGTGTTGCTCTTGTAAAAAATACAAAATCAAATCCTCGTCTCGACAACTCTGTTATTGCTAATTCCTGAATAACTGGATTTTTGACATTAACATTTATATTAATTAGTGATATTTTTTTTGGATTTCTTAGAACGAGAGAATCCATAACAAGTGTATTGTCAACAGATGTGGCATTATGCTGATGCGTTTCGTATAATTTTACACTGGGTTGTTTACAAGCTTTTGCTGTAAAATAAAGAATATAATTTATACGGGTTACCAATACATTTAAACTTGTATAATTTACCTGGCGATTTCTCGCACCCCTACGATAAAAATTTGTAAATAATTCATCAAATATTTTATCAATACTAAAAGAGAATATCCTTCGTTGGAGTGTATCCTTTGTTCTACCATTTATAGGTATAGCTTGATCTATTGGTATTTCTTGATCTACTTCTAGATATTGACGAAATAACCATTTTAATTTTCTTATAATCCTGTTACTTGTTTCAGGATCAGTTCTTTCCGGTATTAAAAAATCGGTTTCATAATCATCTGGAAATTCTTTGTAATGATTAATACAAATAATAAGCATTAACACAGTTCCTGTTCTACCAAACCCAGCCAAACAATGTATAATAGAAGAATTTGAACTGTCTGTAAAATCAATATCCGATAATGAATTATATACACTAAAAAATCCCGCTGACATATCGACCCAATAAAATTCTTTGATGTGATCTGTTCTTGGATTTGTATTGTTATCATATTCGTTACAAATTTTATTCCAATTTGCCTTTTCTTCTAAATTATCACAATATTTTGGTTTGTATCTAAATCCAGTCCAATCTAAATCACAACCTTGTAATGATATAAGATTGGGAATATTTTTTACATATCTATAAAAATTCAATGTATTCGTACAATATTGGTCTTGACTCATAACAGACCCTGCTGGTAAGGGTTCATTTGGGGTTGGTAATGAAGTTCCTCTCGCATATATATCTTTATTATTAATTTTACTTATTTTTACGATTGTGCTTAAACTCCTAGACCATTCTGGATAAATACCATTATTTAATCCTTCAATTACCATTTGCTTACGGATTGGATTTTCTCCACCAACTAATACAGAATATGTGTGAGATCTTCCCTTATTGCGAGTGTGTTTAGTATAGGGAGTGGGACTGCGATTATGATTATATGTTTTAGATTTGGACTTACCTTTTGAAACACTTATCGTATTTCCTCTAGGTTGTATCTTAACAGTATATCCTTTGGATTTTGACTTACCTTTTGGAACACTTTTCATAAACGTTGATTTTTCCTTAACTTTACCTGTATGAGAACGTAAAGAACCAACTTTATTTTTTGATAAATTCCCACTATAAAGATATTGTTGATATGGTTGAATTTTATCAAATGGGGAATTTACAAACCCGTATTCATTTGTAGATACTGTATTTATATAAAGGTATTGATTCCATAAATAATCTTCATCAACGTCTTTGATATATAATTGTAAATCACCAGTCATTAATTCATCTACCAACATTTTTTTTGTTATTGGTTCAGGGCACACTGTTAAATCAACATCAATACCATCTTCTATTTGTTTCAGATAATATTCTCTTGCTATTTGATTTATAGTTTCAGGCATTTGATTATACTATAACAAAAGATTATCATAATATAAATATTATATATGTTTGTTAAGTATAATGGATACAACTTTTATATGTGAATTGTGTTGTAATAAATATAAATCTCAAAAAACAAAGGATAGACACATATGTAAATCGAAAGATACAAATATAAATTGTCAATTTTGTAGTAAATCATTTACCCGATTAATTTATAAAAATAAACACGAAACAAAATGTCAAAATAATCCAAATAGCCATTTGCTAAAACAAATAAATTCTATGATAGAAAGCAAAATACCTATGATAACAAATGTGAATATTACAACTAATATTAATAATACAAATAATAATAACACTGTTAATAATAACCAGATGATTAATAATATTCAGCCTAACAATTATGGATATGAAAACTTGGATTACATAACAGACGAACAATTAGTCGAAATGATTTCAAAACGAGGGGATGGGGTGATAAAAATGATTTTATTGAAACATTTTAATAATTTACATCCTGAAAATCATAATGTAATTATTAATGGAGATAAATGTACTGTTTATAAAAATGATAAATGGAAAAAAATAAATAGAGATGCTTTGGTTACCGATTTATATTATGATGGGATAAATTCAATTGATGTTATATACGAAGAAGCAGTAGACAACAATAAAACAATTGCGGTAAAGGATAATGATATTGATTTTTTAAAATATGATTATGAAGATGGAAATACAATGGAAATAAATAAAGAAAAATTAGATGAATTTCTTAGTAAGAATAGAATAGTAAATAAAATAAATAAATTAAATCGCCATCTGTTACTTTAAAACGTAAGGTTCAGTCTCTCCATCTAATAAATCATTATACAAGCAAGGGAATTTAATAAGATTCCCATAACCAATATCTTGATGGTATTCTTTTACTAAGAAATACCCATTCTCATCAATCATAGAAGTTTGAGGATAAAACATTACATTGCTAAAATCAATTTTCATTTCTCCATCACCCCAAGAACGCGCGTTCATATAAACAACCATCCCTTTTTCCCAAAATGATACATCTTTAACTGTATTAACCCAAAAACAAGATCGAATGCGATTATCATCTACTTCTAATAAGTTCGATTCGTATATCATTAAATTGTGTATTGATTCGTTTGTATTATCCCATAATACAGTCATTACATTACGATTTATCATATCATAATGTTTAATAAACATATGAACGTTCTTTTCACCTAATTCATATACATCCATTGTTTGAATATTTTACATTATATAAAAAAATAGTTATTATTTCATTTTTATATAATGTATTATTTATTTTAATATATATGGTTCCTTTTCCTGGTCCACAATTTCATTATATACACAATTAACTCGTTTCATATATTCTTCGTAATTATGAATATCTCTCTTGACTCCATAATTACGAACACGCAAATATCCTTCCTTGTCTATCATTTCATAAAGAAACGCACTATGACAAACATTATCTAATACCTGAATAATAAATTCATTGCTGGCACACTTTGAAATATCTTTTATTAAAATTTTTAATTCATTACCTTCTTCCCAATTTATACGCTGTTTTAATTCACCTACCCATAAAGCATTATATTTCAATTCAGCTTGATATGGAATTCGCTCTTTTTTCATTAAATTATGAAGAGGTATATTTTTTCTATCCCAAGTCAGCCGTAATGTTTGTGTCTCCGGATAATATTCATATACGATGTCATTGTATAACTCGTAAATGTCAATAGATGTTTCCTCCATCATTGTAATAATGAAAGTAATCTAAGATAAAAAATACATTTCATTTTTATTTACATATTTAAATTTATCAGCTAATACACATACAAATTTTTATTTTAATACACAAACATAATTTTTTCTTTCTTCAACTAATTCATTATAGTAACAATTTATTTTATGACGTGTAAAATCTTCTACAACTTTATGTATGATACAATTACCTCTAAATTCGATTAAATATAGATAACCGTCTTCATTGAGTTCTAAAAATGTATATTCATCTTCATAAGCATTTTCTGATATTTTTATCGTTTTTTCAGCTCTACCTCTAATTCCAAAACGAGCGAATGATACTGTAAAATGTATTGTTTGACCTTCTTCCCAGTGAATATGCTCTTTGAGTTCATCAACAAATGATAAATTAGTAAATACAGTTTTATCAGTCATTGCGTTTACTTCATCGCATAACAACTCGTGTAACTGATCATTACCTTTATCCCAACGAACGTACAAACTTTGTTTATCTTCATTAAACTCGTAAGAAACGGTCTCGTAAATACTGTAAATGTCTGTCATTTTCCCGGTGTAATTAATTGTATTTATAAATACAAAACCATAATCATTTTTTTTATTTATAACCCTATATGTAAAAACAAATTAAATTGATTTAATTGGTATGTAATATTATAATGTATAAAAAGAAATGTCACTTTCTGAATTATTATCCAAAAAAATAGATAAAATAACAAAAAAAAATCAGGGAATTTATTTTACTCCCCCAAATATTGTTCTTCAAAATATAGAAATACTCAACCCATTTTTATCAACTGTGAAAAATATATTAGAACCATCTTGTGGATCAGGAGAATTTATACAATTATTAAATCGTTCTTGTATTAATGTTAATATTATTGGAGTTGAAAGAAATACAGAAATATTTGATACCATCTCGCCATCATTGCCTTCATATATAAAACCAGAAAATCAACTAGAATTATATAATAATGATTATTTGATTTATGAAAATGAATTGTTATTTGATTTGATTATAGGAAATCCACCTTATTTTGTTATGAAAAAGGGTGACGTAGCAAAAGAATATTATCCTTATTTTGATGGAAGACCTAACATATTTATTTTATTTATTATAAAATCATTAAAAATGCTGAATAGTAATGGTATATTAAGCTTTATATTACCCAAAAACTTTTTGAATTGTTTATATTACAATAAAATAAGACAACATATCATATCACATTATACCATTATAAGGATTATAGATTGTGATGGAGAATTTACAGAAACAAAACAAGAAACAATTATCTTTATCGTTCAAAATAAAAAGGATGAAGATAATTGTAATAATCCTTATTATATTGTGGTAAATGGATACACTATTTTTGGAACTAAAGAAAATATACAAAAAATAATAGAATTATATCAACACTCAACAACCTTGGCATCATTAAATTGTGTTGTTAATGTTGGAAATGTAGTATGGAATCAAGTAAAATCATTATTAACAGATGATATAACAAAAACAAGATTAATATATAGCTCAGATATTAGTGGTGGCACATTTCAACCCAAAGTTTATTCAAATGGAGATAAAAAAAATTATATTCATAAAGAGGGGTTTAGAGAACCAATTTTATTAATCAATCGAGGTTATGGAGTAGGTGATTATAAATTTGAATATTGTTTATTTGAAGAAGAATGTGAATATTTAGTAGAAAACCATTTGATTTGTATAAAACCTAAGAAAGAATTACCAAAGGATGAATTACTTCTTTTGTATAATCAAATCATACAATCATTGACAAATGAAAAAACAGAACAATTTATACAATTATATTTTGGGAATAATGCTATAAATACTACTGAATTAAGGGAAATTTTACCTATATATGTTGAGTAATGTAATTATTCTAACATCATCTCATTATCTTGATTATATATATTCTTTGGTTCAGCTATTATATTTATTATTTCCCCTTCTATTATTTCTTTTTCTATTGTTTGAATTTGTACGTTCGTTTTCATTTTCATAACTCTTGGTTTTGTTATTTTATGTGATTTATAAACCTTTGTTGGCTTTTCCTTCACTACCTTTTTCTTAGTTGATGTTGTATCCAAAGAAATTTGAAATGAAGGAAAAGCAATACCATTCCCATTTTTCCAACGAAGTAATACTCTTATTTTTTTACCCGATAATGATGTAGCTAAATAATATGATTTTTCTGGATATTTTTCACAAGATACAAGTTGATAATTATTCATATCGGAAATACCCGCGTGAATTTCATTATCTTTATAAAGCATATAATATTTTTCATTTTGAGATGATAATAAATAAGAAGAGAGTTTATTGATATCTAAATCTGAATATTCCATAAATCGTTGAATACTTTCTTTTGATAATTCTTTACTTTTTTCATAAAAGTTTATATCTTCTGGATTTCCACTATATTGGCTACTTTGTTTACATCCTTTATAATACTTATCCTGAAATTCTTTCATACAATGAGGTGAAGGTGAATGTATCTCGTGTAAATAAATATCCTTTTCTGGTAATGGAAAATTTCCTAAAAGAGATATTTGATTCATATAATGGGTATAATGAAAATCTTCATATGAATGAGATAAATATTGACTTGGTTTCATTGGAGAAACAAATTGCGGTGTATCTTCAATTGTATCTGCGTTAAATTTAAGTTCAATATTAAATTCATATAATTCATTTATCGTAAAGGTGAAATCATAATTAAATCCACGACCGGCACGAATAATACACTTTACATTTTTCACTTGTAAATCTGGATATTTCATTTTTACAATCGCCGAAACATAATACGATACCTTTTTTCTTAGTGAATTCCATCTCAATGAATAAAGATAATATTCATTTGGAATAGCACTATTTATGATTGCGGATATAATTGCCTCCCTTATTTTATTATTTTTATCATTCAATTTTCGTTCGGATAAAAGGAATGAATTGATATTCGAATATCCAATTACACCATTATTAAATTATATCGATGGTAATGATTTTATTCGACTCATAAACATCACCATACTCTTTTGTATAATCAAAGCTGACGTTAACACATTCATTGTATATATTGATTGATTGTAATTAAAATAATATTTCATATCATTTTTTTTATATTTACTTACGGTATAAGAATATTATGAGTGCTTTATCGCGACGAATACGGGAAACAAATGATGAATTAGAAATAGAACAAAGTAATCAAGAATTACGCGAACAAAGAGGAATTGCTAGAAGCCCCAGTCAAGATGTTATCGACGAAGATGAATATTATGATCGACATAATATTCACAAAGAAAACGTCAAAGATGTTATTAATCTATACGATAATTTAGACAGTCAAATTGATGGCATTCTCGATGATGTCATTGCGAATAATCAAGAATCTATTGATAATATGGGAAGTGATGTAATTACGCCTGATGTAATAAATGATACATCAAAAGCCGCACGTAACAATACATACCTTTTTATGAGGGTTGTTGTAGAACAATTGTTAAAAAATGATGATATTAATGATTATCCTTTTACATTACTAGCAAATGAAATATTTTTATCTTCATTAAATGATATTTTATGGGTATATCAACAACAGAACTTAAGTCCAATTAGTAAAAATAGGAGAGCTCAAATAATGAGTAAATATATATTTGATAAGTTACGTATTGACGGGATGATAGGAAATGACCCATCAATTGAAACATTATTTTATCAAAATATAAATACACTTGTTAGAAAAAACATATCAGATGGGAGTTCTATAAAAAATAGAAGTAAAAAGTTATTGAGATTTAATATAGGTGGTAAAACAAAAAGAAAACGTCGGAATCGTAAGAAAACACAATCACGAAAACCCAAGAAAAGATTAACTATTAAACGAAAAAATAACAAAAAATAAATGGGAACAAAACAACAGTGATTATTTCATTATATATGGAGAATTTTCTTCTTCCCATAAAGAATTATATAAACAATTACATATTTCAAAAGATGATCTATCATTTTTTCTTACCAATAAATATCCTTCTTCATCAATTTTTAGACGTGATGAAGGACGGGCTATATTTCTCGTTTCATATATAACAAGTTTTAGTAATGGAACATAATACATATCTAACGTAAATGATTTACCTAATTCCCAAGATAATGTACGTTTCATTTCATTTACCCAGAAAGAATTTGTATAATAATCTGAATCGAGTATTAATGAATTTTCATTTTTCATTAATGCGTGTAATTCCACATTATTCATATCCCAAGCAATCGTACAACGACCCCTTTCTGGAAACACATCATAATCCGAATATTTATGTAAATTATATACATTGATTTCACTCTGCGTTTCCATTGTTTTATTATTTACTATCACAGATTTGATAAACAATTTATTTCATTTTTTATTTTAATATAATTATATTGTATAATTATTATAATGGATCCCAAAAAACATCATCAAATTTCTAAAAAAGCTAATGTTAAAGAGGTTAAGTCTGGAAGATTTACAATCAGACCTGTAGATCCAACTGGTTCTCTAAATAGTCTTGGACCATTTTTAAAAACATCTCAAGTATTACTTGAAAATGGTCGTTTTCATATTAAAATGGGACCAGATCAAAAAAAAAAATCATCATCCCATTATCACAATATACCAATGGGCGCGGAGATTAAAAAAATTGAATCAGGAAGATTATCCATTACTCCTGTTGGAGATGGTTCTTTAAATTTTTTGGGTCCTGTAAGAAAGAATTCAACTGTTACATATAAAACAGGTAAATTTAATATAAGAAAGGGACCTCACGTGAAAAAATACAATTCAGTTGGTGGAAGAGCAACTAAGAGAAAAACACATTCATCTAAGAGAAAATCCAGACGTAATAAAAGACATATTGTATAATCCTGTTTTTTGAGTTGTTGGTTGTTAGTTTATATTCAATCTAAGAAACATTAATCATATTATTTTCTTAGATTGAATGAATACAAATTTTAATATAGTTACAATATAAATGGATTTATGTAAATATCAAAATTCATTAGGTATTCCAAATCAAGGAGTTCATTCTTATCGTTTATTTGGCGTAGCTATTGTAGATGTCATTTTTACAATAATTGGAGCTATGTTTATTTCTTATTTTTCTAAACGTTCATTTGTTTACACACTTATCTTTTTGTTTCTCCTTGGAATTATCTTACATAGATTATTTTGTGTAAGAACTACCATTGATAAATTATTATTTTATCATCCAACATAATTTATAGGGCACGTTGTATTCAATAAAGGTTTGGGACTTTTCAAATTATCTATTGTAAAATAACCAATATTTCCACTTCTATCAATTAATACATCTTGTATATTTGTAGATGTAAAAATACCATTTACATTCTTCCTTGTTTTTTTCTGAGGATCAAAAAAGTATATTTGATTATTATATTTATACATTACAATATAATGACCTGATTTTGTATTATTATTATACAATCTTTCAACATATATTATAGTAGCATAACCATTCTTTAAATTAGCATTAAATTTTTTGTGAATTTTTTTGCTTATAACTTCCGAACTTCTTTTACTATGATTCGCGTGATTAGTCATTTGATATATAGAAAATTCTACTGGTTCATCATCTGTTAAACCAAACGCATCCTTAATAAATAATTTTATGTTATTCGAGTCTACCCCACTTTTTCCGTGCTTATTCACTTGTCTTGAATATTTTTTTAAATTTTTAACATCTTGTAATCCCAATGAAAAAATAGTTTGGAAAAAACAATCAATTTTAGGATTATGATGTAAATTTTCATAATTTAAAAATTGTTCTACATCATTATAATTTACCTGGAAAAGAACACGTTTGGTATCATCGTGTATTTTATCCAACAAATAAATAGTTTCCTTTTTATTATCAAAATATTTTCGCGCGTATATGGAACGAGGTGTTTGTCTATCACTAGATACCCTTTTCTTTCTAGTTGTTTTATTACATTCCCTTTTATTTTTACAAGTTCCATTAACCCTCTCTTGTGTTATTTGGGTTTCTCCCAATACTTTTTTGACACAAATTCCATTTTTATCCTTTCTCGAACCATTGGGACAACGCGTTCTTTTCATAATTGGTTATATAAGGTTAGTATTGAAAATATTATATTAACATAATATATAGAATGGTAAAAACACGAAAAAATTACACAAAAAAGTCGGGACGTTCTTCTATTTTTCAAAAAGAAATCACTATTAAATTCTTAGAATTAGTGATGATGATAAAACTATTTCATTGGAAAACATCAAGTTATGCGACCCACAAAGCAACTGACGAGTTATATTCAAAATTAAACGAACATATTGATACTTTTGTTGAAATTTTGTTGGGTAAAACAGGAATTCGAACAAATCTATTAAACAAACATAAAATATCACTAATTGATTTGTCAAATAAAGAACAGTTAATAAGTAAGATTAATTATTACAAATCATATATGAACGATTTAACAAATAATCCATTTATTCGTTCAATGTCAAATACAGATTTGTTAAATGTTCGCGATGAAATACTCGGTGATTTGAATCAATTTATGTATTTACTCACACTCAATTAAACTAAGAACAATATATTATTTTATTGTATTTAACGATAACAATAAAATAATAAAAAAATGATTTACATTCAATTAAAGGTTCCAATCGCAATAAGTTATTTCAAATAATATCGAATATGGATCGTTTACGTTATTATTGTCTTCTCTCGATAGTAGAGATTGCTAGATATGTATTTTGGGTAATGGTATTCACTTGTTTTATGCTACTTTTTAAAGAAATAGATAATTCTGTTCGTCAATATAATGCGTTAAAAAGAAGACTAAAAAAATAGGTTATCTTGTGTATAAACTTACCATAAAATAAAAAAATGATTTGATAAACTATTCTATATTTTTTATCAAAAGCAAGACAACATAATACCAATCCATATAAATGACAAACGAAGTTATTGCCTACACAACCTCAAACGTATTTTGCGAAGCGTTAATATGGTTAATAATAATAGCTGACAAATTATTTTGGCTAGTTGTTATATTGACCTTTCTAATTCAAGCTAAAGAAACTTCCATTCCAACAATCCCCCCTGAAAAAGGATTATATCTAATCACCCCCGAGGATGATAGCATTAGTGATGTCGATGATGATGATGATTATGAATATGAGAGCGATACGGATGATGATGATGTTGATGATGATTATGAATATGAGAGCGATACGGATTATGATGATGATGATGATGATGAGGAAGATTATGAGAGCGATACGGATGATGATGAGGAAGATTATGAATACGAGAGCGATGTTGATGATGAAGAGGAAGATTATGAATACGAGAGCGATGTTGATGATGACGATGAAGATTATGAATACGAGAGCGATGTTGATGATGAAGAGGAAGAAGGAGAGGAAGATGAACGTGACAAATATGTGGATTTTAGAATGTTAACGAGATTATCTATGTATTAGACAATACACTGGAAAAGGTTAAGAAAGCTCTGATATTTATAAACAATTTATAATTATATTAACAATATTCCATTATTTTTTATTTTATTACAATGATAATATTTATAATATTAATTCATTTTTTTAGTTTTTTAGCATATCCATATCATTCATAAAAAATGATATGGATATAATTTATGTTTGTTAATGTAATTTACTCATA
>Ga0247841_10003021_pt1 | contig 31974 bp, 30 predicted proteins | sample LaCruzMarch2015__2_FD_192410 | JGI IMG/M metagenome (GOLD analysis project Ga0247841, IMG submission 192410) | Freshwater microbial communities from meromictic Lake La Cruz, Castile-La Mancha, Spain - LaCruzMarch2015_18m | ecosystem: Environmental > Aquatic > Freshwater > Lake | place: Spain...
TCGTCCATCGGATGCCTCCCTTTTTGAACTTTGAGCGGTTCAGAAAGGGGAGGCTCTGATATACTCCCGGAAATGTCAAACTTTTGGAGTCCCCCGGCAGAGCCGGGGGTTTACTCATTATTATTAACGGGCAGGCACGCCCACACTACCGGATCGACCGGGCACGGAGGCGCGCAGTTCCTATGATTGAACTAGCAGCAATGTTGCCCCTACGGCCTTGCCACCTCCCGCTTCACCACCTATCACGGCGCTACATGTTTAAAATTCACCCGGTACACCGCTTCAGCTCCCCGGATACCCTGATTTCGTTTTCTAAGGCTTGAAAGAGCGCCCCCGGGTCCTGAACACCTGCCAGTGGCTGGTCCGGGACAGTGTTGGGTTCAACACCCATGAGCCGTTCCAGTTCGGTCGCCAGCATCAGAGACTGGTCTTTACCCTGGGTGCCCTGCCGGGCGGCCTGGCTCATAGAACGGAGCTTGTCATACAGGGCTTCTATCTTCGGGTTCCTCTCCCTGCTTGCAAGGAAATGGATAGTCTCTTCACCGATATTCTTATCCAGCACAAACCAATGCTTACCGTCATCCTTTGTGGGGATCCAGTAGTCCTGTCCGGCCTTCACCGCTCCAGAGCCGTCCTTGAGTCGGTCGTCAGGAAACAAACGACCCACTGCTCCCGTGGAATCCCACCAGAATATATAGACATAGCAGTCCGACTCAGGCCTAAATTGACACCCGAAACGCTGGCCGGACTTGAGCACCAACTCGTTCGTCAGGGGATGGACCTGATTCGCATCATCCTTGGACATAAACTGTACCTTGACTTTCAGAGGCTGGCTGTAAACCGGAATTCTGAAAACAGAGGTGTCTTCTGCTCTGCCTTTAACGCAATAGAGCTGAGGACTCTGGCCTTGTTTCGTGGCCTCTCTGACCTTATGGTATACATACTCGTAGAGTTGCTGCGCAGTGACGTTGCCGTCTGACGAATCTCTGACCGCCTCCCCCCGAAGCCCTTTGATAAGGTAATGGGTGAACAGGCTGTTGCCGAATCTTTGATCCTCATAAGATTTCTCGTCAGGCTGGCTGGAAGCCAACGCCACACGACCTTTGAGATCCTGGAAGAGTGAAAAGAATGTGCCGGCTTCCTTGGCAATCGCCTTTTCGAGGCCTGGGTTGAATCCCCCTGAATGGCACGCATCTGACAACAGCAGCACCCGGTCCGAATCAACACCGGCGAACAGGGCCTTCTGATTCATCCAGACAGCGGTGCCATATAAGTTCTCCATCCTGGTATCGTAAGTGATGAAGTAGTACTCGTCGGCTCTCTTGGGGTCAGCCGCTCCATGCCCTGATAAGAATATGACAACACAATCGTCCTTTCCGGCCGGTTTCAATCCGTCCCTCATGGCGCTGGTCACGTTGTCTCTCGTCGCCTGCTCGTTGGTGAGCAAGGTCAGGTGGGCCTTTGAAAATAGATGTTTCTGGTCTTCAAGAAACGAGTAGAAATCCTTGGCATCCTTGTCGGAGACAGTCAGGTGGGGAATCTGAGGATCCTGAAACTTTGTCAGCCCCACTACAACCGCATAGAGTTCGCCTTTGGCCTGTGAAGCAGCACGGAGCGGGGATGCAACGGCAAGTACAAGCAGCACTCCGAGGGCAAGTGCGAAGCTTTTCACGGTTCCAGTGAGAAATCGGCACAGCATATAGTGAGCCATTATTGAGTCCTTTCACTTCCCGGCGTTCTTTTGCAGAAACACTATTTCGACCCGTCTGTTCCTGGGGTCGTTGTCAGGAGACACTTTGGGCCTCGTGTACCCGAACCCCTGCACTACCAACCTACCCGGATCTATTCCGAACTTTTTCACGAGATAATTCTTCACCGACCTTGACCGATCCCACGAGAGTCTCATGTTCTCATCGAACTCGCCGACTATGTTGGTGTGCCCCTCCACCACGAAATCGAACTCGGCCAAATCCGGCGATGACAGGGCCTCGCCTATCTCGTCCACCTGCTCGGTCGGTTCCCCAGAAGCGATCTGGGCGGACCATCCAGCAAAGAGAATGTTTTCGAAACTCTCCCTGTCACGTACGGTATGGTCTTCGACTCCCATGGTTCTGTCAGATGGGTCCTGGCGGGAATCCTTCGCTCGACCTATGATGTCGCTGGATTTCCTCAACCCCTGCTGTGGCTCTCTTGACAGGATTTCTTTTATCTTATCCAGAGCCGCTCGGGCTCTTTCATTCCCCGGGTCAAGATCGCAGACCTTCTTGAATTCCTCGGCAGCCAGCGCATACCTAGCCTGTCCGAGGTAGATTTCCGCCAGTCCCAGGTGGGGCTGGTACATGCTGCTCTTCAGCTCAATTGCCTTCTGGTAATGTTTCACGGCCTCGTCCAGCAGGGCATTGCCATCGCTCAGGCTCTTTTCATGAAAATGTTTCTTGAGTACTCCCAGGTTTTCCAGGGCATCTGCCAGGTTGCAATGGGCTTCGGCATAGGAGGGGCACAGATCAACCGCCTTCTGGAAGACGGCCTTGCGTTCCTCGTAGTTGAGCAGCTTTGCGCCGCGCGCATACAACTCTCTGGCACGGAAACAATCTTCAGCAAAGACGTTTGCCAATGATCCGAAAAGGAGAAAAATTATTGAAAAGAACGCCCAAAAGACCCGGTCTGAAATGTTCCGTACAGAAGCATTGGCGGACATCAGTTCACCTCCCCTACCAGAATGAACCCGGCCCAGAAGAAGGGGTGGTCGTAGCCTTGTTTCCTTATGTCGTCCCGTGCAAGCTTCAGGGACTCCAGCTTGTTCTTTCCCTCTTTCAGATTTCGGAAAAAGCTTTCCACCAGCGTGACCGAAGACTTTTCCGAGACCGACCACAGGCTCATGAGGACCGACTTTGAACCTGCGAACTGAAAAGCTCGACCCATGCTCATGACACCCTCGCCTGACAATTCCTTGCCAAGACCTGTCTGTCAGGCAGTCAACGCAACAATGTCCGCATTCATCTTAAGAATTCTTTGACCAATAGGACACCGGTGTTCTGTGTACGATTGCCCATGACATACCAAGCGTTGTAGTAGCAGTGAGAAATAGACGTCCCCATTGTGAAATTAACACAGGCCGAACCACTCTTTCAACTGTGATCTTGCTGCGTCGCCATATCTGGGCCGATGTGCTAGGCGGCGTCTCCGTCTAATAGAATGTTCGGTTTACTTGATGTGATCTGACAAAAAAGTTTAGACTTTTTCGAGTTTATACTCGTTGCCAAAATTTCTGACGAGATTGCTTCGCTTCGCTCGCAATGATAAACGACGCCACAATTGTCATTGCGAGGAGTTGGATGCGACGAAGCAATCTCAGCCTAAGTATTTTCGAACCAGTGGCCCCTCAGTGAATCGGACACTAATTTTGGCATTGCCCATAAATGAACAGGCTCTCTCTCCTGAGGTAAGGTGACAGAAGAACTCCTCAAGAATTTTGTCATACCTGCCGATTGCTTTCGAATTGATTATTCAAGGGGGAGGAAACGCCTGTAGTCGGGGTCCACAATTGGCTGCACCTGAGTGATTGGTCAATGACACCGGTCTGGGTCCGGCCGAACAGACTCATACCAAGTCGTCTTTGTGAGCGTAACATTGACAGGCAGGGACGCCTGTCGTCACCAATAATCTGTTTCGGAAGGTTATCTTTCTTAAAGCGAAACAGCCTCACATGCCGCAGCCACAAGTTTCGAGACGTCGAAGAACATAGGCCCTGCCGATTCTTTAGGGCGTTGGACAACTACCACTCGACAGCCCAGGATGCGGGCGGCTTCGAGTTTTGCCGGGACGCCGCCGGCCACTCCGCTGTCTTTGGTGACGAGGACTCCAATGCTGAACCGCCTCATCACCGCCAGATTTTCATCTACGGAGAACGGTCCTCGGCCGGTGACGATGTTACTTTCACGGACCCCGGCCCTTCTGGACGCCTCTAATGAATCCGGGTGGGCAAGCACGCGCACAACGAGTTCTACGCCGGAGCGGTCTGCCGCGGCAACGTAAGGGGCCAAATTCCTCGATCCCGTGGTGAGCAGGAGTGGCACACCAAAAGAACAGGCAACCTCCGCCGCCGGTTCGTGGTTCTCTCTGAAAATCACCCATTCATGCGGTTCCAGAACAGCGGGTCTGAGCCAGCCAAGATAAGGGATATTCAGTTCCATAGCTGTCTTCCGAGCATTGGCACGCGCCGAGGTGGCATAGGGATGAGCCGCGTCCACAATAAGCTTGATACCATTTTCGCTGGCGAGTCTGTACATTCCCTCCCGGTCCAACTTTCCCACTCGACGTGAAAGGTTCGGATGACTGCCCACATCCAGGGTCAGGTCCGTCGCGGTGGACACCAGCACTTTGAATCCGGCTTGGGCCAGAGCCAGTGCCAGCGGAGCGGTTTCGCTAGTGCCTCCTATCAGCAGAATCATAATTTGTAACCGCGCGGGGTGACGAAAAAACCGTCAATGATTCTCGATGAGGTGTTTCCGATCAAGACTACGCTACGCATGTTGTCCTCCTTCCTGCCGAGAGTGCAGCAGGTTCGGCAACCTCTTTTCATTTTAACAGGCTTCTCTTTATTATCAGCACTACTGTTCGCGAAGACGCGTGCAGCGCTGTCAGTTCATGCGGCTCTACGTCTCTGACCAGTTCGTCATCCATTGTCAGATTCTCGCAGATGAACACGATCCTGTCCGACAGATTCGGAAGAAGTTGCTCTGCTATCCATTGCAGCGTATTGTCCCTACCGCCGAGAACCGCTATTTTTTCCGCCGTGGCCCACGACGCATCATGTTCAGGATTCTGCTTATGTGCACTAATTATGACCGCGTCACCCCACTCAAGACCGATCCTGGCGAAAGCCGTCTGAACCGAGCTGAGGCCGGGGATTATTCGGCAACTCGCGCGGCCGAAACGCCGGATCACAAACCGCGCCAGGCTGAAAAGTCCCGGATCGCCCGACACGAGCACGGCGATTCTGTTGCGGCCTAGACGATCCTGAATTTGGTCCAGCGTCTCCTCAATCGCACTCCCGACGGCAATACGGTCTGCGGAAACGGCTGGAAAAAGGTCCAGCAATCTCTGTGCTCCGACGAGGACGTCCGCCCGATTCACGGCATCGATCGCCGCCGGCGTAACATAATCAGGGCCGCCCGGCCCGCATCCGATTATTGTTATGGCTCGATCTTCCATTGCCATGCCGTAAGGTCCCCGTCCATTCCCAACAATGCGCCCCCCACGTTCACGAAAACGGCTGCTACAGCGAATCGTCTTGAGGTCCGCACGGATGGCTCACCGATTTCAACATTTTAAGACGATCAGCCTGATTGTCAGCATCACAACCAAGACCAGAACGGAAGTTACCACGAGGATTGAATTGGCCCGCAGAATGTGAGCAGGGGCCACTGGCTCCACAGGATCACCGAGCGTGGGCTTGTCGGATGGCTGTCCGGAATAGTAGCTTGAGCCGCCCAGTTGAATGCCAAGCGCCCCAGCCACTGCCGCTTCCGTCTGTCCCGCATTGGGACTGGGATGCCTGCTCCTGTCTCTGATGAACGCCGAGAAGGAGCTGGATGCTCTTTCCCCAAGAATCCTCGCAGCTAATGGTACAAGTAGGGCGGTCAGCCGTGAGGGAACAAAATTCAAAAGGTCGTCCAATCTGGCGGAAGCCCATCCAAACTCACGGTATCTTTCGTTCTTGTAACCGAATGTGGAATCCAACGTGTTCACGGCTTTGTAAGCAACCATTCCCACAGGCCCCGCAATAACAGCGAAGAACAGTGGCGCTGTAACACCGTCGACCATGTTCTCTGCGACGCTTTCTACCGCGGCCCTGGTTACGGCAGTCTCATCGAGTCGATCCGTGTCGCGTCCGCAAATCATGCCCACCCTTCGCCTGGCTTCGAAAAGTGACCCTGAAATGAGAGCCTGGTAAACATCCGAGCTGTGCCGAACCATGTCTCTCAACGCTATACCCGTGTACAGCACAAACACGGAAACCAGGTCACCCATAATCGGATGCGCCAGCCTCGAACAAAACAGAAGGAACCACACTGAAGACGTCGCTATAATAACCACGGCCACAGCAACGAAGAGCCCGGCAATTCGGGTGTCCGGTTGCAGCCTTCGAGCCGGCCCCTCCATCCTAATTGCCAGATTTCCAATCAGCCTTACAGGATGCGGGAACCATCCGGGATCTCCTATCAAGAGATCCAGCGCTAATGCCAGGAGAATCTGATATTCCAAATCCATCAAAGCCCCAACAGTTGGTAGATCTTGTCCATATCCAGGCTGCTGCGAACGGTGTCAGCCAATCTGTCAAGTGCGGGATCGAGATCGTAAGTTGCGCATACCCGTCCTTTTTGGCGGCATGCCTCGGCGCACCCTCAACCGGTCGATGAACCATCTTCTCAACTCGTCTTGGTCAAAAATGCCGAGGACGAGAAACAACAATTTAGAGCAAAAAAAATCCCCGGGAACCGCTTCCCGGGGATGCCGGTTTTCATCCCTGTTGCCTGACTCCCGATCCGCGAAGAGCCGACACTCCCGGCACATGGGCAGGTCTTCCGGCTTCCGGTTCTTCCTAATTACCGCCCTTCCCGTCGTTCACGACAGGGGATTTCGCGGCTTTCGTCCCCGGTTACAGCAGCGGGTCCGCAACGGATTTGCACCGTTTTCCCATTAGTCCACAACAGGACTAATCATTACCCATGTTAAATGACGCATCAACCGATAGTAGTCTACTATCAGCGAGCTGACTTACAGTCAAGACAAAACATCCATCAAGCACATCGGTTCTTAATTGGTCAGCCAACCCCTCGTTGCTCATACTTAAAGTTGACAGACACAGAATTCGCTGATAAACATGAAATTATGCTAGAAGTCGTGAAGCAATCCAGATGTAGCCTGTGTGTCGAAAAATTCCCGGCACGCCTTTATGTTATTGGCCTCGCTGTCACCCTCTTGCTACTCAGCACGGCAATTGTCTTTGCCGAAGACCATGAGCGACTGCCACCCAGGGCCGGATGTCCGGACCTCATAGACTTAATCAAAGAACTCACGCCCTCGGTGGTCAACATATCCATAGAGCGACACTTACTTCAGAGCAATGCAAAGGAGACGTCGGCCATTGTCCGTTCCGGGCAGTCGGCACCGGGAGACGGACAGTTTCCTGGTAAAGACCGTTTCCAAATGGACAGCATAGGCAGCGGGTTCATTTGTGACACCTCCGGCAACATTGTGACCAATGCTCATGTTGTTGAAGGAGCAGGCAAGATATTGGTAACTTTCTCAACAGGAAAAGTAGTCCAGGCAAGGCTGGTTGCAGTGCATCCCAAGGTCGATCTGGCGTTAATAAATGGGACTCCGCCCTATCCTCTTCAGAAAGCCAAGATAGGGGATTCATCAGGAGTTCAAGTCGGAGAATGGGTCCTTGCGGTAGGGAATCCATTCGGATTGGGTAGAACAGTCACGGTAGGTATTGTAAGCGGTAAGGGGCGATTCATCGGGCTTGGGCCGGACGATGATTTCATTCAGACGGATGCCTCAATCAATCCCGGCAATTCCGGTGGCCCTCTCTTTAACATGGCTGGAGAGGTTATCGGCGTAAACACCGCCATGATTGCTGCCGGAAAGGGTATCGGTTTTTCCATTCCGGCGAACCACATATCAGAACTTCTCAAGGCCCCCGTTGTTTCCGATCAAACCTTTCGCGGATGGCTGGGAATCTTCGTGGAAGACTTAACGAACGAGAAAGCCTCAACCTTGGGCCTCAATGTCCAGTCAGGCACACTCGTGGATGAGGTCCTGAGTTCCTCTCCGGCTCAAGAGGCGGGCTTGCGAAAAGGGGATTTGATACTGGATGCAGCGGGCACGCCGATAAGTAATGGCAGCCATTTGTCCAAGGTGATCGCGGATTCGAAGCCTGGTGACTTGATGAAGATGACAGTCCTGCGCGAAAACCGCAAGCGATCTGTTGATGTGGTAATAGGGAGAACTCCGGAATAGTCTCCTCGGCAATACCACTACTCGACATGCGAGGACTGCATGTCCCGGCAGCACTTGAATTCACTTCTTATGACGGCGGCCAGGTCGAGGACTGCTCGATCAAGATCATCGTTCACAACCTGATACTTGAAAGTGTCCCCATACGCCATCTCTGCCACTGCATTCTTCAGACGGATGCCTATGGATTCTTCGGTTTCGGTGGAACGACGGCGAAGACGCTCTTCCAGAGCGGTTAAGTTGGGCGCAGTGACAAAAATTCCGACGGCCTCACTAATTTTGGCGAACACTTCCAGTGCTCCTTGTACGTCTATGTCCAGTACCATTCTGCGGCCTGCGGTCAATGCCTCCTGGACAGGTTTCGCAGGAGTGCCATAGAAATTTCCGTGAACTGTTTTCCATTCCAGGAACTCTCCGTTCTCTGTCATTGCCTTGAATCGTTCCTCATCCAGAAAATGATAGCTGGTCCCTTCTGTTTCTCCGGAGCGTGGCGGCCGCGTCGTGCAGGAAACGGAGTATAGCATATCAGGGAATAGTGGGAGTACCCCGGCTATGAGAGTGGACTTCCCTGCTCCTGATGGAGCCGAAATCACGAACAGCTTGCCTTTTCTCATGGTTATCGCATTTCTGTAAAGTTATTTCCGAATGGTGCATGTTTTTGGGTTGTTGAGTTTTCGGTCATTGACCCAGTTCGAGGCGTCACACAAGCGATCAATCAGATCGTGTTCGGTCTTTGCGAAGTAATCAGAGAAGCATTGGCATGTGATGATTGCCACAACTCGTGTTTAGACATGGAACGCGGCACACAATTCCCTGAAATTTTTCGGGCGGTATTTCTCCCATTCCTCCTGCCGGACGAACAGTGGCCGGAAGTTCCGATCTACGACTATTGCCGAGGCGTCCTCGCACCACTGAACGAGCCGTTCCCGTTTCAGCGGGTCTTCAAGGTCTTCCCGTCCCTTGGTCTCGATGAGCCACATTTCTCCCTCGGCCTTTTTCACGACAAAATCCGGGTAGTAGTTGGCAATGCCTCCTTCAGCCGTCCGGTACTCAATCCTGAAGGACGTACTCAGGTAGTTCTTGGCGAAGGAAATGATGTCGTCACAACCGTCCAGGAATGCCGCGAAATCAAGTTCGAGGCCGTTGTCACCTACGATCTTGTTGAAAACGGATTTTCCGGGAACCAAGTAGTCTCGGTATTCCACGACGAACGGCCTGGTTTTGCTCAGTTTGATGAAGTCTCGGATTTCTGTGGTGCCTTTGTCCTTGACCGTGAGGGCATTGATCCCGGTCTTGAATGTCTCCAGAATCGTCTTCGTTACTTCGATCTCCGAGATGTTTCTCAAGATATTAATGTCGTCCAGATCCGCTGTGCGGTCGAAGAGGTACTTCTCCATGAACTCTTTGAGCTTCCCGAAAAGGACATCAAAACCCCCTACCAGTCTCAAGTCTCGCATCATAGCTTTTGCGAAGAAACCAACGGCGCTCTGGTGGGAGGGCGTGAAAGCGGAATCCATGATCGTGGTGTGGCTCATATGGTCCTTGTCAATGTCCTTGAAGACGATCTCCCGCTTTTCCTGTTCCGAGAATTCTTTTGTAGCAAATCTGGGTCGGGGCAGAGCCGCCACGTCCAATTCCTCAAGGTCTTTGTATTCCCGATAGACACGCGGGGCCAGAACCGGCAGTTCGATGTCGAGCTTGGCGATGTCTTTGGACTCGTTATCTTTGTCCACTTCCACTACCAGTGGGGACTTTGGCCGACTCTTTTCGCCCATTGGTGCATATTCAAGTTCCACTCCTTCGTTCTTGATTGATTCCACGAAGTCCATAAAAGCACTGGTTCCGACTATGCTCACCTTCTCTGTGACTGGCAGGCCGCGAAACATCCGCCGTAATCCCCGGCCCAGTGTCTGTTCAGGGAGAATTTGGCTCTTCGCCTTGTAAGGGCGTAAGCCCACCAAGGCTACTACGTTTTGGACATCCCACCCCTCTCGCAGCACCATGACCGAGACGATCGCCTTGTGTGGATTGTCAAACTGGTCAATATGTCGGCTGAGTTTTCGTAACTCGTCCAGGTCTTCTTTGCTCTTGCCTGTGGATGCCTCGGAGATTTCACCGTTGTTCTTCGTGTGAATCACCAAGACCGCGTTGCGTAGTTCTTTATACTGAGAGTTGAGATACTCCCCGACCTCATCGCAGTTCCTCGTGTCGTCCGTCATCACGAACAGCACCGACTTCTTTCCGGTGGGTTTGAGTTCCTCATAAACCTTTTTCCATTCCAGGTATCCAAGATGCAGGTAGTCCTCATACTGCTCCGTAAATCTCGCGCTTTGTTTCTCGGAGAGTTTGGCCCGTGAGGCTGCATCGGGCAGAACCGGCGTCTTCACTACTCCTTGGCGTATTGCCTCCACGAGAGGATAATCACTGATAGTTTGAACAAAAATGGCTCCGTTATCATGTTTTGGGGTGGCGGTCAGGTCAAACTGAGCCGAGAGTTTGCTGCCCTTAAGCCGGAGCCTATTGGAGATGTCTTCTATGTTCTTGAACCAAGCCATGTCGGGGTCGTGAATGTGGTGGGCCTCATCGTTTATGACCACCAAATCCGGCACATCCCTAATGATCTGCCCCAGGTCAACTTGCTGCTTGTTTGTCTTGCCGGTCGGACGCTTTCCAAGGAAATAATCGGTGGTATCTTCGTCTTCAAAACATGGTGAGGAGTCATTCCGGAACACCCTGTGAATGTTCGTGAGGAAAATATTGCCGGTGTCGGAGATGACTCCTATCTCGTCCTGAACGTGGAGGGTGATCTGAAAGTCGTCGTGCCAGTTTTGACCTTCGTAGCCATTTTCAGGAAGAATCGGGTCATGATAAAAAATCTTCAGACCATCAAAGTCGTCCCGGAGCCTGTCAAGAACGATTATGTTCGGGGCGATGACAAGGAAATTCGTGCTGAGGTCGGAGCCCGGTTCGTACCGCTTGTGGAAGTAAGCCCAGGCAATAAGGAGGCTCATCACTTTGGTCTTGCCCGTCCCCGTCGCCAACTTCATCACGTACCGAGTCCAGTCCCCAGAAAACATTCCCTTTGATATACGACCGGATGAGTCATACTTGATGAGGGCGTACGGGTCTCTTGCCTCTTCTGCCTCATAAAGCCAGATGGCGGATTCCACCGCCTCCCGTTGACAGAAGTAATACTGGAATTGTTGCATGTCCCCGTCTTCGCGGGGCAGCAGATGTTCCGTATTGAACCAATGGTTGAGCAAAGCCCTCGTGGTATCGCTTGCGCCGGCGTAACTGCCAGCCCGCCAGAATTTGACCCGTTTGCGAATCTCATAAACAAGGGGCGGGAGCAGGGTTGCGTATCCATCCTCCGAATATTTCTCTTCTCCAGGGTACCAACGGATGTCGGGATCAAGTATGGCGTGCGGGTCGGTAGGAAAGGTGGGATTGAGGGCCACAGCCAGCCTCTTTTACGCCAGAAGGCGTCGGTTTGCCGTGATGACAGGGATACCGCATTCCTTGAAATCAACATCGTGGGTGAGCAATTTCAACCCATTTCCCCGGCATAATTCCACTATGACTTGATCGTTAAAGTCTGGACACTTCACCTCGTAATCATTGAGGAACAACTGCATGTCCATTGACTCAAGGCCGGTCTCAATGCACCGGGCTTGTTTTATGATGCGCCGAACCGCAGCAGCGATTGCCGCCCCGACAGGGCGAAAATCAGGATGCTTGCGGTATGCCTTGAACTCGTCGATCCCGGAAGTTTGTTTCCAGAGGCCAAACTCCAGTCTGGAATATCGGTTCACGAATTCCGAGAGCACCAGCACATCCACGAACATCGTGCTTCCTGCCTTGAGAATCCATTTGAGAGCCTGAGAATACGCTCTCGGTCGCCAGTCCTTGGGTTCCTGGGGGCCATAAAGATAAAGCCAGACGTTGGCATCGACGAGCAATGTGTCCTTACTCGAAAAGTAGTATTCACGGATCAAGAAGGCTTCACTGCTCATCGTCTTCCTCCAGAGCAGCTCTCCTGGCCTCGGCAAAACGAGAAGGGTCTTGAAAGTAGGCTTTTGCCGTCTCAACGACCCGCCTCAGCAACGCAAGGTCATCTGGTTCCATATCTTTTACGGTAAGTTTTGCTCGAATCTCAGCCTCGGAAAACTCGCCGTAAAGTTGGCCTATCGCAGCGTTTAGGAATGCCGATGTCAGGCTTGTGACGTTCAAAAAAGACAAAGCAACACTTCGCCCTTGCCTCATGGCTTTCTCGATTCGTTCGTAAACCTTTTCGCCGTCGTCTGACGCTACGCAAAGCGGGCTTCCGACGATTTCAAAAACGGAAAGTGTTATGCTCTCGTTCACGTGGAATCTCCCTCTACGGCTCTCTCAGAAAATGTCCGTTTCCGACAACTCTGACTTCAAGCAGTACGATCTCACATCCGAAGTGTTGATTTCTATGTTTACGGCGGTTCCAGGGAATGAACCCTTCAACGGAATCTTCTGGGCCCCATCTCTTCCCAGGCACCAATAGCCTGTATCGGAGACGATCTGCAATTGTCCCCTATTTAGTTGAACAAATTCGTACAACAATTTCAGTCCAAGACCCCCCGGAATTCGACCACGCTTCGTTGTATTTGTGCCCTGGGTCGCCCATTCGATTGCATCTTCCGCCGACAAATCTAGCCCTAGATTGTCTTGAACGTTTTTTCTGATTCCTATGCCCAGGTCGGCAACGGAAAAATCAAGCGTGTTTCTGTTGGGAAAGTATTGCCCGCAACTGAAGATACCAAGCCTGGTCTGGGAATGAATTACTGCATTGCTGAAAATCTCAAAAACACTCTCTCGAAACTTTTTTACAAGTCCTGAAGACATTTTGGGCATCTCGGAACGGCGAACGAATTCTTCCTCAACGTAAGCGGCAAAATAGCGGTCACCTTTCGCTGCGAATCGCCGATAAGGAATCGTCGTGCCCCAGTTGGCCGGAATCTGTTCCCGCCCATAATGGCTGAGAAAGCCATTCTTGGACAGTATTTTCTCCACGTTCCGAGGAATGCTCGTCAAATGTATTGAATTCAGACGATCTCCAATGTGATAGAGAATGGCCCCGAAGGCCGCACACATATCAGCATCTAACAAGTTGCCTGTTTCATGTCGATCTGGATATCATCAAAAAGGCAATCTTTGGTCATTTCGTGAAGCTGAACCACCGCCTCGAACCCTGTGAGGGAATGTTCAATCTTCGGCAACGAGATTCTCACAGCCTTACCTCTACAACTTTTGTGGTGTCGTTCCCGAAGATGTCGATCACCTTCACCGCTATCTTATACCGACCAGGCTTCTCATAAGTGTGTTCTCCGCTGGTCAATTCCAGGTTTCGGTCTTTGCGGGTGCGATAACTCTGCCATTCGTTTTCAAAGATGTAGTTTCCCGTCCAGACATCTCGCTCATTGCCGTCTTCCACAATTCGGATCACTTCGGGCCGGTTCTCATAGTCAAAGTCCACGGCCCAGTAGTCAATCCAGTCCGTCCATTTCTTGGTGAGGACTTCGCGGGTGATTTTTCCGCTCTTGTCCTTCAGGATTTTGACGACCTGACCTTCATCCACTGTGACTTTGCTTCCACCGGGCTTGAGTTTCTCGCCGAGAGAATCCAGGTCATCCTGACGGTAGAATACGCCGAAGTCAGTAAGTGTGACAGTGACCTTGTCTTTCTTCACTTTGGGCCGGACTTCCACGTACGCCACGTCGTAGAACTGGACCTGCCCCCGTTCCACCGCGCGCTTATCAAAGACATCCTTGGGTATGTACTTTAGGCTCAGGCTTACGCCTTTTTGACGAGCCTCGTCCTGAACAACCGGCTTCAGGCCCATCTCAAATTCAAAACCCAGGACATCCACCTTGCTGATTTGCTTACGGCGGCATTCGTCGATGATTTCGTTTACCTGGATGAGAGTAACAGGCGCGTCAATCGGGCCTACCACCACCGCAGTACCCGCTTTTTTCCCATGAAATGGAGGCATCTGTGAGAGCCGCTCAGCCTTGTACGCCGCAAGAATGAGGGAGAGATACTGTTCTTCTTTCTGTATGGTCTGCGCCCGCCGTTGTTCTTCCGGCAGATTCGGGTTGATTCCGACGAAGTATTGCCGTTCGTACTTTCCGAGGTTCAGAATTTCAAAACTTCGATACGGATGGCCCTTGGCTTTCAGTTCCCTCTGCACCCCGATCAGCCTTTTACGAGTGGTGTGTATGGCGAAACGACCGAGGTCGCAGCCTATCCATTTGCGGCCAAGCTTTTCCGCAACGGCAAGGGTCGTACCGGAACCACAAAAGAAGTCGGCTACGAGGTCTCCTTCGTTCGAAGAGGCTTTGATTATACGTTCGAGAAATATCTCCGGTTTTTGGGTTGCATAATTGAGGCGCTCAGCAGATTGGGAAGTGACTGGATGCACGTCGGTCCAAATCGACTGAAGTGGGAGACCTTTCATCTCATCGAAATACCTTTTGTATCTCGGTACGCCTCCAACTTTTTTGGGCCAGACGATCCGACCCTCTTGGTCCAACTCATCCAATTTTTCTGTCTGAAATTTCCAGTGATTGCCTCTTGCATTCGGATCAATTCCCCGCCACGGCATTCCGGACGATCCCTGGCGAGTACCGGCGGCCATTAGGTCGCTGAGAGTGTACCGTCTGCCTGTATCCTCCTCCACATTTCGATAAGCGGTCTTTACATATGATTGGTCATACTGCACGTACTGAGTTGTGAAGTTCAGGGCATCACTCTTAGTGTAAAAATATATGGTGTCGTGAATGTGATTAAATGTGTGAGAATCGCTTCTCGCAGAGGTTCGTTTCCACGCTAGTTCGTTCCTGAACTTGTTCTCCCCGAAGATTTCATCCAAAATCAAACGAATGCTGCTGTTGACCCTCCAATCGCAATGAACATAAAGGCTCCCGTCGTCGGACAACAGGTTACGCATTAGCTTTAATCGCTCGTACATCATTGCGAGGTACGAATCGGTTCCTCTACCCCACGTATCCCGATAAGCTAATTCTTCAATCAGACTCGGCTCTTTAGTAAGGGTTTCGTCACCAACATCAAGGTTCACAGAGAAATCCGCGCCCACATCAAATGGTGGATCAATGTAAATCAACTTCAAACCACCGGCAGCCTCGATCTCCCGCCGGATCGGGCCGTTCTTGAGCGACGAAAGCACGAGCTTGTTGTCGCCCCAGATGAGCTTGTTCGTCCAGCCCCCGGACTGCCTTCCGCTTACAGAATCTGTGGCGAACAAGTCCAATGTCTTGCCTGACATGGTTTCCGCTCGCGGCTCGTCGATCTGCTCTATGGACTGAAAGGGAAGGACGACACTCGTGACCTCGCTGGTCTTGCCCTGCCAGATCAACTCGACCTCCGGAGCATCTGCGAAGAGCATCACCTTGTATTTGGGAGGCAGAGGCTCCCCCCGGTCTATGTGGTCCTTGATGATCTGCTTGTCACGATCGGTCAGGTTCATGTCCATTTTCCCACTGTGAAGCGGTTGTCGGTCGGCGCAAATGACTGATCTTGGAGGGCCACCCAGCGGAGCGGTCCGGTCCATGGATTGGCATGGGTAAGTCCCCGTGGCAGCCGAGAGTGTTATAACATGTTCGTGGTGGGAGTGCTTTGAAAAGAGAAGGAGCAGATGCGGAGAACTCACTCTAGGCGGCTCAAAAAAGCCTTAATTGGTGCCGTCGCGGCGGCCAAAAAACCCCTAAGACCATCCACGAGTTGAAAGGAAGCCTCGTCCCCATAAAAAAGAGCGTATCTTTCTGGGGACTGCATATCTCATCGAGGAACTTTCTCTTAACGCTCTCTGCCGCTTTCTTTTCATCCTTCAAACGATTCACTTCTTTCAGCCATAATACTCCCATCTCCCAATCTAACAGTCGGGCCTGATGCCATTTTGAGTCGTCATCGCACTTGAACTGGTACGTGAAATTGTAAGGAATTTTCCGCAGGTGCTTGCGCTGCTCTCCAAACAGATGAAGCTGTTTGAGTTGTTCCAGATATTTCGCATCCCATTCTTCATCTGTCTCTTCTATTTTCAGGTCTTTAACCTCAGACGGTCTTACTACACCAAGAGATACGCCGTAGGGCTCGTACAACTGCTCCAATTCATTCAGCGTGTGAACCGGAAGCTTATCGACAATTTGGCGTCTTTGCTCCCAACCATGATCACTCGGAACTGTGTCACCAAAGACTCTGATAGAGTTCACATCGGGTCTTCTGCTCTCTTTGCGCTTGTCGTTCGCAGCACCACTCGAAGATAATTTCACTTCGATCCACTGGTACTTTTCGAAACGTTGCTCTGGTGGCAATACACGGTAATCGATTGGGTAAAGCCTCACCCATTGGTTTTCTTCAGTTACTCCTGCGGTGCAGACGACCTCTTGGTATTTCTTGGACGGATGGGGATAGGTCTTCACAAGGATAAATACTCTCGTTGGCTCATAAAGGTAATCCATCAAACCTCCGCAAATGGACTACCGGTAAGTTGGTGAATCCTGAGACCAAATCCGCAAGTTGTGATCTATGGCAAAGGCCCGGTTCAGTTTCCATACAGACCAAGACCGTGGGTTTCTCCAGCACTTTCCCTGCCAAAGATGCGAGAGACTTGGCTTGTTCTCGCAGAACTCGTTCCCGATAACGATCAAATAGTGCGTCGCGATCCTTTTGTGATTTCACATCGGATCTCTCAGGTGATGGTACACCAAGTTCGGGGAATCCCCGGTATTCAATTCCCAAGTTCTCGCAGAGGCGAAAAAGAGTTCCGCGGTGAAAACCAAACGTTCGGGACAACGGCGTGTTTCTCACATCTGCTAGGGTTTTGATTCCGGATTCCAGCAGCTTGTTCAAGAAAGTATCGATTGAAGTTCCTTGATAGCCAATCGTGTAAACTGCCGGACGGGCTGTGGGCCTTTCCCGCAACCTGGCTCTAATGCGGTCACAATTGATGGTGAACCAAGGATAACGTGAGTAAACGTCATCAATCAGGTCTTCCAGGGTAACGTCCCTGTAACGGAGCATTACTCTGGCTACATCCTGAAGTTCGCGGGGAGGCATCAGTGAGGGATCATCCGTCGGCGGTAGGCTCCAAGTCTTATCATCAGGTTCCTCGATGAGACCGCTTTTCACAAGATTCCGAATATCTTGGCGGAGAAGAAACGAATATGGGCCGTATTTATACGGCAAGAAGTCATAAAACGCGGCTCCTCCACGTGACGAAGTTTCTTGCGTCAAGAGAAATGCCCACTTCATGAGTCGAATCCGTGAAGCCGCCCCCCCGGCTTTCTGCAGCATGTAAAGGATGATCCGCTGCCGGTTTAGCAAGGCAATTACCTCCCACCGAGCTGCGCAATTCTACATAGGGAGAATGTGCAGTCAAGTATTTGGTAGCCCCCTGATCGCTCATCAAAAAAAATGAGAAACCTCGTTGTTCTTGAGGGATCAAGAGGATAGAATTTTTTTGTAAGCACGAATCTATCACCAACGAGGTCAAGCGATTATGACACAGCAACACTCTGGCTCGAACAGGCGAGCATCTTAACCGGATGAAACACTCAAAAAATCCACGATGGCCACCTAGCCGGTTGTTTCTCCAAAACAGGTGGTGGATTTTGGGATCTGTTGCATTTGTTGATGACACGGATTACGGTGACGGGTCAATGACATTTGAGGTAGAATGTGAAATCGGAGATGCCGGAGAAGGCCGGCGTTGCTGTTTGAATACCAGTTCGAACGCGATTTATACCGAGTAGCGTTTGTTCCTGTAACATTGGCAGGCAGGGACGCCGCCCCACTACAAGATTTTTTTCACATAGCTGGTTTTGTGACGGCGAATCGGTATTAGACGGATCTTGTATCCGGTAAAGGGTAGTTGGCAATGTCAAGAAAGACCTTTCTCGGGATTTTGATGGTGTTGAGCATAGCCTCCATAGTGTACGGAGGATTTTTCAGGAAGTTCCTCGTTTATGACAACCTGGAAAAGTTCGATAAACTCAAGAGCGTGGGAATCATTATCAAAGTTCCGGGTTATGAACAGAAAGCTGATGATTTTAAAGTCCAGTCCCAATGGTTCACGGAACCAGAGATGGTTAATGCCATGACTTTCGATGGAGTGGGCCGATACAAAGACGGAAGGCTTATATCAAACTATCCGGACGTCAGAATGCTTAAGGGGCGTATGCCCTGCCCTACCTGAATATAGCGTTGCCGCAGTTCGCGGTAACAATCCAGGGGAGTCTCAGTGGAAAAGATAAGATTAAAGGTTCAGCTCCTTTCGGCTGTGTTGTTGAATATCGGTTTTCTCAATTGGCATTTCGTATGTTTCCCGGTTTTGAACTGCCATTCATGCCCAGTTTCGGTTTTTGCCTGTCCGCTCGGAGTGATCGGTCAGTTTGCAGGAGTGGGACTGATTCCTCTTAGCGTAATTGGGGTGGTTGCACTGGTGGGCTTAGCTGCAGGTAGGATTCTGTGTGGGTGGGCTTGTCCTTTTGGGTTCCTGCAGGAACTTCTCTACAAGATCCCTTATATAAAGTTTGAAATGCCTCCGTGGACCAGGTTCATAAAATATGCTGTTTTTTTAGGGCTGGTGGTGGTTGTGCCCATTTTCCTGACCACATCGTCTCCCCTATATTTTTGCCGCCTGTGTCCTGTGGGCACCCTAGAATCGGCAATACCATGGGCAGTCATGAAAGGGACTGCCGACGTTGTTTCGCTTTCCATAAGGTTGTCAATAGTTGCAGCACTAGTGATCCTGGCGATGGGCCACCGTCGGTTTTTCTGCAAGGTCCTGTGTCCATTGGGGGCCTGCCTCTCTTTTTTCAACCGTTTCGCAGTTGTCTTCCCGGAGAGGAGTACTGATTGTACCGATTGCGGCACCTGCAACAAAGTGTGTACGATGGAAACGACTCAAGGCAGCCAAAAATTCGGCGTTTACAATGGTCGCGCCGAGGAATGCATTTCTTGCCTTGAATGCCGCAAGGAATGTCCTACTGAGGCCATCCGCCTGTGGGGCGGTTGAGTCAGTCTCTGCTGCCCGAAACTTGAGTCCTTTCTTGACTTACCGACCGCAATTGTGCTAATTGTACTTGTAGTTTCAGAATTTTGTCGCTTCCACATGTCCATTGGAACGATTGAGAAGCCGATGCCTGACTCGTGACACGGAGCCGACACATGTTGGTCAAGTTTTGGGGAGTCCATGGCAGCCTCCCTCGGCCAGGATATTCCACCCTCAAATTCGGCGGTAACACCCCCTGTGTGGAAGTTCGTTGCTCGGACACCCTCGTGATCTTCGATGCCGGCAGTGGAATTCGCGAACTGGGAGAGGACATGGCACACCGCCAAAGATTGAGTCCCGACCCGGACGCCCCCATCAAAGGACACATTTTCTTTTCACATCTGCACTGGGACCACGTGCAGGGTTTTCCTTTTTTCGCCCCCGTTTCCAAGAGTTGCAACGAGTTTCATCTGTATGCCGGCAAAGGACTGAAGTACACTGTCAATCGTATAATGAGCGATCAGATGAACCACCCGAATTTTCCGATCTCTCTTGAGGATCTGGAAGCATCAATTTTTTTTCACGACTTAAACAGCGGCGACCAGATTCGGATTAACGACGTGGTTATTCAGACCAGAGAACTCAATCATCCGGGTGGAAGCTTTGGTTATCGTCTGCAGAATGGCGAGAAAGTGGTTGTATACGCCAGCGACACTGAAATTGTGGGAGACACTGACCCCCGGGTGGTGGAACTGGCTCGAAAAGCCGACGTAATGATTCACGATGGAATGTTCACTCCGGAGCAGTACCTCGGAATCGGACAAGATTTCTCCCGGGAGTCCTGGGGGCATAGCACGTGGGAAGGCGCAGTGCGAACTGCTCTGGCCGCGTCGGTCAAACACCTGGTACTATTTCACCACGGAAATGATGACAAGACAGTCCAGGAAATTGAAACAAAAGCAAGGCAAACATTCCCCAAGACTACCGCTGCGTATGAAGGGCTGGAAATAGAGCTATGAGACGGCCCTACACTTAGTTCTTGTATCCCTCATGAGCGAAGTCCTCCTGCTTATCGAGAAAACCTTGAACTCGATCTTTGCCGCTTCAGCAAGTTAAGACAATCATAAGACATTTATTCGCACACAATTTTTGTGCGCTGTGCTCCTCTTACATGTTACTATCAGTTAATTATTGTAGTGGGGCTAGGTTGTATAGGCCGGAGCCATTTCAGCTAAAGGAACGTCCTCGCAACTAATCTGTTTATCGGGAGCGACCAGTGAGTACAATAGGCATCATAGGCGCGGGAAATATGGGATCCGCCCTTATACGAGGGTTCTTGCACGGCGGCAAGTCTGAAACACGTAACATAAAGATTTTCGACATCGACCCTGCACGAGTTTTAGCTCTTAGTGAAGAATTCGGCATCCCCATAGCCCACACAATCGGGGAAGTCATCACTGACGAAACTTCAATACTGGTCTTAGCGGTGAAACCACAGGTAATCGGTGGTGTGCTCGATACCATAGCAGAAAGGGTTCACGACAAACTCGTTGTGATCTCCATTGCGGCAGGGATTACTACAAGTTTTATTTTGTCTCACCTGAAGAAGCCCGCAAGGATAATTCGAGCCATGCCTAATGCCGCGGCCGTTGTGGGAAGAAGCGCAACGGCTTTGTGCAAGGGTGGCATCGCAGATGACGGCGACATGGCGGCCTCATTAAGTCTGTTTTCGGTTATAGGCCACGCAGTGACAATAGAAGAAAAGATGATGAATTCCGTCACGGCCCTGGCCTCAAGTGGTCTGGGCTATGTGTTCGTGATGATGGAGGCACTCACCGATGCGGGGGTGCGCATGGGACTTGACAGGCAGACGTCCAGAGAACTTACGGTTCAGATGTTTAGGGGCGCGGCAGTGATGGCGGAATCAGAAAATACTGCCTTCAGTGAACTGAAAGATCGCGTCACCTCACCTGGAGGTACCACAATTGCGGGATTACATGTCCTGGAGAGGGCAGGATTAAGAGGAATCCTCATGGATACGGTGGTGGCGGCGAGTCACAGAGCTGACGAGTTGGCACCCAAGGAATAATTGGATTTTTTTGAACCCCTTCTTTGCGCATGTCCCGAACAACGTGGCGGCCCCTTGAAAAAGGGGTTCCTCGGCTTGACTTCAGTTGTGACATTATTTATGTTTTTGATGCCCAACAAGAGGGACATCTCTCAAAGGAGACAAAGATATGGCGACAACGGAAAAGACAAACCGCAAGGCGATCGGCGCCTCGGCTGAAATGAAAAAGCTCCTGGCCACACACTTCCAGGATCTCGATAGAGCCAAGAAAGAAGGAACCCCCAAAGTTGCGTGGTGTACGTCGGTCGGCCCTGCGGAACTACTCCATGCGATGGGTTTTCTGGTTTACTACCCTGAGAATCACGGTGCGCTTCTCGGGGCTACCAGAATGGCCACTGACGTGATCCCCATAGCCAATGCCGTGGGCTATTCCCCCGACATTTGTTCTTATTTAACTTCAGATGTCGGCGCATACCTGAAGGGTATGACCCCGTTGACGAAATCCTATGGTCTGGAATCAATCCCAAAGGCCGATGTGCTGGTGTACAATACCAACCAGTGCCGAGATGTGCAGGATTGGTTTGCCTTCTATGCACGGGAGTGGAATGTGCCACTTATCGGGGTACACACCCACAGAAACATCGGGGCCGTTGAGACTCATCACATCACGGACTTGGCCGAGCAGATAAAAGCCATGATACCGACTCTCGAAGCTGTTTCCGGCAACCGGTTCGACATGGAACGGTTTAAAGAGGTGATGGGCTTATCACTGAAATGTACGAAGCTGTGGCGACAAGTGTTGGAATGTGGGGCCGCAAAACCCGCGCCATTGACTTTTTTCGACGCCACGGTTCACATGGCTCCGGCCGTGGTTCTCAGGGGATTACAGGAGGCTGTAGATTATTACAATCTACTGTTGCCCGAACTTAAGAATCGCATTAAGAACGACATAGCAGCAGTTGAGGGGGAACGGCATCGTATCTATTGGGACGGAATGCCTATCTGGGGCAAGTTGAGAGAATTGAGCGGCCAATTCCTGTCTTTGAAGACCAATATAGTTGCGTCAACCTACTGCAACAGTTGGATCTTCGACGCCTTTGATCCCGCAGAGCCCTTCGAGTCTATGGCGAGGGCTTATACCGAACTCTTTATCGTGCGGGACGAGTCTTACAAGGAAGCTTACATGGATGCCTGGATCAAGAACTTTTCGATAGACGGGATCATCTATCACGATGCCAGGACTTGCCCTAACAATTCCAACAGCCGTTACGGCATGCCCCGGCGAATGAGCGAGCGCTTGAAAGTTCCTGTGCTGGTTATCAACGGAGACTTGAACGATTTGAGATGCTATTCGGAGGAACAGACGAGAACCAATATAGAAGCTTTCATTGAACAACTGGACCAGAGAGGCTAGTAGTCAAAGAAGGTTCGCAGAGATTTGGTAATAGGACGAAGCAGGGAATTGAACAACCATAAGTTCGGCGGTGGAGTCGATATCGGCTCCAGCACCACGAAAGCGGTTATAGTTGATCGTGAACAACGCATAGTGGTCAGTCGCGTCACATACTCAGGAACTGATTTTGAGTCGGCATCCAGAGAGACATGGGAAGCATGTTTGCAGGCGGGCGGAATCACCCAGGGCGACGTTGGTCCGGTTGTTTCTACCGGCTATGGTCGAAACAGCGTTCCTTTCGCGTCCATTCATCTCACCGAAATTTCCTGTCACGGACGCGGGTCTCTCCACTTTCTCCCGGGCCCAATAACGGTAATTGACATCGGAGGTCAGGACAACAAGATCATCAAACTTGATGAGCGAGGGCAGCGGGTCAGCTTCAAGATGAACAGGAAATGCGCAGCAGGGACGGGCGCTTTCCTCGAGGAAATGGCTTTGAGATTGAGGCTCCCCATTGAAAAGCTGGACGAATTGGCCCGCACAGCCGATGGAGAAGTTTCCCTCGGTAGTTATTGCACAGTCTTTTCTGCTACGGAAGTCCTTGAGAAGATCAAGGGGGGACATCCGGTGAACCGGATAGTGAGAGGGTTGTTCCGGTCCGTGGTAAAAAGAGTCCTCGAAATGGATACCCTCACAGACACTGTGGTGCTCACAGGAGGGGTGATAGAGCACAATAAGTTCTTGGCGGAACTCATCCAGGAGCACACCACCAGTCCTGTCCGTATTCCACCGCATCCGCAGATTGTTGGAGCACTTGGAGCGGCTCTTTATTCGTTGGAAGCGGAATAGTGCGTTCGAAATAATCATCCTTTTTTAAGTTCCCCTATCCTTTGTCAGGAGGTTGACTTGGACCTGCTGGACTCTATACGGTCCATGATGGAAAAGCTGGAACAGGAACTGATTGAGCAATTGAAGAGCCAAGTCCCTGTAGCTTTCGAAATCGGTGCCCACATCATGAACAGCGGCGGGAAGAGGATACGTCCCCAGCTCGCCATCATAGCTGCAAGAATGGGCGACTACACGGGAATGGATGCCGTCATCCTTTCCGGCGCGATTGAGTGCATACACACAGCCACTCTTTTGCACGACGACGTTGTTGATAGGGCGGACACCCGCCGCGGCCGGCCCTCGGCTAACTCTCTGTGGTCGAACGAGATGTGCGTACTGGGCGGGGATTTTATCCTCGCAAAAGCCTTCCGGGCCCTCACCTCGTTGAAAAACCTCAGAATTTTGGAGATAGTTTCCAAGACAACTGAACGGCTCAGCGAAGGCGAGTTGTTTCAGATGATGAATATTGGAAATATGGATATTACTGAAAAAGACTATATCAGAATCATCACCGACAAGACGGCCGTGCTGATGGAGGCGGCTTGTAGAGGCGGTGCTATTATTGGAGGATTGGACGGGCAAAAAGAAGAATCCCTGGCAGGTTTTGGATTCAACCTCGGGATAGCATTTCAAATGACCGATGACGTCATAGATTATAAATCGGATCGGCTAACCATGGGCAAGGCTCCCGGGAAGGACCTGGAAGAGGGAAAATTGACCCTCCCCCTCATCATGGCTCTCGAAAAGGCTTCCGATAGAGAGAAAACTTACGTGGCCAATATTGTCAGAGAAAAGCGTCTAACGGACGGAGACTTAGACTGGGTCCGGGATTTCTTGGACAAACGCAGGGGTATTGAAAAAACATTGGAAAAGAGCCGGGATTACCTGGGCAAAGCTGTTGAACTCCTTGCGGTTTTTCCGCAGTCTGAGGAAAAAATGGCTCTGACGAAGTTGGCTGATAAAATCCTTCGCCGAACTTATTGAGCGATTTCTTGACAGCAGATTTCAGTATTGATAAAGAGCAGATGCTGATAATGAACTGTTCGGGACCAGGCAATGAACCCGGCACGTAGATTAATCACAATGGCGTTGGCTGCGATTCTCCTGGCGGGATGTCCATCCATTTGGCGTTCCGCCGCGGTTGAGAAGCCACTAGGCGCCGACGAACTCTATCAGAAGGCTGAAGGTGAGTTCAAGAGCAAGAACTACCCTCAGGCCATAGAACTCTTGGAACGTCTCAAGTCCGCGCATCCGGATTTTGCTAAGACTCCTGAAGTATATTTAAAGTTGGCTGATGCATCTTATGATGAGGGATCTTACGAGAAGGCCGCTGCGCGATACCTCCAGTTCCTGGAACTTTACCCGGCGCACAAGGAAGTCCCCAGAGCAAAATTCAACATTGCCATGTGCTATTTCAAGCAGATCAAGAATACGGATTTGGATAGCAGGGTAGTCAAGTTAGCACTGGATTCGTTCAAGCAACTGGCTAATGACGCTAACGCCGGAGAATGGGCCAAGAAAGCCGAAGAGAACGCCCGGGAATGCTTGAAGAAGCTTGCAGAAAAAGAGATATACAAGGCCCAGACCTACTTAAGTGTCAGCAACTATAAGGCGGCTCGATTAGCAGCGCAGAGAGTTTTGGAAGAATTCCCTAAACTGGGATATGATGATAAGGCTCAAGAACTCATCAAGAAGCTGAAAGGAAAGTAGAGTTCAGCCTACAGGTTTCTAGAATCAGGGGGGGGCCTCACGAACCATTGCGTGCCTTTGCCACGATGGTCTTATATCTTCTGACAGAGACTCGTCCAGGAACCGACCCCGCAATCCGCTGCACATCCTTGACGTCGGCAAACATCACCTCCCCTTTTCCTGCTCCTCGAACTCTTGAAAAATGTAACGCCAAGTCTGCGGCAAATTGAATTTCCTCGTTCGTAACTGGGGCGCTGGTCCTCTGGAACAGGATGACATGGGCGCCGGCAAATCCTTTTGCATGAAACCACAGATCGCCGGGGTGAGCCTGGGCACGCAGCAGAAAATCGTTTCCTTTTCCACTCTTACCAATGAGGACCCTTTTGCCGGAGGACGTTTTGAACTCTGTGAACATGGTTGAGCCTGGAAGATTCTTTTGTAACTTCCTTCCGGCAACCGGCCTTTGGGATTTAAGAGTTGCGGAGGCGGACTCTCCTGAGAGCGTCTCCAGATCGATGACTGTTGTGGCCTCTTCGACGAAATAGAGCAAGTCCTCCAGCGCCCTTTTCTCGTCAGAGGTCTCGAGGAGCCTTTGTTGAGCAATCTTTGCTCCGCGCTTTCCCTTTGCCGCTTTTGCAAAAATTCGATTCATGTTTGCTACAGGGTCAAGGGCTGGATTCAAGGCTATTGTTCGTAACGTGCCCGTGTTCCAATCCTCTACCATTATCTTGTCCATACCCTTCACGATTGCTTTCAAGTCGGCCTTCAGTAACTCCCCTTCTTGCTGCCGTTCGGCCATCATATTAAGTCTATTATCATCCGCCTCTATCTTTTCCATTCTGCGCTCAAGCGACCGAATCCTCGACTTCAACGGTCGTGCGATTTCCTTTCGGAGTGCTTCCAGTATCCCTGATTCCACCAGTGGACGGAAAAAACAATCAGCGGCATAATTCGTTTTAACAACACCAGTGCCCTCGCTTGAAACGGCATACAGTGCTAATTGGTTCTTGATGTCTGATCCTTTACTATTGCCCGGGAGAGTTCGTTCAATGTGCGAAGTGGTAGAAGAGGAGTCGGGGTGTACGATCCTTTTAGGCGGGGGAAAGTATTCGATTTGAGGCAAAACGATTCTATTGCCGGTCTTTTTCTGTGGAATGCGGTGAAGGCAGTCCATAATTTTGTTGGTGGCGCGATCCACCACTAGTATGTTGGAATCACGTCCAAGAAGTTCCAGAACAAGCGCCCTTTGAACGCATTCGGTTCCCCGTCCCCGAACTGCATTTATGGTTACCACCCTGTCATCAGTAGCGGCTCGTATCTCAACAATTCTGGCTCCCTGAAAATGGGCCCTCAAGAAAGCGCAAAACCTGGGAGGAGAAGGTGGATTTGGCATTCGTAAATCTGTGAGATGAACCCGGCCCAGCTTAGGATCCGCGCTCAGCATGAGCATTTTCTCGCCAGTGCCTCGGATTCTCATGCGCAGCACGATTTCACGAGGGAGTGGTTGATGGATCTTATTGACAAATCCCCCCGTGAGAAGTTCGTTTAGTTCCAAAGTCACTTTCTGGAGAATCTCCAGATCCATTAGGACCTCGGTTTCCACATTCAATGAGAGGCTCTATTTTGCCTATATCACCGACTTACTGAAGAGAGAAATCTGCCCAAGAAAGGTTGGACAATGTGCACGGCATTGTTCGGACAAAGCTCATGGCAACAAAAGCATGAAATACATTTGTGTACGTCAATTCCCATCGCGCCATCTTTTTCGGTGATGGCCCCAGGTGGACAATGGTTCAGGCAGATCCCACAACTCAGGCATGCCCTGGAATCTATGTGCGGCCTCGTTATCATGTGATTTTCCAGGAACCTGCGGATCGGGTTCGAGTTGGACAGGTTCCACGTCACGGTCATAGTCTTTGGCGGTTTGAAGTCTCTTAATGGAAATCCGTCGAGCTGATCACCCACTTGGACAATGTCATCCGCCTGGGCGGTACCCACGCCGAGTTGCCCGCCTATGACGCACGTCCGGACGGATTGGATGGGGACTCCGACGAGATTGCAGATCACTGCGTCCAGTGCAACAGCATCGGTGGATGCTCCGATTATCCCTACGTGACGTGATTCACCGCTATTCGGGCCATTACCTTCCATGGCCAGAATTCCGTCTAAAATACTAACTGCCGGCTTGATCTTTTCAAGAAGCTGGACCAGTACCGTGGCGAAACTGTCGAAGTCTTTACCCGCCCTTAAATGCCATGATGCTTTGTCGGTTCCAATCACTGTACCAAACAGATTTTTTACGGCCAATGTCAGGACCATTTGGCAATGAGTCTTCAATTTGGGCAGGTTTATGATGCAGTCAAAATTAAAGACTTCACGGGCTACATCAATGCGACGAAAAAGTCGTCCTTCGGAGAAATCCAGAGGAATTTTTTCTGAAAAGGGCACGGTTTGAATACCCATTTTCTCCATGAACGGGTCATATCCTGATTTGGTTAGAACCCTGCTTAGATTTCCCAGCGGAGGACTGTCTCCTAGAAATGCCTTGGCGCCGCAATTCAGGACCATTGAAGCGACGGCCTCCACAAAGGCCGGATGAGTCACGACCGCCGATTCGGGGCTGGAGGCTTTCAGAAGATTCGGTTTCATAAGCACCCGGTCTCCGCGCTTGACGAAGGAACTGATCCCACCTATGTCGTCAATCGCTGATTGGACGGCGCGTGTCAGGGTTCCCGAGTTGTAATCCTCACATTTCCTGATGGTTACTGTTGATTTCATGGCGCCTTTTTATCATGTCTCAGGGCAGCCGTAAAGAAGGCGTCGCTGCGAGTTCTTGTGCAGCTTGCCATTTCTACGCATGTCCCCTGAAAATTCTTGCAAACCGTTCCTTTATTCTTGACCGGTCAAATTTTTTAGGTATAGTTTTGTTAAGGTCTGGAGTCTTTTGGTGACCCGGAACCTACTTATATTGTTTGGATTGAAATACCGCCTGGATCCATTCGACCGGGACGGAAGGACGCAAGAGAGGAATCAGACCGCCTTCCGACCGGAGGGCTTTTTTTGTGGAAATAACATTATGGATAATATTTCTTCTGTCGCTGAGATGAAGGAGTGGTCACGAACTCGGAGGGCTGAGGGGCATAACATTGGACTTGTCCCTACCATGGGATATCTCCACGAGGGCCATCTCAGTCTTATGCACCGTGCTCGATTCGAAAACCAGCGTGTGGTGGCGAGCATCTTCGTCAATCCGACTCAGTTCGGGCGCAACGAAGATCTTAGCACCTACCCCAGAGATCTTGTATCTGATTCGATTAAGTGCCGGCAGGCTGGAGTTGACGCCATCTTCGTGCCAGGAGCCGATGACGTTTACGGACCACAGTTCCAGACATACGTTGAGGTTGAGCAAGTTTCAAGTCCCCTGTGCGGAAAGTCCCGACCCGGCCACTTCAGGGGAGTGGCGACTGTGGTGCTGAAGCTTTTCAATGTCGTTTGTCCCACTTCAGCGTATTTCGGCGCCAAGGATTATCAGCAGCTTCAAGTCATCCGGACAATGGTTCGGGACCTGGATCTGGATGTGAATGTTGTCGATTGTCCAACGGTACGGGAACCAGACGGCCTTGCCATGAGTTCCCGCAATTCGTACCTGTCATCGAGGGAACGCGAGCAGGCTGTTTGTTTGTATCAGGCCCTGCACATCGCCGGAGAACTGTTTGGAAGCGGTGAAAAAGAACCCAGAAAATACATCACGGCGATGTCCGGCCGCATAGACAAAGAACCTGATGCCAAGTCCGATTACATAAGCTTAGTTCATCCTGAAACTCTCGAGGACTTGAAACAGGTTGATGACAGGTGCCTGGCCGTATTGGCCGTTCGAATAGGCAAAACCAGGCTCATAGATAACAGGCTCTTTCAGGGTCGTGCCGGGCATGCCTAATTACCTGCCACTCGGCGTGCAGTGCTCAAGCACCGGCATTAATTTAATCCGCAAGAGGTAAAGTCATGATGCGGACAATGCTAAAATCCAAAATACACAGGGCTATCGTCACCGAAGCGTGCGTAGATTATGAGGGAAGTATAACCATTGATTCGAGCCTGCTGGATGCCGCAGACATCCTCGAGTATGAGCAGGTTCAGATCTACAATGTTTCCAACGGGGAAAGATTTGCCACTTATGTAATCAGAGGTGAACCCGGCAGCGGCGTGATCTGCCTGAACGGAGCAGCCGCCAGGAAAGGGTCAGTGAATGACCTGATAATCATCTGTTCTTATGTCGTTATGGAGAATTCCGAATGCACGGGCCACAAATCCCGAAACATCTTTGTGGATAACAAGAACAGAATGGTGAAATAGGGCCATGTAAAACCGGACATGGGAATACTTGGGAAATGCCGAGTAAAGGTTTGAATCGAGAGGGAAATCTCAACATGTGAGGGGGAAAAGGCAAAACCGGACGGGAAAATTGATCATTGAGGAATTAACACAAAATGGACCGCGTAAAACTGGACAAGGAACACAAGTCTAAAAAGCTGATTGTGGGGTGAGAAGTAACACGGTCGTAAATTTTGGAGATCAGTCTTCGATCTCCTCAATATTGAGAAGATGAATGGTCTTGTCTCGAGTCATGCCAGTAATTCTAACATGTTTATCAAAGTTGGGACGAACTATGTCGGCAATTCCTTCAGGAACCTTCACCATGATATGTTTGCCTTTGTCATCTGTAAGCTTTATTTCGCCTTCTTTTTTGAGGGCGTTAGCGTATTTTAGGGTTCCGCTGATCACCACCATCGCTTCGTGTCCCTCCTCCAGCAGTTTTTCAGGTTCTTTTAGCACCAAGTGCTGTGGGGTAGTGAGTTGCACATGCCTCTCATTGTGATCGCGAAACGTCGTAAAACCTACTGCTTTCACGAGACGCCCATCCGGAGCTAACTTTCCTGCAAGGCTCAAGAAATTGCGTCGATAGACTGGATCAGGTATTTGGTCCTTGAGACGCTTCTCCTCAGAGCGATTAAACAAGTCCAAGCAGGTCATAACTTCATCGAGCAGTTGTATAGCAGGACTGATGCCTGGTAACCATACGTTTTGATCCACGGCGATCCTGACTGAAACGGCGAAGCTTGCAGCCCGAGGTGACGCCAGGTACAAATCGAAGCCACCCTTGGAAGCCTTTTTATGCCGGAACCGATCGCTGAAACGTTCTTTTTTTATTCGTGCACCGGTACGGTATATTAGGTCTTTAAGGTAATTGTACCTCTCGATGAAGAGGAGGCTGTCCATAATGCCCATCCCAACAGCATCCCCAGTCATAGAAAATTGGAATTCCTCTGGTTCCAATATGAGTCCCCTGAGACTCATATGCCTAGAAAAATGGACTTGGCTAAGAAGATCACGTAGTTCGTTGGCAATCTCTTCAGGAGGGTTTCCAGCAAGGCCAATAGCCAATAGTCGTTCAGCTTCACGCATTTCCCCGCACGTGATGGCAAAAGATGCCGCACTCCTGTGGAGAACGGACCTAGTGGGTTCGAGTTCTAGGTTATTCACCACCATTTCCGCAGAGCGGCGTTCATATTCAAAGGCTTTTTTGGCAAATTCAGCAGCTTCGTTGGCGTCCCCATTAAGTCTAGCTACGAAAGCCTGGTCAGCATATTCCATAGCTTGTCGGTGCTCTTGCTTAATTGGGTTCATAAATGCTCCACATGTGACATCGGGGTCCCGAATTCTATTATAACGACAAATGTCGGAAGCAGGCCGCTTGAAAGGCTTAGGCGGTTCAATTTCTCTTTCGCTCTTGATCTGACTCTGTATTCGTACCCTTTCCTAATTCCAGACACCTCCAGACGTCCCTTCTTCTTAAGAAATGGAGGATCATCGTCATCTATCTCTCCCAACCAATAATCGACTCTATCGCCTTTCTGGGCTCGTTCAATTACTCTCCAACTTGTCAAATGATAAATCAGAAGAATCGCTATACCCGAAGCACCGCATTCAGTAGCCTGATCCCTATCCCAACAAGGACCTTTCTTCGGGTCGCCGGGTTCCCATTCCAGCACGAACCCGTTGTTTTCTATACCCTTGACCACCAATGCGACCCCAGAGCAATGCCCCTGTTCTTCGAGACAGAGACCGGCAGCCTCTTCTAAGTAATTGGCGATAATTGAAGTAATCCCAGGATGAAAGCCGTTAGCTAGCGATCTAAGAACGATAGAAGTGGTTTCATTGGGTTCCATGGGGCGAAATTGCTATCCGAAATATGTATTGTTTGGGTGCAGCTATCGAATGCTGCTAGCGAAATCACAACATCTCATGGTGGTTTGCTCCAGTCTCTGTATCAATTATAAGGGTTGTGAGCCGCGGGGTCAATCAATTATTAAAGGTCCAAGTTCAAAGAAATTTTAGAGGAAAGGAGAATAGTGAAAAAGGATTGAATTGGTAACATAGGTGATCCTCTGCCACTTACTGGAAAAGGTGGGCCGGGAGCATGCCTCATCGGCCTTTAGATAAGCGAGCGGGGGAAGCTACCCCCAAACCCCCTCTCTTTCCACTCTTCCACTAGCAGTTCATTATACTTTTGCAAGAGGCTCTCCTGATAAAGGTTTTTGTTCAGAGCTTTTTCTGTTCTAAAGCTGGGTCCTGTTAGTTCCAGGATGTTGCAGTGGTGGACAAGGGGGTCTATGCCTGAACCGCTACAAGACAAATTTGATTTCCTCCGTCTCCCACAGCTTGACGAACGTCAGACAAAAATCTGTCAGTGACCTCCGGCAAAGCCGGAGGCTTGAAATCGTGAACCGCTCAAAGCGGTCTAAATATGGGGCCCACCTGAAGGTGGCGCCTATTCAAACACATTGAGTTGATCGAGTCTTCGGTCTTCTT
>Ga0247841_10003022_pt1 | contig 31965 bp, 22 predicted proteins | sample LaCruzMarch2015__2_FD_192410 | JGI IMG/M metagenome (GOLD analysis project Ga0247841, IMG submission 192410) | Freshwater microbial communities from meromictic Lake La Cruz, Castile-La Mancha, Spain - LaCruzMarch2015_18m | ecosystem: Environmental > Aquatic > Freshwater > Lake | place: Spain...
TGTCGGCATGGATCAGCACGGACATGTGCGCATGCTGCACAATGGCGGCCAATTCATCCACATGCAAATGCACATCCAGCGGGACGGCGATGGCATCGCGGGCCAGAGTGGCCAGCAACGCGGTGCCCCACCAGCGGCAGTTCGGCATGAGAATACCAATAGCCTTGGCGGTGGGCGCGGTCGCGGCCAGATGCTGCGTCAGGCGCTGGACATGGGCGGCGTACTCGCGATAGGACCAGGTGACATAGCCGTCGTCGGCACGGTCGCGCAGCGCGCAGTTGTCCGGATAGGACTGCTGCGCGCGTTCGAGCAAGTCAACCAGCGAATGAACGGACGAGGGCAGTGGCATGTCAGATGTAGGTGATGGCAGCCGGCGCGGCGGGTGGCCCGCGGCGGCGGCGCAGGAGCAGGCGCACGAACATTGCGCCGGCCGCCAGAACTGCCAGCGCGGCGGTGAGCCACAGCAACCATTCCCACCAGGTCATGCGCGTGTGGGCGACCACCAGCATCGAAATCTGCGGTGCGCCGGCAATGCGGTCGCCCGGCACGATCAACTGGGTGGTGCGGCCGTGCGCCTCGCATCCCGTGGCGGAAATGACGCGGCCGGGGAAGCGCATGTGCCATTCGAATATCGGTGTGGCCGTGTGCAGCATTTCAATGCCCGGCGCAATGCCGGCCACCCCGGCGGGCCATTCGCGAATGACGTGCAATACCCGTGCCCGGCCGCGCTGCGCGCTCCATTGCAGGACGCGGCCGCTGAACAGCGGGCACTGCGCCGCGGCGCGCAAGGACGGAAACCAAATTTGTGCGCGATACAGCCCGGCACTTTGGCGCTCTTGTTGTTCAAAGCGCAAGCTGGCACGGGCGCACTGCTGGCTGATGGCGTCGAAATATGGCTGATACTGCGGTGGTGTGGCATCGCGAGCATCGCGCGGCTGAACGTCCGTGAGCTGCCGGCAGGAAATGCGCACGATGCCGGAGCCGTCGCGGGCAAACTGCCAGTCCTCGCGATAATGCACACAGCCCGCCAGGGCGAGCCCCAAGAGTACTGCGGCCAGGACGCGCAGCTTAGCCACGCGCCGCCTCGTCCGGCGGATTCAAGGATGTTTCGAGGCGCGTGCGCGCGGCGGCGAAATAGTCATAATTGGTGACGTCGAAATGCAGCGGTGTCAGTGACACAAAGCCGTTTTTGACGGCGCGATAGTCGGCGTCGGGATTCTCGTCGGTTTCCACCAGGGTGCCGGCGATCCAGTAGTAGGCATTGCCGCGCGGGTCGGTGCGCCGCTCATAGTTCTCGACATACTTGGTGCGGCCCTGCACCGTGAGTTTCCAGCCCTTGAGCTGCTCCCACGGCAGATCCGGCACGTTGACATTCAAGAGCGTGCCGGCCGGCATGTGCAAATGGGGGACGAGGGTCAGCAAATGGCGCGCGGCCCGCGCGGCGGTCGCGAAATGCGCGCGGCGATCGAAAGAATTAATTGAAATTGCAAACGAAGGGATGCCCAGCAAGGTGCCTTCCGTGGCGGCCGAGACGGTGCCGGAGTAGATGATATCGGTGCCGAGATTGGCGCCGTTGTTGATGCCCGAAATGATCAAGTCGGGATGCTGCGACATGAGCGAGCACAAGGCCAGCTTGACGCAGTCGGCCGGGGTGCCATGAACGGCATAGCCGAACAATTCGTTGCCATGGTAGCGCTCGCTGACTTTGAGCGGATCGTGAATGGTAATTGCGTGGCCGACCGCGCTTTGCTCGGTGGCCGGCGCGACGATCAGGACGTCGGCGTGCGGCCGCACGGCGTCGGCCAACGCGGCCAAGCCCGGCGCGTCAATGCCATCATCATTGGTCAGGAGGATTCTCATGAGGAAGATTATAGCAGAAACGCCGGCGAACGATGACGCCGACTTGATTTGCGCATGAGAATGCTGTAGAATCTGTGGCAGAGCGCAGAGCAGCATCGGCTCTAGCTGACTTTGCTGGCGCGCGTCAACGCAGTGACAGAAAAACATGAAGAATCCGATGTGCGGCGCTTGGCGGCGTCGGCGCTGGGCAAGCTGGCGTGGTTGGGCGTGGATCCGGCAGCCGCAGTGGCCGCGCTGGCGCCGGTGGCACGCCACGACCCGCATCCACAGACGCGGCAATATGCGGTCAAGGCATTGAAGGCCTACGGCGCGGCGGCGCGGGGCTGCCTGCACGATCTGCATGACATGGCGCGGAATACAAGTTTAGCGGAGTACCTGCAGCGGGATGCGGCGGCCGCGGCAGCCTGCATCGAGGAAGCGGTGCGGATCGCCATGTCGGACGCCGTACAGCATTGCCAGCGCTGCAACGCGCTGGTCACGGCGGACGAGTATGCGCGAGCGCAGCAGGCATTTCAGCGGTCGTTCTGTGACCGTTGCTTCGACGAGGTGTTCCTTGAGCGGCGCAATTTCGAGATGCAGGTCGAGATCAATAAAACCATCGAGGCACGCGACGGCACGCTGGTGCAATCCGAGGGTGAGCGGCGTATTGCCGAATGGTTGACGGCGCATGGCCTTGCGTATCGCTATGATGCCAAATTCCGCATCATCGGAGAGTGCCAGATTCGGCCGGACTTCTACCTGCCGGAAGCTGATGTATACATTGAATATTGGGGCATGGATACGCCGCAATACAAGATGAGCATGTACAAGAAACAGATGCTCTACCAGCAGGAGGGCAAGCGTTTGATTTCCGTGTATCCGCAGGATCTGCCCGGCTTGGACCGTCTGTTGGCGTCGAAGCTGCGCCACTATGGTGTTGGCGTATGACGTTGGCGCGCGCAGCAAAGCCAGATGCATCGCCCGGCAAAATTAACTATTTGAGGCTGGAGTCTTGATGAAAAAGAAACCGCGCAATGTGCTGAAAGAACTGCAGACGCGCCTGCAGCAACATGGCTGGAACACGAGCGATGAACTCGAGATTGAGCGCCGGCGCCTGCGCGCCGCCACCGAGCCGATCCGCATCACGGCGCTGGAACCCGCGCAGCGCTGGTTTGGCGCCTTTCACGCCGCGTCGCGCGAGGGCGACCGCACCTACCGCGTCGAGATTCGCGCACTGGACGCATTGCACAACTCATGCACCTGCCCTGATTTCATGGTCAACGGGCTGGGCACGTGCAAACACATCGAGGCGACCCTGGCGCACTTGCGGCGGCGCGGCGTGGCGGCCTTCAGTGCGGCGGCGCAGCAGGGTTCACCCCGGGTGGAGATATTTGTGGCGCCGGGCGCGGCGCGGCGCATCGCGGTGGCGTGGCCGGTGTCGTGCGCGGCGCCCGTGCGCGCGCTGGTGAGCCCGTATTTCTCGCATGACAATGTCCTGCTGGCAGACCCGGCGACGGCAGTGCCGGCGCTGCAGCGCGCGCTGGCGGTGGCGCCGGCGCGGGTGTGCGGATCGGTGCGCATCGCCAGCGCCGTTGCGGCCGTGGCGGACTATCTGCGGCGGCGCGACGAGCGCTGCAGCGCGCGCGCATCGTTTCTGCGCGACGTGCAGGATGGCAAGCGCACGGTCAATCTGCTGAAACTGCCGCTGTATGCGTACCAGAAGGAAGGCATGCTGCACCTGGCGTTCGGGCAGCGCGCGCTGCTGGCCGACGACATGGGCCTGGGCAAAACCGTGCAGGCGATTGCGGCTTGCGAGTTGCTGCGCCAGCTCAACAAGATTGAACGCGTCCTGATTGTCTCGCCCGTGTCGGTCAAAGGCGAATGGGAAGAGCAAATCGCGCGCTTCACCAGCCTGCCGACGCAGCATATCGCCGGGGCGCGCCACACGCGGCTTGGCATTTATCGCGCGCCGGCTTTTTTCTTTCTGGCAAATTACGAGCAGGTCTTGCGCGACGCGGCCGAGATCAACCGCCTACTGGCGCCGGACGTGGTGATCCTGGACGAAGCGCAACGGATCAAGAACTGGCAGACGCGCACGGCCGACGCCGTCAAGTCGTTGCGCAGCCCGTTTGCTTTCGTCCTGACCGGCACACCGCTGGAAAACAAGATTGAGGAGTTGTACTCGATTTTTCAGTTTATTGACCCGCAAGTATTCGGCCCGCTGTTTCGCTTCAATCGCGATTTCTATGCCTTTGACGACGCAGGCAAACCGACGGGCTACAAGAACCTTGAAGAGTTGCACCGGCGCACCCGGCCGTTCATCCTGCGCCGCCGCAAGGAGGACATCGCCGATCAGTTGCCGGCGCGCACGGTCAAGAACTTCATGGTGGCGATGGCGCCCGAACAACGCGTGCGCTATGACGAATACCGCGACAAGGTTGCCCGCTTGCTGGCATTGGCCAAGCGCCGCCCGTTGCGCAAGGAGGATTTCGACCGGCTGCAGCAGTATCTGGCATGCATGCGCATGCTGTGCGACACGCCGCATATTCTGGATCCGACCTGCACGGTGTGCCCAAAGCTGGCGGAACTGGTGCCGGTGCTGGACGATGCGCTGGCACAGGACGGCGTGAAAATCCTGGTCTTTTCGGAATGGGAGCGCATGTTGCAGCTGGTGCGCGGGCTGCTGGACAAGCACACGACCGGCTATGCCTGGCACACCGGCAGCGTTCCGCAAATGAAACGCCGCGAGGAAATCCGGCGGTTCAAGCAGGATCCGGACTGCCGCGTATTTTTGAGCACGGACGCCGGCAGCACGGGTCTGAATCTGCAGGCAGCCAGTGTGGTGCTCAATCTTGATTTACCGTGGAACCCGGCGCGGCTCGAGCAGCGCATTGCGCGCGCATGGCGCAAGCACCAGACACGGCATGTGCATGTCATCAACCTGGTGACGGACAACAGCATTGAGCAACGCATGATCGGCATGCTGGCGCAGAAGCAGCGACTAGCCGACGGGGTGCTTGACGGCGCGAGTGACTGGGCCTCGATCAAGATGCCGTCCGGTCATGCGGCGTTCATCGAGCGGCTGGAAGGCGTGATGGGCGCGTGCGCGCCACCGCCGGCGGCCATGCCTGTCGCCGTGGCGGAAGCGCCGGCACACGTGCCGTCAGTGCCGGTTGCGTTTCGCGACGCACTCGTGGCGCGCATGCCGGAACGCGTGCTGCTGTTGGAGGCGCGCTGGAAGGCGGACGGCACATGTGCGCTGTTGGCGGTTGTGGATAGCGCGGCCGAGCAGGTGCAGCCCATGGCGGCACGCGTTCTGCGCGAGCTTGCCAGCGCGAGCACACCGGCGCCGACGCTCGAAGTGCTGGATCGCGCCACCTACGAAACCATACAACGCCTCATGGCCGCCGGTATACTGGCGCAGAATACCACGGTCGCGCGCCTTGAAACGCTCCACGCCAGTCCGGCGCTGGATGCGTCGGAGGCCCGTGCGCGACAACAACTGCTTGCCGCGGTGCGCACGAAGCAGGGTGACGCCGCGCGCCAGGCGCGCATGAGCGGCGTGCTGCAGGCCGGCGGTTTTGCGGCCGAGGCACGCGCGCCACTTGCGCGCGCACTCGAACTAATGATGGGCGCACTAATGATGATGGAGACCGGTGTCGCGCAGGATGATGTGGTGCCTTTGCACGCGCTCGAAACATTCGCCGCGTCGCGCGGCACGCTGCCGGCCAACGCGACCACCGTGCTGGCGCGCATGCGCGATGCCGCAACGGCGGCGCCGGAACATGATGAACAGTTGTTGCAGGATGCCACGCAGGTGTATGACCACGCGGCCCAGGCACTCAGCCAGGCCATCAACGACTTTGGCGGGGAAAACCGCTAAAGGCGGTGCGTCAGCGCGGCGCAAGTTGTTGATACACCAGCCAGGCGATCGTCGCGGCGACGACGATCAAGAGCACCACGCGGATGAAGCGCGCGCCGCGCCGCAACGCCAGGTGCGTGCCCAGCCATGCGCCGCAGATCTGCCCGGCGCCCATCAGCAGGCCGAGGCCCCATGCGACATGGCCGCCGGGAATGAAGGCCAGCAGCGCCACGGCATTGCTGGTGCAATTCATGACTTTGGTGATCGCGGTCGCCTGCAGCAAGGGCGTGCCTGCGAGACTCACCAGCGCCAGCGCCCAAAACGAGCCGGTGCCCGGCCCGAAGAAGCCGTCATAGAAGCCGATGGCCAGGCCGCAGATGCTGTAGAAGAGGTAGTGGGGCAGGCGCGCGTGCAGCGCCTGAGCGCGTGGCCGCGGCATCACCAGAAAGTAGACGAAGACAAGGCCGAGCAGCACCGGCACAATCCGCCGCAGCAGTTGCGCGTCCAGGAATTGCACGGCCAGCGTGCCGGCCGCGGCGCCGGTCGCGGTCATCAGCACGCCAAACCAGAGCGTGCGCACGCGCACCAAGCCTTGGCCGCGATAGCGCAGCGCGGCCGTCGCGCTCCCAAACGTGCTTTGCAGTTTGTTGGTGCCCAAGGCGAGATGCGGCGGCAAGCCCAATGCCAGCAAGGTCGGCACGGTGATCATGCCGCCGCCGCCGGCAATCGCATCAACCAGCCCGGCCGCAACGCCGGCCGCCATGGCCAGGCCATAGTGAAGCCAGGTCAGGGCCATGGCTATTTATAGATGGTCATTTTGTCCATCTGCGATTTTTCGCGCAGTTGATACGTGCCGACACCGATCAGCGTCTGGTCGTCATCGTGCAGACGCACGCATGCGGTGACGGAGCGCGACCACCAGCCATCCGTGTCTTGGTTGACGGTGTTGAGGCCGTGATCGAGATCCGGCTCGTTGCAGACGGACAGGCGCACCTGCAGCCCTGTTTTCTTCAGGCGCAGGGTGGTGACCAGGCGCCAATTTTCTTCCTTAATGCGCGAGCGGAACGTCAGCAGTGTGCCGGCCTTGTTGCTGCGGACAAACGCGCCGCTGCCAAGCGACTTGCCGTTGCTGAGCGTCAGCAATGACGACTGGGCGGTATTGGTAAATGCCCTTAAATTGAGCAGGCCGGGCATGGCGATTGTTCCCCACAATGTCAGCGTGCCGCGATAGGGATAGACCTCGCGCTTGATGCTGCCACGCAAGGCGACGACCGCAAAGGCGCAGGTCACCACTGCATCCGGCGAACGCGCCGCGCCGGGCATGGCGGCGGCGCGGCGCGGAATGGCCAGCGTCACGATGAGTACCGGCACCAGGAGGATGAGTGCATGGAGCATGCCATAATTATAACAAAAAGTAATGCGTGGCATAGTGTTCGTGGCATAGTGTGGCACGGCGAACGCAAGCGCGCCTGCGGTTTGGCCGGGTGGGTGAATGAGATTCAGCAAAAAGGCATGCCGGCGCCTTTTCTCAATCGCTAGCTTCCACCGAGGCTAACTCGGCGGGGAGCAACAGCACAAACAAACCGCCGAATCTGGGATGGCCGGCCGTTTGACAGGCGCGGGAAACTAGTCTATAATGCTGGCATGAGCACCACTCGCGCAGACTGGGACACGTATTTCATGAACATCGCGCGCGCGGTCGCGACGCGCTCGACCTGCCCGCGCAAGGCGGTGGGCGCGGTGATTGTGCGCGAGCGCACGATTCTCTCGACCGGCTACAACGGCAGCGTGCGCGGCATGCCGCACTGCACCGAGGTTGGCTGTGATGTGGAGAACGATCATTGCGTTGCCACCGTGCATGCCGAAGCCAACGCCATTCTTCAAGCGGCGCGCAACGGGGTTGGCATCAATGGCGCCGACATTTACGTGACGGCCAGCCCGTGCTGGTATTGCTTCAAGTTGATTGTCAACAGCGGCATCCCGCGTATTTTCTACGGTGAATTTTACCGTGATGAAAAAAGTGTGCGTGTGGCGCAACAGTGCGGCATCACGCTGGTCTCGTTGGAAAATGCCGGCGGACTGGAGCTCTGAGATTGGGGATTTGAGATTTGAGATTTGAAATTTGAGATTTGAGATTTGAGATTTGAGATGAAACATGCACAGACCATAGCGCGAGGCATGGCGGCGCTAGCCGCAGCGGGTCTGCTGTGTGGCTGCCCTGCGCCGATACCGGAACTGCCGCCGCTAGCCGCGTCGAATCCGCCGCCGGCAGATGCGGCAACGCCGGCGCCGCCATTGCCGGTGCCGGCGCCGGCGCTGAGCATTGAGGAATTGCAGCAATTGCTGCAGCGCGCGCTGATCCTGCAGGCGCAAGCGCCGGCGGGCAGCACCATTGCGCTGGTCACGCGCGACGCGCTGGGCACTGGCACGTCCGGCCCCGGCCTGGTATGCATGCTGGCCACGGATGCCGCGGACATCACGGTGGTGCAACTGTTGCCGGCGACGCGCGCCGACGGCATGCGCGAGTTACAGGCCTATCGCACATGGATCAAGCAGCAGGGGCTGACCGCGATCATTGTCGCCCGAGAGGATACCACCACGCTGGTGATGGAGTTGGGCTTGGGCGCCAATGTGCTGATGCAGGTTGGGGCGACGGGCGCGTATGTGGTGCATGGGGCGCACGACCCGGCGGCCGCGCGCGCACTGCTGGCGCAGCTCTTTCCAGAATAATTTCTGCGCGACGAAGAGGTTATTAGTCGCCGAGGATCACGCGCAGGGGCGCTTGGGGCCCGCCCTCGATCAGCGTGCTGCGATCGACAATCACGTCGCGCGCGGCTCTGGCCGTGACGGCGTCGCCGGTGCCGGGGTCAAAAATGCCGTCGCCGTTGGCATCGCGCAATGCCTGGGCGATGACGCGGACGCGGAACTGGTCGCTGCGCGTCGTGACCAGATTGGCGTTCTTGGCATACAGATGCGGGGTGACGCCGCGCACCTCGAGGATATCCGTCGGATTTTCATACCAAGGCATGGCGTCGGGCTTGCCGTTGCGGGTGTTGGTGCGGATGGCACTGGCCAGTTCGGGCGTGACGCCAATGAGCGCGCTGAGCACGCGATCGGACGCGGTATTGACATTGATGCGGCCCCATTCGGGGCAGGGCGCCACCAGTGCGAAGTCAAACCAGGCGAAGCCGGAGCTGCGCGGATGTTCCAGCCCGCGGGGCACAAGGCGCAGGCGTATGCCGCCGGACGGCGAGATGTGCTCCGGGCCGATCAAGCCGCAGAAGACCCCGTCGGTCTTGTCGTATTGCAGGTCGGTGGGCAGCGGGCCGCGCAGGTAGTCGGCGAACAAGCCGCGCTCGTCGCGGGGCGCCAGCGGCAGGGCATCATAGGCGCGGGTCGTGAAATTGAAGACGGCCACCTTCAAGTGCGCGTTATAATTTTCCTCAAGAAATTCGGTGGTGCGGATGGCGTCATTGAGGCCGAACAGGTAGAGGGCGTAGGTTGCCGGCGCCAGGCCTTTCTGCCGCCATTCCCAGATGCCCTCGTCGCCGCTGCTGTGGGAATAGAACATGGCGGAGGCATAGCCGGGGCCGAGGCTGAAACGATCACCGGCAGTGCATGCACATTGCTTGTTGCCGGGTGTGGAATAGCCGTCGATCGTGACGGTTGATGCGGAATTTGAGCTGATGACGAAGGCTTCGCCGCAGAGCGGGCCGGAGAGTATGCGCAAGGTTTGCCCGTTCCAAATGTTGGGCTCCCACAGGGCGTCGGTGGCGGTGAAGCCCTTCATGGCGCAGCCCTTGACGGTGGCAAAGGCGGGGCGCCAGCCGCTGACATGCGCGTTTTCCTCCTCGGCGTCGAGGCGCGTGCCGCTGACGGTGAAGAAGCGCGCGAGCGAGCGCAGGGCCACGGGCGAGGGCGTGCCGCCTGCCAGGGTGCCCAGCGTGCGCCAGTTGTCGGCGGCGCGGACATTGAGGATATCACCGACGGAAGTGAACGGCGCATTTTTGATGCGCGGGAGGGTGGCATCGCGGGCACTGCTTTTGTTGTTGGCCGCGCGGGTGGTGCCGCCAAAAGAGGCGACGCGGCTTTTGACCCAGGTATAGCGGGCCGGATCCAGCTTGACACTGCTGGCAAAGACCTCGTTCAGCTCGGTGCTGGCATATTCAACGGTGCGCGCGGCAATCTGGTTGTACTCATTGCGCAAGGTCATGGAGACGAAGCCGCCTTCGCGGGGCATGCCGCGGATGGTGATATCGTCGCCTTTGCGCAGCGACAGGATGTTGACATCGCCAATATCGAGGGTATCGCGAGTGTTGCCGACAATGGTGGTAATGATGCCGAAGGGCGAGTTCTGGTCGTCGCGTGGCTTGCGCAAATGCCATTCGCACATTTCATATTTGAGCTGGTCGGTGTGAAAGTCGGCGCCTTTGCAAGTGATGGTGCCGTCCTTGGTGTCGGTCACTTCGTAGCGCACGCCCCACAGGAAATCGGGCATTTCGGCGCAGGGAAACGATTCCATTTGCGAATTGCCCCAGGTGCCGTCGCGCGAGCCGCCGTATTCGAGGTCGAAGATGTTGCGGTGATTGGTGATGTAAAAATAGCCTTTGGGTTGAATGACCGGATTGGGATCATCAAAGCGCGTCGCGCGCAGGCTGCTGTAATGGGCGGCGGTCTGGATGCGCGCGACCTGGTCGGCGTAGGAGCCGGTGTTGATCACCATGCGCCAGTTGGCCAGGCTGACGGGATGGTCGCTGATGTTGTACAGTTCGAGGATATCGGGGCGCAGCAGGTAGAGTTGCTGCACCACGTTTTTGTTGCGGTAGGCTTCGACGCTGAACGGGTTGTCGGCGCCGGCGCCGCGGCAGGTGGCGACGGTGATGCGCACATAGCCGTCCTTGGCGCGCTGGGCGACGCCGCCGGCGTAGGGCGTGCGCAAGAGCCAGACGCGCTCGGCCCCGCCCGGCAGCGTCAGGCTGGTGTCGCGCAAGTCGTCGGCCGTCAGCTCGAGCATGCGCGTTTCGGAATAGGAGCGCGGATCGCCGTCGGTATCCAGCGTGGGATAGAAGCCTTTGTAGGGCGTGTCGCTCGGGCGCAAGAGCGGCTCCCAGACTTGCAGGTAGTGGGTGTCGACCCCCGTGTTTTCCATGGACGAGCCCTTGACAATCGAGCCCGGCAAATTATTCTCGCCAATAAAGACATTGTAATACAGGCCTGGCGGCGGCGTATAGTCTTCATACAAGTTGACCGGGCAATACAGCGTTTCACTGACTTCCGGAACCACCGTGACCAGCCCGCCCGGATTGTTGCGCCAGAAATTGTTGATCGCGACCGCGTTGAAGACATTGGTAAAATTCTCGTCGTACTTGCGCGAGGCCAGAAATGCGTAGGTGCTATCACCTTGGCTTTTGCATTCAACCTTCAACTCATTGCCGCTGTTGCCCGTGATGCGATACGGCACATAGTAGTTGTCGTAGGTGTTGGTGGTTGAGGAGTACACCATCAAATAGGAATTCTTCCACATGTCCGGCTGCCAGTCCAAGTTGCCGGTCAGCTTCTTGAAGGTCTTGAAGGCGTCCTCCTCGCGCTGCGTCTTAAACCGCGGCTCGTCCTCGAAGCGCACATTGGCGAAACTACCGCCGCCGACCACGCGTGCCATGCGCCAGCCAGATGAGTACGAGCGCGGCGTTTTCTGAAAATGGGGCAGTTCATACCACCAGCCGGCGCGATGAACCAGTTCGCGGGTGAATTTGTTCGGGTCACTATGGTCGGCGCGCATGGCGAAACTGCCGTCGTTGGCAAGGATTTCACTGAAGCAGACCGACTCGATGCCGTACTCGCTGCCGACCGTCGAGAGCACATGGTTTTCGTCGCGATAGTCAAGCATGTTGGCGGCAATGACGCGCAACTTGATGTCATCGGGCTCCATCATCTGCTCGCTGTTGGCGCGCGTCAACATGGATTGTAACTGCCGGCGGCTGGTGGCGTTGACGTTCAACTGCGCGCGCCAGGCGCGTTCGCGCGCCTCCCAGTACACCGGCCGGGTGCGCGCATGCACCGTGGCATACTTGCGCAGGATATTCGCGGCGGTGGCGGACAGCGGCGCGTGGCCGATGCTGCCCGACGAGACTTCGCGCAACGAGCTGATGGCGCGGTCATCCCAGACGGGCTGCAGCGGATTGTACTCGTCCGGCTCGTCAATGCCTTCGTCGGCTTCATCAATGATGCCATCGGCGTCGTTGTCGGTCAGGTCAAGGGCGATGCGCAGGGCGTTGTTGTTGTCGTCGCGCAAGGCCTGGCCCGGCGCATAGTCGCGGCCATAGCGAAAGCGCAGGATGTCCTTGACAAACGGCAGCGACAGCGGCAGCCCGGCCAGTTTGCTGTCCGAGAGCATCACCTCGAAGGTGCCGGCGCCTTCGTTTTGCATGCGCGGATTGAGCGCGCGCGCCGTGTTGACATTGATCTTGCCGGTCTCATCCTCAATCAGGACGGCATAGCGGCCGACCAGCCGTCCGAATGCATTGCGGACATAGACCCAGCGGGCGTCGGCCGCGTCGGGCAGGGCCAGGCCGTCGACATCGGCGGCGTCCGCCGGGCGGGCCGGATCGGGGGCGAATGCCTGCGCCCATGCCTCACGCTCGTCGTCAAACGCCGGTTGTTGCTCAAGATCGTCGCGCAGCATGCTGCAGGCGTGCTCCAGCCCGGATTGCGCCAGCAATTGCGCTTGCAGCAAATGTGTCTGATCCTGGCTGTTGGCGACAATCACCGAGGTCTGCACTTGAAACACGACCGCCAGCAAAGCCAGCAAGGTCAGCACCGCCAGCACCGTGACCAAGGCCACGCCGCGCGACGGGCGGAGCAGCTGCAGTGACGCACGCAGAAATTTGCGTTTTCTGTCTACCTTCATGCGTGGCTGTTTCAGCAGCGCAGCCGGGCGCGCGCGCGCAGGGCGCGCCCGCACGCCAGCGCCAGCAGTGTCATGCCGGCCGGCTCGGGGATGATCAGGACGGCATACGTGCCGGTTGCCGCCAAGTCGCCGAACGCGCTGGCCGCTTGCAGAGTCACCACCGTGTTTGAGATGAGCGCGCCGACGGTCAGCAGGTTGCCCTCCAGCGCGACGCCCTCGGGTGCCGCGCCGACCATGCTCCATGTGGCCGTGCTGGTGCGATCATAGGCCAGTGCCGCGCCCCATGCGTTAGTCAGGCGAATGGCGCAGGTGTAGGGCGCATTGGTCGTGTATTCGACAATTTCGGCGGCGCCGGTGATGGCGAGCAGCGCGGCAAGGTCGGTGAGATAACTGTAGACACCTTTAGGCCGTGCCTCATGGGTGTGCCAGGTCAATCCTTGGTGCCAGTCGAGCGAGGCAACTTGCGGACCGGAAACACTCGCGTAGAGTTGCGTCAAGGTAAGCACCATTTGCAGCGAGTCAATGGGATTGGTCGGCGCAAAGCGCACGATGTTATTGATGTTGCCGGCAAGGCCGACCGCCAGATAGATCCAGCCATCGGGCGCGCAGAAGATTTCCTGGGGATTGATGCCGCCTATATTCAAGAGGTTGGTTATTGCCGCGGTCGGCACGGCCACGCTCAGCATGTTATTGGTTGTGTAGACGATGACCGCCCGGTTCGTGCCGATCGTGCCGCTGCAGAAATACAGATTGCCGTCACCATCCATGGTCATCCCGCCAACCATGGACGTGTTGCCAAACGTGTTCGAGAGTTGCGTGGCCGTGACGTAAAAGGAAATGTTGCTGCTGTCCAACGCGCGAATAATGCTCTGGGTCTTGCTGTCGCGAAACAGGACGGCGCCGTCACGATGGTCGGTCATGTACGCCGTGGATGTTTGCACGGAATCGCCGCCCAAGGCATTGGTGATCGCTTCTTCACTGATATGGACGGCAATGGCGCCGGTGTGCTTGTTGACCCGCCAGATGTTTTTCAAGCCGGAGCCGCAAAACTGCAGGTAATCACCCCACACATCAAATCCGTAATAGCCCGTCAGATATGTTTTTCCTGACACCGCCAGCCAGTTGCTGGGCGCCACCAATTGCGTTTCGACCAGCGGGCCCCCAAGGCCGTCCACGCGCGTGATCTGCACACCATAGCCGCCGGCGCTCAACTGGCAGTATGACGTGGCGCCCTCGCTGACCTGGCCGTAGATGTTCATGGACTCGCGCGCGCCGTCGGCGACGGCGAACGGCACCAGCTCGATGATCAGATTGGTCGTGGCGGCGTGTATGCTGGCGCCGCCGAGGGTCATCAGACAGGTACTGACTAAGAGAATGCGTTTCATTGGCGTGGCCTATGGCGGGTGAAGAACAACACGAGGCAGAGTACGCCGCACAGCAGCGGCTCTGGAACTATGGTCACGGCGGCCACGCGCAGGTAGGTGCTGCGTTCGCCGCCGGCGTTCGCCAGCGTGACCCGCACGGCATAGACGCCGGCATCGCTGTAGGCGTGCGTGGCGGCGAGATCATTCGTGCGGACAACGTCGTTGGTGCCATCGGCGTCAAAGTCCCACGTGCAGACCAATTGGGCGAGGTTCGTACCCCACGCCTGGGCCGCAAAGGCAATGGGAACGGCGGGCTCGGCCGCATTCGTCGCCGCGGTGAAGTAGCCCAGCAAGCCGGCGGGCGCGAACTCGAAGGCGCCCATGTCGGGCGCGGTGCCGTAGATCCGCGGCGCGCCGGCACAATCCAGCGCGTTCAGTAACCACGCCGGATTGGCGGCGTCAACACACGGCGAGGCGCCCAGCAGATGCCACGCGCCGTCCTGGGTGAACAGGGGATTGCTGACCGTGTTGCTGACGCCGCCCGGATCAGGCGTGATGCAGGTGAAGCCAGCCGCAATGCTGCCGTTCGCCGCATACCAGTTGGGGCCGAGGCTGGCGGTGTTGTACTGCACAATGCAGTTGCGCACGGCGCCGCCGCGATTGATGTAAAGACCGCCGCCAGCCAGCAATTCGGCGCGATTACTGACAATCGTGCAGTTGCGCACGTCACTGCCGTAAGAGGCACTCAAGGCGCCGCCGTACTTGCGGGCGACATTGCCGGCCAAGAGCGTGTCGGTCACAATGCCGGTAGGGCTGGCAAAGCTGTCTTGCTGAATACCGCCGCCGTTCTCCTCGGCGCGATTGGCCGACACCCGGCAGCGCGACACGAGGCCGCCGCGCTGCAGGAAAACGCCGCCGCCACTGCGGGCCGCTTTGTTGCCGCGCACGTCGCAATCGGTTAGTGTGCCCTGCTGGTCGATGTAGGCACCGCCGCCGTCGCCCACGGAGGTGTTGCCGAGAATGCGGCAGTGGTCAAGCGTTGCGCCCGCAAGCAGGTAGGCGCCGCCGCCCTCAATCCCGGCAACGTTCGACACAATGGCACAGTCGCGCAGCACTCCGGACGTCATATGGACGCCGCCGCCATAGCGGTTTGTGCCGTGCAACAGGGTTAAGCCCTCGACCAGCGCGTTGGTGGTCAGACTAAGGCAGCGATGGGCATAGCCGGCATCCAGGACAGTCTGCGCCGCGCCGGCGACGCCGCGCACAGTCACGGCCCGCTCGATAATCAGCTCGACGCCGCGGTACACGCCGCTGTTCACCAAAATAAGGTTGCCGTTCGGCGCCGCGCTGACGGCCGCCGCCACCGACGTCGCGGCGGACGCCCATGTGGCAAACGGCCACTGATGCGCGCCCGTCGCCCGCGCAACAAAATTGGTCAGCCCGGCCGGGCCGGTGCGCGTGATGGCGACCATGGCGGCGGCCGTGAACCCGTAAGCATTGCTGCCCGTCACCCAGATAACATTGCGGTCCGTCGTGTCGGACAAGGGCAGCAGTGGCGTTTGGAATGCATTGGTCGCGCTGAAGCTCTGGGCACTGCCGGTCGCGGCGTTCGAGACGCTCATGCTCACCAGCACATTGCCATTGTTGGCGCCGACCAGCGCGTAAGCATTGGTCGCGTAGGGCACGGTTGTCGGCGGGGTCAAAATGTTGATCGCCAGCGCCTCGCTGACCTGGGCACTGCCGGTCACGCTCAGGCCCGGATAGGCGGCGCGCAATTGCACGCCATGCACGCCCTCGAGCACGCCGTTGCTGGGAATCGCCGGGCCATGCTCCAAGCGGATCGTGTTGGTAAACAGGCAACTGCCGGGCGTATGCACCGGCAACACCAGCGGTTCGAGATCGCCGGCATCCGACCAGAGCGTGACGGGCACGCTGGCACTGCCGGCCAGATTTGTGTCGACCAGCAAGACCGCCACCGTGGCATGGGTGAAATACGTGCGTTGGTCAAAAAACACGCCGCGGATGCTGCGCAGCGCATTGAAGACATTCAGCCGCCCGCCCGTCTGCATCTTCGGCGCGAAGGCCGGCACCGGATCGACATTGTTCATCAGCGCGGCCTTCACTTCCGCGACCGTCAAGTAAGGATTGAATGCCAGCAGCAAGGCCGCCGCGCCGCAGGTTTGCGGTGTGGCCATCGACGTGCCGCTCCAGCTCTCGTATTGATTGCCGGGCACGCAACTCAGGATGCTGACGCCGGGTGCCGCCAGATCCACGCTGTTGGAGCCGTAATTGGAAAACACGGCCAACGCATCATTGCGGTCGGAGGCCGCCACGGCCAGCACATTGCTGATGTTGTAGCATGAGGGATAATTCGGCGTGAGATCATTGTCGTCGCCAATGCCGTCCATGCCGCCATTGCCGGCTGCCGCGCAAAACAGGACGTTCGAGGCCTCTGCAAGTGCAATAATGTCGTGCAACGCCTGCGAATAAGGCCCGCCGCCCCAGCTGTTGTTCAGCACGCGCGCGCCCATCCTGATCGCATAGTCAATGCAGGTGATGGCATCAAACGAGCTGCCCGAGCCGGTGCCGGCAATGAACTTGAGCGCCATGATGCGCGCCTGCCAGCAGACGCCGGCGACGCCGCGCGCGTTGTCGCCCATGCCGGCAATCGTGCCGGCGCAGTGCGTGCCATGGCCGTAGTCATCCAGCGGATCGCTGTCGCCGTTGACCGGGTCGATGCCGAAAACATCATCGACATAGCCGTTATGGTCATTATCAATGCCGTCGTCAGGAATCTCGCCGGGATTGCGCCACATGTTCGAGACCAGATCCGGATGGGTGTAATCAACGCCGCTGTCAACCACGCCGACGATCACATCGCCGCCCGTGCTGAAGTCCCATGCCGCGGGTGCATCAATGTCGGCGTCGATCGTCCCGCCAAACTGGCCGGTATTATTCAGGCCCCACAATTCGCCGAACAGCGGATCGTTGGGCGTGCGGTCAAGGGTGTAGATAAAGTTCGGCTCGGCATATTCAACGGAGGAGTCTGCCGCGACACGGCTTGCCGCGACCGGTACCGGGGTGTTCGTGTCGCTGAGTTGCCACAGTTCGAGCTTCGAGTAGGGAAGGGTGCGGCGCAACTGCGCGCCATAGCGGGCACGCACGCCGGCGCGGGCCGTGTTTGTGCGGCCGGCTTTGTACTTCACCACCAGCTCGCCGGGGACGAATGCCGGAGTTGTGGCGGCAGCCAGGAGGCCGGCGCCGCACAGCAGCAATGTGAGAAATGTTCGGTCAAACTTCATTGCATGCCTTTTGTGGTTCTGCGTTTTCCCTGGCGGCGTCTGCGCCGTACCGCCAACGGCGGTAGGGGTGCGGGGGATTTCAGCGCGGCAAAATCCCTCCCCCCGCCAAGCCGGGGTACTCCCTTTAGCAAAGGGAGATTTCTGCAATCCCCCTTTTGTAAAGGGGGTTAGGGGGATTTTCTCTTGCTTAATTGACTCGTTTTGCATCTTCAATCCAATTCGCAATACCATTGACCACGCCGTCAATGTGTGTCTTCACGAGATGGTCAGCAAAACGCAAAACAGTAAATCCCATGAGTTCAAGCGCCTGCTGCCGTTGTGCATCATGGGCTTCCTTGTCTGCGTGACTGTCGCCATCTATCTCCACAATAAGTTTTAGTTTCAGACAAGCAAAATCCACGATATATTTGTCAATCGGTCTCTGGCGCAGAAACTGAAACCCCATCATTTGCCGTGCACGCAACTTTTGCCACACTAACACCTCTGCTAAGACGCTATCTGTGCGCAATGCGCGGCTCAGCGGCTTGAGCTTAGAATCATAATGGATAAGGTTACCTGTCATGTCATCTCCGGTTTCTGCATTCCCCCTTTGGTAAAGGGGGTGCGGGGGATTTCAGCGCGGCAAAATCCCTCCCCCCGCCAAGCCGGGGTACTCCCTTTAGCAAAGGGAGATTTCTGCATTCCCCCCTGGCGGCATCTGCGCCGTACCGCCAACGGCGGTAGGGGTGCGGGGGATTTCAGCGCGGCAAAATCCCTCCCCCCGCCAAGCCGGGGTACTCCCTTTACGAAAGGGAGATTGCAGCGACCAAACGCGGGGAAGCCAGCGCGGCATGGCACAAGCGCAGCTATCATTATGTCAAACGCCATATTCAACACTTAATTGTATATCGTTCCCGCCGTTGGCGGGACTCCACGCGGAGTTTGTAAATCGTAAATAGCAAAACCATGCATGGCGTCACTGGTTCCGGCACGGCTTCATAGGCGCCCATGTCCACAATGGATTGCTTGATGCGCGCCGTGTCGTCCAAGTCGAACGCGCCGACCGCGTAGGCGTTCGAACCGGCATTGATGCACGGCGAGCCAAGTGCCAGCCGGTAATTGCCGCCGTCGAAATCAGCAAACTGCGGGTCATTGGTGCTGTTGCCTTCGCCCAATATCAGGGGCATGGTGCAGACAAACGCGCAGGTGATGGCACCGCTGCTCACATAGAAATTGGTGTGGGGCGCCGGGGCGCTGTTGTCGTACACGATGGAATTGCGCAGAACGGTTTTGGTATCAGACAGGTAAACGCCACCAGCACTAGTCTGGCTTCGGTTCGAGACAATGGTGCAATTGTTGAGCCAGCAGCTTGCTGCCATAACACCGCCGCCACTGCCTTGCGCAAGATTGCCGGCAATCAGGCAGTTGTTCACTTCTCCACAGTAGATATAGGCGCCACCGCCATACTGGCTCGGGCCATTGGCATTGTCTTCAATGCTGCAATTATTGACGACCACGCGGTAGTAAGGCCACCATGAATTGACATAGATGCCGCCGGCGCGGCCGACCGTACAGCGATTGCCGCGGATGGTACAGTCGATTATCTCGACCATGCCGCGCCAGATCAGAACCCCGCCGCCCCCACCCCTTAGGCAAAGATTGCCACTGATGACACAATTGCTGATCAGCCCGGATGCGCTGGCACACACGCCGCCGCCCCCGTCGGTGGAAAGCCCGATGCCGTCGTCGGCGACAATGTTGTCGCTGATGCGTGAATCGAGCAGAACGGTATTGGTCGCCCAGGCAATGCCGCCGCCAGAGGCGTGCGCCCAATTGCTCGAAATCTGCGCGGCGCAGACCACGACGCCATTGGAACCACACACGCCCCCGCCGTAGTAGTCGGCGGCATTGTTTGCGATAATGCAGTTGGAGATGCCGGCGTTGTCGAGAAAGACCCCGCCGCCGCTGCGCTCGAGAAAACTGTGACCCGTGTTGGTGCCAACACCAAAGGTCGCGCCGTTCGAGATGGAGAAACCCGTCAAGAACGCGCCGCCGGCCAGATACACGCCGCGCACGGCATTGCTGCCCAGTCCGAGCAGAGAACTCGCGTCGCGCGTGCCGGCAATCGCCGTCACGGCCGGGCCGCCGACGCTGGCAATCGTCAGCGCATTCGTCACCACCAGCCGATTGGCCAAGGCAAAGCCGGGCGTGAACTGCACGCCGCTGGCGTAGACGCCGGTGTTGACCAGGATGAATGCGCCAGCGCTGGCGACATCCACGGCGTCCTGAATGCGCACGGCGGCCGTCGCCCAGTTGGTAAAGGGGACCGCGGCACCTGCGCCATTCTGTGCATCCACGTAATGGGTGGCAGCGCCGGCGCACAAGGCACCGAGCATGATGGCCACGAAGGCACGAAGACACGAAGTTGAATCAGTATTCGGTGTTCGGTGTTCGGTATTCGGTGCAGCGATCGCACTGGATACTGAATACTGTTTACCGTATACTTTTTCCGCCGCTGCGCGGCTTCGTGCCTTCGTGGCAACTATGCCGCGCAGTGGCTGTGACTGGTGCTGTACAACGACTTTTCTCATATTGGCTGCGCTTCAACGAAAATTGTACATTGTAATTTGTAAATCGTAAATAGCAGCAACAGCATGCCCGGCAGCATCGGTTCCGGCACGGCTTCATAGGCGCCCAGGTCGACAATGCCTTGCTGGATGCGCGCAGTGCCGTCGAGATCATAGTTGCCAAAGGCATACACATTCGCACCCGTATTGATGCACGGCGAACCTAAGACCAGCCGGTAATTCGCGCCCGTCAAATCAACCCACTGCGGGTCGTTCGTGATATTGCCCTCGCCGGTCAGGACGGGCAGCGTGCAGACAAAAACGCAGGTGATGCTGCCGGAACCGGAGCCAAGATAACAATTCGTGTTGCCGGCCGGTACACTGTTGTCGTACACGATGCTGTTGCGCAGCACGGTTTGGATCCCCGTCAGGTACACGCCGCCGCCGCCCTGATCACTGCGATTCGAAACGATCGTGCAATTGTTGATCTTGGCGGACGCCGTCGTCAGCCCGCCGCCGTTGGCCTTCGCATAGTTGCGGGCGAAAAGGCAGTTGTTTACCTCGCTCATGTTGATATAGGCGCCGCCGCCATAATTCACGCCATAGATCGCGTTGTCTTCGAAGCGGCAGTTGTTAATCACCGTCCGGTAGGACGTCAACGAGTTGAAGTACGTGCCGCCGCCGCGGCCGAGTGTGCAGACATTGCCGCGCACGACGCAACCCACCATTTCCAGGTTGGCCCGGAAGATCAAGACGCCGCCGGCACTGCCCTTCTGACAAAGATTGCCGCTGACGACGCAGTTGCTGATGAACCCGGAGGTTGCGGCATACACGCCGCCGCCGTCGTAGTTCGACAAAATATTGCCGTGCAGCAGCGAGTTGCGCAGGCTGCCGTTGAGCGGCCAGTAGATGCCGCCGCCGTAATTGGCCGCCCAGTTGCTTGAAATCTGCGCGGCGCACACAAAGGCGTTGCTCGCGGCATAGATGCCGCCGCCGTAGTTGGCGCAGGCATTCTGGACGATAATGCAATTGGAGACGCCGGCGTCATCAAGGTAGATGCCGCCGCCACTGCGCTCGAGCAGGCTTTGGCTGTTGGTGCCCATGGCGAAAGTCGCGCCATTCGAGACGGTAAAGCCGGCCAAGGTTGCGCCGCCGGTAAGATAGATGCCGCGCACGGCATTGCTGCCTAGTCCGAGCAGAGAACTCGCGTCGCGCGCGCCGACAATCGCCGTCACGGCCGGGCCGCCAACACTGGCAATCGTCAGCGCATTCGTCACCACCAGCCGATTGGCCAGGGCAAAACCGGGTGTCAATTGCGTGCCGCTGGCGTAGACGCCGGTGTTGACCAAAATGAATGCACCTGCGCCGGCGACATCAACCGCATCCTGAATACGCACGGCCGCCGTCGCCCAATTTGTGAAAGGCGTTGCCGCGCCGCCGCCATTCAGGCCGTCCACATAATGGGTTGCCGCGCCGGCGCACAGCGCGCCGCAGGAGAGCAGCATCAGCATTATGGCCACGAAGGCACGAAGACACGAAGCGGCGGAAAAAGTATTCGGTATACAGTATTCAGTGTCCGGTATGATCGCTGCACCGAATACCGAATACCGAATACCGAATACCGATGCAACTTCGTGTCTTCGTGCCTTCGTGGCAACTATTCCGCGCAGTGGCTGTGGCTGGTGCTGTACGACGACTTTTCTCATATTGGCTGCGCTTCAACGCAAAATTGTACATTGTAATTTGTAAATTGTAAATAGCAGCAGCAGCATGCCCGGCAGCATCGGTTCCGGCACGGCTTCGTAGGCGCCCAGGTCCACGACGTATTGCTTGATGCGCGCCGTGCCATCCAAGTCAAACGAACCGACCGCGTAGGCGTTCGAGCCGGCATTGATGCATGGCGAGCCCGGCACCAAACGATAATTGCCGCCATCGAAATCAACAAACAGCGGATCGTTGGTGATGTTGCCTTCGCCGTACTGGGAATAGTTGGTAATGTTGACGTCACTGACAAACGCGGGCAGTGTGCAGACAAAGGTGCAGGTGATGCTGCCCTGGCTGCCGCCCGAGCCGAAAACCCAATTAGTATTGCCGCCCGCGGCGCTGTTGTGATAGACGATCGTGTTGCGCAGCACCGTTTGCAGGCCCGTCAGGTACACGCCGCCGCCACCGAGCACATAATCGCTGCGATTCGAAACAATCGTGCAATTGTTGACCTTGGCGTTGGACGTCATCAACCCGCCGCCGCAGGCCTTTGCATAGTTGTGGACAAAAAGGCAGTTGTTCACCTTGCCACTGTTGATATAGGCGCCGCCGCCGTAATTCGCGCCATAAATCGCATTGCCGTCAAAAATGCAGTTGTTGACCACCGCGCCCCCGGCGTTGAGATACATGCCGCCGCCGCGGCCGAGCGTGCAGACATTGCCGCGCAGCAGGCAGTTGATCAGTTCAACGCCAGCGAACTGGGTCAACACACCGCCGGCCCCGCCTTTTTGGCAGAGATTGCCACTGATCACGCAATTGCTGATCAAGCCAGCGCCCGCGGCACAGACACCGCCGCCGTCATTGTTCGATACAATGTTGCCGCAGATCAGCGAATCGCGCAGCGTGCCGTTGACCGGCCAATAGATGCCGCCGCCGTAGCCAAACGCCCAGTTGCTTGAAATCTGCGCGGCGCACACGAACGCGCCGTTTGAACCGAAGATGCCGCCGCCGTAATTGGCGGCCGCGTTATGCACGATAATGCAATTGGAGACGCTGGCGACATCGAGGTAGATGCCGCCGCCGCTGCGCTCGAACAGACTGTGGCCTGCGCTGGTGCCGATGGCGAAGGTCGCGCCATTGGAAATGGTGAAGCCGGCCAAGGTCGCGCCGCCAGCGAGATAGACGCCGCGCACGGCATTGCTGCCCAGCCCGAGCACGGAACCCGGGTGGCGCGCGCCGACAATCGCCGTCACGGCCGGCCCACCGACGCTGGTAATCGTCAGTGCATTCGTCACCACCAGGCGATTGGCTAAGGCAAAACCGGGCGTGAGCTGCGTGCCGCTGGCGTAGACGCCGGTGTTGACCAGGATGAATTCGCCATCGCTGGCGACATCCACGGCGTCTTGAATCGCGACGGCCGCCGTCGCCCAATTGGTAAAGGGAACCGCGGCACCCGCGCCATTCTGTGCATCCACGTAATGTGTGGCAGCACCGGCGCACAAGGCGCCGCATGAGAAGAGCATGAGCAGTATGGCCACGAAGGCACGAAGACACGAAGAAAACGCAGACAAAGGTATTGACCAGGCGCAGCCTGCTGCGGCTGCACTACAACAAGTTCTTCGTGCTGCCTCTTCTTCGTGTCTTCGTGTCTTCGTGGCAAATAATCCGCGCAGTGATTGTGTTAGGCCGCCCACATAATGGGTGACAGCGCCGGCGGACAAGGTGCCGCACGAAAGCAGCAGGAGCATTATGGCCACGAAGGCACGAAGACACGAAGTTGAATCGGTATTCGGTATTCGGTGTTCGGTATTCGGTGCGGCGATCACACCGGATACTGCATACTGTATACCGAATACTTTTTCCGCCGCTTCGTGTCTTCGTGTTTTCGTGGCAACTATTCCGCGCAGTGACTGTGTTAGGCCATCCATATAATGTGTTGCAGCGCCGGCGCACAAGGCGCCGGCGCTGCAAATCACAAACAAGGCAGACCCGACGCGGCGTGCAGCACTCGTGGTGCTGAAGAGCGTCGCGGTCATATTACACAAAACGCCGGATCAGTAGCGCCGCAAGGCCCAGCAAGCCAACCAGCGCCGGCTCGGGCACGGCCGTCAGATAGATGCCGTTCTGGCCGAATTGATGCCAAGCCCAGCCACTGCTCGCGCTCGGATACGTGCCGAAGTAACGGATGCAGTTGAGATTGGCACTGGCAGCCACACTGCTCACCAAATCGTTCGTGCTGGCAAACACAGCCAGCGTGCCGCTGGGATCCGCCGGATCAAACTGCAGGAGCGCACCGTAAGAACCGCTGCCGTTGCGGAAGGTGAACCCATTCGGCCCCATTTTCATCGTGCCGAAATTGGAGGCCGACAAGACCTTCGTTATGTTGGTGAGGACCGCCTTGGTGAACACGATGCTGAAGTTGCCGCCCGTATCGCGCTTGGCCAGGAAGCCGCCGGATGTGCCGAAATAAAGGTTGCCGGAATTGTCGACGTTCATGCCACCAGCCAGTGTTGCTGTGAGGCCCAAGGCATTGGTTGCATCGCTTTCGTCAAACACCAGACTGATAATGTTGGAGCCGCCGGTCGTGAGCACTTTGCTGCTGGTGCTGTCGAAGAAGATGTGTTCGCCATTGGCCGGGTTGACACATTGCACGGCACCCAATGCGGCGGTGCTGCGGCCGGTGAAATTGCTGATGGCCTGCTTGCTGCAATAGCGGATCAACTCGCCAGTGTACTTGTTGACGCGCCAGATGGCATCGGAGGTCGCATCGGCAAACTGCAGATAGTCGGTGCCGGACAGATCGAATCCTTGGAACGATGTGCAACCCGATCCGCCGGATGCGGTCGTCCATGTGGCCGGTGACACCAGCTGGGTACGGAGATTCGCGCCGCCGATGTCGGCGATGCGCACAATCTGAACCAGACTGTTCAGGCCAAGCTGCGCGTAGGCATTGGTGCCGTCAATGGCCAGACCATAGATGGCACCTGAGCCGACGCCACCGTCAACGGTTGCCCAGGGGGCCATAATGCTGGTGCCGGCGATGGCAGTCAGTGCGCCGACAAACAGCGCGATGATGAGCGTGAGGAGTTTGGTGAGATACATGGTGTTTCCTTAGTGAGAGAGTTAGAGTTTACTGCAATGAACTGAATAGTTACGTCGGCGCGCCAGTCCGCCGACACACATGACAAATAACGACGCAATGCCCCATGGTTCGGGAATTTGCGTCAGGTACACGCCGTTCTGGCCAAACTGGTGCCAAGCCCAGCCGCCCCCGGCGAGATTGTTGTACCAGCGGATGCAGTTGACGTTGGCGCTGGCTGCAACGCTGTTGGTGAGTTCGCTGGCGCTGACGATCACTTCCAGCGTGTCCGCCGGATTGGCTGGATCGAAGCGCAGCAGCGAGGTGAATGTGCCACTTCCATTGCGGAAGTAGAATTTGCCATCAGGTCCGGCTTTCATTGTACCAAAACCGGCCGAGGAAAGCAACGTCAGATTGGTAATGGCGGCGCGGGTGAGGATGGTGGTCAGACTGCCGCCGGTATAGCGGCAGAGCGAGCCGGTGCTGCTGCCGAAATAGAGGTTGCCGACATGGTCGAAATTCATGCCGCCTGAAGGCAGCACGCCCGGACCAAAGGCGGCTAGCAACTGGGCTTCGCCAAACACAATGCTACAGGCGTTTGGCCCGGTCGTCGTGAGAATATTGGTGCTGGTGCTCTCGTAGAAGAGATGCTCGCCGTTGGCGGGAATGACGCACTGGACCGCGCCGAGATTTAAGCTGGTACGACCGGTGACGGAGGTGATCGCATGTTTGTTGACATACTTGATCAACGCGCCGGTAACCTTGTTGACGCGCCAGATTTCGTCCGAGGTCGCATCGGCGAACTGCACGTAATTGCTCCCGGACAGATCAAAGCCCTGGTACGAGCTGCAACTGGTGGCGCCGGAGGCGGCCAGCCATTGGGCTTGCGAGACCAGCTGGGTCTGCGACTGGGTGCCGCTGAGATTGTCGACGCGCACGACTTGCACGCGCGAGTTGAGCGTCAGTTGCAGATAGGCCGTGTCGCCCTCGACGGCCAAGCCGAAGATCGCGCCCGAGCCGTAGCCGCCGTCGGCGGTGGCCCAGGGAATGAGCTGGGTCGTGCCGGCGAAGGCGGTGGCGCAGGCAAACAGAATCATGCAAACAGCCAAGACGCGCATCAGTGATTCTCAGTCAGCGTTGGGCAAGTCTGACTTGTCGGACAGGTCGGACGCGTCGGACAGAGAAAAGAGCGGCAAAAAGCAATGCCGCCGGCTCCGGCACGATGCGGTACACGCCGCCGCCATATTCATTGTTGAAGGTCAGGCCCATGCCGGTGCCAAACCAACTGAGCCCGGAAATGTTGTCAGCGGCGGGGCCGGCAATGCTGTTGGTCAGCTCGTCCTCGGTGATCAGCACCTGCACCGTTGCGGCCGGGTTGGGCGCATGGGGATCAAACGACAAGATGGAACTGGACATCGAATCCATGAAATAGAATTTATTGTCTGGCGCATAGCAGATGGCGCTGAAACCGACATTGCTGACGGCCGTCGCGGCGTAGATTGCATTGCTGGCCAAGGCGATCTGCAGCACGCCATTGCTGGTGCGCATGTAGAGCGAATCGCTGCCGTTGTGGCCCCAATAGAGATTGCCCTGGGTGTCGTAGGTCATGCAATTGGCCACATAGGCATCGCCGTAGAGATTCGAGAGTTGCACTGCCGTGACCAGATAGCTGACCTGATTTGAGCCGGTGATGAGATACATGCCGCGGCTGACGCTGTCATAGACCACTTGCCCGCCGTTGAACGGTTCGGGCTGGCTGTTGGCGACGAACTGCAGCGTTACTTTGCCGGAGACCGCCCGGATGGCGGCGTTGTCGCAATAACGGAAGAGCGCGCCATTGGTCAAATTATAGCGCCAGATCTCATCGGTAGCCGGATCGGCCATTTGCAGATAATCGCCGACGATCCCAAAACCCGACGAAGTGCCAAGTTGATTCTTGCCGGAAGCGGCCAGCCATTGGGCGGCGGAAACGAGCTGGGTGCGCACCTGCGCGCCGCCTAGATCGTCAATGCGCACGATCTGGGACACGTTAATGCCGTCGAGGCAGATGTACATGCGGTCACCATCGACGGAGTGGCCGTTGACGCTGAACGAGCCGACGCCGCCATCAGCGAGGGCCCAGGGCACGAGCTCCTGCACCATGACGGCGGCGTGCAGCGCGGAGGCCAGCAGAACAATGAAGGCAAGGGTTGGGCGCATGAGCAGCTCCAAGTCAGACAGGTCGGACACGTCCGACGCAGATTAGCAGCAGGCCCAGTGCCAGCACGGCTGGTTCGGGCACGACGCGGTACAGGCAATTGCTGGTGCTGTCGTTATTCAGGTTGTTAAACGTGAGATAGCCAGCGTCGGATTTGAAGCAGCCGAGGTTGGACGTGCCACAGACGCTGTTGGTCAAGGTGTCGCGGTCAACGAAGACCTGCAGGGTGCTGCCGGGATTGGCGGCGCCGGGCTCGTAAGCCATGATCGTGCCGCTATTACGCTCCATGAAGTACAAGAAGGCATTGTCGGCAAGATAGTGCAGTGCGCCAAAAGTGGCGTTGCTGAGCCCTGTCACGGCGTAAATGGCATTGCTCGGCAGCGATGTTTGCAACGTGCCGGCGCTGGTGCGTATGTAAATAGTATCGCGGTCGTTGTTGCCCCAATAGAAATTCTGACCGGTATCGTAGGTGGCGCCGTCACCGACACTGGAACTGCCGCAGAGGTTGGTCATGTCCAGGGCGGTGATGAAATAGCTGACCACATTCGAGCCGCCGGTGGTCACAAAACTCCGGCAGCGCGCCTCGAAATACGTGATCTCGCCGGTGACGGGATTGACCGCATTGGCGGAGGTGAGCAGGGCATCAGGCTTGCCGGTTAATTCTTTCAAGCGCGCATAACTGACATACACCTCGATGGCGCCGGTCTGCTTGTTGATGCGCCAGACGGCCCGCGATGCGGAGTCGGCGAATTCAAGGTAGTCGCCAACGACGCCCAGGCCGAACGCGCCGTTGATCGAGCTGGCGCCGGTGGTAGTCGTCCATTGCGCGGCGGAGACCAACTGGGTACGGACTTGCGTGCCGTGCAGGTTGTCAATCCGCACAATCTGTGAATTAGCGCTACTGCCGGAGAAAGTCAGGTAGGCGGCGTCGCCCTCGATGACGTGTGCCTGCACCTTGAACGAGCTGACGCCGCCATCGGCGAGGGCCCACGGCACGAACTCTTGCACGGTGAATGCCGCGTGCAACGAGGCAGCCAGCAGAGCAAGGAAAACAATGGTCATCCGCATGAGAAATTCCACGTCAGACCCGTCGGACAGGTCGGACACGTCCGACGCAGATTAGCAAAACGCCCAGCGCCAGCAGCGCCGGCTCGGGCACGAGCAGGACGGCGTAGGTGTTGGTCAGGGGTTGACCGGCATAACTGCTGGCGGCCTGCAATGTGATGTATTGGTTGGTTGGCACATCGCTGGCAACGCTGAGGAAGTTGCCGTCCAGGGTGACGCCGGCTGGCGCGCCGCCGACAATGCTCCACTGGGCCGTGCTGGTCTGATCGTAGCGCGTATACAGGCCCCAGCGGTTGGTGAGCAGCAACATGCAGCCATACGGCACGTTGGACGAGTTGACGGCGACTTCGGCCGGCCCGCTGACCACCAAGACTGGCTCATTGGTGGGCACGACGGCAAAGATGCCGGTGCGCCTGGGCTCGCCCATGAAAAAATGGTGCCATGCCAGGCCGCCCTTGTACCAGCCCATTTCGCCGACCTGCCAACTTTGTGCCGCGCTGTTGGTCAGGTCGGTTTCGCTCATGAACATGCGCAGTGTTGCGGCCGGATTGGTCGCGGCCGGATCGCAGGTGATGATGCAGCCGTGAAAGGTCTTGTATTTATAAATGTACAACTGGCCGTCCGGGGCATAAAAGATATCGCCGATGGCAGGGTAATTGGCACCCGCCACGGCGTCCATTTGCGCCTTGGTCAGCAATACGCTCAGAACGCCGTTGGTGTCGCGTTTGTGAATGCCCGCATAGATTCTATACCTGTTTGACTCATATTGGCCCCAATACAGATTGTCGTTGGGATCGAAGGTCATGCCGCCGGCGCAGCGCGTATTGCCGAAGGCATTGCTCAACTGGGCATTGCTGATGAATGTTTTAACGACATTCGAGCCGGCGGTCGTCATCAGGTAAAAGCTGTCTGGGTTGTAGAAGATGGTCTCGCCCGTGTTGGGGCTGGTGACATACGTCGCGAGGAAGCGATAGCCGTTGGTCGAGTCAATGGTGTTCGTGACACTGCTCTTGCTGACATAGCAGCTCAGGTCGCCGGTGTTTTTGTCCACGCGCCAGATGCCATCGGAATAGGTATCGGCAAATTGCAGGTAGTTGCTGGTGGCTTCAAAGCCATACCACGTTGTCATGGCGTTCTCACCAGAGGCAGCCAGCCAGTTGGCAGGATGCATGAGGCGCGTGACGACCTGGCCGCCGCTGAGGTGCTCGATGCGGTTGATCTGCGGCACGTTTTGGAAACTCACCTGGACATAGGCGGTGTCATCCTCGATGTCAAAGCCCATGACCGCTTCGGCGCCAAGATAATCATTGCTGCCGCCGTCGCACATGACGAAATTGACCAGTTCGATGGTCTCGAGCGCCCGGATAGCCGGCGCGGCGAGCAGCAGCAGGAGTGCAATACGGAACACAATGGAGTGCATGGTGGTTCTCATGGGTTTAGGCAGGTCGGACAAGTCAGACCGGTCGGACACGTCCGACACAGATTAGCAGCAGGCCCAGCGACAGCGCGGCTGGCTCGGGCACGAGCAACACGGCATAGGTGTTCGTCAGGGGTTGGCCGGCGTAGCTGCTGGCGGCCTGCAATGTGATGTATTGGTTGGTCGGCACATCGCTGGCAACGCTGAGGAAATTGCCGTCCAGGGTGACGCCGGCCGGCGTGCCGCCGACAATGCTCCACTGGGACGTGGCGGTTTGGTCGTAGCGGGTATACAGGCCCCAGCGGTTGGTGAGCAGCAGCATGCAACCATACGGCACATTGGACGTGTTGATGGCCACTTCGGCCGGCCCGCTGACCACCAGGACGGGCTCATTGGTGGGCACGACGGCAAAGATGCCCGAACGCCAGGTGCCTTCCTTGAAATGGTGCCAGCATAGTCCGCCTTTGTACCAGCTCATCTGGGTCATGTTCGCGCTGCGCGCCGCGCTGTTGCTCAGGGCGCTTTCGCTGAGATACATGGCCAGCGTGCCGGCCGGATTCGTGCTGGCCGGGTCGCACTGCAGCACGCAGCCACGCGTGCTGATGTAAAGCCGGATGTACAGCTTGCCGTCCGGCGCGAAAAACAAATCGCCCGGCACGGTGTAGCCCGCGCCATGCACCGCGTCCATTTGCGCCTTGGTCAAAAACACGCTCAGGGTGCCGTTGGTGGCGCGCTTGTGTACGCCAAGGTAGTAGCCGGATTCATATTGCATCCAGTAGAAATTGCCGTCATGGTCAAAGGTCATTCCGCCGCTGACGCCCGCGTTGCCAAACGTGTTGGACAATTCCTCATAGGACATGAAGATGCTGACGACATTCGAGCCGCCGGTCGTCAGGACATGTTTGCCTTTGTTTTCATAGAACACCTGTTCGCCGGTGGCGGGATTGATCGTTTGCGGGGCCAGGATGTTGACGCCGTTGGTCGAGCCGGTGGCATTCGTGATCGAGGTGATGTCGGCATACTTGGACAATTCGCCAGTGATTTTGTTGATGCGCCAGATTTCATCCGAGCTGACATCGGCGAATTGCACGATATTGCTCCAGACGCCGAGGCCGTACCACGATGACATGCTGGTCTTGCCGGAGGCCGCCAGCCATTGGGCGGGCGAGACCAGGCGGGTGGTGGCCTGGCCGCCGCTGAGGTTGTCGATGCGGTTGATTTGCGGCAGACTCGCGCCGGTCAATTGCACGTAGGCGGTGTCGTCCGCGATGGCCACGCCATAGACGCTGTCAGAGCCGAGAAAATCATTGCTGCCGCCGTCACACATGACGAAATTAACCAGTTCGACAGTCTCGATCGCCGGCACGACGGTGGTGCCGCCGACCAAAAGGAGTGCGCCGAGTGCGGGCAGCCAGGCGGCGCGCCGCAGGCCCGCGCGCCATGGGGTAATAGTGTGGTTGTTCATGGTGGTCAGGTGGTGTGTGATCATAGTATACCTATTGTAGTATTTAATTATTGATTTGTCAACTGCCGCACGGCATTTGTCATATCTCATAGCTGACATTCGTCTGGGCCGCCTGGCGCATGCGGACCAAGTCCTGCAAGGTGACCGACGCGAGCGCCTCGCTGATGCGCTCATCCAGCATGCTCCAGACTTTGCGCGTGACGCAGCCGGGATACCGGTCGCAGGCATCCGCATCGCGCGTGCATTCGACAATCGCGCTGGTGCCGTCCAGCGTTTCCACCACATCCTTCATGGTGATCTCATTGGGCGGCTTGGCCAGCATGTACCCGCCTTTCATGCCGCGTTCCGAAACGACCAAGCCGCGCGTGCGCAAGGGGATCACCACCTGCGTCAGATATTGTTCGGGCAAATCCTCATCGCGGGCGATGTTCTTGAGCAAGCAAAAACCTTCGCCATAATGGAGTGCCAATTCGAACATCATGCGGGCGCCATAGCGGGCGCGGGTCGAGAGTTTCATGGGGATCAGGCCAGGGCTTGGGCCAGGTCGTCCTGCAAGTCGTGCTTGTTCTCGATGCCGACCGAGAGGCGCACAAGGTTGGGCAAAATGCCCTGCGCGCGCCGCTCCGCCTCGGACAGCACGGCGTGCGACATCTTGGGCGGATAGCAGACCAGCGACTCCACGCCACCGAGACTTTCCGCCAGCAGGAACAATTTCAATTTTTCACAAAACCGTTTCACCTCGGCATACTGGCCGTCGAGTGCAATGGTGACGACCGCGCCAAAACCGGTCTGCTGGCGCTTGGCCAGCGCGTGCTGCGCGTGGCTGGGCAAACCGGGATAATACACCCGCGTGACCTTGGGCTGGGTTTCGAGCCATTGGGCGAGGAACAGCGCGTTGGCTTCGTGCTCGCGCATCCGGATGGCGAGCGTTTTCAGGCCGCGCAGCGTCAGCCAGCAGTCCCACACGCCCGGCACGGCGCCGGCGGCGTTCTGGTAGAACTTGATGCCGGTGTGGGCATCCGCGTCCGAGGTGATCACGGCCCCGCCGACAATGTCGCTGTGGCCGGCGATGTATTTGGTGGTACTGTGCATGACGATGTCCGCACCGAGCGTGAGCGGGCGCTGGAAGTAAGGGCTGAGAAAGGTGTTGTCCACCACCAGCCGGACGTTGTGCCGTTTGGTTTCGGCCGCGATCGCGGCGATGTCGCAAATGCGCAG
>Ga0247841_10003023_pt1 | contig 31956 bp, 16 predicted proteins | sample LaCruzMarch2015__2_FD_192410 | JGI IMG/M metagenome (GOLD analysis project Ga0247841, IMG submission 192410) | Freshwater microbial communities from meromictic Lake La Cruz, Castile-La Mancha, Spain - LaCruzMarch2015_18m | ecosystem: Environmental > Aquatic > Freshwater > Lake | place: Spain...
AAAATTGAATCCGGATCCGGGGATGCCTATCTACTGGATAGGCAGGATTCTATTTTACCTGCTGTTGTAACACCGGATGTAAAGACGGTATCTAAGGGTAACGAAACATTCTTCGAAGATCTCTATGAGAAAGCCAGAGTGGACCCCGCTATATTAAGCCTTCCTTATGAGGAAAAGGTGCGGCGAGTAAAGGCGCTCCCGGGACTATTTGAACTTAGCGAAAGTGATATGGCGTTCCTTAAGGCACTGATGGAGTATTATGGATGGGGTTATCAAGGATATTCATTTGAAAAAGTCTTTGAAGAATTCAAGAAGAAGCTGCTGGCCGTCTTAGATATTGATGAGCATGTACCGCCGATGCCCGGCCTAAAAGATGAAACCATAGGTCAGTTTGCGGCGGCCTTCTTTACCGGCTTCTATTTTTTACACTTCTTTTCTCACATCACTTACATACATGGTTTCTATATCAATACCATACATGATATTGTAAAAGATAAAATGAATCATCAGGACCTAGGCTTCTTTGAACGTTTTTCTAATTATGCAAGTGACTATGGAGAGCGGGTCAATAAGTTTAGCCGTTGCTTTATTAACACAAAGGCAGGGTTTATACACAAAAAACTGGCAACATTCGGATTGGGTTTAATAGAGGAATTTTTTGCCCATCAAGCATTCATAAACGAAGCGCTAGATAGGCTCTCTCAATACAGCGAAGCAGAAGAGATAGAGGATATAAAGAGAAAGAATGAGACTTACAAGGTAGAAGCTGCCCTTATAAGAGACAATTTAAATGAATTCTTTAAAACGCAGGAAGAAGCATTCATCAATGTGAACGAGTCTATTAAGAAGAGCGTGGACTTGTGCACAAAAACCTACGATTTGGGTGCCCCGCATTATGAATTCCAAGACGGACTTCCACAGCTGCGCGCTTTCGGCTCTCATCTTGCGGCGATATGGCTCAATTTTGTCATGAATACGCAAGAGGCGGCAGTGAAAGGAAAAGTAGCGAAGATAGCTATTAGTACGTGTCTTGAGGCTGACTCTGTTAGCGGTCGTCAATTCATAAAAATTGTTTACAGCGATACGGCCGAGGGGATTAAAAAAGATAACCTTTCCAAAATATTTAAAAAAGATTTTACCACTAAACTCACTGGTACAGGCCTTGGATTATATCTTGTAAAACAGCTTATTGATGCATATGGTGGTACGATTTCTGTTGAGTCACGCCACATATCTGAATACCCTGATGATCATGGTACAGCGTTTACGATAAGGTTGCCGATAGCGCCTCAGGTTGAGCCTATAACTTCCAACCCAGCCTGCTCTAAGAACGGCCTGCCGCTTAAGTGGCGTCAGAAGCTGGATCTATACAACAATTCTTTATTCAGGCAGCAGTGGTTGCCTCTTTTAGGTTATGCCGCAGCGCGGGTGATGAAAGAAAAAGAATTAGCCAGCGATTGGAAACCGGTGAGCATCCAAGAAGCAGCAACTAAGCCGGATAAATTATTTGAATTGATGGTTTTTATCGCCACGCATTTTAGCCTTGGAGCGTTCTTTGTGCCGATGGATTTAACCTGTGAAGCAGAGGCAGTGGCTTTGGCTAATGGCATAGAATTAAAGGTAAGCTATGAAGAGGGTGAGGCGCCTAAATTCGCAGCTGAAGAAATATTATTTAAGGATGGCCGTTTAGCATTTAATCTTGAAACAATATCAAACCTTAAATATCCTGAATCCGGCGAGCATGGCCGTCTGAAAGTGTATCTTAAGGCATTAGAGGCAATGGATGCTTTGCAAGAATTAGATAATCGCCGCTGGATGAAGATCGCTTATATTACCGGGCCGTATACTTTATGCGGAGAACTTATGGGTGGGGATGCAATGATGGCCTATATGTTAGATGAGGAACGGCCTGCCTTTAATAAATTGATGGCTTATTGCGAGGAGGTAGTTAGAAGAAACGCCGATGCATTTATCGCCTCCGGCGCAGATGCGATTATGATTCTTGACCCGCATGCTTCAAACCTTACCTTTAATCCTGTTGATGGCCTAGGCGGGGCAACAGGTTTTAAACGTTATTGCGAGGAGCCGATTAATCGTATCGTTAGTTTTATTAATAATAAAGGTATTCCGGTATTGATGCATACTTGTGTTACTAAAGATTTTATGTTGGAGCCGCTTTCAAAGCTTAGCGTTCAGGGTTATAGCCTTGACCCGAACGTGGATATTCGCAAGGCTTATGATGTGCTTATTCCCGGCACGCAGAAGGTTGTCATTGGGAATTTCAATACTACATTGTTATTTACCGGTCCGGAGGAGAAAATTCAAAGGGAGCTTTTTGATGTTTTAAATAAAATGTATGATTGCAAAAGATTTAGTGTGGCTACTGCTTGTGATGTTCCTGCCTCTACTCCTGAAAAACATATACAGGCTTTCTGCAGTCAGTATATTCATGATGCTGTGGCAGTATTTCATGAGGCCGATTATCTGATTCAGCGGGCGCAAGCGGCATTTAAAGATGGCCTTTATAAAGATGCTATTGATTTAAGTTTACAAGCCTTAAACGGTAAAAATAGCAGGGGGCTTACTTGGCTAAGTGCTGAGTCTAATTGGCAAGTTAATACTTTTGCTAATGAGCATATTCAAGATAGATGTGTGCTTTTTATTGCCGATGCTCAAGAGCTCAAGAATCGCGCTGAAGATATGTTAAATGGTTCAATTGATAGCGCAATAGTAGTAGCAAGTGGTAACAATAAAAATGTGGGAAGGCATATTATTTTAGGCTCGGCAGAAACAAAAACTTTGGAGATTACTTATTGCGGCGTCATTTATTCTGTTGCTTTGCGTATTGTACCAAAAGGAATATTAAAGGGCTATGGCCAAGGTAGATTAATCAGGCTGGATACAGCTGATGGGGCATTAGTTATTGAAGTAGAAAGTATAGAATATAAAAAAGGAATGCCTCTTTATCATGAAGTAGGAGAATATATTGCTTATGCTATAGAATTGATATCCGATTCAGATCTCGCCCATAAACAAGCAGATAACTTAGCTACTAGTGCCTCTATAAAGATTAGGAATGGTCTATTTTATCCATTGTTTAGCAATGAAGGAGTAGTAATTGCGGCGAACGTCTCTGATAAAGAAATAAAAACGCTGAAGATTTTGATTGTTGAGGATGAGAAGATTCACCTTCTGCCGATGTTGGCAGCTGTTAAGCAAAACTTTTCTTTTGCTCAAGTTTTCGTTGCCGGATCCGGTAGGGAAGCGCTGAGTGTTATTGAGGAGCAAAAAGGCGTGGATGTGGTAATTACCGATCATGGTATACCGGAAATGTGTGGAAGCGAACTGATAAAAAAAATTCGCGAATTTGATAAAACGTATGAACATTATACATATATCATAATGCGAAGTTCTAAAAAAGTCGGGGAAATCGTTGTCTCCGGAGCCAATGAGTTTTATGATAAATTATTGGGTGTCGATATAATTATTGAAGCTATACGTGTATATATCTTACGTGATCACTCAGAAATCACTTTGTCTCTCCTAATAGAGCTTGCCGATTACTTAGATAGAGCAAAGAAAAGGAGTGGATTGAAGCTAAGAGAAGTATTAGGCCTTGGTGTTGATGCGACAAACGAAGATATCGAGCGTTGTTTTAGGCGATTAATCAGTAAATTGCATCCTGACAAGTTTGCATTTCAAGATGAGCAAATGATTAAATTTGCGAAGCAGATTACAATGCTTCTTATTGACTTAAGGAAAGTTTGGCGACAGGGGCATCAAAAGGAAGAATTGCTTGCGGCACTCGCGCAAACCAAAAAAAAATGGCGAGATTTAGATGAAAGCGTAATAGAAAGTTCAGGATTAAGTTCTCTGCTGGATATTGCAGACCAACTAACAGCAAGCCCCAAAGGTACAACGAAGCGGAGAATAGATGATGATTTAGAGCGAGTGGAAAGATTAAAAAGCGCTTCGTTAGAATCCCTTTCATCTTCTTTAATTGAGAACTTAAGGCAGTTAACCCGCAAAAATTTGCGAAACAAATCCGGTCAAGGTTTAGTTGGTTTTATAAGTATTGGTGCGGTGATCAGCGTTGTTGCGCTTTGGCCATTGTGGTTGCCTATACTAAAGGCGGTTATTGTAAGTTTAGCGGCTCAGACAGCATTTATTTCTCCGATAGGTGGCGTAGTCGGGTTAGGCATAGTTGGATGTATGCTTGGCACAGCAGTAATTATTACTCCGACTGCTATCAAAGCAAAAATGGATATAGGCTCTGCTGAAGATATTAAAACGGCGATTAAAGAACTTCAGTGTATATCTGAAGAGGCGGTTGTTGAATATAAAGCTTTAGGTAAAAGTCTCGAAAATTTTGCGTATAATTATGATCCACTCGGCAAAGGACCTTATTGGGCGTCATCTTATCAAGAGGCGGCCATGTTGTTGTCTTATGCCGGAGCAAAACAGGGTGATAGCATATTGGATGTGGGGCATGGCGCAGGTGACGTAATATCGCTTTTAGCTCATCTCTTTAAGCTTTATGCGAAAGGCGTAGAGATAATGCCTGAACATAATGAGTTTGCGGTTTTCTTGCGGGATCTTATGGTTAAGAAAGGGTATCTTGAGGATGGACAGGTCGTGCTGGAAAATAAGGATTTTATGGATGAGAGCATAGACTTTTCGAAGTATGATTTTATTTATTATTTCTGTAAGGGTATTTACGATACGAAAAGGCTGCTTTCCAGATTGTTGACGGTAAAGATCGGCGCCAAAATATTGATGTATGGCGCTTATGAGTTCGAGATAGAAAGTAAGCTCACTAAAGATAACGGTTTTGTAAGCCAGGTTTGGGGGAAAGATGAACTTTTGGATAACGGTAAGGCACGTATCTACACGCGGATAGAAAGAGGTGTAAGGTGTTTTAATCCCAACACGCTGGAATCGGTCGTACAACCAATTACACCAAAGAGTGTCCCTAAGAGGACCGTTCCCGGAATCAGGGCCTATCGTTTTAAATTAGAAAAGATGACAGTGGTTATTGATGTCTCTGAACTCAAAGGTTTTAATATTTCCGAATCGCAAATTTACGCTGCGCTACTGGAATTGACAACCAGAAATAATCTTGTGTTAGCAATTGGTTTCTATTTGCTAAATTCATGGAACCAATTAAAGTTAATTGAGCTATATCTAGAGAAGGTGATTAGAGAGAAGGAAAACGCAGGAGAGCGTAGCCTCGCGATCTATGAAATCGGCCTTGGAGAAAAACCTGTGGAAACGAGGCAGATTATTAGGATGCTACGCCGGCAATTTTTGAAGATGGGAGTTGATTTAACGGAATGGAAAATTGATTTGATCGGGATTGATGAATCAGAAGAATGCGTCAAAGCTGCGCAAAAAGATAAAATAATAAAGGTTTTGACTGGAGAGTTAAAAGGGGCACTTTCAATTTCTTTTCACCAAGGAAACGTCCTGGATTTTGAAAGGCTTCAAGAAATATCCGGCGGCAGGAAAGGGGATATTATTTTTTACCGCAACACAGATTATTCAAATAATCTAGCACAGGGAGATCTTTTACGCTTGAAAGGGTTACGTTCAGGCGAGTTATCGGATCTAAAGAGGATTTTATTGGTTTATTTAGGCAGACGTAACATCTTTCTATCTTTTGGGAAAAAAGGAAGTTTGTATATAGTTGACCCGGCATCAGGGCCTCAAACCGAGGGACGGGAAGATGCTGTAGTTTTGTCTATAGCGGGTACAAGACTTATAAAAGCCAAGGAGTTATTGCCGGCGGTTTTTCTATCGGATAATAGTCTTGGTAATCGAGGTACTGGTTTATATGAAATTGAAGATCCTGCCGCAATGTATGAAAGTGGCCTAAACAATTATATTGTAAAAAAAGTGAACGCCTGCCTGTCGGACAGACATCGAGGGACTCTTAATGAAGGCGCGCTGAAACATTTTATAGAAACGGGAATTCCTTGTTTAAACAAAGTAGATTCAGCTCTTGTAAAGAAATGGAAATTACGCCAGCGCATGGTAAGGAGCTTAGCCGAAGAACTTGTCAGAGCCGGCCAAAACCACGGCCCGCCTAAAGCAGAAAAAATCAATAATTTTAACATAGGCTGGTATGATTCTGAATGCGATAGAATCCGCTATGCCCAAGGCATAAAGAAAAATGACGGCGGCCCCACTCAGGACGATGTCTTGGATGAAGAAAAGATCTATAGAATCCTTTTAAAGAGAGGCTTTAATAAAACCGAGATAGCTGAAGCAAATTTATCCCGCTTTATCCCTACCCACGAACAAACTCACCGTAAACATTCTCAGATACAAGATGAAAACATAATTTTTACCATGCAGCTTAGGCAGGAGCAGTTAAGTCCGGTTTATGAGAGAGAAAAGGCTGCCGGGCAGAGCAAAAATAAACTCCGTTTCTTATTTACCGAAACGCAGCGCGCAGCAGGTCACTTTCCTTATTATGATCCCCGACTTGACAGCTGGACCATAGCTGCCGGTTCGCCCCATTTTGACCAGCGTAACGATGCCCAGCTTTGTAATTGGAGTAGGGATACCATGATTTCTTTACCTGATTTGCGTTTAGGGATGGGTTGGGTGGGAGAATTACAGTTTAAGGCAATAATGTTGAGCTACCTTCGCTTTGTGCGTAATGGCATGCTTCCTAATTTTATCGGTGATGGAAAATGCCCAAATTATAATGCTGTAGACGCTTCGATGTGGATGTTTTTGGCGATGAGAAAATATCTTAAATGCACCGGCGATTTAACTTTCTTGGACGCAAAACTGATAAAAGCCTGCGACCAAAGAGAAGTAACGGTGTTAGAGGTATTGGAAGAAATTTTCTACTTTCATCGAAGGGGAATAAATTTTATGCACGATTATAAAGACGGATCGCCTCTTGTAGAGATCAATATTGCTATGGATCCCGGCGATAAATTAATAAGGGCAGGCAGTCCGTATACTCAGCTGACTTGGATGGATAAAAGATTAGACAGGCAGATGCCGGAAACTCCTCGCTGGGGCAAGCCAGTGGAAATCAACGCACTCTGGTATTGTGGTTTAGCGTTGATGGCCGACATTTATGGACAGAAGGGTGATTTGTTAAAGCAAAGTGAATATGCTGAGTTAGTAAACCAGGTGAAGGATAGCTTTGCAAAGTTTTGGAATGAGGGCGAGCAATGCCTCTTTGATGTTATTGACGGTGACCCCAAGGAGGCAGGCAGAATGCGGCCTAATCAGGTTTGGGCTGTGGCTTTGGGGTTAGTAGATGGCGACAAAGCAGAAAGAATATTAAAAAGAGTTACAGAAGAGCTTCTCACGCCTTTTGGTTTACGTACGCTTTCCCCGCGCGATCCGGCTTTTGAACCCGGATACGACGGAGGAAAAGGCTATCATAATGGAGTAATCTGGCCATGGCTTATGCTTGGGTTTGTGCCGGCTTACGAAAATATTTACGGCAGGAAAAAAACGATTGAGTTTTTAGAAAAGACAGGCTGGTTTGATACGATGGCGGTATTGTTGAGCCGCCCGGATACCTGGTACTCAATACCGGAAATCTTTAATGCCGATGCTACATCAGTTGATCAATGGAATAAAGCAGGTTGTCCGGCACAGGCTTGGAGTGTTGCCGCTTTAAGAGGCACTTTGACATTATTATTCCCTGATATGGTAAAAGAATTTAAGGATGGAGATATTAATCCCGAAGCCAAAGTACAGCCCACCAACATGATTTACGAAATGATGGTGCGTGATTATCACGATTCAAAGAGGGATTTATCTGGGTTGCGGCTGGCCATTGAAGAGTTACCGGCTGTAGCCGAAGCCGGATTTGACACAGTCCTTTTAATCGGTGTAATGAAACACATAGGCCAGCCTTACGAGATAATCGATCCGTTTGATGTTGATCCTCACGCAGGAAATCTTGAGGATTTCCGCGCTTTTTGCAACCGCGCCAGGGAGCTTGGACTAAAGGTCACAATTGATTGGTTGGCTAACCAGCATATTTATAAAGGCAGCTTTAGATGTAAACAGTTTCCCCAGTTTTTTATGTATACCAATGTCAGCGGCGGAAATTATACGCCGATTGAGCCAGGCGTTAACCTTTGGCAGGGATGTAAGATTCCTAAAGAAGAGCTGACCAGGCGCATTGAACTTGGGGAAAAGATAAGTTCTCTGGTGAAAGAAGGCAAGCTGCCTTTAAAAGGCGGCAATATAACCATTGATGGTAATAAAATAACATACCATTACTCTGACGAAAAAATAAGGGCGCGTTGGAATATGAAGGTAATTATTGATCCCTTTTTGCGGGATGTTTGGGCACAGGAGAGAAACGGGATTCTTTATGTGCATCCGGATCTTGTAAAAATGACTGCCCAAGAATTAAAAGAAAGGAATCTAGCTGTAAAAAGCTCAGGAAGGGGTTTCTTTGGTGAAGAACTTCGGCATCTTCTTGATTCGGCAGTGCATCGGGAAATTATTGTTACCAATACTACTGGTATAAGCCCGTTATGGTTGGTCTCGGCAACTGATGAAGTTCCTTTCCGCGCATATCCGCGCAGATGGTATGGGGTAGCCCAGCCGGATTTAACTAACCCTGAACTTATACAGTGGTCAATCGAAATAGGCGCTTTCTGGTTAGATCAGGGAATAGATGGGTTTAGGGTTGACGCTGCCCTGTCGTCATTTCCCGATAAGCTTAAGGAAAATTGGAACTTAACCACTGATTGCCATTCTACAGGGGTATTTATATCCGCCATGCGCGAAGTCCGGTCTGATTGCTTGTTTATTTTTGAAGGATTCTCCCGGGCTACTGCGCTTATGGCTTTAGCACAAAATAAAGACTGCATTGTTTACCGGGCAGAGTCAAGGGCTGAAATTACCGACGCCATTACAAAGTGCCAATTCCATGAGCTAGTTGGAGAGCTTAAGTATCAGGAGACGCTGCCTTTGTTTACTTCAAGTAAATTATTAGGTATTGGCCCGGATATAGATGCTGTCGACTTTAATGATCCATCTGCGAAGTTAGATTCAACAGATCGCAGGATTATGTATTTTATGCATAAGTTGATGCCCGGTCCGGTCTTAATACTTAACGGTGAGATAGCCGGCACATTGCCTCATTATCAAAATATTATATCAGGGTCATCTTCTGTGCCTTTGCTAAAAGACGCTCCTTGTGAGGATTCAGAATTTGGCAGGGCGTTTTTCTCTTTGCGCCGTAAGAATCCGCTTTTGGTAACAGGCGGTTACATGTATCTGGATAGCAACAATGTCTGTAACGCTGTGGGGATAGCTCGTTTCTCAAGAGATGGCAGAGAAATTTTAATTGGCGCGCTTAACGTAAGCGAAAATGATGACTGGGTTAAGTTTAATTTGCGGCCGCTGTTTGATTTATTATTCCCCGGAGAAAAAAGTGATATTTCATTTGTAAAAGAAAGTCTATCGATTAACCCAAGAGGGAAAGCTTTCAGAAAGCTTGAACCGCAGACTTTTGCAATGTCATATTTACGTGAAAACGGTTTTTACGTGAAGACCGGGCCGAAAAACCTCGAGTTGATTAGGCTTGTAAATAATAAGGATGGTTCTGTTTTGTCCCTTAAAGAAAAACTCGCCCGCGATCTTGAGCCGGAGCATTATTATAAGGGAATGATGGATCATAATGTGCAAGAAGATTCCGCCGCCGCAGCGCTGGCAGCCGTAGCCCCTGCGGCGGATGAGCCCGTTGTTGAGACCAAGATTATCATTGATTGGAAAGAGAAACTAAAAATTATTAATGATGTTTACACTGAGGCCTACGAAAAGCATCCCGAAATTAAAGGAATGCTTTTTAAAAATCTTGGTAAGGGGACGTTTCTGCCGTCTTATGATAGCGAAGAGATAATAAGGATTTTTAATATTGTTAAAAGAAATTATCCGCTGGCAAGAAAAATATTTGATTTGGGCAGCGGAGACGGAAGAATAGCAATTTTGGCAGCTTTATGCGGATTTCAGGCGGTCGGAGTTGAATATTCAGAACCGTTAGTTAGGTTTTCTGAATACGTGAAAAATAGGTTACAAAAATCAGGAATCGTTGAAGCTGCCCAGGCGGAGTTTAAACAAGGAGACGCGCTTGATTTTATTGATTCTTCTTACGATGTTATATTTATGGCTTTAGGCGGCACTGTGAGAGAGGAAAAAATTCAACAAGTGATTAATAAAAAAGCAAATAGCAATGTCGTAATAATTGTTAATCATCCTAAGGTTGAATTTGACAAATTCAGGCCCTTAAAGAACTTAATGAATTGGCACCCTTTTATTTTCGGTGATGTTGAAGGTAAGGCTATGCTTTATGGGCTTAAATAAGCAAGAGAAATGATATATAGCAAAAAGTTTTTGGAGTATAATTATAGATAATCAAGAGACTAAAATGGATGAGAAAAGAGCTGTGCCGAGATGGCAGATTAATCAAGAAGCGGGTTTAACCGCTGATGGCGGGGTAAAGCCGATTCCCTGTCTGGTAGAAGACATAAGCACTCGCGGTATGCGTATTTCTATGCGCAGAAATATTTTTCCTGAGGTATTCTCTAATTTTAGTTTGGCCCTATCTGATAATTTTGCTTTGAATCTGAGCGCGCAGGTAGCCTGGCAGAATCAGAGAGAGGACAGGAATATTTTTGGTCTTGTTTTTAATCGGAATGAAGAATCGCTTAAATTTAAGATTCATGAATATGTTAAAAATAGTTTCCCGGAAATAATGGTAAAGTACTAGTGGGTAGGATGTAATATGAACGAATATAGAAGATTTACCAGATGGCAAATTAACCGGCAAGCCAAGTTCAGATTAGAACAGGCTGTGGAGGAATGTTTTTGCCAGATAAGGGATATAAATTATAAAGGAGCACAAATTATTCTAAACGTAAAACTACCTGAGGATGCTGTATTTAGGTTAAATCTAAAGCTTTCTGAGGAGTGCAATTTTGATGCTGAGGTTTGGGTTGCTTGGCGCAAAGTCGTTGATGGAATTAACCACTATGGCCTTTATTTTAATAAAATCAGGGATTCGGATAAGGATAAGATTTATAATTTTATTTGTGCGTATTATCCTAACGATTTAAAAGAAAAATGGTGGGTAGGTGAACAGGTTGTTCAGCCTGAAGAGATAGATATTGTTGTGAAGGATTATACGCTGGAATCGGGGAATATGGAGGATCATCGCATATTTGAGAGATTCCCGGTGCATTGCCCAGCGAGATTTTTGAATTTAGATAATGGCAATGAAGGTGTGGCGCAAACTGTGGATATCAGTGCTAAAGGTTTGGGTTTGGCTACTGATCAAGAATTGGTTCTGCATACTCCCCTGGAGATCTGGCTTGAAATGCCCGGTAAGGGTGAGCCGTTATATTTAAGGGGAGAGGTAGCCTGGACAAAGACTGAAGGTTTAGATAATTATCATTTTGGGGTCCAGCTGGAAAAAGCAACGCTTATGGGTATCTCGCACTTCTTGCGCTCTTAATTTTAATATAGAAAAAACTTGACCATAACTTAAATATATGTTAAATTTTAACTTACGTCTTTTTATAGTCTATTCCAAGTGGTTAATATCTCCCACGACAAGCGGAAGGAGTATAGAATGTTGTTTAAGAATGTGCTCTTAGGCATTTTTGTATTATTTTCAGTATTAGGTTGTTCTGAACAAAAATTAGATTCAAAGCCCACCATTAATATCTGGCACTGGATGACTGACCGTGACCCGACCTTTCAGGAACTGGCAAAAAAATACGAAACTTTAACCAGAGTAAAAATAAATTTTGAGCTTTATGCTCCTTCGGATGCTTATACGCAGAAGATTCGCGCTGCAGCGCAAGGCATGAATCTTCCGGATGTTTTCGGTATCTTAGGCGAGAAGAGGGATTTTGCCTCTTTTGTCAAAGCCGGGCACATCTTGGATCTTACCTCTTATATGGAGGCTAATAATAATAGCTGGAAGAATAGTTTTTTCCCCAAGGCGCTGGCGGTAAATGAATTCGGCCCACAAAACAGTTACGGAATAAATCCGGGTATTTTCGGCGTGCCGATTGATATTATGACTATTCAGATGGTTTATAACAAAAAACTTCTGGCGAAATTGGGATTAGATCCTAATCGTCCACCCAAAACTTTTCAAGAATTTTTAGATGTTGGCGCTAAAATCCAGGCTGCCGGAATACAGGGTTTAGTTTCCGGGTGGGGCGAGGTCTGGATGATCAATTGCCTGGCGAATAATTACGCTTTTAATGTTATGGGAGAAGATAAAGTATTAGCTACGATAAAAGGTGAAGTTGCCTATACTGACCCGGATTGGATCAAGGTATTTACTATTTTTAAGCAGATGAAAGATTCTGGTGTTTTGGCTCAGGGGTTGGTGACGATGATCAATAAATCCGCCGAACAGCTTTTTGCTAATGAAAAAGCAGTATTTGCTTTTAATGGTTCATGGTGCGTGAATGTTTATAAAGGGATGAATCCTGGCCTGGAATATGGGGCAATGCTTCCGCCGGAAGCTTCGGATAAGTTCCCGATGGCGATCTGGGGAGGGGCAGGTTCTTCTTTTATGGTTAACGCGCGTTCTAAGAATAAGGAAGAAGCAGTGAAGTTTTTGATCTGGTTGATGGATCAGGATCAGCAGGCGTATTTAGCGGCCGCGACCAATAACCTGCCGGCGAATAAAAATAGTTTGTCCAAAATTCCGGAGATACTCGCCCAGTTTGCCCGCGGTATGGATTACGCCACACATCCGAATGTCTGGGGGGTTTCTGAGTTTTCTTTGGTGATTGAGGCTTTTGACCGGGGTATTCAGTCAATTATTATCGGAGAGAAAACTCCGGAGCAAGTAGCTGGCGAAGTGCAGAAGATTAAGGAAAGGGAATTAGCTAAGAGAAGAACTAACTAGTTCGCAATGACTGATAAAGCAAATGAAAATTAAGGATACCTTAGAAAATTACGTTTTTGTCTTACCGGCAGTAGTAATATTTTCTATATTTTATATTATTCCCTTTATCTGGGTTTTTCAGCTGGGGCTTTTTGAGTGGGACGGGATTTCTTTTACCAAGGTATTCGTAGGCTTGGCGAACTTTAAAGAGATCTTTCTGCAGGATAATAACTGGTGGCAGTCGATATGGAACGCCGGCTACATAACTTTGATTGCTCTTACATTCCAGAATATTTTGGTCTTTATGCTTGCTTGGGCATGCGACCGCGAAATCCGTATGAAGAATTTTTATCGGGTAATATTTTTTATTCCGCCGGTCCTCTCGGAGATCGTCGTGGGCATGGTCTGGCGGTTTATCATTAACGATATTGAGGGAGCTAATATTATCAACCGCATGTTGGCTGCCGCGGGGTTCCCTAATCTCATGCATCACTGGCTTTCTGATCCAAAGACTGTGCTTACTACAGTAGCAATCGTACATTGTTGGAAGGGTTTTGGCTGGGGATTTTTAATATTCTTAGCGGGTTTGCAAACTATCCCGCACCAGCTTTACGAATCAGCGCGTGTTGACGGAGCAAATGCCTGGCAGTCAATGAAGAAAATTACCATTCCTTTGATGATCCCGGTAATGGTGTTGGTTGCGATATTGACAGTTTTAGGCTCCATGCAGGCGTTCGCATTGATCCTCGGGCTTGTGGGCGGAGAATTTGCAGGGCACACCTCCGTGCCGGTGTTGAGGATCTTGGCATCGATGCGCAGCTCATCGCCCAGGTTTGGCTATGCCTGCGCCCAAGGCATCAGTTTTGGCATGATTTTGGTAATTATTTCATTTATCCAGTACCGCTTCTCCAAGAAGGGCCAGTAAAATAATGAAGCACGCACTTTACTATAAGAGCAAAAGATTCCTGACCAATGCGCTGATCCATATCTTTTTAATCAGCGTGGCCATCACCTGTCTTTATCCGCTGTTCTGGATGATCGTCTCCAGCCTCAAAACACAGGATATTATTTTTAAAGATATTTCTTTAATCCCGCATCAGTTCCACTTCGAGAATTATGTCAATGCCCTTAAGGAAGAAGGTTTTGGCCGTAGTTTCGTAAATAGCGTATTTTATACCAGCTCTTCTGTTTTTAGCATTGTAATAATTGCTTCATTGGCAGGGTATGCTTTTTCGCGCCTGCGTTTCCCCGGAAGAATCGCCTTGTTCTATATGTTTATGGCAGCAATGATGATACCCATTCCGGCAAGTTTCGTGCCTCTATACTTCCTTCTGAATAAGTTACATCTGAGAGATACTCCAATTGGGTATATCTTATGCATGATAAGCGTCGGCCTTTCTGTAAGCATATTTTTATTGAAAACATTTTTTGACAGAATACCCAGGGAGCTGGAAGATGCCGCGCGTATTGACGGTTGTTCCAAAATGGGAATCTGGTGGCATGTAGCGCTTCCGTTGGCCAAGCCGGTTTTGGCGGTTGTGATAGTATTCAATGCATTGAATATCTGGAATGAATATATCCTGGCTTTGATTATTTTTGATTCCCGCAAGTTTATGCCGCTGCAGGTGGCTTTACAGATATTTCAAGGAGAATTTGTGACCAACTATCCTTTATTAATGGCTGGTCTTACTATTGCTGCTTTACCTATAATAATAGTGTACCTGTTGATGCAGAAGTATATTATAAAGGGAATAACTAGCGGCGCGGTAGTCGGATGAGAAATGTTTAATATTGCTTACGCTGGGTGTATTTGTTATAATACAAACTTTATTAACGTTGGCTTAATCGAGAAGGAGACTACTTAATGGAACCAGTAGCCAGTCAACCGAAGCACCATGTTACAGCCGAAAAGGATCGAATTTCTGTTTTTCAAAAATTCATATACAGTATAGGCGGATTTGTTAATACTGCTCAGGCTGCTTTCATTGGGCAGATGGTTATTGTTTTGAACCTCGGATTAGGCGTAAATCCGGCTTTAGTGGGCCTGGTTGGTGCCATTCCGCGCATTATCGATGCCATATCGGATCCGATCACTGGTTACATTTCGGATAATATTCGTACCCGGTGGGGCCGCCGCAGGCCGGTTATATTTTTCGGGGCGATTACCGGAGGGATTTGTTTTGCTTTGATGTTCCAGCTATTTCATGGACGTAGCGAATTATATTATTTCTGGTATTTCTTAATATTTCAAGTTCTCTATTTTATTGGATTTACCTGTTTTTCCATCCCCTGGATCGCTTTAGGTTATGAAATGACGCCAGACTATCATGAACGCACGCGCCTGCAGGGAGCCAGTAATATTGCCGGCCAATTGCCCTGGCTCATCGCTCCTTGGTGCTGGGCAATTATGCATAATCAGGGATGGTTTACGGATGTTGTTGCCGGAGGCCGATTCCTTGCGCTGGTCATCGGGAGCATTATTGTAGGGTGCGGAATCCTGCCGGCAATTTTTAATAAAGAATACTTTAGTGACTTGCCAAAACCAAACGTTAAAGGCGCTTTGAATGTGACCAAAGACTTTTTTAATGGGGCAGCGATCACGCTTAGATGCAAGCCGTTTGTTAAGCTGTGCGTGGCTACTCTATTGATCTTCGGCGGATTCATGCTGGCATCTGCTTTTACTATCTACGTTGTTTTCTTTTATGTTTTTAAAGGGTCTCCTGTACTAGATAATGCTTATGCATCCGGCGGATTGTTGCTTGGCTGTTATGGAACTTTAAGCGCTATTTGTACGATGGGCGTTATTTACTTGACCACATGGATGTCTACTAAAATCGGGAAAAGAAACACTTTTTTTATCACTATTCCCCTTTCAATTATCGGTTACGCTTTGAAATGGATAGGATATAGCCCTGAGCATCCTTATTTATTGCTCATTACCGCGCCTTTTATTGCTTTTGGTTTAGGATCGCTCTTTACTCTGATGAGTTCCATGGTCGCCGATGTTTGCGACCTTGATGAGCTTAAAACCGATACCCGCAGGGAAGGCATGTTTGGCGCTGTTTATTGGTGGATGATAAAATTAGGGTTAGCGCTGGCATCGATCATTTCCGGATTTCTTATTAACGCTACGGGTTTTCATCAGGAATTAGGTTTGGCTCAGGCGCCCGGAACATTATTGTGGATGAGGCTTTTTGATATTGGTATTCCTATAGTAACTTCTGCTATTGCTATTTTCGTGATTAAGACTTTTGAGATTTCGGAAGATAATGCGTATGATGTTCGGGGTAAGATTGAAAGACGCAGAGAAGAAAGGCGTAAAGAGCAAGTACGGGTAGAAGAAGAAAAGCGCAGAGAAGAAAGAAGGGAATAGAGTTAGGGGCGATCGTTGGATAAGATGTTAAACGCGAAATACCAAACACGTAGCTTGAAACAAACACGAAACTTGAAATTTGGATTTCGGATTTCGAGTCTGTTGCGGATTTCGGATTTCGGATTTCGAGTTTTAGCGATAACGATTTTATTATGCTCTAGTCTTTTTGCTGCTGAGCCTGCTCTGCTCGTCCAGAAGCCTTCATCAGGCGAGCTTACTACCCAAGCCTGGGTTGCCCACGGCAGGGGCGATATTGAGGCAACAAATAAATATGCGCAGGAGTGCATTGATTTATATAAAAATCAAGCAGAAAAAGAACAAGCATCTTTAACTGCTCTTCCAAAAAATAAAAAAGAAATTGAAGCAGTACAGGCACTAAATGATGTTGCCGTTTGTTATTTTATTCAGGCAGAAAGTTTACTGCGTCAGGAAAAAATAGATGAGGCTAGAAAAATACTGCAGTTACTTATTGATAAGTATTCTTTTGCTCAAGGCTGGGATGCGCGCGGATGGTTTTGGTCGATAGAATTAGCCGCGCAACAGACCTTGAAAAAAATTGAATCCGGCACAATTGAAATAACGCTAAAGCCAAAAATCAGCCAGCTAGTTACAAAATTAGTTTTGTTTGATTCAGGGAAGGAAAATATCGTTGATTACGAAAAATACGGACAGCTTCAGAATATAGGAACAAAAGATTATAAATACAATATCAGCGACCAGGAAGGTTTAATCAAGGCAGTCGGCGAAGGGGTTTATCCTAATAACAGTGCGCTGAGAAAGGATCCGATTTTTAAGCAGGTGATTAAAGATGGGCGCCTGGAGGGTGATGTTTGGGATTTTCTCTATTCTCCTGATTTGCAGGCAGCATTTGTTAAATGGGCCACATCTAGCGAGCCACAGGGAACAAGGCTTTACGGAACAGGTTTAGTTTTAGAAAAAGCCGGCCTGTTAAATCAGGCGATAAAATGTTATTATTCAATTGTGGTTAATTTTCCCGCTAGCTACGGTTGGACCTATTGGCATACGCCATGGTATGTGGGCCAGGCCGCAATTGCCAAAATAAATTTTCTGCTTAAGCGCAATCCACAGTTAGGATATAAACTGGAAGGCGCAAAGATTGATATTATTAATGGGTTCGATAATGATATCTCTAATGATGTTGCCGTAACTAATCCGGGTAAATTTGTAAAGGTTGACTTTACCCAGGAGGTAGTAAAAGTTAAGCCGACAGCTGAATCTGTGGGGATTAAAAGAAAAGTTGGAAGCGGTAAAGTGCATTTAGTCCAATACAATAATGATGATTGGCAGCTTATTGTGGATGATAAACCGTACGTTATTAAAGGAATTACCTATGCGCCGACTAAGATCGGCCAGTCCCCGGATGATCGGACTTTGCAGAATTGGATGGAGGAGGATTTAAATAAAAACTCTAAAATCGACGGGCCATATGATGCCTTTGTAGATAAAAATAGAAATAATATTCAGGATGAAGATGAACTGCCTGTTGGTGATTTTAAATTAATGCAGGATATGGGAATTAATACTATCCGCTTATACCATCATCCCTTAAAGGTAAATAAAGAATTAATGCGCGATATGTATAAAACTTACGGCATCCGCGTAATTATGGGTGATTTCTTAGGTAAATATGCTATTGGTTCGGGCGCGGCCTGGAATCCGGGTACGGACTATAATAACGAAGAGCATAAAAACAAGATGATTGAATCGGTTACCAAAATGGTCAATGAGTTTAAAGATGAGCCATATATCTTGTTTTGGATTCTCGGTAATGAGAATGTTTATGGTTATGCCTGCAATGCCAACGAATATCCGGAGGCTTATTTTAAATTTGCAAATGAAGTTGCTAAAATAATTAAATCCATTGACCCTGAGCATCAGGTAGCAATATGCAGCGGAGATGTTTTATTTTTGGATAAGTTTGGAAAAAATGCTCCGGACATAGATATTTTTGGCACAAATGCTTACCGTGGTGAATATGGTTTTGGGGCTTTTTGGAGACAAGTAAAAGAACAAACCGGCAAGCCGGTTTTTATTACGGAGTTTGGTTGTCCGGCTTATGCCGAGGGCAAGAGCCTAGATGAATCTGAAGAGTTACAAGCGCAATATCATTCAGGTTCTTGGGATGATATTGGCGGGAATATGGCTTTTGCGGGGAATCAGGGCAATGCTTTGGGAGGCGTGGTTTTTGAGTGGCTGGATGAGTGGTGGAAGGCTTATGAGCCGGCAATTCATGACACAAAAGGATTATGGACCGGCCCGTTTCCTGACGGGTATATGCATGAAGAGTGGTTGGGTATGGCTAGCCAGGGTGACGGAAAATCAAGCCCGTTTTTAAGGCAATTGCGTAAAGCGTATTATATGTATCAGAAGAAATGGAGATGAGTATTAAGTTGTAAGTCGTAAGTTGTAAGCTTTAAGTTTACAGCTTACCGCTAATTTTTAATTTAGCAAGTAACAGAGATAGAAAGGGGAGGTGGGTATGAAGAGGTTATTAGTAATGTTGTTGGTTTTAGGCTGCTGTTTGGTTCCGGCAATGGCCGAAGAAAAAGCGGCTAGTTCTACTGCCAGCCCAGGTGAATTTGTGGTTTTCTCGGATAGGAATGCCAAAGATAATCATTATATTCCTTCCGGCTGGATGGGGGATACCGGTGATATCAAAATGAACGATCAGTCAGCGGAAAATCCGCATGGCGGAACAACTAGTATTCAGTTTGTTTATAGCGCTAAGAAATCACAGGGTCAAGGCTGGGCAGGTGTTTATTGGCAGAATCCAGCGAATAACTGGGGAAATAAAAAAAGTGGTTTTGATTTAACGGGTAAGACCAAGCTTACTTTTTGGGCGCGCGGAGAAAAGGGTGGTGAGGTGATCCAAAAAGTAATGGTTGGCGGAATCAAAGGAACATATCCTGATACCGCATCAGTTGAGATGGGGCCGATTGAATTAACCAATACATGGATACAATATACGGTTAATTTAGTTGGCAAAGACCTTTCTTATATTAACGGAGGTTTCAACTGGTCAACTACTGCAGACCTTAATCCGCAAGGCGCCACATTTTATATTGATGATATAAAATTTGAAGCTGACTCAGATTTAAAACCCGAAAAGAAAAAGCAGGAAGCCATGCCATTTTATATTTACTTAGACCGTTCAACTGCAGGAAATCATTTTATTCCTAGCGGCTATATGGGTGATTATGGTGATGTGAAATATGATGGCGCTTCAAAAGAAGATCCTTATCTTGGAGATACTTGCATTAAAATAGTCTACAGCGGAAAAGCCGCCCAAGGCGCCCGCTGGGCAGGAATATTCTGGCTGAATCCGGCAAATAACTGGGGTAATGTTGATGCAGGGCTTGACCTTTCCAAGGCTACCAAGCTTACTTTTTGGGCGCGCGGCGCAGTTGGCGGCGAGCGTATTGAAGAGTTTAAGGTTGGTGGTATTATGGGAGAGTTTTCGGATTCCGATAGCGCGACTATCGGCCCGGTGCTCTTGAATAAGGAGTGGACCCAATACACGATTGATTTAAAAGGCAAAGATCTCTCATATATTATCGCAGGTTTTGCCTGGTCAGCTAATGTAGACAATAATCCGGAAGGCGCTACTTTCTACCTTGACGAAATTAAGTTCGAATAATAAAAAGTATAGTACAATTGCAGCTACAGGTTACAGGCACTTTCTGCTTGTAGCCTGTAGCTTTTTGTTTTTATTTAATTTCTTGGGATGTCAACCTAAACCGGGTGTGCATATTCAGAAACTAAAAAACCAGCATTACCAGCTAATAGTTAATGGTTCGGTTTATATCGTAAAAGGTGTTTGTTATAATCCTATTTCCATAGGAAGTAATCATGAGTATGATTGGTGGAGCGATAAATCTAAACCTTGGATAGTAGATGGCAAATTAATGAAAGGGATGGGGGTTAATACCGTTCGTCTTTATCAGACGCATGAAGATCCAGAAGAAGTTAGGCAGGTTATTCGCGATTTGTATAATTTATACGGCATTCGTACGCTTTTGGGTGATTGGTTAGGCTTTTGGGAGTATCCGTGCCCTTTTTATGGCGATGCTAAATTTCAGGATAAAGTAAAGAAAAAAGTCTTAGAAATGGTGAATCTTTATAAAGATGAGCCTGGGATTTTGGGTTGGATTTTAGGAAATGAAAATAATTATTCCTGTCTTGGGCACGTAAACCCCTGGAGCAGCCCGGAAGTAGACCAGGAATCTGATCCCCAAAAGCAAAAAGCAATGCGCGCAAAAATTTATTATTCTTTTGTAAATGATATATCTAAAGAAATACATAAGATAGACAAAAAACATCCTGTAGGACTAGGTAATGGAGAGTTAGTGGGATTAGAGTTTGCTAATAAATTTTGCTCAGACGTTGATTTTGTGGCCTGTATTATTTATCGCGGTAAAACTTTCGGCAGTTTTTTTAAATCTTTAAGAATGACGTTTGATAAACCGGTACTTTTAGCGGAATTCGGCGCGGATTGTTATGATGCATATCTTAAAAGAGAAGATCAAAATATGCAGGCATTCTTTTTGCAATCACAATGGAATCAGATTTATGAAAATTTAGCTAAGAATAAAACTGGAGAAGGAAATTGTATAGGCGGGACAGTTTTTGAGTGGACGGATGAATGGTGGAAACATAATCCTGACAGCCCGGAGGGCTGGCAGGTCCATAATGCTGAAAACGGTTGGTCTAACGGCAGTTATTATTTTGATATTCGCGCCCCAGGAAACAAGAATATGGATGAGGAGTGGTTCGGTATTGTTGCATTAAGTGAGCAATTAGAAAAAGGCTTAAACAAGCGTATACCACGCAAGGCATATTACGTAATAAGGGAATTCTGGAAACATCCGGTTTTGATAAAAACTCGCGGCAAGAAGATTTAGTAGAAGCTTAGGAAGGGAAATATATGTGGGTAAATTTCGTATTTACAGTATTTATTTTTAGTATTTCTTTATGCACACCTGTTTTTTCCCAACCAGTTGCAGCTCGGGATAATACTCCTGTTGGCTATTACGCTCGCTGTGCTAACTTTGAGAATGAAAAAATAAAATATTTTAAGGAAAATAAGTATTCCGAATTTATAGATTTCCTGGATAACTATAAAATTGTAGATAGACTTAATAAACCCTGTATTAATTATTATAAGGCGCTGGCACGTTATACCCAACTTAGTTATTTAGAAGAAAAACAATCCTGGGATGAATATTTTACAAACGGGAATAATTATCGCGAGCAGATTGTCGATAGTGTCAATAAAGTTATTGCCCAAACAAATGCTAGTGATGGCTTGCGTTCTAAAAGCCGGCTTTTGGTTTGGCAATTCCATTGCGGACAGCAAGATGCTTTTTGTGAGCAAGCCCTAATTGACCTAATGACAGATGTAAAAGCTTATGCAGGAGCATCTAAAGATACTACTTTACTTAAGCAGATAGCAGATTTACTTTTATCAAGTGGCCAGAAGGTAAACGCCCGGGAGCTTTATAAACTTTATGTGGATAAGCTCCTGGAAGATAAAGTGACCGATCTTGAGCTTAAAAACATAGCCGCGGGATTCTATAAAGAGAAGAATTTGGAACTTGCGCAAACCATTTATGATATTTATATAGAGAAGATATCTAAGAGTTTATCGCCTGATAAATTTATTGCGGAATTGTTTGAGATCGCCAGCCTCTTTGTTTATAAGCCGCAAGGCAATGGTTTGGCTTCAGATAGCCAAAACCATAAGCCAGCAGGTTTGTATGATATGGCTTACGCGGAGAAAATTTATGCCAAGATAGAAGCACTAGGCCAGAAGGATGTTTTCAATCAGGAGGCAATCTATCTGCGCGCCTTTAATTTAGAAAAAATGAATGCTTATAAAGACGCGCAAAAATTCTACCTACAGTTAACGCAAACCTATCCGGATACCAAGCATTTCCAAGAAGCTACTTATAAAATTGCAATGATCAATGCGTATGTTTTAGCTAATATTAGTGAAGCTCAGAGATATTTTGGAATACTTGCCGCTAAAACTGTATTTACTCCGCATGTAATCTCTAGCCTCTATCAGTTAGGGCTTTTATCTCAATGGCAAGGGGACTTGGTTAAAGCCAGTAGTTATTATGATTTGTTGTTAAAAAGTGCCCAAGATAAATACATCGCAACCGTAGCACAGACCAGGGAGCGGATTAAGGAAATCCAGGAGAATAAACCGCTCAGTTACAATTTAAAGATGTTTCTCGACCTATCTTTAAAAAATGAATCCACGCTTATTGAAATGAATAAAACGGAATTAAAGTTAGCTAGCTATATTCTGGGAAAAAATCAAAATAACACAGTTTCTTCTTTAGTAAATATGCCGCAGAGTGGTTGTAATCAGGTGGAGTTGCAGTATCTTTGGAGCGGGGACCTCGGAGGTACTAACCCCGGGGTAGCAGAGAGTAATTTTGAGGGTGCTTATGCGGATCTTGGGACAAAAGAGATAAATATGGTTATAATTTCACCCGCAGGCGCCATTGACCGTTCATTCACCATGGTGGATGTTTATTAGTTTAGTTGCCTGCCAGGAAAATTTCCTTACTTTTTACGGTTTAGGAAATGATAAACAGCATTTTCCTAATATTACTGTAAGAATTATCTAAAAATAATCGATTCCCTTGAAAATACTTGACTTAAGGCTCCTTTAGTAGTATAAATAAGATAAATATAAAATTCAAATTTATGTTTTTGGCAGTAAAATTTTCAACTAAGTTGATTTTTGAAAGAGAAGAATAATTTTTATAATGCATATATTGGATTTACAAAAAGAAGCTTTTAGCGAAAAAGAAAAACGTAATATTGAAATACTGGGTATGCTTAGAAGGCAAGGGCCGATTAGTCGTTCGGATATTTCGCAAAAGATAGGAATAAATGTAGTAAGCATCTCTAATTATATTGACGATTTCATTAAGTGTAATCTGGTTTATGAGAAGGAGCTTGATGTATCTGAAGGTGGCCGCCGGCCGGTGTTACTGGATTTAAATCCGCGTGCCGGATATGCTATTGGCGTGGGATTGAACCTGATGAATATGGTTGGGTTGCTGGTGGATTTAAAAGGTAACATTATTACCAAGACGCAAATTGTCTGTCCGCAGGCATCGGTAAAGGAAGTTTCTGAGTCTCTTTTAGAAATTGTCCGTGAAATTTTGAGGCGCTCTAAGGGGTATGTTGAAAATATTAAAGGCATCGGCGTGGGTATTGCCGGTTTAATTAATAAAAAAGACGGCTCAATCCATTGGCCGCAGAAGATGGATCATTATTATACTTATGCCTCGGTGGATCTTCCCTTAAGGGGGTTAATGGAAAAAGAGTTTAATTTACCGACCCTAATTGAAAATGATGCCACCAGCGCCTGTTTTGGCGAGCATTGGTTTAATTCAAAGGAAAATTATAAAAACGTTCTTTATATGTTTTCCGGGGTTGGCTGCGGAATGATTATCAACGGGGAAATTTACCGCGGTGCACAAGGTTATGCCGGTGAAGTTTCCGTGTATAATTATAAAGAGCAGGATCTTTTTAGCTGTGAAAGCGCTAAACCCTGCTTTATTAAGCGTTGGGATTTGGATTTAGGAATCGTTGAAGATGTGAAAAAAACATTACTTACAGAAAACAAGAAAGCAGAAGAGTTTTTTCGCATCAGTTCAGGCAATATAGAGAGCTTAGATTTAAAAAATATTTTTCATGCTTCTCGTTTAAAGAATCCGGTAGCTTTGGCCGCCTTAGAAAAAGCAGCCAAAAGATTAGGGATTAAAATTGCCTATTTAGTTAACTTGCTTAATCCCCAGGTAGTAGTTATCGGCGGAGGTTTTGAAGAATCACCGGAAGAATTCTTGAATGTAGTCAAAAGCACAGTTAGCGATTGGGCTTTTCGTGAATCAACTGATAATTTAAAAATAGTCTATGCTCAATTGAGAGAAAATGCCGTAGCTATGGGCGCGGCCAGCTTAGTTTTAGAGAGAGTGTTCGCCCAATTATAGTCAAAAGACTATGGTTTGCCTTACACTAGGCAAAGCCATAAGCCACAAGGCAATGGTTTGCCTTCCGCTAGGCAAAGCCATAATAGGGGGGATTATGGAACAGAAAATAAAATTTTTTATTATCGGTTTGATTATTTTTTGTATCGTATGTCTTTTTCTTTTTATGCAGGCAGCTAGCCAACAGCAGAAATTGCTCAGGGAAAACAATGATTTAAAAACTGAAAATACGGTTTTGATGAACAGGGCGAAGAAATTTGAAAATGATTTAAAAGAAGCCCAGAGCAAAGTAGATTCCCTTAAAGCTGAAAGAGACAGGGGGATTGAAGAGCTTAATGTGTTACAGAAAAAATTTGAGTTGACCAGTAAGGCCAGAGATGAATTAATCGTGAAGCTTAAGAAAAGTAGCCAGCTTCAGGCAGCCGTTAGCGCTCCTCAACAGGTAAAACAGCAGGCACCGGTTCCAGAGAATACCGATGCTTATTGGGGGACGGTGCTTAAAGCTAAAACAGATTTAGAGATGCAATTATCCAGCATTCGGTTAGAATTAAGGAATCTGCAGATTAATAATGAGTCTCTACAAAGAGAAAAGAGTGCTCTGGAAATAGATCTTAACAGTTTACGTAATGATAAAAAAGATCTCTTAAGACAGCTTGATTATAATCAGAAGCTACTGGACAGCATATCTCAAGAGGTGGTGCGGGAGAGGAATGATAAGGTAGCGATTCAGGATAATTTTAAAACTATCAGGTCCGAAAATGGTATTCTTAGCCGGCAACTAAAGAGCCTGATTAGCCGTAAAGAGGCCTTAGATAAAAAGGTTCAGAGCCTTCAGGAAGGCAAGACTACGGTAGAGAAGCGCTTGAATGAAATGGAGACGATGTTTACGGATAGGATCTCTAAGATTGGTTCTCTCAAGGATGAGTTGGATGTGATAAAAAGCGGTAAAACCGACGATACCGAGAAAGTATCTAAGGAATCCGTGGAGTTGCCGGCAATAGTAGTGCGTTCAGCGCCAGCCACGGGGAGAGAGGAAACAGAAGTACAGACATTTCCTGGTAAGATCTTAGCGGTAAATTTAGATAGTAATTTTGTGGTTATCGATTTAGGTTCTTCTGCCGGAGTCAATGTTGGGAATGTATTTAACGTTTATCGTGATGCAAGAGCAATAGGTTCTATCAGCGTAATTCAGACCAGAGTTAACATCTCTGCCTGTGATATAAAGAGGATGAGTACTCCATTTAAAATCGGAGATGGCATTAAGTAGTTTATTTCCCTTTTTCTGCTAAGTAATTTTTAGGTTTAGAATATAATGACACGCACAAAAAAAACCCCCTCTAAGAATATCTCTATTGTTGATGTAGCAGAAGCCAGCGGTGTATCCATTACTACTGTTTCTCGGGTGATCAATAAGATTGGAACAGTAAAAGAATTTAATCGCGCTAAAGTAATTAAGGCGGTCCGGGAGTTAAAGTTTCAGCCCTCTATTTTTGCGCAGCGTCTGGCTACCGGTAAAAGTAATGTTGTGGCTTTGGTTATCCCGCGCTATGAAGGGGTGTTTTATTCATTTTATGCCCTAGAACTTATCCGTGGCGTAGGTACGATGTGTGAAGTTTTAAAACTAGATTTGCTTTTGCATTTAACTGATGCGCGAGCTCCGTTATCTTTACGCGGAGCAGGAGGGGTGATCTTTTCGGATATTATCGGTAATCGCGCACAATTAGAGGACAGCTTAGCCAAAGGTATTCCAAGTGTGGTAATTAATTATTATGTGGATGATCTGGATGTTTCTTGTATTGCTATCGATAATGCCGGAGGTGCGGAAAACGCGGTTAATTATCTGATTGAATTAGGCCATAAAAAAATTGCGCATATTACCGGTGATATAATGACCCAGGCAGCCGCCAAGCGCCTGGAAGGTTATAAGCGGGCACTACAGAAAAATAGTATCCAGGTTAGGCAGGATTATATATTCCAAACCGATTACTCTCGAGGCTCAGCCAGAACCGCGGCGGAGAAATTAATTAAGGCCGTTGATCCGGCTACTGCTGTTTTTGTTGCTTCTGACGCGATGGCCCTGGAGGTAATGACGGTGGCGCGCGAACTGGGTAAGCATATCCCGAACGATTTATCGATTGTGGGTTTTGATGATAATCCTTCAGGGCTTTATGGCCCAGTGGGGCTAACCACGGTACGCCAGCCTTTGATCCGGATGGCTGAAGAAAGTGTTAAAGAATTAAATCGCCTGATGGGTTTAAGTAAAAAAGTAATAAAAAAGATTCTGCTTCCTGCAGAATTGATCATCCGGGAGTCCTGCAAGCCTTTTATCGGCGGATAAATTATTACTACAACCTGTTGTACATTATTAAAAATATTACACCATATCTTGTAAATTTTTTTATTGACAACCGGTAACTGTTTTGTTATAGTGCTCTGGTAATTTGAAATTAATCTTCCTTATTATTCGAGGTGAAAAATGGAATTAAAGTTATCTCCTAATGCCATCAAGGTTCTGGAGCGTAGATATTTACGCAAGGATGAAGAAGGCAATCTTATTGAAACTCCGGAACAAATGTTTACGCGGGTGGCCAGCGCTATTGCGATTGCGGATAAGCAATACGGCTTAAGTGATGAAAATATTAAGATACTACAGGACGCATTTTTTAAGATGATGGTTAATTTAGAATTCCTGCCGAATTCTCCTTGCTTGATGAATGCGGGTAAAGAGATGGGGCAGCTTTCCGCCTGTTTTACGCTTCCGATTGAAGATTCTATGGAATCAATTTTTGAGACTTTAAAGGTCACTAGTCTTATTCATAAATCCGGCGGCGGAACAGGATTTAATTTTTCGCGCCTGCGTCCGAAAAATGCGGTAGTTAAAACTACCGGCGGAGTAGCCAGTGGGCCGATTTCATTTATGCGCGTTTATGATGCAGCAACCGAGGCGGTTAAACAAGGGGGTACACGGCGGGGCGCAAATATGGGGATCCTGCGTGTGGATCATCCGGATATTATGGAGTTTATCTGCTGCAAGGAAAATAATAATCACATTACTAATTTTAATATCTCCGTCGCTATTACGGATGAGTTTATGCGCAGGCTGGCGAGTGGTGAGGATTATGATTTAATTGATCCTCATACGCATAAGCCCGTGCAGAAAATTAATAGTAAAGAGGTATTTAATTTAATCGTAAAACAGGCGCATAAAAATGGTGAACCTGGAATGATTTTTATTGACCGGATCAATCAATATAATCCTACTCCGAAATTGGGAATGATTGAAAGTACTAATCCTTGCGGGGAGCAGCCATTGTTGCCGTATGAGTCTTGCGATTTAGGTTCGATAAATTTAGACCAGATGTGTAAGTTAGAGAACAATGGTTTGGCTTCCGCTAGCCAAAGCCATAGAAAATCTGCCTTGCGTTGTGAAATTGATTGGGAGAGGCTTAAGGAGGTAACGGGCTTAGCTGTACATTTTCTGGATAATTTAATTGATGTAAATAAATTTCCGCTTCCGGAAATTGAGAAAGCCACTAAAGCTACCCGTAAAATCGGCTTAGGTGTGATGGGTTGGTCAAGCCTGTTAATTCGTTTAAGCATTCCTTACAATAGCGAAGAGGCAGTAGCTCTGGCAGAAAAAGTAATGTCATTTATTTTAGACCAAGCAAACAAGAAATCTTTGGAGTTGGGAAAGACCAAAGGCGTGTTTCCGGCTTTTAAGGGAAGTATTTATGATCGAAAAGATGGAACAACCAGAATGCGTAATGCTACCCTGACTACTATTGCTCCGACCGGAACAATTAGTATTATTGCCGGACCCTGTTCATCGGGAATTGAGCCTCTTTTTGCATTATCCTATCATCGTAGTGTTATGGATAATGATAAATTAGTGGAAGTAGAGCCGCTATTTGAACAGGTTGCTCGTGAGAGGGGATTTTATAGCAGTCAGTTAATGGAAAAGATCGCTCAGAGCGCTTCAATCAAAGATATTAAGGAGATACCTGAAGATGTGCGTAGGATTTTTGTCACCTCGCATGATATTGCGCCTGAGTGGCATGTGCGTATGCAGGCGGCTTTTCAGAAATATGTGCATAATGCCACCAGTAAGACGATTAACTTTCCTCATGAGGCAACCATTGAAGAGGTGCGCAAGTCTTATGTTTTAGCTTTTGATTCAAACTGTAAAGGCATAACTATCTATCGCGATAGAAGCCGTGAAGAGCAGGTATTAAATGTAGGCAAGCCTAAAGAGAAGCAAGAGGCTAAAGGTATGTATGAAATTAAAAAAGAGATTGCTCCGCGTCCCAGGCCGGAAGTAATTATTGGAACTACGACTAAGGTCTCTACCGGTTGTGGTAATCTTTATGTGACGATAAATATCGATGAAGATGGTAAGCCTTTTGAGTTATTTACTCAGATGGGTAAGGCCGGAGGGTGTGCGGCTAGCCAGTTGGAGGCAACCGGACGTTTAGTTTCTTTGGCTTTTCGTGCAAATATTGAAGTAAAATCTATTATTGAACAGTTGCGTAATATCCGTTGTCCTTCTCCTTCTTGGGAAAAGGGTCAAAGAATATTCTCTTGTGCTGATGCGATTGCCCGGGTGGTGGAGCGTAGATTGATGAATGCGCAGACAGCTGCTTTGGCTACAGCAGAATCAATGACTATTCCGATGAAACATTCGCATGACGATCAGTTACAATCTGCTGATCTTGATGAGCAGGTTAATATTGTGGGAATGTGCCCGGATTGCGGAAGCGCCCTGCGCCATGAGGAAGGCTGCGTTAAATGTCATGGTTGCGGTTATTCTAAGTGCTAAATTCAAGGGGACGTGCCAAAAAGGGACACTCTTAAAAAAGGGTGTCCCTTTTTGGCACGTCCCCTAATTATCCCATGGACAATTTTGAGGTGATCGTTATCGGTGCCGGCCATGCCGGCATCGAAGCAAGCCTGGCGTGCGCCCGGCTGGGTATAAAAACCCTCATGCTTACTTTAGATATTAATTCTATCGGTAGGATGAGTTGTAATCCGGCTATTGGTGGAGTGGGTAAGGGTCAATTGGTAAAAGACCTGGATGCCTTAGGCGGGGCAATGGGGGTTGCTGCGGATGCCTGCGCGATACAATTTCGCATTCTTAATTCTTCGCGTGGAGCGGCGGTGCAGTCATCGCGGGCGCAGATTGATATGCGTAGATATAGCCGCTATATGCAGAAGCTGCTTAAGTATCAGAAGAATCTTGTAATTAAAGAGGCAGAGGTAAAGAAATTAATCGCTCAGGATGGTAAGGTTTTGGGAGTTATTACTGATAAAGGCCAGATCTACGCTAAGTGTGTAATTATTTGCCCGGGGACATTTTTAGATGGCTTGATCCATGTGGGTTTGAAACATTTTAGCGGCGGCAGGATCAATGAACGCGCTAGCGTGGGTTTAGCGGATAATTTAAAAGAATTAGGATTTAATCTTCTACGTTTTAAAACCGGCACCTGTCCGCGCCTGGATAAAAATACCATTAACTACCTTAATTTAATAAGACAAGACGGTGATTTAATCCCTAAACCGTTTTCATTTTCGACTAAAAATATAAAACGCAAACAAGTTCCTTGTTATATAACTTATACCAATAAACAAACGCATCAGATTATCCGCAATAACTTAAACCGTTCACCGTTATATTCTGGCATAATTAAAGCTACGGGGGTCAGGTATTGTCCATCCATTGAAGATAAAATTGTTAAATTCGCCGATAAAGAACGACATCAAGTTTTCTTAGAGCCGGAAGGTTTAGAGGTCAATGATATTTATTTAAATGGCGTTTCTACTAGCTTGCCTGAAGATGTGCAGCTTAAGATTTTACACTCTATTGAAGGATTAGAAAAAACCAAAGTAATCAGGTTTGGTTATGGCATTGAGCATATGGTTGTTGAGCCTACCCAGCTTTATCCTACGTTGGAGACTAAACTAATTAAAAATCTTTATCTAGCCGGCCAAATTAACGGTACTACCGGTTATGAAGAAGCAGCCGCTCAGGGTTTAGTGGCGGGGATTAACGCGGCTTTACGTATAAAGAATAAGGAACCTTTTATTTTGGATCGCGCCTCAAGCTATATTGGCGTATTAATTGACGATTTAACAACTAAGGGGACACTTGAGCCCTACCGTATGTTTACCTCGCGCGTGGAGTACCGCCTAATTATTCGTGAGGATAATGCAGATTTACGTTTAGCCAAAATGGGTTTTGATTTAGGGCTGGTAAGTAGGAATGATTATTATAGAACAGAAAAAAAAATAAAAGGCATTAAAGAGGGCTTAGTTTTTTTAAAAAAGTCGCGTCTTAAACCTACAAAATCAGTTAACGCAAAATTAGCGCAGCTTAATTGCGCACCGCTTAATAGAGTAATCAGCTTAGAGGAATTATTAAAGCGGCCACAAATAAGCATTAAAGATTTAAATGTTTTGCATAAATTAAAGCCAGGTATTCTTGAATCTGCTTGGCAGCAGATTGAAATCGAGGTAAAATATGCTGGTTTCATTAAAAGACAGTCTAAGGATGTGGAGCGGTTTAAGCATCTGGAAAAAATCAGATTGCCGCTAGATTTTGATTATAGTTGTTTATCCGGAATATCCCGGGAGATAAGAGAAAAATTAACTAAATTTAAGCCGCTTAATTTAGGCCAGGCATCACGTATTTCAGGAGTAACTCCGGTAGCCATTTCTCTTTTAATGGTCTACTTAAGGAAGGCTCATGGATAAAGACAAGAATTACTTAGCTTTAAAAAAAATATGCCTTAAGGAGGGTTTGGATCTTTTTGGGGTAGCTGATATTAGTGAAATAAAAAATGAATTTCAAATTTCCCCTAAGACTTTACAGAATTTAGATAAAGCTATTTGTTTGGGCTTAAGGCTTTCACAAGCAATACTTTCGGAGATGGAAGAAAAGCCCACTAAGTTATATTTCCATCACTATAAAATAATAAACTCATTTTTAGATCAGGCGGCTTTAAAGCTGGGCAATATAATCCAGAAGAAAGGTTATGCGGCTCTGGCTATTCCGGCTACGCAGATTATCGATTGGGAAAAGAATACTGCGCATCTTTCGCATAGAAGATTAGGGGTGTTAGCCGGATTAGGCTGGATCGGCAGAAATAATCTTTTAGTAAATGAAGAACTCGGTAGCCAATTCCGTTTAGTTTCTATCTTGACTAATATGCCGCTAAAGATTGATAAACCAAGCAGAAAAGATTGCGGGGATTGCCGGCTTTGTGTTAAAATATGTCCGGCAGGCGCGATTCAGGATGGTCCTGCGGATTTTAATCATAGTAAGTGTTTTGAACAACTTAAAAGTTTTCAGAGCCAACGTCAGGTTGAACAGTTTGTTTGTGGTGTATGCGTAAATGTTTGCCAAGGCAAGGAAATTAAAAGATGAAAGAAAAAATATTAATTGTTGAGGATGAGAAGGATATCATCAAGATGATTGAATATAACCTTAAGAAGGATGGTTTTAGGGTTATTGATGCCAGAGATGGAGAGGATGCTTTGGATCTGGCTGTGCGTGAGCATCCGGATCTTATTTTACTGGACTTAATGCTTCCGGGAATGGATGGTTTAGAGGTTTGCAAGACTTTAAAAAAAGAAAGCAAGACTAGCTCTATACCAAT
>Ga0247841_10003024_pt1 | contig 31953 bp, 27 predicted proteins | sample LaCruzMarch2015__2_FD_192410 | JGI IMG/M metagenome (GOLD analysis project Ga0247841, IMG submission 192410) | Freshwater microbial communities from meromictic Lake La Cruz, Castile-La Mancha, Spain - LaCruzMarch2015_18m | ecosystem: Environmental > Aquatic > Freshwater > Lake | place: Spain...
CAGATATAGTTGAGATCAGGCCGGGAGAGCTTCAGGCCCGTGGCCACGGCGAAGATACGGCCGTGGTGGGCGTCGATGTTGTCCCCCTTCCAGAGGGAATAGGTGATACGGCTCGAACAGCCCACGCCCTGAACCCAGACCGTATTCTCCGGGGTCAATGCCAGTTCGTCGCAGGCGATCAGGGTTGAATGGACCACCTGGCCGATACCGCAGCCCGGACAAGCCATATGGGGCATCCGCTCCTGCCGCAGATATTTTGCCGCCAAGGGATGGATGGTTCTTTCGAGATCTCCTCCTTGGTTTTTCATAGGTTTTGCCTCCTTCATCGTCGCTTATGAATGCCGTGTTCCGCTGCTTCTCCTGCCGGGAGAAATCCGGCGTACCGGCGCTATTTTCCCTTAATGATGCGCATCAGCTCGTCATAAACATGCACCGGCTGATGGGTTTCCACGCCGCCCGATCCCAGGTGGTAGACCTCGGCCCGGCCCTTGGCGGCCCGCTGGACTTCCCGGGAGAGCTGACCGTCGCGGTTCAGTTCAGGCACCAGAATCTTCTTGACCTTGCAGGCCATCCGGTAGATCGGTTCGTCGGGGAACGGCCAGATGATGATGGGCCGCAGAAATCCGACTTTGATACCCTCTGCCCGGGCCTTTTTCATCGCCTCCATGGCCGGTCTCGCTTCGCAGCCATAGGCGATGATGCCGTATTCGGCGTCGTCGAGCATCTCTTCCTGAACACGGGTCAGCCTGTCCAGATGATCCGTGACCTTGCGGACCAGATGGGTAGCCATTTTGTCATGATCCTTTTCCGAGGTCGTGGCATAGCCTTTCGCCGTATGGGTATAGGGCGATACGCAGATGCCGTAACCTTCACCGATATTGGGATAGGGATAGTCGATGGTCCCCGGCGTGTTCAGGGGATACATCAGAAATTCCGAGGGCGGTACCGTTGGCTTTCGCCGAGGAATGATCTTCAACTCCCTCGCATCGGGAATGACGAGCAACTCCCGGGTATGTCCCACCGTTTCGTCGGTCAGCAGAAAAACCGGCGTCCTGAAAATCTCGGAAAGATTGAAGCATTCGATGGTCAGATCGAAGGCCTCCTGGACATTCATCGGCGACAGGGCGATGATGGAGTTATTCCCCCCGGCAGAGCCATACTTCACCGTGTAGAGATCACCCTGACCCACACGGGTGGCGACGCCATTGCTGGGTCCTGCACGCTGCACGTCCACCACCACATAGGGAAGCTCATTCTTGATGCCCCAGCCCAGGCCTTCGAGCTTCAGGCTGATGCCCGGACCCGAGGAGACGGTCATGGCCTTCATACCGGCCACGGAAGCGCCGCCCACCGAATGAATCGAGGCCAGTTCATCCTCCAACTGGATCGCCACACCGCCCACTTCGGGGAAACGCCTGGCAATCGTTTCCGAGATCTCCGAAGCCGGAGTGATCGGATAACCGGCAAAATAGCGGCATCCGGCAGCGATGGCGCCTTCGGCAATGGCCTCGTCACCCTGGACAAAATATTTATTGATGCTGCATTCCTGTTTTAACACAACGTTCAACCTCCTGTTTTTAAGCTCTGACCCCGGAAGCATATCTACAGCGATTTCCTGGATGCCTTCGGATCGGATGGCGAAAGGCTTGTCCGGGGTTGCTGTGAAAATATGTCGTCACGGTTTTTTCTTTCCCTGATGTTTCCGCCTCCGCATCAGGCCGACTTCTTCTCCAGGACAATGGCGAATTCGGGACAGTAGAGATCACACATCCCGCACTCCGAACAGTCCTCGGGCCTGGAGGCCTTGGGCGGCTCGTACCCCTTCTTGTTCAATTCTCCCGAACGCTCATAGACCTTCTTCGGGCAGAAGGTGATACAGAAGCCGCAACCCTTGCAAAAATCTCTGTTAATGTTAATGACCATGGTGCCTGTCCTCCCTGTAATGAACCCCCTCCCCCGGATCGATCGGGAAGAAGGGGAAAACTTCAACGAATTTTCTCTGTCCTGCACGCCTTCCCGCCCCTGTCCGGAAGAACACCCTCTGACTCTATGGCTGATAAAAATAGGTGGTGTTGGCATTGGGGATGACGGCCAGACTGGGTTTGCCGGTAAAATCCGCCACCCAGCGTTCCACCATTTTCTGCGGATCGCAGGCCCGTAGATGGCACTTCTGTAGGACCGCCGGGTCCATATCCGCAGCGATGGCCACATCAAAAGCGACCAGAGTTCTGCCGAAAAGAAAAGACTTGTGCGCCCCCATCTTGAACCCCATCATTTTGAAGTCCTCCAGGGCGGCCTCCGGTGTCGGAAAACGGGAGACATACTCAAAATAGACATCATCCCCCACTCCCTGGGGACAGGCCGCGAGCAGCAGGATCTTTCCGCCGGGCTTGACGGCCTGGGCTGCATGGGCCAGTCCCTTCTGGGCCTGGTAGAGGGTGATATCCTTCGGATGACCCCCGCAGGAGGCAATGGCGATATCGAACTTCTCCGGAACGGCGACCCCATAGATCGCCGCACAGGTCGCGGCGCCGGCCTGGTATACGGCCACCGGTTCGCCGACCAGAAGCTGCACCGGCCTCTTGTCCCCATCGAGCACGACATTGATGATCAGCGGGATGCCGATCATCCGTCCCGCTTCATCGATGTCCATGCGCACGGGGTTGCCCTCGATGTTGGCCACCTTGGCCCGGTCGTGGAACATCAGGGCATGGTTCGCCTCGATGGTCCGGCTGGACCCGCAGCCGATGACAGCCACCTTGGCGCCTCCGGTGAAACCCACGAACTGATGGGGATCGATATTGCCGATAAGGATCCGGAGATCCGCCCCGGCGAAACAGGCGTTGGTCAGGACCGGGGTGTTGCGGCTCGTCCGGCCGCAGTCCTTCATGGGGGAGTGCAGGGCGTCGTGGGAAATGATCCTGCAACCCGGCGCGACCGCCTCCGGCGCCACCCGTCTTAATCCTGCCTCATCGAGAGGCGGATGCAGACCGGCGGCGACGATGATCGTGATATCGTCAGGACGCAGATCCGTGAAGTCCCTATAGAGCCGCTTCAGCAGCAGCGGCAGGAGCGTCCTTACCGGCGCCGGCCTTGTCTCATCGGGCACGGCGATGGCCACCGTTCGCGGCGTCGCCATCGCTTCAAGAGGCACGCCGCCGAGAGGGGCATCCATGGCCCGGCCAAAGGCCTCCTCCAGATTTTCCAGTACGGGGAGACTGGAGGGTTGAAGGACGGAGATTCCGGCCTTTTCCGGGAGGGAAAGCGTCAGATGACCTTGCCCGTATTTCAATGTTGTTTCCATCCGTTCAAAAATTCCTGAATGTTTGGCGGAAGGGATTTCTCTTGCGAAACCCCTTCAGAACCGTTTCAAAAGGAATAGGGCAGAAATCCGTCCGCATCGTCCCGGGAGAAGCCGAAGGTGGTCTGGTGAAGTCGTTGGTACCGAAGGAGAAGACCTCCGCCGCCGTGGCAATCTCATCGGCCGTCAGGGCCGCACGGGGTATCTCGATCATCGTCCCTACCCGATAATCGAACCGGACACTCTCTATTCCATCACAGCCTTTGCCATCGGGCGGATGATCTCCTTCTGATGATCGCTTTTTCGTGAGGGGAATATAGGGAAAAGTGAGTTTTATGTCAAGAAAAATATGCCGCGGAATATATGGACAACAGATCAACGGCCTCGGCCGCATTATCGGCATATCCGTCCGCCCCAATCCCGTCTGCAAAGGCCTGACTGAGGGGTGCTCCTCCAACCAGCACCTTTACATGGCTGCGTTGTCCGCTTTTTTCGAGTGCGGCAATCGTCTCCTTCATCATCGGCATAGTCGTTGTCAGCAGGGCAGACATTGCTAAGACATGGGGATTGTAAGCCCTTACGGCTTCCACGAATTTCTCGGGGGTAATGTCGACGCCCAAGTCAATGACTGTGCACCCGGCTCCTTCCATCATAATTGAGACCAAATTCTTTCCGATATCATGCAGATCCCCTTTAACTGTGCCAATAACAACAGTGGCCGGCGATTTGACCTCAGTTCCAACCATAAGGGGTTTTAAAATGTGCAGGCCCGCCTTCATGGCACGCGCCGCTATCAGCATTTCAGGAACGTAAAATTCGCCGTTCTTGAAACGGTCGCCGACCACTTCCATTGCTGCAATCAAGCCCATCCGAATGATATCGCCGGGAACGATTCCCGTTGCTATTGCCGTATTGATTCCAGCAAGGGTCTGTTGCACATTGCCGGAGACAACAGCATCTTTCACTTCACCCAGTGCATTCACTTTGCATCTCCTTAAACCATTCCTTATGTTCATTTCATACAAGGCGGAGAACCCTTCCCGGTGAAATGAACCCAAATACGAGTTTTGTTAGGGAACTTAAAAGCGGCCGTAACGCTCCGCCGCTTCCACCATCGCTTTGCAATTCGCCGGCAAGGAATCGGGATTCACGGCGCAGCCGGACCCGAGAATGAACCGGGTGTTTTTCCCAACCGATTCAATCAACTTCCGGGAAGCGGCCATAACGTCTCGCGGGGTCCCTCTAAGCAGTTCATTTGCCGGATCAAGATTCCCCCGCACCAGCGTTTTTGTTTGGCGCATTTCGGCTGAATTCAGGGTTTCGGCTACATTCACCTGCCAGTCGAGATCGATGATCGTTGTTCCGGTTTCAACGGCATAGGGTCTCATGATTGGCACTGTGTTGGCGCATATATGGAGTATGGTGCTTTCCGCCCCATACTCCAGAAGCGCGCCGATCAGTCTTTTTTGCTGTGAAAGCACAAATTGCCGGTAAAAGGTCGGCGAAATGAAAGAGGGTGAGCACATGGCTTCGCCGATAAAGATGCCGTGGGCCCCGGCATCCAAAAGAGCTTTGCCATATCGAATGCCCATCTCTGTCGTAAAATCCAGCAGTTCTTTGACAAAATCCGGTCGGTCGAAAAAATCAAACATGAGATTTTCAACCCCGCGGATTTGGCCGGCGGAATTGAGTGGGCCCATGATGCTGGGGACGATGTAGGCCTCCTTGCCGATTTCGGCCGCGCAGAGCCGGGTGGATTGAATGACCAGAGACAGGGGGTGTGTCTTTTGCGGTTCCGGCATGGTCAGCAGATCGACATCGGGCGTCTTCAGAAAGATTTCTTTTACAAACGGAACATTGTCTTCCGGATATTCCACTCGGCTGCCGACGGCTTCGCCCTCCACCATCACGGCGATGGACGGCTGAACCCCGTCATATCCGCATTCCCGGTACGCATGAATCAGGCACCGGGCGTTGATATCGGGATCAGTGGAAAAATCCCGGATCTTATATCCGGCCGCATGGGATGACCCATAGTGCACCAGAGGGAAGACCGGCACACGATCGGGTTTTTCCCCTTTCAAAACCGTTCGCATTCTTTCCAAGCCGTTCATGCCGCTTATTGCCTCATAAAGTTAAGTGCCCGGACAGTTTCTGACGCCTCCGCTCCCCCCTATCCCATTCGGTTCGGAAGCCAAAGACACAAATCCGGCCAAACAATGAAAATGATGAGGCAAATAATCTCCACAAATACGAAAGGCAAAGCGGCCATCGTGATATCCTGGAGTGTAATATAGTCCGGCGATACCCCTTTGATGACGAAGAGGTTCAAACCGATGGGCGGTGTAATCACCGCCATCTCGCAAGTGATCCCGACGATGATGCCATACCAGAGCGCACTATGTCCCAGTTCCAGCATCATGGGCAGCAGAAGCGGCGTGCTGATCAGGATGACGGAAACGATGTCCATGAACATGCCCATGACGATCAGAATGGCCATCGCCAAAGTCAAAACGGCCCATGGCGGCAGTTGGGCGCTTTGAACCAGGGAGATGATCATTTGCGGCGCCTGCAGGCGGGTTAACAGGTAACCGAAAAGCATGGCTGAGGCAAAAATGATCAGGATCATTCCAGTGGTCAGCATGGTCCTCTGTAGAATTTCCCTGATGACTTTCCAGCCCAACTTTCCCCGCATCAGGATGATCAAAAAACTGCCGACACAACCTACGGCTGCGGATTCCGTGGGGGTGCAAACCCCGAAATAAATCGTTCCCAGGATCAGTGCGATCAGTGTCAGGGCCGGCCAGATTTTCTCCAGGCTTTTAAAACGCTCCCTCCAGGAAATAACCTCGGTGGGTATGGGGGCGTAATGGGGTTTGAAAAGGCAGAAGACAAAGATGTATATGACCATCAGCAACGCCAACACAAGACCGGGTACCACCCCCCCCAGGAAGAGTTTTCCCACCGATTCGTCGGCCACTTCCCCGTAAACGATAAAGGCAATGCTGGGAGGAATCAGCAACGACAGCGCACCGGCTGCGGTAACCGGTCCTACGGCAAGGGATTTGTGGTATCCTCTCTTCAGCATTTCAGGGATCGCGAAGCTTCCGATTGCGGCCGCACCGGCGATACTGACGCCGCAAAGGGCACCGAAAACGGCACAGGCAAGCACGCTGGCCATCGCCATCCCCCCTCGCACCTTGTTCAACCAGGAATTGGCGGCCGTATACAATTCGGACCCGATGCCCGTTACGAAAACGGCTTCACCCATCAAGATGAAAAGCGGCACGGCAACCAGCGTGAAGCTGTTGAGTCGATCATAAAGAACCCCGGAAACGGCGCCAAGACCGCGTGGCCCCTGAAGCAGCAGGATCCCCACGATACTGGTGGTGGCAAGCGCTGCGAAAACCGGCTGTCCGGAGCTGAGGAGGATAAAGAACAACACGAAGACGATTGTGATGATCAGGGTAGCTTCCATGGATCTATTGTCCTTTCTGGATCTTTGACAAATCCTTCAGCCGCAGAATGTTTTCACGAATCCTGACGACATACTGCAGCAAAAGAATCGTCATTCCCAGCGGAATAAAGCTATAGGAGATCCAGAGCGGGAACCCGATCAGGGACGCGCTTCGATAGTGACCCGTGAATGCAGTGACAGCGCTGATGGCTCCTTTCCAGATGATCACACTGCAAACGCCCATGGTGAGCAGGGACGTCACGATATCGAGGCGAATTCTGATGCGCTCCGGCAGGCGGTCCGTCAAAACGGTCATGGAAACATGCGCATTTTTATGCAGAACCCAGCCCGCACACATGAATGTCATGAAAATCATGATGTATTCGCTGATTTCCACACTGAACACGCTTGGCTGATTCAGAACATATCTCCAGATCACCTCGCGAAAAATCAACAGCATGAGGGCGACGGTCCCGATCTCCGCAATGATATTTGCGTAACGGGAGAGACCGCTGAACATGGTCATGGCCCGGTTCATCTTATCTTTCATCAGGGGACTCCTTTTTCCGAGCGGTTCCCGCCCCGGCAAATTTCTCTTTTCGGATTATGAACCGACGCGAATGGGATTTGGACAATATGTTATCAAGTATGGTTGCCGCCGTGCCGTGCACTGCGGCAACCATACGCTGAAGCGGAATTCCGCACAACGCTGTGCCCCGCTGTTACTGGTGGGTTTTGGCGTATTCGACGAACTCCTTGCCATTGGGAATCGTGGATTCCCACTCTTTGATGACAGGGGCCACTGCCTTCTTGAAGGCATTGATCTGAGCCTCATCGGGGAAATGGACCGTGAGTCCTTTCGTTTTATACTCGCCGATCACATTCTTTTCGTACTCGAGAATCATCTTCAGTTGTTCCTGATCCCGCTCCTTGGCGCTTTTTTGTACGATATCCTGGAAATCTTTAGGCAATTTGTCCCATGACTTTTTGTTCATCATGAAAATGTTGTTGCAGAAATACATATTGGTCACCGTCAAATGACTGACCACCTCGTGGAGTTTTCGCCCGGCGCCGGTGACCAGGGGGCGGGTAGTGGCATCTACGGTCTTGCGCTGAAGTGCCAGGTAGAGTTCTCCCGATCCCATTGTCGTCGGAGCTCCGCCCATGGCCTGAATAACTTTGCTGGGCGTGCCTCCGGATGCCGCCCATATCTTTCCTTTGAATTGATCGGGAGTGGTGACCGCTTCCTTTGAATAAATCTGGTAACCGCCGGCCGTTGCACCGCCGAGCAAAACGAGGTTGCGTTGAAACAGCGCCTGTCGGGCCCCGATTTTTTCCCATAATCCGCCATCCAGACTGCGTTGCATGGCTTCATTGTCCTTGAAAAGAAACGGCAGGCTGGCAATGCCGATTTGGGGGATGAAGCCCTCCGAGTAAGTATCCAGCGGCATCGTGAGGTCGATGTCTCCCCTTTCGCAGGCCGGGATTTCTTCCTTGTCCTTGTACAACTGTGCGCTGTGGAATATCTGTATTTTCACCTGCCCTTTGGTTCGTTCCTCCACCTTCTTGGCAAAGTTCTCCGTCGGTTTGAGAATAAAGGTGTAGCCGGGATTGAAATAGGTGGATAAAGTCAGTTTAACGTTCTGCGCGCCGGCCGATCCGACAGCTATGAAAATCAGCGAAATCGCGAAAATAACGACACAACCGAACCGCACGATTATTTTAGTGTTATTTTTCTTTTTCATTTCGACTTTCTCCTTAAATTATGTTGTGTTGTACATGTCCACCGCTTGATTGATAAGGCATTGCTTTTTTATTGCGGGAGTATATGAAGAACGGTCTTGTGTGTCAATGGAATATTGGCAATATGGAATATTGACAGAAAAAATGCCGCAATGGAGACAAGGCCCTCATGATCAGGAGAGCCGGACATGTCATCCAAAGTGCCCGCATTTTCCTGATCAAACGCGCACAATTTCGCCTGAAGGTTTTTTCGTTGCACTGCGGTTCGGGGATGCGTTGATCTTCCTGGTTTGATGTCGAAGCCATTCGCGCTGATTGAGCTTTTGGAGCCGCGTTATCATAACCAGCAAGATGCGTTTGAGTAATTTTAACTGGAGTTCCAGGGGGAGATCGTTGAGATGATCCGCATCAAACGTTAAAATCAGACATTCTGTCTGGGCTTCAACATGCGCTATACGAGGAGATCCCATCAGGCCGACTTCACCGAATATATCCCCAGTACCGAGTACTGCCATGATTTTTTCATTCAAAATGACTTCAGCCTGCCCCACGATCAGGATAAACATACGGAAATCAACTTCTCCCGCGGTTATGATCCGATTACCGGGTAATTCCTTGATCCACGAACCTTTCTCCAGAAGAATGCCGATTTCATTATGGTTAAAGCAGTCGAAAAATGGGATATCTTCGATCAGATGTAAGATGGTTTCTTTCAGATCTTCCATAGTTCAAAGAGGATCGGCCCTTCGACCGTCGCAAGTAATAATCTATTGACCTATTGGCGATGCCGTAATCGCTTTTGTTCCGTATGCTCCTGACTCACAAAAAAGTCAAGAGGACGTTTCATTGATTATCATTCGGAAGGGTGGATGTCCGTCGAAATTATCGGATGCTACATTTCAGGAAGGAGTGGAGCCCCCCGACCATCCCCCCAATAATTCCATATTTCATCCAGTATTTAATAATATACCTTGATAACCAAAATTGCAACTTTGTATGTGTTGTCAGTAAAAATGATTTTGATAAGCAGGCATTGATCGCTCTGTAGCACCGATATGCCAATGTTTGTTCATTTATTTTTTTCTTCTGCCGCCAACACGAATCCAATTTGAGAAAGGAATTTTTCAACTTCTCCGACCCAGATGGATCTTCCCTCAAAATCGGAAAACAAACTGTGGCCATCCTTTTTGAAAGAAGGAAGGGCTATTAGCCTGGCCTGCCCGCCGTTCTTTCTGTACTGCTCATAGGCCATACCGGCGGTGGTCGGTGAAAAAAAACTGTCATTTTCCGTGTAAAACCATAGGGAGGGGATTTTTGTCGTCTTTGAATAGATACCGAAGGCACTGGCCATGTCGAACTCCCACATGGCTCTACTGTTTCTCAATCCTCCGGCAAAATTGATGATTCCCTTAACATCAGGATTGGCCATACTACCATAAGCCAGTGAGGCCAGGCCACCCCCGGATTGCCCAACCAGAACAATGTTTTTTCCATCCACATAGGATTCCCTGCTCATGAAGTCAATTGTCGACTGAATGTCCTTGGCATCTTCCATACCGAAGGTGGTAATATTCATGTCAGCCTTATTCTTCTGTCCACCTGACTTGCCATACCCGCGCCGCATGGGAATGGCGACCACAAAGCCGTGTTTCACGAATTTCTGACTCTGCAGGCAATAACGGTGTCGTGATTGGATTTCCGATTCCAACACCTTCTCAAAGGGAACGCCATGGCTGATGATCACCAGTGGAAACGGACCGGGCCCGTTGGGTTTGTAGACGGTCGTCTGCAGTCGGACCTCGCCCCAATCACCCCGCCCAGGAATCCAGACAACCTTTTCATTCAGGAAAAAGTTTTCGTTTTCTGCGACGGGAGGCGAAAGTTTCTTTCCATCGATCCATTTGCTGATGGTTTCTGCCGCCTTTCCATCGAGGCCGAAAAGGCCGTGTTTCGTTCTGAAATCGCAGGGATTTTTGTCTTTGTCAGGCTCTCCGCCAGAAAACGGGAACATGGTAAAAGAATATTTTTCGGCGATTTCCTTCGCCTCAATAACGGGAGAGCTGTCACAGCTGTCCCTCATGTGATGAATCATCAGAACCGGTGTTTTCACGGAGGAATGGTCATATGCATGCAATTGGCTGGCGTCCGCCCCGGCTAAAATGACGCCGTCCAAATTTCTGCCGAGGTTTCCGGCGGTAAATAGAGCGGAAACGCCGCCGCTCCCGCTGGTCGCAAAATAGATTTTGCTTTTCGGATAACGGGTTCTCAGATCTTTCAGAACCGCTTTGAGATCATCGGCGTGTTCACGGCCCTTCCGAAAGGTAACGTTCACACCCTTGCTCCGGTCTGAAGGAACATCAGCTACTGCCAGGCCTATCGAGCGCTCATGAAACATGGTCGTGCTGCGAATGAATAAATTATATCGTAGATCGTGTCTGATTTTTCCGTCCTGGTTTTTTAGATTGATCACCCCGTTGCCTCCCGGGATAACAAGCAAAACTGCCTTAGGATCGCCGTTCGCGGGCATGTCGAGAAAATAGGAGAGTGTGATGTTTGGCCCCCCACCCAAGACATCGTACCGACTGGTTAGTGTAACTATCTCCTGTTTGGCAAGGACAGCATTTGTGATTAAAAAAAAAGAAGGGTCAGCATAAAAAAGGTGTAGTAGAAGAATTTATTTTTCATCATGATCTTTCCCGCGAAATCAATAGCGTGCCTCTCCAAAGACCAAATTCCTTCTGATCATGCCGGTTCTTCGGATTTCATGGTATTCAGTCCTTTGAGTCGAGTAGTCTTGTTTCTCCCGATACACCAGATGACGTTTGTTTTCTTCATTTACTGCTTTGTTTCCCGGCGGTGCAACATTTCCACCATGTATTCCTTGGCGCCCACTTCTCACCGAACAGTGGATCCATATCATAATTATCGAGGAAATTACATTATTAATAACTGGTAGAAATGCAGTATTTTTTACCCAGGTTGACGGTTTACTGATAGAAGAAACAAACACTTCAAAGCACCCGCCTGCTCCATATAAAAATTTTGTCTCCGGTGAAAATAAAAAATCCAGCGTGATCTTCAGGGAGGTCAGGGTCTCCATGATCATGTTTTGATCCTCCGTTGAGAATTCCTGAAGATCCATGGCGGCGGTCTTTGTCAGTGTCCGTGCCGGGCTTTTGCGCTACGCACCTATCCCGGATTCGGGCATCAACTTCAGCCCCCAAGGAGCGCGGCGACAGAGGGCAAGAGCGAATGCATATCGAGACAGCGGTTAAACGCTAACGATTTCAGGATGATTCTTGCGGAAGACGATGCAGAAAAATTGGGGGGATATCAAGATAAAAAAAAGCCGCAATGGAGACAAGGCCCTCATGATCAGGTAAAGAAAATCAGACGGATGCTGACGATGAGGACAAAGCCCAGGATGATCTTCTCGAAAAGGCCGGCGGGGATGCGTTTGTGGAGGAGATAGCCCAGAAAGCTCCCGACGATCACAACCGGAATCATCCAGCCCACGAGCAGCAGCATCTGGGGGGTCAGGAGTTTCATCTTCCAGTAAACGCCGATCTTCAGCAGGTCCGAGAGAAAAAAGACCGCCACGATCGTGCCCACAAAAGCGCTTTTGGCCATCTGGAGACGCAGCATGTAGATGGAGATAATGACGCCGCCGGCATGGGAGATGACGGAGGCGACCCCGCCCAGCAGGCCGATCAGAAAGCCGACCCATTGGGGCAGCGGCCGCGCCATTAAGGATTGATCTCTATTTTGAAGTAAATCAGGCGCGTAGAGCTGGATCAGTTGCTGTGCCGCAAAGACGCCGCAGAAGATGCCCACCATCTTGATGAACCACTTATCCGGGATCCAGTTCATGATCATGCCCCCGACGACGATGCCGCCGAGAGAACCGAACATGAGAAGAAAAAGGATCGGCTTGCGGATCTCTTTCCGGTAATGACAGACAGGCAGAATGTCGGTCAGGAACATAACGGGGCCGCCGATGGCGATGGCCATCTTGGGAGGGATAACCAGGCAGAGCGTGGCGGAGATGAAGATGCCCGCCCCCACCCCGAAGCCGGTCTTGATGAGCGCCGCCAGGAGAATCAGAACGGCCATCGCTGCGATCTGGAAAAGACTGAGTGCCATAAGCGCTTCCGAGACCTCGGATACCGTTCCGGATGAGTATCGGCGAGGGGCGATTTAACGCCTGCACGTGGCCCGGGGGCCGTGCGAAGGCGGGATTGGGGGGCTCCGCGACCCACCCTATGAGCGGTGAGCTTCCATTCTGAGCCTGATCGGACCTCTGTCAGGACCCCCCGCTTTACTTTCGTGGATGCAGGGAGTCCGTGATGGGAACGACAGGCAGTCTTTCAGGCCACGCCCAGCTTCCGGTAGATCTCGGGAAGCCGGGCCATTGCCCTGTCCTTCACCTCGCGGTAAAGGTTGTTGCCATGGGAGTCCATGGCCACCGTCAGGGGACCAAAATCCTTCACCCGAAACTGATAGAGCGCCTCAGGATGGAGATGTTCCCAGTAGACCTGCTCCACCTCGACAATCTGCCGGGTCTCCAGGGACGCCGCGCCGCCCACAATCGCCAGATAGACGGCGCCGCATTTTTTCATGGCCTCGAGGCTCTGCTCATAGAGACCGCCCTTGCCGATAATGGCCCGGACTCCGTAATTCTCGATGAGCGGCGGGGTAAAGCGCTCCATTCGGTAGCTCGTGGTTGTCCCCACGCAGATGGGCACCCACTTTCCATCTACCTTCTTGAGGCTGGGCGCCGTATGGATGCAGGGCATCCCCTTCAGGCTGACCGGCGGTTCGTGGTGCTGATCGAACATGTAGATCTGGGTCAGATCCCGGATTCCGAACAGGGTGCCGTCAAAATGTACAATATCCCCTACCCGAAGCTGCCGGATGGCCTCTTCGGAAAAAGGGGTTTGCAGATGAACTCTTGCCATGGGTTTTTCCTCCTCTTTCCTCAATAACCATACTCGACTCGCCCGTCCGGGTAGATCCTGGCCCTCGCCCGGCGCGCCGGCCAGCACTGCGTATTGACGGCCACCGGATTCAGGGTGATGTGGGTATGGGCCGTTTCAATGTGGACCGCCAGGGTGGAAACATCGCCACCCAGCCCCATGGGGCCGCTGCCGGTGGCGTTGATGGCATCCTCCAGATCCTGCTCCATTTTGGCGATTTCCGGATCCGGATTCCTCTGACCCACTGGGCGGGCGATGGCCTCCTTGGCCAGACGCATGACCAGGTCGGCGGTGCCGCCCATGCCTACGCCGATGATGCCGGGCGGACAGGGATTGGCCCCCGCGGCGATGACGCTGTCGAGGACAAACTTTTTCAGAGCATTGATGCCGTCGGCGGGGATGAACATCTTCAGGGTGCTCATGTTCTCCGAGCCGGAGCCCTTGGGGATCATAAGCATCTCCAGATATTCAACATCCTTGAGAAAATCGACATAGAGCACGGGCAGGCCCCTGCCCACCGACGTCTGGGAATTCACCCGGGTAAGAAAATCCGTCGCGCTGGAGCGGAAGGGAAATTCCAGGGTCGCCCGCTTCGCCCCTTCATGGATGCGATCCTTGATCTCGGCGCCGTCCCAATGAAAACGGCTGCCTATCTTCAGCATGTACAGGGGCAATCCCGTATCCTGGCAGATCAGGGTCTTCTTCTCATCGGCGATATCGATCGCGGCCAGCATCGCCTTGAAGACTTCCTTCGCCGTAGGCTGGGTCTCTCTAATGGCGGCCTTTTTGATGGCCTCGCGCACATCCGGGGGAAGATCGCAAAGGGCCCGGATATAGAGCTGCTTTGCCGCCTCCTCCACAATCCTGTAATCAAAACTTGCCATAATAAACCTCCTTTTTCCAATACCTGAAAAAACGAGCCCCGTATCCCGGACCGATGGGCGGACGGATATTTCGGAACATTGCAGAATGGAGACCTTTGCGCAACTTGGAAATCGGATCCCGGAAGCGCGCGGAGGGATCACGATTTTCAAAGGTCTCGAATGATGCCGACGCTCAAGAGGCCTCTCTGCCTGCGGGAACCTTCCGTGCGGGTCCCGCAGGCAGAGAAAGCGGATATGGGGGTCTATTTATTCAGCAGCAGACCATGTTCCGCCAGCAGCTTCGTGTTCTCCTCCGTCTCCTCGGCGATGTACTTCATGGCCTCCTTGCTGTTAAGGTCCATGGCCACGAATCCAGCCTTGGTGATCTTTGCATGGTAATCCTTCTCATTCACCGTATCCAGGAAGGCCTTTTCCAGTTTCGCCGTAATGTCGGCCGGCGTATCCTTCGGCACGGCCACGCCGCGGTCGATCCGGGGATAGAACTTCATGCCCAGCTCCTGGAAAGTCGGCACATCGGGCAGGGTGTCCATCCGCTTTTTCGTTCCGATGGCCAGGATCTTCATGTCGTTTTGATAGCTGACCAAGTCGGAGGAGTTCCCCCAGATGGCTTCGATATGGCCGCCCAGAAGCGCCGTCACCTGGGGCGCCGCCCCGGTGAAGGTGACCGGCGTCAGCTTGGTGCCCGTTTGCTTCTCAAACTGCAGCGACGCCATGTGATGACCGGAGAACTTGCCCGAAATAGCGACGGTGATCTTGCCGGGGTTTGCCTTGGCATAGTCGATGAATTCCTTCAGCGTGTTGATTTTCGACCCCTTCTTCACCGCCAGACCGATGGGCGTCGATTCGAAGATGCACAGGGGTTTCAGGTCTGTTGTCTTGAAGGCGGCATCCTTCTGGGAGAGCGGCTGCAGGATGATATGGGGAATGTTGATCCCGCAGACCGAATACCCATCCGGCTTGGCCTTGCTGAACAGGGTCCAGGCCAGAGCCCCGCCGGCGCCCGGTTTGTATTCCACAATGATCTTCGTCCCCAGGATTTTCTCCAGAGAGGGCTGCTGCAAGCGCGCTTCCACATCGGACTGCCCGCCCGGATTAAAGGGGATTATGTAGGTGATCGGGCCCTTGGGGAAATCGGCCGCGCCGATGGCCAGACCGGGAACCAGTAAAAAGGCGACCGCCAGACACCAAAGAGATATCTTTTTCATAGTGCCATCCTTTCTGAACAACCGTTGAATTGTCGGGATTACATCTTCAGATCAAAATCCTGTATCAGCTTCTGAAGTTCCTTCCCCTCCGCATCGAGATACTTGTGAGAGTCGGCAATGCCCAGCCCCTGAGGCACGAAGCCGGCCTGCTCCATCTTGGCCCGGAATTCGGGGTTGGATGTCGTCTCCATCAGCACCTTCTCCAGATATTTCTGAATGGCCTGCGGCACGGCCTTGGGGACCATGACCCCGCGGGCAATCTTCGGATACATCTCATAGCCTGACTCTTTGAACGTGGGGACATCCGCCAGTTGTTTCATCCTCTCCGGGGCGCCCATCGCCAGGACCTTGATCTGATCGCGGGTGCTCACCATCATGGTGGAGTTGGTGAAGGCCGCATCGATATGACCGCCCATGATCGCCGTCTGGACCGGCGAAGTCCCGGTGAAGGTAACATAGTTCAATTTGGTGCCCGTCAGCTTCATGAACTGGAGGGTGGCAAAATGATGGCCCGTGAACTTGCCCACGCCGCCGACGCTGACCTTCCCCGGGTTCTCCTTGGCATAGTTGATGAATTCCTTCAAGGTGTTCGCCTTGAAGTCTTTTTTCACGGCGAGTCCGATGGGCGTATATTCCACAATGTTGAGAATGACAAAGTCATCGGTCTTGAAGGCCACATCCTTCATGAATTGCGGCTGCAGGATGATATGGGGAATGCTGAAGCCGCCGATCGTGTAGCCGTCCGGTTTGGCAGCCGCCAGCTTCGACCAGCAGAGAGCCCCGCCCGCCGCGGGGAGGTACTGAATGACGAAAGGCACCCCCATGCTTTTCTCCAGGTAGGGCTGCATGGCCCGGGCGGCGATATCCACCTCGCCGCCGGGGTTAAAGGGGTTCAAGTAGTTGATCTGTCCCTTGGGAAAATCCTGGGCGCCGACATTGACCGCCAGCAGCGAAAGAACCGCCAGCACTACAACCATCCATTTCCACATTTTCATCATGCCATTCCTCCCTTTCTTTTTCATAACGGGCCTTTGCCCCAATGATCAGAAACTATACCTTTTCTCCCCCCACCTTTTCCTGGAGTTTCTTGCGGCGCTTGCCGATCCAGGGGATGAAGGGGGAAATCAGCAAAACGAAGGTCACGGCCATGAGGCCTGCCGAGATGGGGTGGGTCACGAAGATCATGGGATCTCCCTGAGAGATGACCATGGAAAGACGCACATTGCTCTCCATCATCGGCCCCAGGACCAGGGCCAGGACCAGGGGCGCCATTTCGTACTGGAACTTCCGGGCCAGATAGCCGAACACGCCGAAACCGATCATCAGGGCCACTTCCACGGAGCTGTAATTCAGGCTGAAAACCCCAATGAGACAGAAGAGCAGAATAATGGGGAAAAGGATCGGATAGGGCACTTTCAGCACCTGCACCCAGAGGCTGATGAGGGGCAGATTCAGCACCAGGAGCATAGCATTGCCCAGATACATGCTCATGATTGTCCCCCAGAAAAGATCGGGATATTTGGCAATCATCATCGGCCCGGGCTGGATGCCGTAGATCATGAAGGCCCCTAACAGGACCGCGATGACCGAGTTGCACGGAATGCCCAGAGTGAACAGCGGAATAAAAGCCCCGCCGGTGGCGGCATTGTTGGCCGACTCCGGACCGGCCACGCCCTCGATGACCCCGGTACCGAACCGCTCCGGATATTTAGAGAGCTTCTTCTCGATGGCGTAGGAGCTGAAGGCGGAGATGACCGGCGCCGGCCCGGGAAGAATGCCGATGAAGAACCCCAGCACCGAGCCCCGCAGGATCGGCCAGATGGAATCCTTCCAGTCCTGAAGGTTGGGCAGGAGGTCCCTGACCTTGGTGGTCACAACGCTCCGTGTGATCCCCTCTTCGAGATTGACGATGACCTCGGCTACGCCGAAGAGTCCCATGATCGCCGGGATCAGGCCCACGCCGTCGCTGAATTCGAGGATGCCGAAGGTCAGCCGCTGGGTGCCCGAAATGCTGTCCATGCCGATTGTGCTGAGCAGCAGACCGAAGACGCCCATCATCAGGGCCTTCAGCATGGAACCCGCCGCCAGGTAGATGAGCACCACCATGCCCAGGAGCATCAAGGCGAAGTATTCGGGCGGTCCGAATGCCAGCGCAAATTTGGCCAGGGGAGGAGCCACCAGCATCAGGCCGATTATGGAGATCGTTCCGGCAATGAATGATCCGAAAGCGGCAATGCCCAGGGCGGGTCCCGCACGTCCCTTCAGGGCCATCTGGTAACCGTCGAGACAGGTGATCACCGAGGCCGCCTCGCCGGGGATCCTGACCAGGATTGAGGTGGTCGAACCTCCGTACATGGCCCCGTAATAAATCCCGGCCAGCATGATGATCGCCGTAACCGGGGCAATGTGAAAGGTGCTGGGCAAAAGGAGGGCGATGGCCGCCGTAGGTCCCAGGCCGGGAAGCACGCCGACCAGCGTCCCCATCAGAACGCCGATAAAGCAGAAGAAGATGTTGGTCGGCGTAAGGAGTACCTGGGCGCCGAGGGCAATATGATTCAGCAAATCCATGGATCACCTAAAAGCCAAGGAACCCCAAAGGAAGCTGGGTTTCCAAAAAATTGATGAAGATCAACCGGGCCAGAATCGCTGTTGCGGACGCCGCGATCAGGGTGCGCTTCCAGTTCTGGGGAAAGATCGTTTTAAGGAGAAATGCAATGAAAATAAATGTAACGAGCGTAAATCCGAGGGGTTCGAAGAGAAGCAGATAGGCCACCATGGCGAGAAAGGCCATGAGGACCCGCTTCCAGGAATCGGCAAGCGGAAAGAAGGGGGGCATGACCTGCCATTCCTTCCGCTTGAAACTCCCCAGCAGAAGAAAAACGGCCATTACGGTCAGGACAATGCCGGACCAGAAAGGCATGAAACCCGGACCCGGCTCACTCCAGACGCCAATTTCCACCGTCCGTCCGTAGAAAGAGAAAAACATACCGACCCCGATGAAAAACAGGGCCGATATGCGATTGTAATGATTTATTTTCTTTTCCATAGTCCTCTCATTTCCCTCCGCCGGATCGCCACAGGGGGGCCTCCTGATTTTGACCGGACAACCGGTTTTACAAGGTCACACCCCGGAGGCCTCGCCCGCCCTCCGAGCTTCGGAAACCAAAACAAAACCGGGTTGAGATGTAAGATGCTCCCCCGGCAAAGTCAAGCAAAAACCGCCTCGGTACTCTCTCTGCCCCCAGTGGGGCGAGGGAGAGCGCGGAGGCTTCTCAAAGTGTGGAAACGGCAAGAATGATCAGCTTTCTACGGGATCTTGCCCTGCAGAACCGCTTCCCGAGGAATCGTTTTCAGCCCGTAGCGCGCAAAATCCAGCGACCGAATGTAAGCCGACAGGACCTGAAGCTCCTCTTCCGTATTGTCATATTTGGGCATGATGTTCCAGCGGCTCACCGACAGCGGATCCCGGATGGACGCTATGATCCAATCCTTCGACCTCTGTTTGGCGATCACATTGGCCAGATCCGGTCCCTGGCCCCGGCGGCCCCCCTGTCCCTGGACGTTGTGGCAGTAAGCGCAATCCTTTTCCACCCATCTTTTGATACCGGAGACTTCGACCTCTGCAAGCGGCCGGTCCGGCGCCGCGACGATCCGCCCGTAGGGTTTGGAGTCGGCCATACCCATGAGGTTCGTGTAGACGATCCCGACGACGCAGGCCATCCCGATGGCAATGGCCAAGGGACGGTCATAAGGGCTGCGGAGCAGACTTTTATTCAGGAAAGGCAGCAAAAGCAGGATCAGCAGCCCGCCAATAGGGATGGCGAGCGTACCGACGATCTCCATCTGTCCCGAGAAGAAGGTAAGCATCTTGTAGAGCCACATGAAATACCAGTCGGGGCGGGGAATGTAGGACGGATCCGGCGTCATGGCGATCTGCTCCAGGGGCGGATCGATGAAAACGGCCATGAGCGTGATCCCGGTAAAGATGATAAGGAAAGCGATGGCGCTTTTGAAGATCTGATCCGGGTAGAAGCGGGCCGTCTTGGCCTGTCGGGCAGGCTCATCGAGCCAGTGGCCGGCGATGTCGTGGACTCGCACCAGGTAGATATGGATCATGATGAAAACCGCCATCAAAGCCGGAAAGATCAACATGTGCACCGCATAGAACCGCGTCAGCGTCAGTCCCGACACCTCGGCGCCGCCTCGCAGGAGCCGGGTGATGAGTTTCCCCACCAGAGGCACGTCCGAGGCTACGCTGGTGCCGACCACGGTCGCCCAGTAGGCCTTCTGGTCCCAGGGCAGCAGGTAGCCCGTAAAACCAAATCCCAGGGTGATGACCAGCAGGAAGACGCCTGCGATCCAGGTGAACTCCCGGGGCGCCTTATAGGCCCCGTAGAAGAAAGTGGTCAACAGATGGATCACCACGAGAACCACCATGGCGCCGGCGCCCCAATGGTGGATGCCCCGCAGGATCTTGCCCAGAAAGACATCGTTCATGATGTATTGAATGGACTGATAGGCATGCTCCGGCGACGGGTTGTAGTACATGGCCAGGATCATGCCGGTAACGGCCTCGACGGCGAAGAGCAGCGCGAGCACACTGCCCAGGGTAAGGGTCCAGTCCAGCTTGCCGGGAAGCGGTTTGTCCAGGAAGGGTTTGAGATTCTCCTCCCATCCGAACCGCTGACCCATATGGAAACCAAAGCGTGACATCGCGATCAAGCCTCCTGCACAAAGAGATGCCCGTCCTTGACCATCGTCAGGTAGCGGTCCATGGACCGGGGCGGAGGACCGGCCTTGACAACGCCATCGGGTTTGAACTGACCGCCGTGGCAGTCACAGATGAAGAGACTCTTCCCGTCGTCCCAGCGGAGCACGCATCCCAGATGCGTGCAGCGGCTGTTGAAGACGGTAAACTGATCGGGATTTGTCTGATGAGAAACGAAGACCGGTTTGCTCACCGTGCTCTCATAGAAACCGTCTTTCACGGGATAATTGATCTGGGCGGTTTTTACGCTCCCCGCCGGAAAGTCTTCCGCCTTACCCACATCAACCCACTTTTCGGGACGTTTGCGAAGAGTGGGCGCCAAAGCTGTTGCCGCGAGCACACCCCCTAAAAAGGCGATGGTGAGGGCGGCAATCCCCAGGGTGGTCCGGGAGAGAAATTCCCTGCGTGACGCCAGGAGTGGCGTTGGAACCGCCGGAAACAGATCCTCCGGTTCGGGCGTCAACGCAGCGGGCGCCGTACTCTGAGGCGGCATCAACTTGGGGACACCTTGCCGTAAGGTGTCCCCTTGATCGCTCCGGACCGGCGATCCCGGCTTCAGGGCCTCCTTGGCCGCCAGCCTCTGGATGTACTTGATGGCCCGGGTGGCGCTGATCTCTTTGGGGCAGACCTCGGTGCAATTCAGCTCCGTGCGGCAATGATAGCAGCTCCCCAGCGACCGGACCAGGCGTTCCTCATGGAGACCATCGCGGCTGTCGGCCAGCAGCGTAAAGACGCGATTCAGGGCGGCCGGTCCCAGGTAATCCTTGTGCCAGTTCGCCATGGTGCAACTGGAGACGCAGCAGCCGCAGGCGATGCATTCCGTCGATGATTCGATCACCTGGCGCTCCCGGGAATCAGGCCGGATGAGCGCCGGTTCCGTCAGCTCCCGGGCGGCATGGAAATAGGTCAGTCCCTCTTCATATTTCCGGAAGAAAGGCTCCATATCGACGACAAGATCCTTTACGACAGGAAAATGGTTCAGGGGACGAATCGTCACTTCCTCGCCTTTGAGATCGGCCAGAATCGTTTTGCAGGCCAGGGCTTCCCGGCCGTTTATCACCATGCCGCAGGAGCCGCACATGCTGACGCGGCAGGCGTAGCGGAAGGCAAGGGACAGATCCTGGGTTTTCTGCAGGCGGATCAGCACATCGAGAATGGTGGTCAGGCTTTCATCGTCGGTCTTCAGCTCAAAGCGGTCAAAATGACCCGGACCGCCCGCGGCCGGGTCATAACGGAATACCTTGATGATTCTTGTTTTCGGCGCATTATTTGCCATGGGTCCATCGCTCCCCTTTAGTAGATACCGGTCCAGACCAGGACGAAGATGACGGCGCCCAAGGCGGCCAGCCCTCCGATGAGGGCCCTCTGATATTTGACGTTCACCAGCCCGAAATCGAGCAGGATGACCCGAAGCCCCAGCGTCACGTGGAAAACGACGGTCAGCAGCAGCAGAAACTGAATCAGCGGACGGTGGGGCAAAGTCACGTGTATGGCCAGCAGGACGATGATGGCCAGCGCGGAGATCCGCTGCCAGAGCCAGGCCCACATGCCTGCCTGGGTGCTGCGCCAGCGGTTCGGGTCCAGTTCATACCGTCTCAGGGGATAGCGAAATTCCACTTTCTTCTCCTCTTCCATAATCAGACTCCTTGGGCAAACCCTCCGCGAGGGATGCTAATTCACGACATCCGTCGGTCTCATGTATTTCAGGGCCACAGGCCGCTTCTCCAGGAGCGGTTTGCCGTTCGCGTCCCGGTTGAGAAAGATATTGAATAATCCATAGTTGTCATCCTGTTTGGGATAATCGAGGCGGAAATGGGCGCCTCGCGTCTCCTGACGCTGCAGGGCCGAAGCGCTGATCATGCGGGATACATCCAGCATATTGAACAGCGCGATCCAGTCCTGCCAGACCATGTTGTAGGCCCGACCACCCGTACCCGTAAGCTGCACCATCAGAGCCTCCCGGTGGATCTTTTCGATCATGTCGATCGCCTGCTGCAGCTTCTCTTCCGTACGGGCGATGCCCACATGGGACCAGTTCATTTCCCGGAGCTCATCTCGCAGCGTCAGCGGCGAGGGACCGCTGGTCCGCGCGAAGGGCGCCAGATAGCGGGCCGCCAGGTGCTCGATCTGGCGCTCATCCGCCTGGGGAATACCCCGTTCCTGTTTCAGATACTGAGCCATCGATTTTCCCGCCTGACGGCCATAGACACAGGAATCGGCAATGCCGTTCCCGCCAAGGCGATTGGCGCCATGAACGCCGCCGGCGTCTTCACCGGCCGCGAACAGCCGCTCAAGCGAAGTATGGCAGGCCGTATCGATAACGGCGCCGCCCATCATGAAGTGGGCGGCCGGTGATACCGGAACCGGCTTGCGAGCCAGGTCATAGCCGAAGAGCTTGCAGCGCGTGTACATGCCGGGAAAGTTCTTCTCCACAAACTCGGCGCCCAGATGGGCCGCCATCATATCGACACCGCCATGCTCACAACCGCGACCGGCCATCATTTCGAGGAATGAGGAACGGCTCATCACGTCCCGGGTGGTCCGCTCCATCTTCACGGGATCGTAACGCTGCATATACCGTTCACCGAGACCGTTGAGCATGTGGGCGCCCGCCCCTCTCAGCCCCTCTTCCAGAAGCGACCCTGCCACGACCGATCCGGGCACGATCAGCCCGGTCGGATGGAACTGGAGCATCTCCATGTCCACCATCCGCACGCCGGCCCGGTAAAGCATGCCCATACCGTCAAGCGTCTTTTCGGGACCCGGAGCGAAAAACCGATAACTGGTGGGACCGCCGCCCGTGGCCACGAGCGTTGCCGCCGCTTCCACGGCGAAAAAATCTCCCTGCTTGATATCCACGCAGAGAGCGCCGACGATCTCTCTGCCGGTCGTATCGGCCAGCAGGTCCAGGGCGCGGCACTCTTCCAGGATCCGGATGTCGCGCTTCATGATCTGCTCGGTGGTGCGACTGATAATCTCGATGCCCGTCAGGTCTCCCTTGTGGACGGTCCTGTCGAAAGATTGGCCGGCAAAGGGTTTCTGATGAACCGTGCCGTCCGGATACCGGTCGAAAAAGCAGCCGTACCGGGTCTCCATCTCTTTGATCGTGGGTGTCGCCTGCTCCACAAGCGTTTTCGCCAGTTCCTGATTGTTGATGTACTGGCCCCCCTTCAGCGTGTCCCGCAGATGCTTTTCGTGGGAATCTGCCGAGTTGAGGACCACGTTGAAGCCACCCTGCACCATGCGGCTGCAGCCGCCCTTCCCCTGAAGCGCCTTGGTGACGATGACGATGTTGAGATCGGGATTGGCGTCAAAGGCATTGAGCGCCGCCAGTTGCGCCGCGCCCCCCATGCCGATGATGAGTATGTCGGTTCTAATCTTCTTCATTTTTCAACTTCCCTTGACAGGATCAAGGTCCTCGCTTTCCAGCCCAAGGTCTTTAGACCATGGCGTCGATATTTTCCAGGGCCATCGTTCTGACGCTGATCACATGCCTCCTCATAAGCAGTTCCGCTTCTTCGGCGTTCCCCTTTTCGATCATCTCCAGGATCCCGGCATGTTCATCCAGGGTTTTCTGCGCCCTTCCGGGCAGAACCACGGTTCTGAGCCGGATGATCTGGAGACGCGCGTTGACCATCTCCATCATCCGTCGGAGCATCTGATTCGGGCATTTTTTACGGAGCAGGTCATGAAATTCCAACTCGGAATCGGTGTACTCGATGACATGCCGCTCCTCTTCCGGTGTGGCGCGAAGCTTTTCCAGACAGGACCTGAGTTCCCGGATGTCGGACTCCTCCAGGAGCGGTGTGACCAGACGGACAATCAGCGCTTCCAGCACCTCCCTGATCTGCAGGATCTCGATGATATTTTCCTTGGATTGTTTGACGACAAAGGCGCCGCGGCGGGGGATGATCTTGACGATGCCCTCATGTTCGAGCCGGAAAAGCGCCTCCCGGATGGGGGTGCGGCTGACGCCGATCTCCTGGGCCAACGTCTCTTCGCTGATCTTTTTGCCCGGCAGGATCTCCCGTGTGATGATCATGTTCTTCAGGATCTTATAGGTCTGACCCCGAAGATTGGGATTATCGATCAGTTTCGGTGCTTTTGTTTCCATAACCTGCCTGAGATATACTGTATTTTGTATACAGAATATCGCGATAAAATCAGCCTGTCAATGAAATAATTCAGAATTATCGCTTGGGCACAGAATGGAGAGGTTATATCACCCCTTGCTTTTTCAAGGCGTCAATTCTCTCCTGGGGGAGGTCAAGAATTTCCCGGTATACGCCCTCGCTGTGCTGTCCGGGATACGGGGCCGGTGTCAACGGGTCCGTCTTCAGCCGGGAGAACTTGATGGGAAAACCCGACACCTTGAGGCCCGTCTTTCCGCTAAGGGGGTGAACCACATCCTGAATCATTTCCCGATACTCAAGTTGCGGACTCTTCAATACTTCATCGAATTCGGCAATCGCTTCACAGGGCACCTTTTTCTGGGTCAGGCGCTTAACAACCTCAGCTTTGGTCAAATCCTTGATCCACTCCCCGATGATGAGTTCCACGTCATCCGAGTATTTATGTCGACCCTGCTGGTCTTTAAAGCGGGCATCCTCTTTGATGTCTTCCCTTCCAATGGCCTCCAAGAATGAATGCCATTGGGAGTTATTCGCCACGCAAATGACCACACAGCCATCTTTGGCCTGGTAGGAATTCCACGGCGCCAGCCTGGACAGACGATTCCCGGTTCTGATCGGGATTCCTATGGAAAGATTAAAGTCCATGGCTTCATCGGTACACACCGAAAAGCAGGCATCGTTCATTGCCACATCGATCCGTTCCCCCATTCCCGTCTTTTCGCGGGAGACCAAGGCCGACAGGATGCCGATAACGCTGTAGAGGGAAGAGAGCATATCACCGATCCACGCCCCGCAACGCACGGGAGGCGCGTCCGGAAAACCGGTGAGACCCATGATGCCGCTGGTAGCCTGAATGGTCAGGTCAAAGGCAGGGCGGTCTTTAAATGGACCGTCCTGTCCGTAGCCTGAGATCGAACAGTAGATGATGCGGGGATTGATCTCGGTTAAACGCTCATAGCTGAAGCCCAGACGATCCATGACCCCGGGTGTGAAGTTCTCTAACACAATATCGCTCTTTTCGATCAGCCGCCTCAAGATTTCTTTGCCTTCGTCCTTTTGCAGGTCCAGGAAAATGCTTTTCTTGTTACGATTCCGTTTCAGATACAGAATGGAGACATCGGTATCGTCTTTTTTTTCAAAGCTGACGCCGTGAGGACCGGCAAACGGCGGATTCCACCGGCACGGATCTCCCACGCCGGGCCTCTCAATTTTTATCACCTCTGCTCCCAGGGCCGCGAGATTCATGCTTGTATAGGGGCCCGACAGGTAGGCCGTCAAGTCAACCACCCGTATTCCTTCCAGATGCTTTTTCATTTCTCAGCTCCTTTGGTTGTAATATAGACCAGGGCGATTTCTTTCATACCTGCCTGGTATCGATTCCCGCCTAATTCGGCCTTTCTCTCTCACTGCGGCCGTCTATCTCCTCTCCACAATGGCGCAGATCCCCAGCCCGCCGCCGCCGCAGATGGTTACGAGCCCATATCGGACGTCACGCCGCATCATTTCATGGATCAAGGTGACGAGCCGTATGGACCCGGTGGCGCCGATGGGGTGGCCCAGGGAAATACCCGATCCGTTCACATTGACCTTTTGCTCCAGATCCGCTGTGCTGAGCCCCATCAATTTTGCATCGGCCAGCGTCTGGGCGGCAAAGGCCTCCTGGATCTCGATAAGATCCATCGCATCCATGGCAAGTCCCGCCCTTTGAAGGGCCTTGTTCACGGCGGCAGGAACCGCCGGATAGGTCAGGGTGGGGTCCGCCCCGGCCACGCCAAAGGATTTGAGATAAACCAGCGGCTTGACACCATGACTTTCAGCGATCTCCGGGGTTGTCATCACCAGTACGGCCGCGCCATCGTTCTCACTGGAAGAGTTCCCTGCCGTGCATATGCCGTCAGGATAAACGGCCCGAAGCTTAGCAAGTTTTTCCAGTGTCGTCTCCCGGCGAGGGGTTTCATCCCGGGCAAGGGAAAGCTCCTCCCCCTTTTGTTTGACCGTCACAGGGGTGATTTCTTCTGCAAACTTGCCGGCGTCCATGGCCTGGATTGCCTTGCGGTGCGAGCCCAATGCCCATTGATCAGCCTCCTCGCGACTTATACTTTCTTTCCGGGCCGCCGCCTCCGCCCAGGTCATCATCGAATTGAGCTCGCCGAATCGTTTGATCGGCTGGTGCCGGGGACGACCGCGCTGGATCCTGTCGTAAAATGGAAGTCCCCACAGGGAAAGGCTGCCGTGATGCCGGGGGGAAAAGCCCCACTTTGGATCAGTGCCCCCCCCCAAGCCCCATTTGATGAGTTCACCGGGGATATAGAATTCACTTCGACTCATGCTTTCGGCACCGCCGGCTACCACGATATTGGCATATTCGGTTTGAATCTCCATGGCCGCCGTCCATATCGACTGGAGCCCGGAACAGCAACGCCGGTCGAGCGTAAAACCGGGAATCTCAACCGGCCAGCCTGCCTCCAGAAGCGCCAGCCGCGCCAGATTGGGAGTTTCGCCATTGGCAAAAGACTGCCCGAGAATGACATCATCAATCTCATCCGGTTTAATATTTGCCTTTCGCACCGCCTCTTGCAAGACTATGGCGGCCAGCTTTTCCACGGGGACATCCCGGAGCATGCCGCAGTAGGCCCCGATGGGTGTCCTGACTCCACTGACGATTACGACCTCTTTCATTTTCCCCTCCTTATGTACTCCATTTTCATATCCCTTCTAACACCCTTGTCCAAAATGACGGTGAACAAGGGCAGGCCGGCAGAATGGCATTGCCCTTTAAGCCGCAGCTCCGGTCTTCAATGACCCTGCGTTTTTTGCAGAGTCAGTGAAAACCCCTTCTTTTGGATATGGATATAGCCATCGTCATTGCGCGCCGTCAGCTCCTGGATCAAAGCCATCGCCGGCTTGTCTCCTCTCGGATATTGGGTTTGAATGGGTCCTGCGGCCCGCGTGGCTTCCACATGTTCTTCGGGAAAGAGAATCCGCAGCAGGAGTTCGTCGTCGGAAATACCCGGACGGCCGATTTCCTTTCGCAGCTCCTCTATGGTGGGCTGGGGTTGTTCCCAGTTCAGGTATTTCTTGCCTTCAGCCGTGTTGCTGATTTTGTCCAGGACATTCCCGTCCACCGGCGCCGGCGTTTTGCCATAATGTCCGAATACGTAACGTGCCCCTTCTGCTGTCGTGATTCTGTAACGTTCCCCCGAAAGGACGTTCATGACCGCCTGAGTCCCAACGATCTGAGAAAACGGCGTAATCATGACCGGGTAGCCCCATTCTTCACGGATCACACTGATCTCTTCCAGGACTTCCCCCAGGCGATGCTCCATGTTTCTTTGGCCCAGCATGAATTTCAAATTGGTGATCATCCCCCCCGGAACCTGATGGACATACTGAAAGGCATCGTATTCGGCAGGTGCGCCAACCGGCTTTCCTTCCCGTTTGGCAATATAGAGAAAATGATCGGCAATTGCCTTCACGGCCGATTGATCGATCGGGGTGGCAAACCCCAGACGGTGGAGATTCATGGTCATGTTTTCCACGGACGGATGAGAGGGGCCGTTGGCCAGGGGCGATGCACAGGTATATAGCGTGTCTACCCCCAATTTCACCGAATCCAGGCAGCACAACGGCCCCAGTCCCGTGGTGCAGTGGGCATGCATCTCAAGGGGCCGATCGCCGATGTGCCGTTTGATGGCGGGCACCAGGGTCCTGATCCTTTCAGGGGTCAACAGGCCGATGGAGTCCTTGATCATGACCGTATCGGGATCAAGGGTCTCAATCATTTCGGCTGTTTTTTGGCTGTAAAACTCGTCCGTATGCACAGGGCTGAGGGAATAGACCAATGGGACGGACACTTCAATACCTTCGGCCTTGGCGGCAGCGACCGAAATGTCAAGATTCCGCCAGTCGTGCAGGGCGTCAAAAATCATAAGACGCTTGACCCCGTTTGCAGCACAGCGTTTTATCCAGAGTGAGATGACGGAATCGGGCACAATATTGAAACTGGTCAGAGACTTGCTGCGAATCAGGGCCCCCACAGGGGTATGGGGCAATGCCTGGCTGACCAATCGAATCCTTTCCCATGGATCCTCGCGCAGGTATCTCAGGCAGGCGTCAAAATGAACCGTCCCCATCAACTCTACCGATTTGAATCCGGCCTGATCGATCAGCGGCGCAATCGGAAGCATGTGCGCCGTTTTCATCCGCGTCGCCCAAAGGCTCTGGTGCCCATCCCTCAAAGTAGTATCGATAAAACTAATCGTTTTCATTATATTCATACTCCTCAGCCAGCAGGTTTTCCACCCAGCGGGTATGGACTCGCCCTTGACGGTAGTCCGGTTTGTCCAACACAAGCCGGTGAAACGCAATATTGGTGTCCACACCGGACGCCAGGAAATGGTTGAGCCCGTTTTGCATCCGCTCAATGGCCTGGCGCCGATCGTCTCCGACGGCGATGACCTTTGCCAGGAGGGAATCATAAAAGGGGGGAACGAAATAGCCGGCATAGCAGTGACTGTCGACGCGGATGCCCGTTTCCTGCGGCGTCTCCCATCGCATGATCCGGCCCGGACTCGGCTGAAACCCCCTTTGGGGTGACTCGGCGTTTATCCGGCACTCGACTGCATGGCCGGTTAATGTGATCTCCTCCTGGGTGAAGCTGAGCGGCCGTCCTCCCGAGATCCGAAACTGCTCCTTCACCAGATCTACACCGGTGATCATCTCGGTCACCGGATGCTCCACCTGGATCCTCGTATTCATCTCCAGAAAATAGAATCGGCTATGATCCTGATCCAGAATGAATTCAACCGTCCCGGCATTTTCATATCCGATATGCCGGGCAATATCGATCGCGGCTCGGCAGATTTGCTCCCTGAGTTCCGCGTTCACGGCCGTGGATGGCGACTCTTCGAGCATTTTTTGATACCGACGCTGGAGGGAACAATCCCGCTCGAACAGGTGTACGATATTGCCAAATGCGTCTCCAATAATCTGGACCTCTATATGGCGGGCATTCGGGACAAAGTGCTCCATATACAGGCGCTCATCCCCGAAGGCGGTCCGCGCCTCCGCCGAAGCCTCATCAAAGACCGTCTTCAACTCTCTGGGTTCCCGGGCCATCTTCATCCCCTTGCCGCCGCCGCCTGCGGCCGCCTTCAAAAGGACCGGATACCCGATCTTTTCAGCGATCCTCATTGCTTTGTCATGATCGCCGACCAGATCGGATCCGGGAATCACCGGAATCCCCACGGCCCCGGCCATCTCCCGTGCAACCAGCTTATCGCCCATTTTTCGGATGTTCTCGGCCTTCGGTCCGACGAAGATCAGGCCGTATTTGGCGCAGGCATCCGGAAGACTCGGTTGTTCGGCCAGGAACCCATATCCCGGATGGATCGCATCGGCGCCGGTACCGAGAGCGGCCGCAATGATGGTCTCCACCTTCAGATAGCTGCCCGCCGGATGCGCAGGACCTATGCAGACGGTCCTGTCGGCCATTCTGGCGGGCAGGCTGTCCTGATCCGCCTCTGATGCCGCCAACACGCTATGGATTCCCATCTCACGGCAGGCCCGTATGATACGAACGGCGATTTCGCCCCGGTTGGCGATCAGGACCCGCGATATGTCCTTCATGGGATTTGCGCCTATCCGGGATGACCTTCATCCGCAACCGATTCAACCAGGAAGAGGGTTTGCTTGAACTCCACCATTTGCCCATCTTCAGCACATATCCTGACAACCCGGCCTCGCACCCCTGCCTTGATTGTGCTGAAGAGTTTCATCACCTCAATGATGCAGAGCGTATCTTCTTCGGATACCCATTGCCCCACTTCGACAAAGGGAGGAGCCCCCGGCTTGGGGGCCTTATAGAATGTTCCCAGCATCGGTGACCGGATCGGCATGAGCCCCTCTGTTTCGTCGGCAGAAGAAGCTGAGGCCTTGTCGACATGAGTGTCGGCAACCGAGATTGGCCTTTCGGCGAATGCAGGCGACCTCGATTCGGTCACGAAGCCTGCCGATCCTTCTCTCCGTTCCGTCCGTGGATTTGCCCTTCTGATGATCAGTTTCAGGTCGCCCGTTTCCAGGTGCAGCTCATCCGTGTTCGACGCTTCAACCATTTTCAGTATTTGGAGGACATCCTCCTGGGTTATCGAATCCTTCAACTTAACCTCCTCATCGAGTCTTGACGGTCTCGTAAAAAGTCTTAAAAGCCGTGAAAATGGGACGGCTTCGTAAAAAGTTCCGCAGGCAAGGCGCGCGAATCATGAGGAATGAGGAGTACTTTGGCGTACGCCGCAATGACGAGGGATGAAGCGCAACGCAGCATCTGGACTTTTTACGAAGTCGTCAGTCTTTGGCTCCTCTTCCAGTCCATATTTGGCCCCTCGCGGCCGGGCTGTCATAAACTCCTCTATCCGTCTATCCGTCTCCCTCCGCCTCGATTCATCGTCACAAAGGGCATAGCCAGCTCTTCCTGACCTGCGTCCCACACTGATCCGAGCTTTCTCATGGCCGGCCAGTCTGTCTTGCCACCCCGTTGATGTGCCTTCCCGAACCGATTACCGATGATAAACCAGATGAGGAAGCCAGGTCGATAACTGGGGAACGAAGACGGTGATCAGATTCAATATCACTATGCCGATCAAGAAAGGGATGACTTTTCGAAACACGGCGGTTGAGGAAACGTTGGCCACTGAAGCGGCGGTATACAAATTCAGAGCGATGGGAGGGGTGGAGTAACCGATCGCGGCAGCCGTGCAGATCACGACGCCGAACTGCAGGGGGTCGACGCCGAGCTTCAGGACCGAGGGCCAGAAGATCGGAACCATCACGACCATGGTGCTGATCTCTTCCAGCATAAACCCCATGAGGAGCATCAGCCCCATCACCATCAGGAGTAACCCCATTTTCCCAAGCCCCAGCGCCAGCGAAGCCAACGCCGTCGGAGCGCCCAGCATGGTTACGACGGCATTCACTCCATAGGCCATGGCCACAAGAACGAATATCATGCTGGTGATCCGGACGGAGGTTCGCAGGGAATTAATCATCCCTTTCCAGGTTAACTGCCGGTACACAAAACGTCCGATGATCGCCGCATAGATGCAGGCCAGGGCCGCCGCTTCAACGGGAGTGGCAATGCCGCCATAGATTCCGCCCATGATCACCACGGGCACGCCCAAGATAGGGATTACTTCGTAAAGGATTTGTCCCTTCTCTCTCAAGGTGTACTTCTTTTTGCTCCGGATCCTCCCTTCGGGCATGATGAGGACGACCGCATAGAGAATCAACATCAGCAGAATCCCCGGCAAGATCCCGGCCAGGAACATCGGCCCAACCGGAGTATCCGTGACACCGCAGTAGATGAGGAACGGGTTGCTGGGAGGGATAAGCATAGCCAAAACACCGGCCACCGATACCAGCGCCGCGCTCCAGGCCCGATCATAACCCTGTTCCTCCATCATCGGGATCATGATGGAGCCCACTGCCGCCA
>Ga0247841_10003025_pt1 | contig 31951 bp, 16 predicted proteins | sample LaCruzMarch2015__2_FD_192410 | JGI IMG/M metagenome (GOLD analysis project Ga0247841, IMG submission 192410) | Freshwater microbial communities from meromictic Lake La Cruz, Castile-La Mancha, Spain - LaCruzMarch2015_18m | ecosystem: Environmental > Aquatic > Freshwater > Lake | place: Spain...
GTCTGCACGGCATCCAGGACGCGGCCGGCCGTGTCCTCAAGCCGGAGTTCGAGATCGTACAACGGCTGTGCCCCCATGCCGTTGGGCCACCACAGCGTGGGCCGGGCGACATGCAGGGCGAGGGCGGCATTGTCGGTGGTGCTGATGACCTCATCTTCGGCCACGCCGCGGCCCGCGCGGGTGAGGCGGGCATGGACCCGCACCGGCTGGCTGCCCGCAGCGCGGCGCAGCGTCGTCGCGAGGTGTATATGCACACTGCCATCGGCGCCATGGTGTTGCGTGTGGCACCAGTCGGCCAGCCGGACATGGCTCCACGCTTCAAGGCGGATATCTTTGTAAATGCCGGCAGTCAGCGCCATCTCGCCCCAGTCCCAGCCGGCCTGGCAGGCTTGTTTGCGAAGGTAGCCGCGGCCGGTCAGGCCCCAATGCCGGCCCGGTTCGGGCTCGTTCCACGCCGGCAGGCGTCGCACTGCATCACGCTCGCGCACATACGGCAGCACCGCGGCAAAGGTGATGCGCAAATAATTGTCGCCCGCCCGCAGGTGCGGCTTCACGTCCCAGCGCCAGACGCGGAACATGTTGTCGGCGTGGCCGATGACCACGCCATTCAGTTCGATGCTGGCCAAGGTGTCGAGGCCGTCGCAGCACAGCTCAATGCAGTCGTGGGCCAGCACGTCGGCGGCCACGGTGAAGGTGCGTTCGTAGCGCCAGTCTTTTTCCGCGACCCATTGCTGGGTGTGTTCGTTGAAGCGCCAATGCAGGTCGCGCAACACGCCGGCATCGAGCAGCGCGTCGTGTACGGTGCCTGGGACGGGCGCGGGCAGCGGTGCCTGCGCGCCATCCACGGAGGATACGGACCACGTGCCGGTGAGGGGTTGGATGTGCATGGGTCGGTGTGGGTATGCGTCAGGGGTTGTGCCGGCGGGCATAGGCGCCCGTGGTGACGGCGCGCTGGGCGGCGACCATCGCCGGGTAGGGCTGGTCGGTGATGTCTACAAAGCCAAAGGGAAAGTTCTCTCCGTCAAAGGGGCGTCCAGTGAGGGGCTGGTCTGCATAGCAAAACCAGTGCATGCCGACCACGGCGGGATGGGCGAGGGCGGCGGCCAGCCAGGCTTGCCACTTGACGGCGCGTGCGGGCTGCGTGCGCACGGGCTTCATCCAGCGGAGTTGCCCGGTGTAATAACGCCCATCGGCGGCGCCAAAGCCGATCTCGGCGATGAGCAGCGGGCGGTCAAGGCCCTCCGGCAGGCGCACCTCGGCGAAGGTGTCGGTGTAGCTGGTAAAACTGATGACGTCGCAATAGCGGGCGGCGATCTCGCGGGCAGGGCCGGCGAGGTCCCAACTGTGGACGAAGCGCGGGCCGAGGTAGAGGTGGCGGGGGGCGACTTCGCGGAGAAAATCGCGGACGGTGGCAAAATAGGTTTCCATCAGCACGCGGGTAAAATCGCGCAAGTCGGCTTGGCCCGCCTCGGTGGTGGGCGCGGTGGTGGCGGCGGCAAGCGCTGCAAAGTTGGCGTGGGTCGTGCCCCATGCGGCGTTGAGCACGCCGATGTCGCGGTACCGGGCGCGCAGGCGTTTGAGGAACGCCTGTTTGGCGGGCTGGGCGGCGGGCGAGGCGAGCGCGGCGGCAGCGAGCGTGCCAGCATCGCCCCAGATGAGTTCGTTGTCCACAAAATAGCCGATGCAGTAGGGGTCGCCCACGCTGCGCCCGGCAGCGCGGGCGAATCCTTTGCGAAGGGCGGGCAGAAACGCCGGGTGGAAGGGATCGGGGAATTTTTTCCAATTCAAGTGCGCACCCTCAATGCCCGGGGCGGCGTAGCTCACGGCGATGGCGTAGGGGGTGGCGAGAACCTCGCGGCGGGCAGCGGGCGTCCAGCCGCCCATCGTATTGAAGCCCCAGCTACGGAGGCGCCGCGCCACCAGGGCGTCCGCCGCAGCGCGTGCGGCGGCGGGACCGGGCCCGTGCCGGCGCAGCAGGTTGGCGACGTGAAAGTCAAAGGTTGTGCCCGCACGACCGGCAAGGTTGCCTTTGAAGATGTTGCTGGCGGAGCCCCAGGCGACGGCGAGGGGACCGTCGCGGGCGGGCAACGGCGGGAACAGATTTTCGCGTTCGGTGATAAGGGTGCGGGAGTGGTCGGCAACCGCGTTGAGGCCGAAGGAGAAGAAAAGGCGGCCCGCGGGGTCCACCAGCCACCAGCGCCCCGCGTGTTTTTTAGTGCGGAAAAACCCCGTGGCTTCGAACTGGGGCCCGTCCGCCCATCCGCCGTAACGATTCCACTCCGCGCGTCCGGGCTGGGCGGCAAGGTCCGCCAGTTCGGCCTTCTGCCGGACGGCAAAATCGGCGTCGGCGCGGATTTTGCCGGGCCAGTCGGCGTGGGCGTTCTGGCCGTAGGCGTCCACCAAGGGAGCGGCCGTGCCGGCGGGCGGCGGAGTATCCATGCCGGGGTAGGCGTCGGGTGCCGCCGCGCCGGCGACACTCAACAGGCTCGCGATAAACAAACAGACAAGGCGGCGATGCTTCATGGGCAACCGGACGTGTGCCGTGCAGTTTGAAACCGCAACACATGCCACGCGGCGGCGGGCAGGACCACCTGCCAGGCGCCGTCGGCGAGACGAACCTGGGCGGGGGCGGACTTGGGCGTGACATTGGCGGGCGCGGCGGCGCTGTTCTTGGCCAGCGGGTCGGCGTGGCTAAGCTCGGTGTGGTCGAGCAGTTTCCAGCCAGAAGAGCCGGGCGCGTTGATGGCAAGCGGCAGCGCCTCGCTGGCATGGCGGTTGAGGGCGAAGACCGTGAGCACGCCAGTGGCGTCGTTCATCACGGCGACACTATCGAGCACGGCGACGGCCTGCCCGTGGTTGATTTCGGGAACCTCCTCGGTCGGGCCGCTGGCAAATTGCGGGATGACGCGCCCGCCGCGGGCGTGGCGCGCGACGAGCGCGAACGGATGGAAAATCGTCTGGCGCCAGGCACGGCCGCCGGCCTCGGCGCGCATGGGCGCGATGACGTTAACGAGCTGGGCAAGGCAGGCGGCATGCACCCGGTCGCAATGGCGCAGCAAACTGTGCAGTGTCGCGGCGACGACGAGGGCGTCCGTGATGGTGTAAATCTGCGCGAGTTGATCGGGAGCCTCACACCAGCGTGTGTAGCCGGGCGGGTTGCCGAGTCCGCAGTTCCACACGTTCCATTCATCGAACGAGAGCCGCATGGTTTTCTTCGAGCGCAGCTTGGCCTTGACGTGGTCGCAGGTGGCGATGATGTCGCGGAGCTGCGTTTCCACGAACTCGGCGCTGTACAAAAAGCTGCGAAGATTGTTGTCCGTCAGCGAAAGGTAGCGGTGGAGCGAGAGGTAATCCACCTGCTCGTAGCAGTGTTCGAGGGTGATGCGGTCCCACTCCGGATACGTGGGCAGCCAGGTGGCGCAACTGCCGCAGAGCACGAGTTCAAGCGTGGGATCGAACTGGCGCATGGCATTAGCGGTCTCGCTGGCGAGGCGGCCATATTCGACCGGGGTCTTGTGGCCGGCTTGCCACGGGCTGTCCATTTCGTTGCCGAGGCACCACATGCGGACGTTGTGCGGTGCGGTATGGCCGTGGGCGCGGCGGAGGTCGGAAAGCGCCGAGCCGCCGGGGTGATTGCAGTATTCAAGCAAGTCGAGTGCGTCCTGCATGCCGCGCGTGCCGAGGTTGACGGCCATCATCGGCTCGACGCCGGCGGCGCGGCACCACGTCATGAACTCGTCGGTGCCGAATTGATTGGTTTCCGTGACGCCCCATGCCGGATCGAGTCGGCGCGGGCGCAGGTCGCGCGGGCCAACGCCGTCTTCCCAGCGATAGGCCGACACGAAGTTGCCGCCGGGATAGCGGATCACCGTGACGCCGAGTTCGCGCGTGAGTTCGAGCACATCGCGGCGCAGACCATCCGCATCGGCCGTCGGGTGGCCGGGCTCGAAAATGCCGCCGTAGACGCAGCGGCCGAGATGCTCGACAAACGACCCGAACAGCCGGTCGGGCACGGCCGCGACGGTGTGCTGCGGCAGGAGATCAAGGGCAGCGGAGGATTGTGGTTTCATACCGTTGGACAAGATTTGTTTGCCATGATGCAGACCGGCCAGCGGTGGGCACCGGGCGGCGTGCCGTCGTCGGGCGCAAGCCAGCGGAGCGTGAAGCCCCACGCCTGGCCGCCGTTGACGTCCATGGCGAGCGCGAGACGGTGGCGGCCGGGCATCAATGTAACGGGCACGAGGTGGTGGTCCGCAAGGCAGGGGTTGGTACCCTTCGGGTTGGAATGGATTTCCTTGCCGTCGAGCCACAGTCGCACCGGGCCGTCGTAGCCGAAGCCCAGTATGCGTGTGGCGGCGGCGGATTCAAATTCGGTCACAAAGCACGCGACGCCGTGTGTGCCGATCCAACGCGTGTGGTGGTTGATAAACTCCGGCCATTGCGGTTCGCCGGCAGTGATGTGCTCGTCCTGGCTGGCGAGGCGTGCGACGCGGGCGGCGTCGAGTTTCGCGAGGCGGTCGGGATGCACGGTGATGCCGCCTTGCCATGCGCTGATGCCGGGGCCCGCCAGCATTTCGCCCGCGATGCGCAGCGGGCCGGTGATGGGCACGGCGCAGTCGCGATCGTCGGCAAGCAGCGCGGGCGGGTTGCAGCCATGGCCATACATCAGCCGCGCGCCGGCTTTCACCAGGTTCGGCCAGGCGATGATCCGCAGGCAGTCGCCGCCGGTCCATTCGGTGCGGATGATGGCATCCACGATCCGATGTTCCGCATCCACCAGCGCGAACGCCTGCTCGACCCGCCCATGCAGGCCGCCGCTGACGCCGGAGAATTTCACCTCGTACACGATGCCGTTCTGGGTCACGGTTCTGCGCCGTTGCACGCTGGCAATGGCCGGCGGCGCGGACTCGCGGCGGTCCTTGTGGACGAGGCGGCTGGCGAGGCGGGCCAGGCGCAGGCCGATGCGTTGCTGCGCCGCGCCGCTGAGATGAATGTTGTCGGACAACGGCAGGTCCACCGCGGGCACGACGCCGCAGTGGTCCAGCACCGTGGGCATCAGCCGCTGCTGTTCCTGAATGCGGTTCCACGCGCGGACAGCCGCGGGGCCGCCGCCCATGAGGCGGCCGAGTTGCACGGTGAGCACGGGCAGGCGCGCGTGCGTGAGGTCGCGCCGCAGGGCGCGCGTGAACCGCACGAAGCGCGTGGTGTAGCGTTCGCAATCATTTTCATTGGCATCGCTTTCGCCCTGATACCAGAGCAATCCGGCGACGGGCTGGCCGGTGCGGTGCCAAGCTTTGAACATGGAACCGTACAGCGAGCGTCCGCCCTGTTGTTTAAGCGCCGGGTCCCATTGCGTGAGCGACGAGCCGCCGTGCGCGCAGGCGATGAGCCCTTGGGGCACGCCGGTGCGGCGGGCCATGGCGGCGGCGAACGGGAGCCCCGGCCCCGCGCCCAACAATGCATCGCGCCGGGCAACGACCGCCTGCGCCGCAGTGATAGTTTCCCCCGTATGCACCGGGTCCGAAGATTCCTGCAGCAGATGGATCGGTTCCTCGGCGGGCATCCACACGCCGGCCATTGTCAGGGCAAACACATCCGGCGCGCGCCGCAGGCCGGTGGCAAGATCGCCGTAACCTTGCATGTTGCTCTGCCCCGCCAGCAGCCAGACGTCGCCGACGCGGACGCCCTCAACGACCGTGCCCTCGGCGCCGCAGTGCAGCGCGATGCGATAGGGGCCACCGACAGGCAGGCCAGGCAGCTTCACGGAAAAACGCCCGCCGCGCGCGTGGCCGGCACGCCGGGGTTTGGCGAAGCCGCGCAAGCCTTGGATGGTGACCAGGACCGGGCCGGTCGCGGTGGCGCGGCCGGCGGCGATAATCGTCGCAAACCCGCGCCGGTCGCGCTGGAGGACTTGATTGGGAAACAGGCCGGTAAGAATGTGCATGGGCGTAGTGGTGATATTCAGAGATTCGTGCCGGCCACGGGCACCAGACGAATGACGTGCCAGGATGCAGGCGGCAGCACGGCGTGCCAGCCATCGGCAGACGGCGTGGCGGGTGCGGTTGCCGGCTTGGGCGCGACGTGGTTTGGCGTGGCGGCGCTGTTCTTTGCCAATGGATCGGCGTGACTCAATTCAAGGTGCTCGACCAGGCGCCACGCGCCCGCGTCGAGGCAGCGGACGCTGAGCGGCAGCGCCTCGCTGTCGTGGCGGTTGAGGGCAAAGACGGTGAGCACGCCGGTCGTGTCGTTCATGACGGCGACGCTATCGAGCACGGCGACGGCCTGCCCTTGGTTGATCTCTTGGATTTCCTCGGTGGGGCTGGTGGCGAATTGCGGGACGACGCGCCCGCCGCGGGCGTGGCGCGCGACGAGCGCGAACGGGTGGAAAATCGTCTGGCGCCAGGCGGGACCGCCCGTCTCGGCGCGGATCGGCGCGATGACGTTGACCAACTGGGCCAGACAGGCGGAACGCATCCGGGCGCTGTGGCGCAGCAGGGCGTGCAGCATCGAGGCGACCACCAGGGCGTCGGCCAGGTTGTAGATTTGTGCCAGTTGATCCGGGGCGACGCTCCAGCGCTGGAAGCCCGGCGGGTTGTTAACACCGAAGATCCAGACATTCCATTCGTCGAAGGAAAGCTGCATGACCTTTTTCGAGCGCACCTTGGCTTGGACGTAGTCGCAGGTGGCGATGACGGCGCGAATCTGGCTGTCCATGTCCTCGCCGCGATAGAGGAACGGCCGCAGCGCCCCGGCGTCCATGCCGGTGTAGCGGTGCAGCGAGATGAAATCGACCCGCTCATAACAATGTTCGAGCGCGACGCGGTCCCATTCGGGAAAAGTAGGCATCCCGTTGTTGCTGCTGCCGCAGAGGACGAGTTCAAGCGAGGAATCGAACTGGCGCATGGCATTGGCAGTCTCGCTGGCGAGGCGGCCGTATTCTTCCGCCGTCTTGTGGCCGGTCTGCCACGGGCCGTCCATTTCGTTGCCGAGACACCACATGCGGACGTTGTGCGGGGCGCGCTGGCCATGCGCGATGCGACGGTCGGCCAGGGCCGAGCCGCTGGAGTGGTTGCAATATTCGAGCAAGTCGAGCGCGTCCTGCATGCCGCGCGTGCCGAGATTGACGGCCATCATCGGCTCGACGCCGGCGGCGCGGCACCACGTGATGAACTCATCGGTGCCGAACTGATTCGTTTCCGTGACGCCCCATGCCGGATCAAGTCGGCGCGGGCGCTGGTCGCGCGGGCCAACGCCGTCTTCCCAGCGGTAGGCCGACACAAAGTTGCCGCCAGGGTAGCGGATCACGGTGACACCGAGCTCGCGGGTGAGCGCAAGCACGTCGCGGCGGAGACCGTCCGCGTCGGCCGTTGGGTGGCCGGGTTCGTAAATGCCACCGTAGACGCAGCGGCCGAGATGCTCGACAAACGAACCGAACAGCCGGTCGGGCACGGCCGCGACCGTCTGCCGCGGCAGGAGATCAAGCGTGGCGGGTTGATTCGAGTTCATAGCATGATAAGATTGAGTGGTTACGCGTGCATTACAGACAGGCGTTGAACTCACGCACGGCTTCAAACATGGCGACGAGGTTGGCGACGGGCGTGAGCACCTGCAAGTTGTGGATGGCGTTGAACACAAATCCGCCGCCGGTGGAGAAGACTTCGCAGCGGGTCAGAACCTCCTCGCGCACCTGCGCCGGTGTGCCGAAGGGCAGGGTTTTCTGGGTGTCCACGCCGCCGCCCCAGAATGCGACTTGATCGCCAAAATCCTGCTTCAATTCGGCCGCTGCCATGCCGGTGGCGGAGCATTGCACCGGATTAAGAATGTCGAAGCCGGCCGCGATCAGTTCCGGAATGAGCGGACGAATCGCGCCGCAACTGTGCTTCATGGTCTTCCACGGGGTGTGGTGGTGAATCCAGTCGTTCACCGCCCGGTAGTAGGGTTGGTAGACTTCGCGAAAGGTGTTCACGGAGCAGAACTGCGAGATCTGCGTGCCGAAATCCGTGCCGCACAGGAAGACCACGTCAATGGTGTCGCGCGTCACCGTGGCGACGCGCGCGAGATTGGCCAGGGCTATCTCGCACTGCTTTTCAAAAATGGCGCGGACAAACGCCGGCCGGGCGGCGACGGAGACATACCATTCCTCGATGTCGCGGATGCCGCGCGGCCGTTTCAGGAACGGCGCGGGCACGAGCGCAATGTCCCCGAAGCCCGTGCCGCCAATGGTTGCCACGACGGCCTTGCCCGTGGCGGCAGCGGCGTTGGCGTGGTCACGAAAGTGCGCCACGTCGCGGTCGCTGATATGGCTGAACTCCTCGAGATTATCCTCCACCTTCAAGGTCTCCTCGTCAAACGGCTCTTGGCGGATGATGGTGTCAAAGAAGTACCCCGCGGCCGGGAGGCGCCCGCTGGCGGGCACGCTGCTGTCGCCGCCGGGGAAAATGTACAAACCACCGTCGGGCGCGGGTTGCGTGACAAAATCACCCGGCACAAGCAATGCCTGGCCCCACGGCGCGCGCCATTCCTTCCAGCGTTCATTGCGGAAACCGAATAGATTACCCGGCGGCAAAACGCCGGTGGTATCGATGCCGAGTGCTTCCACCAAGTCCGGCTCAACCCAGCCCAGCATCTGGTACGGTTCAATGATGGTAACCGGATGATCCGGCAGGCCGTAGTGCTGGCGCAGCGCGGCCACGCAGGTCGCGTGCATGCCGGTCACGGCGGTCGCGCCAAAATCCATCGGCACGCGATCCGCCGCCCGGTGGGCGAGCACGGTGCGAATTCGGTCACGGCTGGTCAGTTGTGCTGCAATACTCATATTGGTTTCCTTTGGTTGTTGTGCCATGGTGCAGCAGCGCGCGTTGAAACAGTCTAATATGATAGCAGATTAACTGCGACATGACCTGTAGCGGGGATGGTGACGGTGCGGTAGCGAGTGTGGAGATTGGGACCGAGCGGCAACGTGCGGTCGGCGGCGTCCTCGGCCAGCACAGTTACACGGGTGGTGCGGCCCCAAGGATTATGCAGCACCAGAGTGCCGTTTTCGACGCGCGCCTCGATCTGGTCGAGCACCCAGACGCGCGCGGTATCGGTTTCCACATACACGCCGGGCAATTCCGCGGCGGTGAGCAGCGCGGCCACCTCGCACCAGCACGAGTAGGATTGGATTTCGCCGATCCGGTCGCCGCAATCACCCTGATTGCTCCAGTCGGTGGTGTTGACGCGTTCGCAGATCCAGCCGGGCGGCTGGACTTGGCCGGGCGGAACTGGGGGATCGTAGCTGAAGCCGACCGGGATCGGGCGTTCGGCGGTGGAGAGAAACTGGGGCAGACTGCGGGTAATGTCCTGCAGCAGGCGCATGACGCGCGCGTCGCCGGTGGCGCGGTACAGCCGCAGCAACCCGTGGCCGGACAGCGTACAGATGCCGGGCACGCCGCACTTGTTCTGCTGGCTGGCCCACATGGTGCCGGCGCTGGTGAAACCCAGGCGCCCGAAGGTCGAGTCGGCGGGGAAATTATAGTCGAAGGAGAACACCCAACTCGCGGCATGGGCGGCGGCGGTGCCGGCGCGTTGCCACCAGGCCGCGTTGCCGGTATGCTCGGCGAGCAGGACGAAGCTCTCGACCAGCAGGAAGGCCGACTCGCTGTCCGGGCATTGCACAGCCTCGGCCGGGCCGCCGTTGGTGAAACCCTCGGCGAGGAATTTTTTCCAGAAGAATTCGCCGCCCGCGATGGCGACCTCGCGGTAGGCGGGGGTGTTGAAGAAATCGGCGGCCAACAGCAAGGCACCGGGGGCAAGCGCGGCGGAAAACGAACCCGCGACGAGGATCTGGCCGTTGTCCTGATTGACGAACTGGCCCCACTCACCCTCGGCGCACCAGGTGCACACGAACGCGTCGGCACAAAGCTGCAACCCGGCGGTCCAAGCGGCGGGGATCGCTTCGCCGGCGGCTTCAAGCATGCGGATCTGGCGCAGCATGTAGTAGAGCCCGTCGGCGCTCTTGCGCACGAGGTGCCATGGCTCGGTGGGGTGCTGGCTGTGGTCGCCGAGCCAGACACCCGCGGGGCCGGGTTCGGGATAGACCGCGCCGGCCTGGGACCAGGTGCCGTAGGGCGTGGTGCCGCCGAAGCCGGTGCCCATGGCATAGAAGTAGCCGGAGGGAGCCTGGCCCTTGGGGAAGACAAAGTCGAAGTTGCGCCGGGCGCGGGCGCGCGATGCCGGCGTGCCGCAGCCGAGCAGCGGCAGGGTGGCGATCATGCCGCCGACCCAGCCCATTTGCCAGTCTTGAAAGGCGTTCTGGCGCAGGCCCACCGAGTAGTAGCCGCGCGACTCGACCCAGTTTTCACGGTTGTATTTGTCCTCGATGATTTGGAACACTTCGGCGAGCGGCGGCGCGGGCGGCAGCGGGCGGCGCGGCGCGTGCCAGGCGGTCGCCGAAGTGGCTTCGCGCAGGCTGAAAAAGCGGTCGTAGAACGCCGCCAGATCCGGGCAGGCCCAATGATGCAATTCGACGGAAAGCTCGGCGACCTGACCGGCGGGCCAGTCGGGGGCGGACCAGTCGCTGGGGTTGTCGCGCACGCACATCCGGTACATGCGCTCGTGGCGCAGGCCGGGCCACGCGACCCGCCACGCGGCTGCGGTGCGGCCGGCATTTTCCTCCAGCTCGATGCCGAGTGGCAGGCCGAGGATTTCCGGCGGGACGAAGGCGAGCCAGGCCTGGCGGGAACGCGGATCCCAGCAGCCAAAGCACGGCGTGGCGGTGTCGCGCGTGAGTACCTCGAAACGCGAGTCGCCCGGTCCGAGGGTGAGCCGTTCGATGTCGGAGATTTGCGGCCGCGGGTCGCCTTCGCCGGGGCGGCGCGGCTGCGGCATGGGCGGGTAAGGTTGGGGGCGGACGACAAAGCGGTTGCCCGCGTAGATCGCGCCGGGAACGAAGACAAAGACGTCTTCAGACCAATCGACGCAAGCCAAGGAGATGCCCGCGGTGGTTGCGTTCGCGGTGCCGCCGGTCACTTCGGCGCGGAGCTGGTGGCGCATGCCGCCGTCGTGCAGCTCAGTCTCCATGTGGCAAAGGCGCCAGGTGGCGCCGGCAAAAGACGGGCGGGCTTCGCCTTGCATTGGCAGCGAAACGGTTTCCACGCGGCGCGCGCCTTCGTGGCGGGAAAGTTGCAGTGTGGTATGCGGTAGCATCAGCGGAGCAAGGATGACAGGACGTCGGCGATGATGGTGGCGTAGGCGGCGTGGCCGCAACAGGACAAGTGGACGCCATCGTCCGCCAGCAGGCTGGCCGGGTCGAGGCCGCGCGCGCAGACAGCGGCGGCAATATTCACAAGGGGCACGTGCAACGCGGGAGCGAGGGCGACAATGGCGGCGTGGTAGGGCGCATGATTTTCCTTCTGGGGGCGGTCGTTGCCTTGCTTGAAAATCCCGCGGTCGCGCAGTTCGTGGCCGGCGACGAGCACCGCTTGGCCGCCGCGTTCCTGCACGATGCGCACGAGCTCCGCGAGGTTGCGGCGGAACTCCCCGAGGCTCACGCGCGGAATGCGCTGCCATTCCTGGTGGTAGGCGTCGTTGATGCCGCTGGCGATAAGCACCACGCCAGGCAAGTGCGGCAGGACATGCTCGCCCATGCGATCAAGCAGTTCGCCGCTGTGGCGTCCGCCGAAGCCGGCGACAACGACATGGTGCGCGCCCGGGCAGGCCGCATCAAGCCGGGCTTGGAGCTGCGTGCACCAGCCGTGCGGGCCGGCGCCGGATTCCGTGATGGAGTGCGGCCACGGGTGATCACGATACATCCGGGGCGGTTCGCTGCACCGGCGCTTAACATTGCGCCGGCCGTGCGCCCGCGCGCAACCGGCCACGGAGCACTGCCACCAAGGCCGCCGCGCTGCCCAGCAGCATCGGTTCGGGAATGGCCGTGCCGCGCAGTGTGACGGTCGTGCCATTGCCACCGCTGAGCGCCAGCGTCGTGCTGAACTCGCCGCTGTCTTCCGGCTCGAATTTGAACAGCAGCGCATTGGTCGCATTCACGCCGAGGACGTAATCAGGCGCGCTCATCAGCGCGAACGGATACGTCACGGCGCCGGCGCTGCCCGTCAGCACACTGCCACCGGCATTGCGCACCACCAGCGTCAGTTGCTTCATCGAGTTGACGAAAATCTGGCCGTAATCCACCAGCGTGGTGCTGACGCGCAGCAACGGGATGTTGGTGCTCAACTCGTAGGCGCCCATGTCCACCAGGCCATTGACGATGCGCGTGCGGCGATCCAAGTCGGTGGTGCTGCTCATCCAGCCCTGGTTGACGCCGGCATTGACGCAATCCGAGGCCGTACTGAGCCGGTAATCACCGGCGGCGCGGTTGACGAAGGCGGGCGCGTTGCTGATATTGCCTGCGCCGGCCTGCATCGGCCAGATGCACGACGACTGGTGCGTCAAGCTGCCCGACATATTGGTGCCGTTGTAATAAATGATGTTGTTGCGCAGCACGCTGCCGCCGCTCGCATTGTGGATGCCGCCGCCCGAAGTATCCGCCCGGTTATCGACAATGGTGTTGTTCTCGATCGTGTGGGTGCTGTCCAGATAGAGGGCACCACCGCGGTTGGCGTAATTGCGGGTGAACAGGCAATTGCGCACGATACTGCCGTTGGCACTGCCGCCGTAACTGTCGGCGCCACCGCCGTTCGGGGAGAGATTGTCGATGATCTGGCAGCGCTCGATCGTGGCCGGCCCGCCAATGCCAATGCCGCCACCCAACGTCTCCGACGTGTTCTTGCTGACCAGGCAGTCCTGGACCAGGGCGGCCGCGCCAATGCAGATGCCGCCGCCCTCGTAGACGGCCCAGTTGCCGCGGAAGGCGCAATTGCGCAGCGTGCCGTTGCCGATGAAGACCCCGCCGCCGAAATTCGAATACCCGTTCGTCACGGTGATGCCGTCGACCACCGCGCCGTCGTCAACGAACATCGCGCGCCGACTGCCGCCGCCATCAAAGAAGACCGTGTCACGCCCCTGCAGACTGCGCAAGGTGTAGTTGCCATTGAGGGTGACGGTGCTGGTCAGCCGATACGTGCCATTCGAGACCAGCACGCTGTGCCCGGCCTCGCAGGCGCTGATGGCCGCGGCCGGATTCGTCGCCGCCCGCGCCCACGAGGTGTACGGCCAGGTGTGGTTGCCGCGCGTCGAGACAAAGTGAACGTTGGTCTCGTAGGCATAAATGTAGGCATCCCGGAACCAGGTGGCGATTTCGCCGGCCGCATTGCTGGCCAGGACGGAGACGCTGTAATCGCCTTCGGGATAGGGAAAGGTCGGGTTCGCCCAGCCAGGGCCACTCAGATTCGGCGTGCCGTTGGCGTCGAAGTCCCAGTGATACACAATGCCGTTGGTGTTCAGGCCGCTGGCATAACTGGTAAAGGTCACCGGCAGCGGCGAGAAGCCGCGCAAGGGCGTGGCGGTAAAGCTGAGCATGAGCGGGCCATACTCATAGCCGCCGCGATCCACCGTGGCGCCGGCCACGCGCGCATGCCGCTCGGCATCCAGTTGATTGGTCATGCTCGGCAGGTATTGGCCGCTGTCGCGGCAGGGCGACTCGGCCTTCAGCCGCAGATCATAGCCATTCACATTGACAAACTGCGGATCCGTGCTGATGTTGTTGCCGCCCGTCACGCCCGTGCCACCGGGCAGCGGCGTGGTGCAGGTGTAATCATAACGAAAACTGGGCGTGCCGTTGACCACATGGTTATAGTTGCCGTTGACGTTGTGGTACAGAATGCTGTTGTGCACGCTGGAACGCGTGTTGACGGCGAGGCCGCCGCCGGTATTGGCTGCGCACATGCTGATGGTGACATTCGAGAGCGCGCCGCCCTCCCAGCAATACGCGCCGCCGCCGCTGGCATTGTTGAGGCCGCTGATCGCCGCACAATCAAAGAACGCGCAGTTTTGGATGGTGGCGCCCGCGCCGATGAACGCGCCGCCGCCGTAGCCGGCCCAGTCGCCGCCCACGGTCACATGCCGGATGACCGTGCTCGCGAGCGTGCCGCGGCCGTCAATCGCCACCCCGCCGCCGTACGCGCCGACCGCCTGCGCGATGCAATACTTGATGATGCAATTGCGCAGCGTGCCGTTGATCATATACACGCCGCCGCCGCTGATGCCGCCCTCGCCGACCGTGTCCCAGCCCCAGCCGCGCTGAATCGTGAAGCCGTCCGCCACGCCGACCACCAGCGTCAGGCAGCGGTTGTAATAATCATTGTCAAGATAGGTGACGGCCGGGCCGTTTGGCGCGATGATCTCGATGTCTTTGGTAACGATGATCTCCTGGCGGAAAATAATCCGCATGGCGAAGTTGGTGGCAATGCGCGTGCCGGCGTACGCGCCGTTGGTGACATACACGCGCCAGCCGTTCTTGACCAACGGCGCATCGACCGCCGCTTGCAGCGTCTTGAAGCCTTTGTCCCACGTGTCGTACGGCGCCGTCTCGGAACCGCCACTCCAGACATAGACCGCGCACGGCCCGACGGTGTAGCTGCTGCGGGCGCTGAGCGCGCTCGCGCTGTCGTGGGCGTGCGCCTCAACGCTGAAATCCACCACGGTGCCGTCCACCTGGGCCGGAATCGCGGCGGTATACGCGCCGCCATCATCAATGCCGCGGCGCAGCGCCATCGGGACGCTGAGCCACCCGCCGCCGTCGAGCCGATAGTTGAGCGTCACCGTCGCGATGCCGCTGGCGTTGGTGCTGACAAAGCCGTTGACCAGCACGGTAGCGCTGGCGCGCACGGCGATGGGCGCGTAACTGGTGGACTGGATCGTGAACAGCGCCGGCGCCACGGCTGCGCCCCGCACCACCAGCGCGCACGGCTGCGGCCCGTGCGGCACGTTGTAGCCCTTCAGCACAATGGTGTAGACACCCGGTTCGGCAGTGGCCAGGTCAAGGCCCTCGACGTTGTTCAGCCGGTCAGGCTGCTGCAACGCATTCGGGTAATTCGTCTGCCCGGCCGGCGTGATGACCAATACATCCAGATCGTTGACCAACTGCTTGGCCGCGCCGACGGTGCCCGGAAAATCCGTCCACACCGCCGTGATGCACAACCGATTCGTCGCGCTGACCACGACGGGGAACGAGGTGCTGGCGCCGGTCGTCAAGACGATGCCGTCATACACAATCAGATTGGTGAGCGTGTTGGCCAGGTCAACCTGGCCCCAGCCCTCGACGTTGTTGGGCCGCGGCCCGGCGGGAATCTCGCGATACTGGTCATAGCCATATTGGCCGGGCGTCAGCGAGCGCGCGCCGTTGATGATCGTGGCCTTGAGCAAGGCCGCGCTCGGGTTGGTCACGGCCGGTGCATGGCGCTCGACGAAATACTGGCGGATCAGCGCGACGGCGCCGGCGGTCAAGGGCGTCGCCATGCTGGTGCCGCCCAGAAACGCATAGCGGGCATCCACCACGCTCCAATAGTAACTGCTTGCGGCCAGTGACGAGCGGCACGAAATGATGTCGGTGCCGGGCGCGACTACATCCGGCTTGAGGCGCCCGTCTTGCGTCGGTCCGCGATTCGAGAAGGCGGCCATGCCCTGATGCACGCCGTCGAAACTGGTCGAGAACAGATCGTCATGGATGGGATAGACCGGGTAGTACGGCTCCAAGCTGCCCGCACCATAGACTTTTGCGGAATAGCCGCCCGAGCCGGCCGGCCGGTCGCTTTCACTCGCGCCGACGGCCAGGACATTCTTGCCCACGGCCGGCGAACCAATCAGGCCCAGCTCGCAGACCCCGTCGAAATCACTGTCAGCCGTGTCGTTGCCCGAACCAAAGACAAACAACATGTCTTTGTTATTCCAGGCAAACGTGTCGGTATCGAGCGCCGTCGAGTCGTAGGCGCCGCCGGTCTGCGCCGACCAACTGTCCGAATGAATGCGTGCGCCGGCATTGCGGGCCTGGGTGAACAACGCATTCAGGTTCCCGAGCCCCACCAATTCACCCAAGTCATTCGCCACCGATTGATGGATGAGGTAGGCCTCGTAGGCCACACCCTTGTACATCCCATTGCTGAGCGCCGTGCCATTGCCGAGAATTGAGCCGGCCGTGTGCGTGCCGTGGCCGTCGGTATCGCTCCAACTCGACCGCTCGCCCCAGGCATAGCCAGTGACGCGATTGGTGAAGTCAGGATGCATTGTGCCCAAATTGCCGGTATCAAGGCCGCTGTCGGCATGGCCGACAATCTGGCCGCGCCCGGTCAGGCCCAGCCAGTTGGTGTTCCAGACCGGCGTGACATTCATCAAATCCGGCCGCACCGCGACGTTGTTGCAGATGGTTGGCTGCACAAACGGCTCGATCCATTGCACCGCCGCCAGCGTGGCCAGCGCGGCGGTGATGTCGGTGGCGGTCTCGACTTTCAGGCGGGCCCACGTGCCGCCCTCAAGCGTGCCAACGATGCGGCCGCCCAAGCGCGTGATGTGGTCCACGGTTTCGAGCAGATCGGCGGCGCTGAATAATTGAATGGTCAGCGTGGCCGGTTCCTGGGTGACCGTGCCGGGCAACCGGCCGATAATGTTCGGCTCCGATGGCATGCCCGCTTCCGTTGTGCGGCTGGCCGGCGCCGGCGCCTGGGGCGTGCGCGCCGGCGTCTCGAACAACCGGCGCACGCGCGGACTGATCTTGTACGCCGGCAGATATTCGCCCAGCCAGTGCAAGGCCGGCGCAGCCGCCAGCGCATCGGTGTTGTCCGCCGGCGCTTCGACCAGCAACGCGTTGTCCGGCACATAGCCGTGAATGACGCAGCCCGCCTTTGCGAGCGCGGCCTTGTCCGCGTCCGTGATCGGCCCGGCAAACTGCACCAGGACGGGCAGCATGCGCCGCGCACTCAATGTCTGCCGGGACGTCGCCAGCGCACGCAAGCCGGCGCCAATGTTGCCGGCGCGCGTGTCCACCGTCGCGACCTGCAGCCGCACTGCATACCCCGCGCTAATGGTGGCCTGCGCCGTGGTCGTCGTCGGGGCGACCATCGGCGCGGACGCGCCGTATTGATGCGGCACGCCCTGCGCCGCCCGATCGAGCACGCCCGCTGACATGACGTGTACGAACAGAACGCTGACCGTGACTGCTGTCATCCACCGCATATTCATAATCACCTTGGATCGCTAGATTAAACCGAAACCTGAAAACCGAAAACTGAAAACCGGCGGCCTCGCACCGCGCCCCACGCCACCAGCGGCAGCAGCAGCAGCGCGGGCTCCGGCACCGGCGTGGCGCGCACATGCAGATTCATCGGCTGCATCGGCGCGTCAGCGCTCAGTTCAATGACGGCGGTTTGCGCGTCGCCCGCATCGCTCGGGGCCAGGTACACCACGCGGAAATCGTCATAGGCGCCGGGATCGAGCACGGGCGTCAGGCCCGAGCTGCGGAAATTGGCCGCGCCGCTGGTGCGCAGCAGATACAGATTGCTGGCGGTCGCGCCGCTGATGCTCAGGCGCAGCAGGCCGGTGACCACCGTGTCCACCTCGACGCCGCCGAAATCAAAGGGATTCTCGGGCGTGCCGCCGCCGGTCAGCCCGCTGACGGTCGCCACGCTCGGCACCGGCGCGGGCAGGCCAATGCCGCTGGCGTAGAACGAGACCGGGTCCATGCCGCCCGCGCCATCGTCCACGGTGAACCGCGCCGTCTGCTGGCCAATCGCGGACGAATTGAACATGACCGAGAAATCAGCCGCGCCGCCCGCTGCAACACTCGAGGCCAGGCCGCCCACCGTCAGATTCGTGCTGCCGCTGATGCGCGTCACCGTCACGTTGCTGACCGCCACCATGCTGACCAGCAGGCGCAGCGTGCCCGTGACCGTGTTGCCCAGATTCACGGACCCGAACGCATAGGGATTGCCGACAAAGCCGATGCCCGTCACCCGCTGCACTTTGCGCACGCGGCCGAGCGGATAGGCCGGCACGTTCAGCGCAAAACAGGTGCCGTCGCCTGTCGCGGCGGATTGGGCGTAGGCGATATCCGTCGGCGCAAACAACTGGCCCACATTATAGGGCAAATAGGGATAGTTGTAGCCTTTGCAGCCCCAGGCGATGACGCGGCCGTCGGCGCGCACGCCCTGCCCGTGGTAATCGCCGCCGTCAAAGTTGATGTAGTCGCCGGCGGGCACCTCGGCTTGGCCCTTGCCGTTGTCGCCCCAGGCGACACACTGCCCGTTTTCGCGGATGGCAAACGAGGTGAAGGGCCCCGAAAAGACGCCGATATAATCGTTGTTGGTCAAGGGCGCCCCCGCCACCTGGTTGTAGTCGTTATTGCCCCACGCCGCCAGGGTGCCGTCATTGCGCAAGGCCACAAAATGCCGGTTGCCGGCGGCGACCGCAATGAAATTGTTGCCGGCCGGCGGGTTGCTGACGCTGCCGTCGGAATCCCAGCCCCATGGCTTGACCGAACCGTCCGTCAGCAGGCCCACGCCGCCGGAGGCGCCGAGGTCGAACGATTGGTAGGTGCCGGGCGGCGGCTGGGTTTGGCCCCAACTGTTCCAGCCCCAGCCCACCAGTTGCCCATTGGCGCGCAAGCCCATCGCACATTGGTTGCCGGCCACGACCCGCACCCAGTCGCTGTACGACGGCACGACGGTGACTTCGTGCTCCCCACTTTCGGCACCCCAGCCGATAATCGTGCCGTTGGTGCGCAACGCGAAGCCGAAATTCATGAGAATGCAGCCGGTGACCTGCACAAAATCACTGCCGGCCGGCGGATTGGTGATGGCCGGCATCTCGCCGCCGATCCAGCGGCCGCTGCCCCACGCCACCAGCCGGCCCGACGGCACCGCCAGACTTTCCAACGCCAGCAAACTCAACGCGACGCAGGTCGCCACCACAACGGTCCTTGTGCTTGTTCTCATCGCTCATTCCTTACGGTGCATTGTTGGTTACAGTCACTATCCTACTTGTATCATAGCACACGCCATGCTACGTTACTGTGATAATATTCCGGTGCAGTATGGCAAACCTATGATGCCGGCGCGCCGTGCGGCGGCCGATCGAGCACGCCCGCCGCCATAGCGCGTACAAAAAGAACGCTGACGGTGGCTGCTGTCATCAAGCGCATATTCATATCCACCTTGAAATTTTAGCTTTCAACCTTAAACCTTAAACCTAACACCTTTCAACCTAAAACCTAAAAGCAGCAGCAGCTGCAGCGCGGGTTCCGGCAGCGGCGTGGCGCGCACATGCAGATTCATCGGCTGCATCGGCGCGTCGGCACCCAGTTCAATGACGGCAGTCTGCGCGCTGCCCGCTTCGCTGGGGGCCAGGTACACCACGCGGAAATCGTCATAGGCGCCGGGATCGAGCACAGATGTCAGGCCCGAGGCGCGGAAGTTGGCTGCCCCGCTGGTGCGCAGCAGATACAGATTGCTGGCGGTCGCGCCGCTGATGCTCAGGCGCAGCAGGCCGGTGACGACCGTGTCCGCCACCACCGTGCCGAACTCAAAGGGATTCTCGGGCGTGCCGCCGCCGGTCAGCCCGCTGACGGTCGCCACGCTCGGCACCGGCGCGGGCAGGCCAATGCCGCTGGCGTAGAACGAGACCGGGTCCATGCCGCCCGCGCCGTCGTCCACGGTGAAGAGCGCCGTCTGCTGGCCAATCGCGGCCGCATTGAAGATGAGCGAAAAATCAGTCGTGTCACCCGCCGCAACACTCGCGGCCAGGCCGCCCGCCGTCAGATTCGTGCTACCGCTGACGCGCGTCACCGTCACGTTGCTGACCGCCACCATGCTCACCAGCAGGCGCAGCGTGCCCGTGACCGCGTTGCCCAAATTCACGGACCCGAACGCATAGGGATTGCCGGCCAGGCCGATGCCGGTCACCTGTTGCACTTTGCGCACGCGGCCGAGCGGATAGGCCGGCACGTTCAGTGCAAAACAGGTTTCGTTGCCCGTCGCGGCGGATTGGGTGTAGGCGGTATCCGTCGGCGCGAACAACTGGCCCACATTATACGGCAAATACGGATAAGTGTAGCCTTTGCAGCCCCAGGCGATGACACGGCCGTCGGCGCGCACGCCCTGCCCATGGTAATCGCCGCCGTCAAAGTTGATGTAGTCGCCGGCGGGCACCTCGGCTTGGCCCTTGCCATTGTCACCCCAGGCGACATACTGCCCGTTTTCGCGGATGGCAAACGAGGTAAACGGCCCCGAGAAGACGCCGATATAATCGCTGTTGGTCAAGGGCGCCCCGCCCACTTGGCTGTTGTCGTTGTTGCCCCACACCGCCAGGGTGCCGTCATTGCGCAAGGCCACAAAGTGTTTGTAGCCGGCGGCGACCGCGATGAAATTGGTGCCGGCCGGCGGGTTGTTGACGCTGCCGTTGTAATCCAAGCCCCACGCCCTGATCGCGCCGTCCGTCCGCAGGCCCACGCCGCCGGCGTTGCCGAGGTCAAACGCCTGATAGGTGCCGGCCGGCGGCTGCAGTTGGCTGGCATTGGCGTTGCCCCAGCCCACCAGTTGCCCGCTGGCGCGCAAGCCCATCGCACATTGGTTGCCGGCCACGATCCGCACCCAGTCGCTGTACGCCGGCGCCGTGGCAAACTCCTGATACCCGCTTTCGGCACCCCAGCCGACAATCGTGCCGTTGGTGCGCAACGCGAAGCCGAAATTCATTTCAATCGAGCCGCTGACCTGCACAAAATCACTGCCGGCTGGCGGATTGGTGATGGCCGGCAGATCGCCGCCAATGTAGCGGCCGCTGCCCCACGCCACCAACCGGCCCGACGGCACCGCCAGACCTTCCAAGGCCAGCCAACTCCACGCGACGCCGGTCGCCACCACGACTGTCCATGTGTTTGTCCTCATCACAAAATCCTTAGCGTGCCATTGCTGATTAACCTTATCTTACCTTAGCAGCGGCGCGCGGACAATACCAAAAAGCGACGGCTTTGGCTGCGCCCGCAGAAAAAAAGCGCCAATCATCCACACTTTCCGATGTGGTTGCCTGCCAAGGCGAATCATGGGGGTCAAACATTGTGGCCATCTTTATACTGTATCTTTGCACGCACTGCGCGGCGGTACTGTGATAATGCTCCGGCGCAGTGTGGTAAAACTATGATGCCGGCGCCCCACTCAAGTAGGTGATGGAAACCAACCGCGCCGCGCGTCTGCCGCACGGCCGCGCCGGGGCGCCCGCCCAAGAAGAAGGCCGCGCGCAGGCGCGGCCTTGGTCACCACTAACCACTGCAAGGGCAGGTTACCGCCGCCGCCCGAGCAACAGGGCCAGCGGCAGCAGCAGCGCCAGTGCCGGTTCCGGCACGGCTTCAAAATTCAACGTCGGCGCAAACCCGACATTCTTGCGTGAGAAAAATTGCGCGTTGCAATACAGCTGCGGCACCAACGCCACGCCGCGATTCGCGAGCGGGGTGTCAATCCACGCCTGCACCAGCGCGGTGTCAATCGTCCAGACGCACGAGGTCGGGAAGTTGTCGGCCGGCAACGTGGCGCTGCTCTGCACCGGGCCGAGATTGCTCCACAAGTTGCCGGGATTGGCCAGCCCGACAAAATTGGCCCAAGTGACATTGGTTTCGCTCCACGGCTCATGGCAGTCGCGCGCATCCACAAGGAAGCCGGCGCCCTCGGTGAATTGCAGCATGAAGCGCAATTCCGCCGGGCCCGTCACCTCGAGGCCGGCCAGCGGGCCCAAGTCAAATTGCGCCAGGAGCACGCCGCCCGGCACGCCATTCGTGGCCGGATTGAGCGGATTGAACACGGCGTCGTTGACGCCGTTCCAGTTGTTGTCCGGCAGCTCATAGCGGATCATGGAGGTCTTGATCGCGCGCTTGGTGAACTGCCCGCCCACGGCCGCCGTGTCAAACCAGGTCGGCGTCGACCAGCCGCTCTTGCCGCCCTCAAGATTGATGTAGCGGACGCGCCAGTAGTAGCGCGAGGTGTAAGCCAGCGTGTTGGACGGCACGCTGATGCTGGTGGTGGCGGCGGTTGCCGCGCCGCTGTCCCAGGCGATGGCCGTCATGGCGGCATCCTCGGCGATCTGCCACTGCGAGGCGCCTTGCGCGCTGCTGCCGCCGCTGAAGGCCGAGCCGATCAAGGTCGGCATCAGGCCCAACCCGGTCGTGCCGTTGACCGGCGCGATGTTGTTGGGCGTCGCGGGCGTCGTCGCGTTGGTCGTCGCCAAGTCGAAGATCAGGGTGGGCGGCGGCGCAGTCCGCCGCGTCTTCATCTGCGCATTGGCCGTGCCCTGCGGCACAAGCGCCAATCCCAGATTACCGGCCGGCGCATCGAGCCAGGCCTGAATGATATTGGTCGGCACTGCCCAGGTGAAGGTGCTGTTCTGCGCGTCCACCACGATGGTGGCCAGCACGGGCCCGACCGCGACACTGTCCCAGGCGCTCCACGGCGAACCGACATAGTTGTTCCAGGTCACGTTCGTTTCGTTCCACGGCAGGAGCAGGGCCCGCAGATCGAAGGTCGACGGGTAGCTCTCGTCGATGTAGGCGCTTGACACCTGCAGTTCGGCATTGCCGCCCACGGCCAGCCCGGCGTAATTCTTGAAGACACTCAAATCAAACCAGTACATGAGGAGGCCGGCGGGCGCGTCATTGGTGGTCGGATTGATGGCGTTGAAAATCGCATCGGTGCGCCCGTTGTAATTCGAGTTGGCAAAGGTAAACGGATTGGCCTCGCCATACTTGCCGGGGATGATCATGGCGCTGTGCGACTCGACCACGCGCACCGGCGCGATCAAGTTCAGTTGCGTGTCAAAGAAGGTCGGTGTCGACCAGTCGCTCCAGCGCGAGGCGTCGCCGTCGCTGTCGCGATACTTGACGCGCCAGAAATAGCGCGTGCCATAGGTCAGCACGCTGGCCGGCACGGTCAGGTTGGTGAGGGCGGTGCTGCTTTCGCCGCTTTCCCATTTGACCAGCGAGAAGTCGCTGTCGGTGCTGAGCTGCCACCAGCCGGCGGCTTGCGGATGGCCGTCCGGATCGGAATAGGCCGAGGCGCGCAGCAGCGGACTGAGCGGCAGCGCGTAGGCGCCGTTGGTCGGCGCTTGATTGACCGGCGTGGCCGGCGGCTGGTTGCTGGTCGAGAGGGTGAACTCGAGCTTCGGGCGCACGCTGGCGCTCCAATAGGTGCGACTCGGGAAAAAGCTGTTGCCGGTGCCCAGGATCGCCACGCCGAAATTCTGCGCCGGATTGTCGAGCCAGCCCTGAATCACGCTGTTCGAAATCACCCACTGATGCGGCTGGCCGTTGACCCAGTCGTTGGCTTCGGTCACGCCCTGCACGTCCATTTCCGGGCCGACCACGGCCAGGTACGCCGCGCCCGTGGTGCCAATGAAATTGTCCCATGTGACCGTGCCCTCGTTCCAGTTGCTCAGCACCGCGTGCGAGCTGTAGTTGAAGGTATAGCCGCCCTCGCTCCAGAGCGGCGCCATGTTGATGGTCGCGTCACCCTCGACCACCTTGCCGGCATAGCCGGCCAGATTAAAGTAGGTCAAGTACAAGCCGCCGGGGGTGTCGCTCGGATTTTGATTAAAGGGCGCGAACGCCCCCGCGGTGGCGCCATTGTAATTGGTCGCCGGTTGATGCGAGCGCACGGCGGCGTTCTGCGCGGCATCGACCGTGATGGCGTGGGTCAACGCGGCGCTGCACAGCAACAGGGCAGACACGAGAAGGAGCAGGGGAGTCTTCATGGGAGGTTGGGGTGTGATTGTTAGGAATTGATGATACTACGACAAGCAGTGCGGCATGGCGCGGCTGGCCCGGCCATGACGCCACGGGTGAAGCGCCGCGCGCCCGCCAGCAGCAGCAGTCCCGCGGGCAGCAGCATCGGCTCGGGCACGACAAAAAAAACATTGCTGGTAAAGAGTTGACTGGTGGTCGAACCATTGCTGTCGCGCGCGATGATGCGCACGGCGCAGGCACCCAATGCCGAAAACTCAGCGGCCGGCGTCCAGGCCACGCTGCCGTTGGTATTGGGCACATCCGTCGCCAGCACGACGCGTTCGCGCTGCTGGGCCATGTCATAGACGGCGATCTTCTGCAGGCGCAGCGCCGTACCGTCGTGCGCGTCGCCAATGCGCGCGGGCTGCCAGGTCACGCGGCCGGCTTCACCGGCCAGGACGGCGGCGCCGTTGCTCGGCGTCAGCAGCGCATCCGCACCAATCCACGGCGGCGCATCCACAAAGATGCGAAAGGCATTGTTGGTGAAAATGCGCGCGCTGGTGTTGCCGCCGCTGTCGCGCGTTTCGAGACGCACGGCACAGGCGGCCACGCTGGTCAGCGCCGGCGGCGGCGTCCACTGCAGCGTGTGGCTGGCCACGGCCACGTTCGAGGCCACCACGCTGACGGTCTGCAACGTCGCCACATCCACGACACTGAGCATGGACAACGTCAGGGCCGGGTCTTGGGCGTCATAGATCAGGTTGGTGTCCCAGGTGATGGTCATGGCCCGGCCGGTCGCCAGCGCGGTGCCGTTGGTCGGCAGCACCAAGGCATTGGGCGCGATCACGGGCGGCGTGTCCTGCCCGGCGGAGAGGCCGTACAAGGTCAGCACACTGTTGGGCGTTGAGGTGACCGTCAGGGCCGAGCCCTGCACCGCCACGCTGCCGCGCCAGGCGCAGTTCTCGCCCGTGCTCGAACGATACACCTGAAACGCGTTGACCGGCCACGGCAGATTGTTGAGCGTCAAATCCACACGCGTGGTCAGATTGGTGACGTTGACGATTGTGATTGTGATGGTTTCATTGGTCGGATGCAGGAAGGCGCCGACGCCCAGCGCGCTGGTGGTCGGTGTGGCGCTGACGCGCCGCGCACCCGGCCGAATCCAGCGGCAGAAATGCTTGAGCGCATAATACTTCGGCGTGGGCGTGCTCAGGCTGCACAGGGAGTAGTCGCTGGCCGACCCGTCCACCAGCATCCAGTAGACAAAGGCAGCTTGATTGCCATGCACCAGCCCGACGTGAATGCGCCACGCGAGGCCCAGCGCGCCATTGCCGTTGCCGCCCGACCAGACCGGCGCTTCGCCCGACGTCTCGGTCATCCAACTCTCGCGGCCATAGGGCGCGATGGCATTCCAGAGCGCCTCGGCGTTGGCCAGATCGACGCCACCCGGCGTCAGGCCGTCGGCGCCATAGCCATGGCTCGCGACCGCCTGCAGGTACGGCGCGGTCTGCGCATCATTGAGGATGGGCCGCACGTAATCCATGTTCTGGTCCGGCCACATGCCCATCGTTTCCGGGCCGAAGAACGTGGCGGTGGCACCCCACCGCTGCAGCGCCCACGGAATGTACTTGAACATCTCATAGTACTCATCCTCGGTGTAGCCGCCCCACCAGTCCGTGCCGGTCAGACGATAGACGCAGGACTCATACGGCTCGACAAACAACGGCTCGTTCTGCAGGCTGATGGCATACAGCGGCACGCCATAATTGCTGAGCATGCCGAGCGCTGCGGCGGTCAGATACTTGGCGTAATGCGGGCGACGATCCGCGCGCAGATGCCCGCCATTGTTGACATTCGCGTTGTCCTTCATCCAGGCCGGCGGGCTCCACACGCTGGTGATCAGCTTGACCTCGGCGGGATTGCGTTGATACATCGCCCGGCCAAACGAGGAGTCCTGCGCCAATTGACTGAAACTGAACTGGCTCAGGTCGAGCGTGTTCGTGTCCAGATTTTCGGCCGGCTGGAAGGCCGGATTCAGCGGAAAACGCACCACCGAAATGCACAGATCCGTGGCGATCATGTCGCGAAAGGACGTGCTGTTGAGCGTGCTCAACACTCTGCTGTCCCAATGCGAGGCATTGGCGCCAAAGCCGCGGATGGTCTGTTGCAGCGCACCGGCATTGACCGTCACGGTGACGGCCTGTGCCGCGGTGGTACCGGCCAGGCAGCCGGCCGTCACTAGTAATGCAATCCGCTTCGTCATGTCATCCTTTAGGCAAATGGCGCGCGGGCAGGCTTAAGGCGCAGCCCGCGCACCGATTAAGTCTCATCGGCTGGTGGCTCAGCGCCGGCGCTGCACCAGCACGGCCGTCAGCAACGCGGCGGCTGCCAGCGTGCCCGGCTCCGGCACAACCCACACGCCCACGCGCTTGTTGTCCTCATCGTACATCACCTGACCGCTGGTGTACATCACGAAGTTGGTGGCGTGAAACTGGTCGGTGAAGCCGTCCGCCACCTCGAGAAACCAATTGGTGTCGCCCAGCGTGGTGGCAAACAGAAACGTGACGTCCAGATTCGCCAAAGCGAGCGGCGCGCCCAGATTGGTGACGGTCAGCACATCGCCGTCTTCGATCATGAGCGTGAGCGGGTCCGCGGGCGTGCCCAGTTCGACCACGCCATCCTGGCGGAGAAACGTCAGCGCACCAGGGCTCAAGCCCGGCGCGATCACGCCCACATACACATTGGTCATGCCGGTCGCCTGGGCATACGTGCCCGTGCCACCCAGAGTGCCGGTGTAGATGATCGTGGTGCCGCTGCGCTCGCTTTCCGTATATGTGTCGAAGACGGTCGCGTTGTTGCCGTTGGTGTAGACGGCCATGATCGTCGGCGTGACCACCGCGAACGAGCCGCCGAAGCGCAGCTCGTCGATCGCCGCCCGGCCGGCGGCGTACATCATGTCAGAGAATCTGAAGGCCGGGTCGCTGAACGTAATCGCCGCACTGGCATTGCTCGGCGCCGTGCCGCCCAGCGCGGGCGGATTGATGAACAGCTCGAACGTGTGCGGCGCGCCAAAGGCCAGGCGCAGCACCATCAGATAGGTCTGGCCGGCCACCACGCTGACGCTGCTGGTCGCCATGTAGGCGTCGTTGTTGACCGACAACAGCCATTGGCCGGCGACCTGCTTGATGCGGCAACGGCCATCGTTGTCATGCACCAAGGCGCCGGCATCGTCCAGCGAAACCAGATTGTTGGCGGTCTGGTTCGACACCGTGATGAGATAGCTCATCCAGAGTTCTGTGCCCGGCTTGCCCACCCAGCCGTTCGTGACCCACGGGGCAAACGCACCGATCTTGTCGAAGCTGCGACCGCAACCCTGGTTGTACCAACCGCCGCCGTCGGTGGCCTTGTTGCCGCGCGTAACCAAGGCGCCGCAGGTCAGCCCGGGCGCGGTATGGCGGTCGACCGTGCCATAGATTTCCCACGGGCCGCTCCAGCCATAGCCGCCCGTGACGGCCGACAGCAGCGTGCCGGCCGGCGCATCAAAGCTCTCATAGCAGACCGCCGCCTTGTCGTTGTCGTTTTCGATGACCGTCACCACGCTGGTGACAAAGCCCGCGCCCGCCAACTGCAGTTGCGCGCTCTTGTTCAGAAAATCGGCGTCTTCCGCGGCCGCGAGCGTCACCGTCTGCCAGGTGGTGTAGTTCGCCGCGGTGAAGTACAGCGTCGCATTGCTGAGCACGCTCAGATCCGTGCTGCCACTGACCTTGACCACGTTCACGGTCAGCGTGCCCTGCGGCGCCGCGCCGAGCTTGAGGTTCAACACCGCCGTGCCGCCTTCCGCCACGGTGATGTTGTAGTCGTGCGGCAGCAGTTCCTTCTGGATGCCGGCGTACGGATTATTGCGCACGACGTCCCACGCGGTCGTCTGAATCAACGCGGCCAGCGCCGGACTCGAGACATTGTAGCCCGTCGTCGGCAAGCCGATCGGACTCTCGCGATACATCGCCGCAAAAAAAGTGCAGGCGACCACATACGAGCCGTCGTCCGTGACATGCAGCGTATCTTCGTAGAATTGCACGATGCTGGTGAAGCCCGGCACCTGGCCGGCGCGCATCAGCTTGTCCAATTCGTTCAACACATCGCCGACCGGCAGCAGCCGCGCGACGTGCGTCATGCTGGTGATCAGGTGCGGACGCGTGTTCAGCAGGACCTTCTCGTAATACTCGCGCGTGGTATTGTAGGTGCCATCGGCAAAGTTCACATAGCGATTGGTCCACCATGCTTCGAAGCCGTTGGCCAGTTTGTCAGTGGACGGCCATTGCGCGTAGACGTAGATTTGCATGTTGGTGTTGCGCGGCAGGCTCAACCGCGCAAACTGGCAGATCGAATTGGTGTCCATCATCAACGAGGCGCTGAACGGCTGCAAGCTCATGCTGTCCCAGGTGCAATACACCAAGGCATTGGTCGGGCCGCCATAGGCAGGGTCGACGCCGTTGCCAAGGCGGCTGTCCCACAGGAACCAGAGCGGTGAGCCGGGAATCCAGTGGCGCGTCCACGGCGCGTAGTGCCCGCGGCCTTGCGCCAGCGCCCGGAAATCGTCATACTGCAGTTCGTCGGTGAGACTGTTGCCGATCAGATACAAACGGTTGGTCCGCCCGGCGGCGGGCAGGCTCAGCAGCAACGCGAGCAGGAGCAGGCGGCAGATCGTCTTCATGGCCATCCAAGGCAAGTCAAGTAGTTACTAGGGGTCTCATTGCAAAAGGGGAACGGAGGAGTACCTCCCCCGTCCCCGCACATCCACGCGCCCGACGGTCATTTCCGGCGGCGCAGCGCCAGCAAGCCCAACACCGCACCGAACACCAGCGACGGCTCCGGCACGCCCGGCCAGTTGGTGAAGCCGCTGTACAGTTCCGTGACGGTCAACACCGGCGAACCGGATTCCCAGCTCTCGTCGGATTGAAAGATGCCCAATGTGTTGAGCACGGGGTGATCGCCAAAATCAACATAGGTGACTTCGCCATAGCCATTGGTTGGCTCGTTCAACTGGTTTTGCGCATTAAGGAATAGTTTGGCCTTGGCATTGTTCCAGCCGAGATCCTCAACTTTGATGATGAAGTTGAAATTGGTTTCGCGCCCGTAGCCAGGCAGGATGTAGTTGTACAACCCCGAAGTGAATGTCCAGTCGCTTGCGCCGCCGCCCGACACGAGCCAGAGCTGCTTGGCGGCGCCATACAAGATCTGAACCTCCACTTTGCTGCCCCACGTGTTTGCAGTGGGTACCCAGGCGATTTTGCCACCGTAAAACTTGGACGGCGTGTCACCCGCACCACTGCCGTTGTCCGTCCAGGTATCGTCGGTCGGGCTGGTGCTGATCGCGGCGTTGGTCGTCTGCGCACCATCCGTCACGGTGTAGACGCCGGCCAAGGACGGATAGAAGGTCTTGGTGGGCTCGGCCACGACCATCAGGCTGGCCATGGCGCAGATGACTGCGGCAATCCGGAACAGTGTTTTCATACGAAACTCCTCGTGTGAAGTTAAGGGTTTTACGGTAAACAAACTATCGTGTTCATGCCTACACTATAGCACGGCCTGCCGGCGCGGGCAATACCAAAATGCGACGGGTATTGCCGCTGGCGTGTGGAGAAGCGTGGATTTATCCACACTTTCCGACATGGGTGTGTGACCGTGCCCAGCCCGTGGGCGTTGCGCGCGCCCGCCAGCTTCCGCAATGCGCCATGCGGGACTGGCGCGTGACTGCGCGCAGGCCCGGCGGCAAGGATGCCCGTGCCGGCACGCAACAGGAGTGGTGCAGAACGTCTCGTCATGTCACGATGCTACCACACTTGGCAACGCCGTGCAGTGGCAATGCTCCGGCGAAATATGTTAATCCTATGATTGGCGGTGGGTGCCGCCGCGGTGCTGCTCGCAGCGCCCGCGTCCCGCGCGCTATGCTGCACGGCGCGTCGCTGGATCTACGTTGTGCATCATCTATCGTGAATTGGCTGAATGCGCTATAATTGTGCAAATGATTGCGTAACCACTCATCTTATTACATTATTATGATTACTGCATGGAATGACCTTGGCACATGCCGGCGCACGCCGTGTTTTGACAATGTCCTGGCGGTCTTGCGGCGCGCGGTGCCGCCACGGCCGGTGCTGTTCGAGCTGTTCATGAATGACGTTGTCTATCAGTGTGCCGCGGGCGTCGGCGCGGACATGAGCACGCCGCGCGCCATTCCTATGAGGACACGATCGTGCCGGTCGAGGAGGCATATGAGCAATGGGGCAGCCGGATTGCGACGATGGGCGGCATCGACGTTGATTTTCTGTGCCGCAGCACGCCGGCGCATGTGTATGCGCGCAGCCGGGCCATGCTCGAACGCACAGTTAAACGCGGCGGCTACGCCCTCGGCTCGGGCAACAGCATTCCCGAATTTGTGCCGCACGCGCAATATCTGGCGATGCTTTCGGCAGCGTGGGAGTGGTGAACGCGCGCCGCATTCCCGTGCGGCGATCCTGCCACGGGAGCCGCCAGCGGAGCGCGCGCAGACAGGTAGGGCGGTCAGGCCCTTGACCGCCGCGGTCGTCGCGGTGCCATGGTAGCACCGGCGTGCGTACGCTTGCAGCAACGGCGGTCAGGCCCTGACCGCCCTACCGCACCTTCCGGCCACGTGCGCGCAGGGCCCACAACAGATTTGGCTGCGTCAGGTTTGCATTTTCCTATAGCGGAATTTCAAACAAATGTGTTTGTTAAATTGACGCGCATGCGGCGCATGCGGGATCGCGGGGGCAACCACACATACCCGTCGCCGGATCCGGGTTGCCATGCACTTGCCCGGCTGGGCGTCGCATGGTATACTATGCGCATGGTAACCCAGGGAGCATGGCATGCAAACGGAACGATGGCGGCAAGTGCTGGCGATGTTCAGTGAAATCAATCCGCGTGAATTGACCGCGTTTCAGACCGGTGTCGTGATGGCCGAGCGGCGTTATGGCATGTTTACGCCGGCATCCGCCGTGCGCCCGCCGGAATTGCCGCCGCCCGAGGAGGGCTACTACATGCCGCCGGCGCGCGGCCGGCAGCAGTTGCCGGTTGACATCACCAATGCCGGCCGCTCCTGCTGGCTGCGCGGCGACACCTTTGTGCGCAGCGAATCACAGCTCTTCGCCCTTGAACTGGTCACCGGCGGCAAAGGCGAACTGACGGTCAAGAAACGCCGCTATGAGTTGCTGGCCAATGATGTCTTTGTCCTGCATCCCAACGAAGCCCACCGCTATCGTGCCACGTCGCTCAAACCGTTCGAGAAAATGTACGTCGGCATCGCGGTGGCCACGGCGCTGCAGCGCACCCTGCTCGAACGGCTGGGCTTGTTGCAGACCTCGCATATCCGCTTGGACAGCGCCACCGCCCACGCGGCGCGCGCCCTCATCACCGAGATTATCCGCGCGCTGCAAGCGGCGAAACCACCCGCGCGGGCCCGGCTCTCGGCCCTCGCCTATCAATTGTTGGTGACCATTGCCGAGGCGTACGCGCCCCCGCCAGCCCCCCTGGCCCTGCCGGACGGCGTCGAGGCCGCCATGCGCCATGTGCTCACCCATCTGACCGAGCCCGTGCGCGTCGCCACGCTGGCCAGCAAGACCGGCTACTCGCCTGACCACCTCAACCGCGTCTTTGTCAAGTATGTCGGCATGCGCGCGCATGCCTGGATCGAAAACACCAAGTTGCTGGCGGCGTCACGCCTGCTGAACAAGACGCGCTTGAAAGTCCACGAGGTGGCCGAGTGCCTGGGCTATGACAATTCCTACGTCTTCATCCGCGTCTTCAAGCGCCAGACCGGCATGACGCCGGAAGTCTTTCGCCGTCGCGTCTGGGATCGGCGCCGCGCGCCGCGCGCGGACGCCACCACCACTGCCACAGAAACGCGCGGCCGCGGCCGCCGTGCCTAAGGCGCCGCCGGGCTGTTCACCGTCACCGGGCTGCCGTCGGCATTCAACTTCAGTTTGCCATACTCGACCAGCCCGCCACGCGTCGCCAGCCGGAAGAAATACACCATAATGCCCAACGCCACCGGCCCGCTCAACAGGCCGAACCACATCGTCGCCGTGTAGTCTTTGCCGGTGCCGTCGCCAAACCACGCCGACCAGTAGTAAATCCAAAAGCCCATCACATTGGCCATGATCGCGCCCACGGCCGTGCTCAGCATGCCGAAGCCGGAACTGATCGTGCCGATCTTGTCGGTCGGCAGATACTCGTACAGCAGCGGGCCGGCCAGCGCGCCAAAGGTGCCGCCGGCGCCCGTGATCAGCGACAGCAAGTACC
>Ga0247841_10003031_pt1 | contig 31903 bp, 26 predicted proteins | sample LaCruzMarch2015__2_FD_192410 | JGI IMG/M metagenome (GOLD analysis project Ga0247841, IMG submission 192410) | Freshwater microbial communities from meromictic Lake La Cruz, Castile-La Mancha, Spain - LaCruzMarch2015_18m | ecosystem: Environmental > Aquatic > Freshwater > Lake | place: Spain...
CTGAGAGCGAGCCAATGGTATCAGCTTTGCTGTTCAGGTTCAGAGTACCGCCGCTGATGGCAACCGCTGCGTCGTCTGCCAGCCTGTTATCGGAGCCCAGAGTCAGCATGCCACTGGTGAGGTTCGCGCTCGTCGCGCCCAAGGAGCCGTTCAACGTTGTCGTACCCGTCGTGATTGTAGCAGTGCCCGCTCCAAGGTTGGCATTTACTGTGCCGCCGCTCAACCCGTAGGTCGTGGCCGTCAGCGTACCGGAGCCATTCAGCGAACCGGCGCTCATGTTAAACGTGGTGACCGTGTCGTCATTGCCGCCCATGTCCAGGATGCCCGTGCCCGAGACGGCCACCATCGCGCCATCGGCCAGTTTGTTGCTGCCACCGAGCGTCAGCGCACCGCCGCTGACCGTCACTGTGCCCGAACCGTTGATGCTGCCGGTGATGGCCAGAGTGCCAGCATTGATGATGGTGGAGCCGGTGTAGGTGTTCGTGCCACTCAGTTCGAGCAAACCTGCGCCAGTCTTGATCAGCCCGCTGGGAGTCGAAGTCCCATTGCCGAACGGGACACCAATGCTGAGATCCGTCGCCGCGGCACCATCCTCCACGTCAATAGTGACACCAGCGTGGATGTACCCGCCTGCACTGGTGATTGTGTGCGTCTGGGAAGACGCATAGGATGTGATGCTGTTGAGCGACCAGATCTGGTAACGCCTGGCTGTGTCATCGCCGTATGCGTTGGCTCCGCCGGAGCCCAGCGATATGGACGCGCCGTTCGCCATGGTGATTCCGCCAATGTAGTTAAGACCCCAATCGCCGCTGTAATTGTCAAACTGCACCGAGCCATTATCCAAATGGAGGGAGGGGATATCGTTATACCCAAACGACTCCTGCTTGAGCTGAAGTGTGGCCCCGCCGCTCACATATACATGACTGCTGCGCAAAGTCCCGTACCCTCCAACCGAGCCTGACGTCAGATAGAGAACGCCCCCATTCACCGTCGTGTCGCCGGTATAGGCCGAAAGACCTGACAGTGTAAGAGTTCCCGTGCCGGTCTTGGCGAGAGCGCCGGTGGTGGTGCCGAAGTTACCGCTCAGGGTGCCGGTCTTACCGCTGGTCACGTCAATCGTGCCGGTCTGGCCGTTGCTAATCGTCGCGGCGTTGGCAAAGGTCAAATTGTTCGCGATCTGGAAGGCGCCGCCGGCGAAGGTCAGTGCGCCGCTCCCAATCGAGCCGCTCCCGCTGATGGAAAGCGTGCCGGCATTGATCGTCGTCCCGCCCGTGTAGGTGTTCACGCCGTTGAGCGTCCATGTGCCGGTGCCGGTCTTTGTCAACCTGCCACTACCGGGCAATCTGCCGCCGATGGAGCCGGTTCCCGTCCCGGAAAGGGTGAGTAAGCCGCCTGCCGATATGGTCCACGTATTCCCAACGTCGTCGTCCGTAGCGCTGCCCACATACCAGGTGCCGCTGCTGTTTGATGCCTTTAACATGGCCCCTCCGGCACTAATCGTGAGCGGACGATTGGCTTGCCTGGCGTTAGCATTTCCCGTGCCGACGTATTCGATAATGCCCTCAGTTGTAGCATCGCCGAGGACAATCGTACCGGAACTTCGCGACAGTGATTGCAGGCCGCCGAGTTCGCCATAACTCCATCCGGCCATCCGCAGGGTTGCACCACCCTTCACGGTCACACCGGCGGGAACACTAATCGTGCCGGTGCCGTATAGCGCGCCCGCGCTGGTGACGGTCAGCGTGCCTGCAGAAACGGTCGTGTTGCCCTTGTAGGTGTTCACGCCGCTGAGGACGAACGTGCCGGTGCCGGTCTTGGTCAGCCCCAGGGTATACGTAAACGTGCCCGGTTGGTTGTCAGCCATGACGCCGCTGAAGGTGCTCGAACCGTTGTCGCCGCCGACGGTCAGGATGGTGCTTAGGGAGTTGTTGGAGTTCTGCACCACACCGTTCCCAGTGAGACCGCCAATGGTCTCAGACCTGCGGACATCCAACGTGCCGCCATTGTTGACTGTGACAAGGGCCGTGTCCGGGATCTGGTCGTCCCCGACGCCGATAATGCCGACGAACCCGCCGTTGTTGATTGTAAGATTGCCACCGATGGCGTTGACACTGCTCTTGCCAATATTGAACGTGCCGCTGCTTACGGTGGTCAGGCCGCTGAACGTGTTGGCCGAGGTGCCGTTGAGTGTCAGGGCGCCTGAGCCAGCCTTGGTCAGGGAGGTACCGGCACCTACAATAGTGGAACTAATTATGTCGGAAGTGTTGTTCACGGTGATGGTGCCGGTGGCGGCAAAGTTGATTGAGCCGCCGGAGGAGAGAGTTATGGAGCCTGATTGCGATCCAAAAACGAGAGCACTTATGGACTGAGTATTGCTCACTGCGATCGAGCCAGAAGCGAGACCATACGTTGCAGTGCCGGTACCAAAATTAAGGGCATCGCTTGTAGTGGTGAGCGCACCACCTGGCGTGAGTGTCCCCTGAGAAGCTGTTGTCAACGACGCAGATGAACCCCACGTCCCGCCAGCCGTTCCAAAACCAGCACTAGTACCGTTCGCGTCCCACCAGTAAGACGCCGCCTGTGCCATTTGAGAGAGCACCAGAGTTATTGCCATCGCGAGCAGCAGGCAAAGAATCGACGATTCTTTGCCTAAGTGAATCCGATGCTTCATTTCCACACCTCCGCTATGATGGTGTCATTGAAACCAGAGTCGAGTCTACCTAAAACCTGCCGTTTCCGTATTCCAGGTCGCCGCCATCTCCAAACCGCGGGAAACGCTGTGACGACGCCGGTGACCGGTTGATCATGGAGTAAGAATTCTTGTCAATTCCGACGCGATGTAGGCGCCTTGCGCCGCAAACCCAAACGGGGTGCAGTGAACGTTGTCCGTACGAAGTATCGCTGCTACGCCGTATGTAGAGATCAGCGACATGGTAAATGTGTGCAGATCGATGACCGGTACGCTGTTGCTGGCCATCACGCGCGAGGAAATGGCATTGAAGTTGTCAATGGTCGAATTGATCGCAAGGCCAGGGGCTTCGGGTGTTGTTTGCACCCAGACCAACGTGGTGCTATTCGTTTTGGCCAGGCGTACCAGCTTGTTCAAGTCAATCTCATACTGGGTAGCAGTTCCACCATTAACATCATGCAGGCCACAATTGAGCAGCAGAATGTCCGGATTGTAGTTCGTCGAATTCAGCACGGCCGTGGTATACTCGATGACCGATGCAGCCCGTCCCGAGTAGGCTCCAAGCGGTGAGACTATTTCCGGGAACAACGTCCACAGGTCACGCCAATGCACCAGGTTGAGCTGGTCTCGCAATGCACCCTTGAGAGGCGGTCCGTAGCCGACCGAAATGCTGTCCCCGCAGACAAACAACTGGGGAAGATCACTCCGGTAAGGAATGTTCAGTTCGGCCATCGCCTCTGCATAAGACAGGTCTTCTACTCCCACCGACGTGTCAAAGAACGGTCTCAGACGCAAGAAATGACAGGGAGCGTTGGTGAACGAGGTGTTGTCGCGAACCACGAATTGATTCGCGTTATCGATTTCAATCGTGGTCCCTGCGGAAGACCACCCGTCGGTGGAGGAAAGGTCGCCGATTGATTCGCCGATCCACTGAATGTCCAACGCCGCCGGATTCTTCGTTACCGAGAGGCGGAGGTAACAAGCACCGTTGGTCTGGTTGATGTCAAAGACGCTGAGAGTGCCGGCATCAGCGACTTTGGGGTTTCTGCCCAAAGCGTATTCGAGTATGTTCACGACCCCGTCGTGATCAGGATCGCCCTGCGTCCCGGCGATCGCGGGATCATTGCTCCCGAAACTGGCTATTTGCCAAAGTTGCCATGCTGACAGCGCGGCGCCATTTGTTGCGCTAAGCAGGCCGTTGCCAGTAATCAAAGCGCTTTCGTAGTTAGCGGCGAGCGTGCTCATCGATCCGATTCGACCCCATTTGCCGGAAGCCTGCTGTTCGCCGTCGATGAAGAAAGCATTGATGTTGTTTGTTCCCGCGAAGTTCAGGTCGAGAATGCCATCCGTGGTGATGAAAACATCCGCGCTTTTGTTGAGGGAGGCCTTGTTGAGTCGCAACGTGCCCTCGCTTACGGTGGTGTTGCCGGAATAAGTGTTCGCGCCGGTGAGCGTCCATGTGCCGGTGCCGGTCTTTGCCAACCCGCCGCTGCCTGGCAGCCGGGCGCCCATGGAGCCGGTTCCCGTCCCGGTAAGGGTGAGTGTGCCGCCTGCCGATGAGGTCCACGTATTCCCAACATCGTCGTCCGTAGCGCTGCCCACATACCAGGTGCCGCTGCTGTTTGATGCTGTTAACCTGCCCCCCCCGGCACTAATCGTGAGCGGACGATTGGCTTGCCTGGCGTTAGCATTTCCCGTGCCGACGTATTCGATAATGCCCTCAGTTGTAGCATCGCCGAGGACAATCGTACCGGAACTTCGTGACAGTGATTGCAGGCCGCCGAGTTCGCCATAACTCCATCCGGCCAGCCGCAGGGTTGCACCACCCTTCACGGTCACACCGGCGGGAACACTAATCGTGCCGGTGCCGTATAGCGCGCCCGCGCTGGTGACGGTCAGCGTGCCTGCAGAAACGGTCGTGTTGCCCTTGCAGGTGTTCACGCCGCTGAGAGTCAGCGCGCCAGAGCCTGCCTTAGTCAGGGAGGTACCGGCACCTGTAATAATAGAACCGATTGTGTCGGAAGCGTTGTTCACAGTTATAGTGCCGGTGGCAGCAAAGTTGATTGTGCCGCCGGAGAGAATAATGGCGCCAGCCGTCGCCCCGAAAACGAAAGCTGAAATAGATTGGGTATTGTTGACGGTGATCGTGCCAGTTGCGAGAGCACCGCCGCCGGTAGTAGTGCCGAAGTTAAGAGTGTCAGAGGTGGTGGTGGTCGGGTTGCTTGGTGATCCCGTTCCCGCCGCGGAAATGGTCAACGACGCACTCGAACCCCACATCCCGCCAGCCGTACCAAAACCAGAGGCCGTACCATTCGCGTCCCACCAGTAAGGAACTTGCGCCTGCGCACCGAACGGCGCCAATGCTATTCCAATGACGACATTGGCAAAGACAATGCCAGCCGCAATTTTGTTGATCTTACTCGTCATCCCAACCTCCCTGATTCCAATTCAATCACCTACTTTAAGCCAGTCTCCCGTTTTCGTATACCCGAGGAAGCTCACGACGGAAAATCCAGATTCTATCCACTTTGGGCTTCCAATGGGGAGTAGAAGGTGGAGGCCTGCAACAATGAGCTCCCATCTGCCAACCGTCATGAAATCGAGCGTCGAGAAGGAAAAATGGAGGGTTTCCCTGCTATGGGAGACCGGCAACCTGTTTGGAATTCAGTCGTTTGAGGCCGCCTGTCGCATGCTGTGCTACTATCACGAATGAAAATGGTTGCCATTCTCTGCTCCTTGACTATGATTCCACACGTTTCATCGAAGAGCATAGCGTCGCAAAATGCAGGACACAGGCAACAATGGCTACAAATGAGGGTTTGGCTGATTCTGCGGATGCGACAATACGCGTTAAAGCTCTGTGAACATTGACGATAGCCAGCTTAGCTCCCCGAAGGGTCGGGGCAGGCCAGTTGGTAGAGCACCCCGATTTATCGGGGAGGTCAACGGTTCGACGAATCGGAAACAAGATTTTTGAATTGAGAGGTTTGTCGCCAGCTTAGCTCAGTTGGTAGAGCAGCTGATTTGTAATCAGCAGGTCAACGGTTCGAGTCCGTTAGCTGGCTCCAGCCTTCGCGACGAGCGCAGCGAGGAGCGAAGGCTGTCCGCCGTAGCCATTCCGAGCTTTGCGAGGAATGCGAAGGCGGACTGGTTGTGCAGCGCTCGTCGACTACGGCTGGCAGGCCAGTCTTCGTTCGGAGCGTGGCGGAAAACGAAGGCGGACCGGCTGGTCGTGCTGCGAGCAAACCCACCGGTTCCCGGTGGGCTATCATGCTGTTCCCTTTCAGGGAACAAGACTCTCGGCTCCCCGTAGGGGAGCAACATGTTAGCCCGGCGAGAATCGCCGGGGGTATCGGTGGTAGACGGCATATCATAACCCACCGGTTCCCGGTGGGCTATCATGCTGTTCCCCGTTGGGGAACGGGAGATTCCGGCTCCCCGTAGGGGAGCAACATGTTAGCCCGGCGAGAATCGCCGGGTTCGATGGAGAACGAGACATGTCCCAATCCCTATCCTGCGTGACCGTACACCTGGTGTTCAGCACAAAGGATCGCAGCCGCGTGTTCCGTACGCAGGAAATGCGCAATGGCACATCAGCGTATGTCACTGGTATCTTACAGAATCTCGATTGCCCTGTTATCCGCATCGGCACGGTTGTAGAACATGTGCATGTGTTGTATCAACAGAATCGCACGGAGGCTTTGGCGGACGTGGTGGGAGCCGTCAAGCGGAAGAGCAGTGAGTGGATCAAGTCGCAACCATGGGCAAGGCTCAATGCGGATTTCGCGCAGTTTCATTGGCAGGGCGGGTATGGTATTTTTTCTGTGAGCGAGTCAAGAATAGAGCACGCATCGGCGTATATCGACGGACAGATGGAGCATCACAAACGGGTCACATTTCAAGACGAATACCGGAGTTTCTTAAACCGGCACAATATGAAGTTTGACGAACGGTATGTTTGGGATTGATTCCGCATGATAACCCACCGATTCTCGGTGGGCTATCATGCTGTTCCCTTTCAGGGAACAAGACTCTCGGCTCCCCGAAGGGGAGCAACATGATAGCCCGGCGAGAATCGCCGGGGGTGCGTCCAAACAAAACAAAAGGAAACAAACATGACCAAACCCGAACCAAGAAACATCCCAATGAGGGAGCGCTTAATCTTTGCGCTGGACGTGGCCACGACCGATGAGGCAAAGAAGATAGTCGAGAAACTGGGCGACTCTGTCCTCTTCTATAAGATCGGGCTCCAGCTTTTCATGGCCGGTGGCTACTTCGAACTCCTGGAATGGTTGCGCAAGAAAAAGAAGAAAGTCTTCGCCGACCTCAAGTTCTATGACGTTCCCCAGACGGTAAAATCGGCGGTTCTCGCCCTGAAGGGGCGCGACATTGAATTCGTCACGGTACACGGCAATGACAAGATTCTCAAGGCTGCGGCTGAAAGCAAGGGCAACCTGAAGATACTGGCTGTCACCGTTCTGACCAGCCTTGACGCCGGTGACCTCAAGCAGATGGGATATCAAGGCACAGTCGAGGATCTCGTGCTCTCCCGCGCGCGACAGGCGCTGGAACTCGGCTGCGACGGAGTCATTGCCTCCGGGCTCGAGGCGGCACGAATCAGGGAGCAACTCGGCGGCAAACTGATCGTCGTTTGCCCCGGCATCCGGCCTGTTGCCACGGCTGACGACCAGAAACGAACGGTGGATGTCCGCCAGGCCTTCACAAACGGCGCCGACTATATCGTCGTTGGCCGCCCGATCAAGGACGCACCAGATCCAAAGGCCGCAGCGGAACAGATCCAAAAGACGATTAAGGAGTGTTTCGCCGGAGGGTGAGAAAGGCCCTCACCTCAATCCTCTCCCTCGGGGAGAGGAAGACAATGCAATTCACTGGCCGCATGGAGCGACTCTCAAATCTCGGTCCCAGCTCCCTCAGGGAGAGGGCCGCAAACGTCCAGTCCCCTCTCCCTCCGGGAGAGGGCCAGGGTGAGGGGAAAATGGTATCACCATGAAACTTGTCTTTCTCGCGGTCAACTCCTCCTACTCCCACACGAATCTAGCTGCGTGGTATCTCAAATCGTTCACCGCCTCCCTTGGCTGGCAATGGACAACCATCGAACTGATCGCAGGCCAGGATGTACACGCCACCCTTGACCGCATCACCGGACTCAAGCCGGATGTCCTCGCAGCCTCGTTCTATCTGTTCAACAGGAGCACTGTTCTTTCTGTCCTCAGGCGATACAGGGTCCTGGATCCATGCTGCAGGATCTTGGCCGGCGGACCGGAATTCCTCGGAAACAACCGGTCTTTCTTTCAACGCGAGCAATGCGTTGATGCCGCTGTTCGCGGCGAAGGCGAGATGGCTTTCAGGCAAATTCTGGCCGATATAGACCGGCCCGACCGCTGGCGACGGATTCCCGGATTCTGCGGCATGATCGACGGCGAGTATGTCGACAACGGCATGGCCGACAATGTAGCCGATCTGGACGACATCCCCTCGCCTTTTGCGAGTCTGGACTCGCGGAACAGTTCTGCGGACGCGATCCCGCAATTGCGGGACGTCCCTCCATTAAGAAATAGCTTTCAGAGCAACGCTTTGTCTCTTATGGAGGGTCCCGCTCCGTCGAGACCGGTCCGAGAAGAGCAAAAGAAGAAGATACTCCGGCCGGCCGGCGCCGGCAACAAACCTTTCATCCAGATCGAGACTTCGCGTGGATGCAGGAATCGGTGTGCGTTCTGCACCAGCGGCGGGTATGGAGCGCAGGTGAATGTGCCACCCTCACCCCAGCCCTCTCCCGGAGGGAGAGGGAGCTATTTTCTTTCTTCACACCATAGTCCCGTCTCCCTCCGGGAGAAAACCTCAATTCACAGTCCCCTCCCCCTCCAGGAGAAGACCTCAATTCATGATCCACTCTCCTACCGGGAGGAATCCTTAATTCACAACCCCCTCTCCTGCCGGGACGAATCCTTAGTTCACAGTCCCGTCTCCCTCCGGGAGAAATCCTCAATTCATAATCCCCTCTCCCTCCGGGAGAGGGCCAGGGTGAGGGTCTTCTCCCACGACCGCATCCGGTCAGATCTTAAGGCGATCCACAGGGCACGCATAAAGAACGTGCGAATAGTCGACCGGACCTTCAATGAGAACGGGAAACGTGCAATTAGACTCATGAGAATGTTCAAGACTGAATTTGGCAACATGAGCTTTCACATCGAGGTGCATCCAGCCCTGGTTGGCGCGGCGCTGATGAAGGAATTCGCAACGGCCAGACCGGGCCAGTTCCACCTCGACGCCGGAGTGCAGACCTTTTCCAACCGCGCCTTGAAGCGGGTTAGAAGAAGCGGCGGTTCCATTGCCACATTCAAGGGGATGAAACTTCTCTGCGATTGTGAAAATATCGCGGTCCATGCAGATCTGATGGCCGGTCTGCCCGGCGCCAGCCTGGCCCAAACCGTCGCTGACATTCGGAAACTGATCAAACTCCGGCCGGCCGAGATCCAGTTGGAATTGCTCAAGCTCCTGCCGGGAACACAATTGCGTTACAACAGCGCTAAGTTCGGCATTGTCGCCTCACCAGAGCCGCCATACGAAGTGCTGCGGACAAAGGCCATGACAGCCGCTGACATTCATGCCGCGCGTTGGTTGTGCAAGCTCGTCGACTGGTTCTATGCACCGGAAGCGTTGCGCGCCACGGTCTGTAGGGCAAGCGATTGTCTTCCTGAGTTCTGGCCGGATCTTGTTGAATTCTGCCTGGCAAAACCAGGCTTGTGGACCATGCCAAGTCTGGAGAACAGGTTCAGGTTGATGGATGAGTTCCTGGCGACACGAAGCGCTTTTCGGACACCTGACAGGAACACGAAAAGAAAGAAGGCCTCTCGCAGAGCGCACAGAGATCGCAGAGGAAAAGATATCGTCCGCCTTCGACAGCGCCTGCGCTATGATTGGATGAAATATGGTTTCAATCCCACAGACGGTATTTGCGAAGCCAAACCGTGGACTGGGCCATTGCCAGGCAATGCGGTGCTTTTGGAAGGCAATACGGAGGCGGAGGTCAAGCGCGAGTTCGCAGTTGATCTCGACAGAAGATACATCTTCAGATACGGCCGCAGGGATGTCGACAGGAAGGCGGTGGCCGTGTTCGCGATTCGCATCCCACGGAGATGATCGATCATAACAGTTGGGGCAGCGGAGAAATTCTAACCGCCTATCCTGATTTCCGTCACCGGATCGAAATAATGCACCTTACCGGCACAAACCGCCGTCTCATGGCATTCCCCCACCCTGAGCCGCTTATGAGAATCGACCCTGCTCACGAAGCTCACTCCGCCGACCCGATAGTACACATATGATTCCGAACCAATGGGCTCTATCACCTCAATCGTTGCGCGTATTCGCGGATGACCAGAACCATCTTCCGCGGCGCGCGAGCCGATATCCTCCGGCCTTATTCCGGCGATGATATTCCTGTCCTTGTATCCAGCCAACCTCCTGCTGAGCAAACCCTCCGGGACGGGCAAACTGAAGCCCGCATCAGAAACGAATGCCAGCAGCCCGCCACTTTCATTGATCCTGCCTTCCATGAAATTCATGGGCGGCGTACCAATGAAGCCGGCAACAAATCTGTTCACCGGCTCGTCGTAAAGTGAAACAGGGTCGGCAATTTGCTGAGCGACCCCATCCCTCATAACAACGATGCGATTGCCCAGTGTCATTGCCTCCACCTGATCATGCGTGACATAGATCATGGTGGCACCGAGTTGGTTGTGCAGGCGGCTTATTTCAACGCGCATTTGAACGCGAAGTTTTGCGTCAAGGTTTGAGAGCGGCTCATCAAAGAGGAATACCGCAGGCTTGCGTACAATCGCACGGCCAACCGCCACGCGCTGGCGCTGGCCGCCGGATAGAGCTTTAGGTTGCCGGTCCAGCAGGTCCTCAATGCCGAGAATCTTCGCGGCTTCCAGTATCCGTTTTTCAATCTCCGGCTTCGGGAGTTTCCTGAGTCTCAGCCCGAACGACATATTCTCCCGTACGGTCATGTGCGGATAGAGCGCGTAGTTCTGAAAGACCATGGCTATATCACGGTCCTTCGCAGGAACAGAGTTCACAACACGACTGCCTATGGCAATCGAACCCGAGGTGATCTCTTCAAGACCGGCGATCATGCGCAGTGTCGTGGATTTGCCACAACCGGAGGGCCCGACCAGCACGACAAATTCACCGTCTGAAATCTCCATGGTGAAGTCGGCCACGGCCTTGATTCCACCTGGAAATAGCTTGCTTACATTCTTCAGTACTACACTGGCCATTCGCCCCTCTCCATCGTGCCGCGACGAAACATCGGTCATTTCGGCTCAAGCACGGATCTTTCTGCTCCCCGAAGGGGAGCGACATGTCAGCCCGGGGAGAATCCCTGGGGATGTTTTGTTCCGGCGTCCACTATCCGCCGCTTCCAGGCGGGTAGCTCTCCTTCGGCATGAAAAGTTCCGGGCAACCATACTTGAATCGATCAGCCAACCGCTTGGAAGAATGAAACCAGAAAGCGGTTACCTGTGTGTGCCAGGCTTGCGGGTCCGCTCTTCGAGCACGCAGACTGCCATCTTGGTCACCCCGAGTTTCTTGACCGCGCTCATGGCAAGAACGACACGCTGGAACGGAACACCCTTATCGGCTTCAATTACCGCGCCCTGCGTTGCAGGATTGCGTATCCGTGCTTTAAGCGCGTCTTCGAGGTCATCATCGCTAACCGGCCTGCCATCGAGAAACACCTGACCGCCTGCCTGGATCTGAATATCAATCGTCTTGTCGTCAGGCGTCAGTGATTCCACAGCCTTTGAATCGGGAAGATTCAGCTTGATCTGCGCCTTCATCAGGAGCGGCGCCATGATCATAAAGATAATCAGCAAAACGAGTGAAACATCGATGAACGGGATCATGTTGATCTCGGACAGAATGCGATATTTGCCGCCGTTGTCTGCGTTCGGCTTCATTTCTGTTCCTGGGGCTGAACCGGCCCGGCAAGCTTTTCGACTACCCCGTAAGTCGCCAGGTCAATGTCTTGCGAGACGGTCTGGGTGTGCCGCACAAAGAAGTTGTAGAACATTGTGGCCGGTATGGCGACACACAGTCCGACCGCAGTGGTTATGAGCGCCTCGGCAATACCTACCGCAACAACTTGTGGTCCTCCGCCGGTGCTCATGGCGATATCCTGGAACGCCTTGATGATGCCAATGACCGTGCCTAGCAACCCGACAAACGGAGCTGTGCTTGCGATCGTCCCGAGAATTGGCACATAGGATTCAAGGCTGTTGATTTCGGCCTGCAACGCGTACTGGGCGGCACGCTCGAGCACGGCCCTGTCATTTGTACGGACGGACACAATTGCCGATATCACGCGGGAAATTGGCTTGGCATCGCGGCGACAGAATTCAATTACCCGTGCTGCTCCCTGACGATCCAGAATATCCATAACGTTTGAAACAAAAGCCGCATGATGTCCCATGCGGGCGCGGTTAAACGCAAGGATTCGATCCAGTATTACGGTGCAGGAGACAATGGACATAATCAGCAGAACAGTGAGAACCGGCCATCCGCTGATTATCATCGATCGCAGTGAAAACGCATCCATTAAAATCAACCTTTCAGTTCAATGTATTCAGATAACCCGCTTACCGCTTCACAGGGGCACAATCTGCCACCGGATAACGTCGATGTCAACAGCCTGGACTGTCATTCATGCAATGGTAATCAGAGGTATTTGAAACAGAACAAGCATAATGAAATATGAAGGCATGGACGCCTCGCCCCACCCGACCCTCTTCGAGGCGGGTCTAACTGGACGTTGCTCGAAAAGGTACAGGTAGGGCGAAGCCTCCGGCTGAGCCGGGGCAAATGAATGCCCTTGCGTAGTGCCAAGAGAAAACTTGGTTCATTTCTGTCGCATTTCGAGGCCAGTACTTGCTCCGGCTCGGCGGGGACGCCTCGCCCTACCCATGAAAGCCCTTTGTTTTCAGTGTTTCTGTTTCAAATACCTTTTCGAGCAGGATTTAACTATCTGAGGGCAGGCAGTGGGGATTCTTTGACAGAATGGACAGAATATACATAATTGGGCATTCAAGTCTGACCATTCCATTCATTCTGTCAGATACTCCTTGGAGTGAAAGAGCCAATAAAAAAGGACGCGCTGGATCATGGAAATTGAGACCCTGAAGAATCTGCTTGTTGGCGAGTTTTCGATCAGACGGGTGGTTCTCTCGCTCATATTCGTCTATATGTGCATCGCCGTGTTCGTTTACTTCTGGTCGGATTCTATCATTTTCCCAGGCGCTGGCGGGAGTTACACCGACAACACCGGCACAATCAAAATACAAACCAGAGATGGACTGGCCATTTCGGCGGTATATCTCACCAATTCCGCGGCGGAGTTCACTGTTCTCTACAGTCACGGCAATGGTGAAAATCTCGGCACAATACTGCCATTCCTCAAGGAGTATCACGACAAAGGGTTTGCCGTCTTCGCCTACGATTACCATGGTTACGGAACCAGCGCGGGCAAGCCTTCAGAGAAGAACACATACATGGACGTAACGGCGGCATTCAACTACCTCACAAGAACCGCTGGTGTGCGCCAAGACCGGATAATTGTCCACGGCTATTCTGTCGGTGGCGGGCCATCAGTTTACCTTGCCTCCAGCGAGAAGGTTGCGGCGTTGATTCTTCAGAGCAGTTTTGTCACGGCATTTCGGGTCGTGACACAGATCCCGCTCTTGCCTTTTGACAAGTTCAATAATATTGGGCGCATTACCAGTGTTTCGTGCCCAGTTCTCGTCATGCACGGCTCATTGGACACAACTGTGCCGTACTGGCATGGCAAGGCATTATTCGCCCGGGCAAACGAGCCAAAGACGAGCCTGTGGCTGTCAGACGCCGGACACAACGACATACTCTGCGTCGCTCCAGAGCAATACTGGCGGGCCATCACAAACATGGCTGACCGGCTTTCTGCCGGACTTGCTTCGAGTAGTAAGCCTGAACATCAGGAATAGCGCTCTATGACTTCATTCTCGGGCATGGCAGACAGGATCCGGAACATGAATCCTCAGTTCCGCACATTTCTCACCGGCATAGTCCTTCTCGGCGCGGCAAGCGGTATCTTCGAAACGACCTTCAATAACTACCTGAACGACCAGTTTCAAATCTCGGCTGACGCGAGGGGCTATCTCGAATTCCCCCGGGAACTTCCTGGCTTCCTCACCGCTATCATGGCCGGTATGTTGTTCTTCATACCTGAAACATGGATAGCCGCCGTAGCGGCGCTGGCAGTGGGCATCGGCATGCTGAGCCTGGCGGCGTGGGGCAGCAATTGGAGCGCCATGCTGGCGGCAATGGTCCTGTGGAGTATCGGCACACACCTTATCATGCCGGTCAGATCCTCTCTCGCCATGGAAATGGCACATGGCCAGCAGAAAGGCCGGAGGCTTGGCGAAGTGCAGGCTGCCGGTTTGGCCGCCGCATTCATAGGCTGCGGGCTGGTATGGGCCGGCATGCGGCTGGCAAAAGCGAACTATGTCCTGCTATTCGCCATTGGCGGCATGGCCGCCCTCTTCGCGGTCATTGCTTTCAGCTCAATGAGGATGCCAGGCGCCCATTTGCAGCGCCCGAAGTTCGTCTGGCATCGCAACTACAATCTGTACTACCTGCTTTCGTTCCTGTTCGGCGCACGCAAGCAGATCTTCATCACCTTTGGACCATGGGTACTCATAAAGATATTTCATCAGCCAGCTTATATATTCGCACAACTCTGGATCGCCTCCGCGGTTCTCGGAATTGTCTTCCAGCCGGCCCTGGGTCGCATCATAGACCGATTTGGAGAGCGGGTCGTGATAATGGCTGAATCCATCGGCGTCTTCTTTGTCTGTCTTGGCTACGGGTTCTCGCACTTCATGCCCAGCCATATTGCCGCGCTCTGGCTCCTCTATGCTTGCTACGTAAGCGATCAGTTGCTCTTCGGATTCGGAATGGCACGCGACACCTACCTCGCCAAGATCGCTGTCAGGCCCGACCATGTGTCGCCAACACTCTCCATGGGAGTCAGTATCAACCACGCTGTATCCATGTCGCTTCCGGCAGTGGGCGGCCTGATGTGGGTCTACCTCGGGCATAGCGCAGTGTTTCTTGGCGCAGCCGCAATAGCTCTGTTTACTCTTCTGGCGAGTTGCCGGATCAGGATTCCATCCGTCAAGAATACCCATGATACCATCTGTATTCAGCGGTGATGTTTTTGGTCGTTTTTTTGGTCGTTTTTTTCGCATCAAATGAGGGTTTACGACTGGAATTGCAGCAAACATGCTGATATATTCCCGGGTTCGCATGGAAATGTACTGTCTCACGCGTCGGAGAGAATCGTTGAAACCGGCATCGTTGGCCAAGGCCAGACGCCGGATCAGTTGCTACGTATGCGCAAGATGGGCTGATTGAGACACAAATATGGCAAAGAAGAAAACCCAATCTACGGCAAAACCGGACGAGGCGCAGTCACTGGGTCCTGCAGTTGCCGCTCCGGTGCAGGCGGCAATCGAGGAACCCACTGAAAGCGTCCGGCACCTCTTCAAGCCCGAGGATTGGATTTCCAGCTTTCTGGCGGCCCTGTTCGCCGGACTCGTCTTCTACTTCTACATGGCTCCAGAGGTTACTCTCCAGGATTCCGGCGAGCTGGTTACCGGTGCATTTTCTTTCGGCGTTCCGCACCCGCCCGGTTATCCGCTGTGGGCATTCCTCGGGTTTGTCTGGAGCCACTTTATCTTTCCGTTCGGCAACCCGGCGTTCCGGATGGGAATGCTGTCAGTCGTAACCGGAGCCCTCGTGGTCGGAGTCATGTCCGTCATGATGACCCGTGGCATCCGCCTGTTGTTGCACTCCCTGCCCTGGAACAGTTCTGTGGATGAAAAACTCCAGCATTGGATTGCACTTACAATCGGCACCAGCTCATCCCTGCTGTTCGGGTTCAATCGCGGGGTGTGGCTCTGGGCATGCGTGTCGGAAATGCGTGTATTGAGTGTCTTTTCGTTTGTTCTTATCGGCTGCACTTTCTCTGTCTGGACCATTCAACCACAAAGAAGATTCTTTCTGTACATCTCGCTGCTGCTGTTCGGGCTGAGCCTCGCTAATCACCAGACAATTGCCGTCATGGCTGTACCTTTGGCCATCGGCGCGTTTGCCGTCGGAATGGAAGAGTTCGTCAAGGCGCGCAAACAGCTGCAGGGACAGGCAGGCACACTGCGAATCCTGATGACTTCTCTCTCAAGTTTCTGGGAACTTGGAGCGGCCGCCATGCTGAGCGGTATGGTTGGCTTGATGGTACTGGCCTGGTTGCGCACCAACCAGAATGGAGCCATCAGCAGTGACCCGGCCTTTGCGCAGTCTTTGGCGGCAGGCGCCCTTGGCGTAGTGCTTGTAATAACCGGGCGGGTCAGCGGTTGGTGGAGAACCCAGCGAATCCTCACCTGTGCGGGTCTGTTTCTGGCCGGTGTTGCCTTCTATTTCTATATGCCGCTGGCGGCCTCCACGAATCCGCCCATGAACTGGGGCTTCGCTTCCACGAAGGAAGGGTTCCTCCACGCAGTGACTCGCGGCCAGTACGAGAAAATGAACACCGCAAACGTATTTAGCGAGGAATTCCTCGTAAAGATCAAGGTGTTCGTCCTCGCGCTCGGAAACCAGTATTCGTGGGGACTCACAATCCTCGGTCTTGTGACCCTGGCTGTTCTGACAGTCTGGTGGATGAACGTGAAGCCGAAGGGACGGGCGTGGATGGTCTTCGTGTGGGCCGCGTTCCTGGCCACCAGTCTCGGATTGCTCACCATCATCAACCCGAAGCTGGACAAGCAGGAGCAGGAGATTACAATAAAGTTCTTCGCCCCAGCCCACGGCTTCTACGCAATGCTCATCGGCCTTGGCATAGCCACACTCCTGAGCATGATGGCGTGGAAGGGACCGAAAGGCACCGCGCTGGCTGTAAGGCTGATATGCATAGCGCTGCTCGCAATGCCTCTCGTGACTTTCAAGCGCAACTGGTCGCTCTGCAACCTTCGCGGGCACGACTTCGGGTACCTCTTCGGGTACCTGATGTTTGAGCCGGGCGGCGGTTACCCGCCAATGGATAAGAATGCCGTCCTCTACGGTGGAACTGATCCGGGCCGGTTCGTGCCGACCTACATGATCTTCTGCGAAAGCAGGGTCAAGCCCAAGGACCGCTTCCGTAATGAGAAGTTCGACCGGTCCGACGTGTACATTATCACGCAGAACGCACTGGCCGACAACACGTACATGAGTTACATCCGCGATCACTATGATTTCTCGAGACCGGATGCCAGAAAGCCTGAAACAATAGAAAAATTCCTGCCGTGGCAGCGTTCAGTGTTCAGGATTGGCTGGAAGTACCTGCACCGGGACCGGACTTATCCCACGGAACCCATCTTCATTCCGGGGCCGCAGGACAGCAACATGGCTTTCCAGGAGTATGTGCAGGATGTCCAGTCCGGCCGGATGCCGCCAAGTGCGGATATTTCGTTCGAAAATGGACGAGTTCAGATCCAGGGCGTTGCCGGCGTGATGACGATCAACGGCATACTTGCAAAGTGGATCTTCGAGCGCAACAAAGACAAGCACTCTTTCTATGTCGAAGAGAGCTATGTCATTCCATGGATGTATTCATATCTCCGGCCCGCCGGAATCATCATGAAGATAGAGAAGGATCCGCTGCCGTCTCCATCGGAGAATCCAAAGCTCTGGCAGGATATTGTGGAACGCGACCGCAAGTACTGGAACAAGCTCAGTGCTGAATTCCTGGCCAGGCCTGAGTTCCTTCGTAACAGCGATGCAAAGAAATCATTTTCGAAGCTGCGATCCGCGATTGCGGGACTGTATGCAGCCAAGGGTCTGGCAGGTGAAGCGGAATATGCCTACAAGCAGTCGCTCAAGCTCTGTCCCGACAGCCCTGAAGCCAACTTCAGGCTGGCCGACCTCTACCTCCGCCTCCGCCGGTACGCTGAAGCGCGGAAACTCATCGAAATATATCATCAGGTTGACATTTACAACAACAGCGCGCTTGGTTTCCTGGATAATATCCGGAGCATGGAGAAGGACGACACCAGGATGCAGGAACTTGAAAAACAGATGGATACTGATCAGAAGCAGGGCCGCGCCAACCTGGGAGTCGCAATCGAGCTGGCCGCGATCTACATGCGACTCAACGTGGAGCCAAGGTTCCAGATGCTCACAAGAAGCCTGCTGAATACGACTAACCTGCCGGTCTCCGCGTACCAGTCCCTGGGCCAGATCTGCAGCGGCGGACGGCGATGGGACCTGATGGAGTCGGCAATGCAGCGTTGTCTCCAGTTGGAACCGGCCAACTTCAGGAACTGGATCGAGCTGGGCAGCGCGCAACTCGCTCAAAACAGGCCTGACGACGCTATGGCTTCGCTGCGACAAGCTGTGCGCTCGGGCGCCGAAGCCGCGAGGTCGACCCTGCGACAGGACGCCAGGTTCTCGCCTCTTTCGCATCGGGCTGATTTCAGGGCCATGATAGAGCCTCCGCGTGAGGTCAATCCTTTCCAGCGTTTCGCTCCAAGACTCTGATACGACCGCCGCATCAAGGGAGAATCACTTTGAAGGGTAAGCTTCTCAGGTTGATAACAAGCATACTGCCTGTTTCAAAGGACAGGCATGGGAATTGCCGGCATTGCGGTGCCTGCTGCAAACTGCCGTATGAATGCCCGTTCCTGAAGAAGCGGACCGACGGAACAAGCTACTGTTCCATCTACCACGTCCGGCCTTCAAGTTGCCGATGTTACCCGCGCACCGCTTCTGAACACGAGACCGCCGACACATGCGGTTTCATGTTCAAGCGCAAGGATCATCACGATAAGTGCAGCTGAACACCGGCAGGAGAAGGCACCGCCTTGGTCGTCCTCCAACAGCAATATCCCATGACCACGCGGCATCAGAGCGCGAAACGCTCGTAGTAGACGCGACGTTTCGGCACTCGCAGTTTCAGCAGGGAGGCGCGAATGAGTCTCATCATGACAGGCGGACCGCAAAGGTATACATCCCGCTCTCGTACATCGGGAACCAGGCGCAATATCCGGTCCTGATCAATCCTTCCCTTCTCGCCCGGCCAACCGGCATCATCACTCATGACGCATACAACTTTTAGCCGGCCTGAAGAGGCCGCAACCAGATCTCTCAGCTCTCTTTCAAAGACCACTGAAGTTCCATTGCGATTCCCATATAGTAGAACCACATCACGCCCGCCTGCAACCAGTTCTTCAGCAACGGAGCGAACCGGCGTGATGCCTATCCCGCCGGCTATCATAAGAACCCGGTCAGACACACAGCGCCGTACCGTGAATATCCCATGTGGTCCGTCTATAATCACTCGCGTCCCAGGCTTCAGATCCGGAATCCGTCTTGTATAGTCACCAAGGCCCTTTATTGTCAGTCTGATCTGCTTTCCGTCGGGCCGCATCGATATGGAGAACGGATGCGCTTCCCACCTGAACCCGGGGGCAAGAAACCGGACAATCACAAACTGCCCGGCTTCGGCATGAAATGCTTCAAGATTCCGGCCCTCAATGCGAACTGAAGTGACATCGCCCGATTCCAGCGTCAATCCGGCAACAATGAAGCGATGCCTGAAGAAGAGCCAGAGCGGACGTATGAAGCGATAGAATACGAAACTCCCGACCACAACGATGTAGAGGCCTCGCCAATAAGCGGTAAACCATTCGTTACCGGTGAAATCGCTCCCGACCGCAAGCTGGTGGCCGAATGCAAGGATCACGGCAATATACAACAGCAAGTGCGTCGCATGCCATGTTTCATATCCAATGCGCCCGGCAACAAACACTGCCGACAACAAGAGCGCCACGACAATGATGGCCAACCCTATCGCGGCCGGCAGCACATCATCCCATGTGCGACAGAAGTCCAGGAACTGGGCCCAGCGACCCACCCCCGCCTGTAAAGCATGGCCCGTATTGACCAGAAATGGGTGAGCAAGAAGAACAATGAGCAGCAGAAACCCTGCAATGTGGTGCAGGCGGGAAAGGCGATCCAAGCCGAAGATCCTTTCAACCCATCTGACCCTTCCGATCAGGGTAAGCTGAAGGAGAACGCCAAATGCAGCCAGAAGGCCGGCAAGTCGGCCATAGGCCAGGAGTTTGCCTGCTACGCCACCGGTGAGTTGATTACCCATCGCGTGATGCGTATGCGTCCAGGCCCAGAAGCCGGCTATGACCAGCAACTGGGAGATCAACAGACTGAGCCAGAGTGCTTTCTTCATGGAGGTTGGCCAGCCCGGGTGAAAAAACCCGGGCTGGCAGTCATCAAACGCAGGCCATCTATTTGAAGGCATCAAATTTCGAGCGCGGAGTATCACACACCGGGCACTTCTTGAGCTTGAGGTCCATCGTCGTGAAACCGCAGACCTGGCAGACAATGAATACTTTCCCGGGTGCTTTCCATGAATCCAGCTCCTTTGCGGCCTTCTTGAAGAGCTTCGCATGCTCGACTTCGGCAGCCATTGCACCCTTGAACGACATCTCCGCGGCTACATTCTTGTCTACCACAGCCTGAGTGACAAATGCCGGGTACATCGTGCTCTTCTCCGCATTCTCACCCTTCAGAGCCGTCTCAAGATTCTCCTTGGTTGATTTCACGTCGGATTTTTCTATCGTCGCCTTGGGCTCAGCGCCAAGCTGCTTGATGGCTGCGGCGTGCTTTGTGGCATGAATCCCTTCAGCAGCTGCGGCCGCCTTGAACAGCGCAACGACGGACTTGTATCCCTCCTCGTCAGCCTTGGCGGCAAAAGCTTCGTACCGCGCCTTGGCATTGGACTCGCCATTGTACGCTGTCTGCAGATTATCCAGCGTTGTCCCTGCCTTGACGGCATCCGCCGAATTCGCCACTCCGGAAAACCCCACGCACGCCACCATCCCGATGATCCCACTCATCCATATTCTCATAGTCGTCCCTCCTCTTTCTTTAATCTGCCTCCTGCTCGTGATCAGTAAGATACTCTTGCACATTAATAGACTTCCGCCACATAAGCAAGAGCCGGCCAGCCGAATGGAGGATCTGGAGAAACAGACCGGATAGCAAGATTGACCGCATCCCAAGTCCAGCGTAACTGTTACTCGTGCTATTCACGCCGCAAACGATTTCTTGCAGACAGTGTGAGACTTAGTATAGATTCCAGTAAGTTCTCTATTGCGGGAGTAATTCAGTGGCAGAATGTCAGCTTCCCAACCTGACCGCAGCCTTTTTCACCTTCTACACTTTGCTTCACTCTGCAACACTCAGAAACCTCTAAAGACCCTGCAAACAAAAGGCGAACGTGTTATTATGCCGATGACTTCTGCTTCTTGTCACACTCTGCTTCAACCTGAAACCACGTTGTCGAAAGTCAAACTTTCCACACAACTTTTCGATGCGACGGTTTGAACACATACATCTTCCTGATACTCGATAAGCGCACAGGTCGGGCCGGTTATTCTGAGTTGATGTGCTGAGTGATACTTCATCTGAATTGATCACCGCCATTTGTACGCGCAATACCAGGCCACTGTGACCCCGGCGAACCGGATCCCAGCGCGGAAGGCGGACATGCCGTACGCCTGTTGAATGCGGTAGAAGCGTACGTTGGATTCCCAGCCTCCGTTGCCGGTCGCCCAGTCGAAGTCGTGCCGCAGGCAGGGCGGGAAGTAGATCGTGGGCCAGTAGACCTCTGAGACTGCCGTGCATCCGTCGCAGTCCTTGAACCAATCCCACTTGTCCGAGTCCAGTGCCTCACGGATCAATGCCTGGATGCCCACAGGCACGTTCAATACGTCGAATGACTCAATGATACGGTGTCGCTCGGTCGCGCGGTCTAAAGCGTCATTGTGCCCTCTTACGGGCCTAATCTTTCTACACCCGCAGCTCATGGCATTCCTCCCTTGGTCAGTGCGCCCATGACAAGGATCAAACGAAATATCATGCTCAAACCTTTCATCGGCCAACCTCCAAATTGACGACCGCAAAGATCAAAGCCACGATGAGCGTGCCGCCGATCCACATGAGTAACTGCAATTTCAGCGAATGCCCGTACACCCGTGTGACAAGTGCCGGTTGGCCGTTACCGACGAAAAGCTTTGTATGCAGATCATCCAGCATCACTTTCATTTCGGCCTGGCCATCCAGAAGCCGTTTGAACTCGCCCTTGCATACCGTATCGTACTGGTTATGTTCCGCCGTACTCATTGTCCCGCCCCTGTTTCACTTCGCCTGGTCCGCCGCCATTGCCAGGAATAACGCCCTCATGCCGGCAACGCTGCTTCCCTTTGCCTGCAGCATGGCTTCGATCTCATATTCCTTGAGCATCCTGTTGCCCGCCTTGCCGGCCACACCGTCAACGATCGGCGCACCACGAACAACTGCGATTACCGCATTGTGGACGAAACTGAGGGATACGTAGCCAAGCCGGTTCCCTTCCGCCATGCCACGGAATAGCGCCTTCATCACAGTCGCGTTCGATCCATTGGCCCGCAGAATGGCGTCAAGCTGCACTTCGTCGTAAGACACGCTTGACCGTTTCACGTCCAGGCCGCCGGCATCCAGATACGTCACGTTGACCGCCACCCGGACATTGTTGCTCTTAGTGAAGTCGACCATCACATGATCAAGCCGCAGGGATGCCAGCGTCACAGTCTTTGGAGTGATTGGAGTTGCCCAGTCATTCGTCTCCGCCAACGCTGATACCGCAAACGCCATTACCGCTATCGCTACTAATGTTTTCCTCATTGTGCTCTCCCTTACGGCATTCCCAATATCGAGCTGCCGTTGATCCCATTACCGCTACTCCCCGTATCAGGCCTCAGTGTTCCCGTTAATCCATCCGGCATCCCGTATGTCGTCCCTTCCTGGACCTGACCCACGGGCGGGAAGGTCAGATTGAATCCCCAGTTAAGGTCGCCGCTGAAAGAGTTGAGCGGTATGGTGGAAATGTTGTCCGGCAGGACCACGCTGGTCAGGTTGTAGCAACCATCGAATAACTGACTCGGCCACGAGTACAAATACCGCGGCAACCGCACAGAACGTACGCCGCTGCCCTGGAACGCCTTGTTTTCCATGTAGCTGACGCTGTCAGGTATGTAGATGCTTTCCACATACTCCGCCATCGACGCGAACGCACTTTCCTCTATGTAGGTTATGTGCGATCCCAGTGAAACAGTACGCAGCTGCCAATCGTTCGGAGCCAATCTTGAAGGCACGTTCGCATAGCAATCTTTGAACGTAATGTTCGTGAGATTCTGGCAATTGTAACAAAGGTCATCACCGAGCGAGATTACCGTGCTTGGGATCTCAAGGTTCTCGAGACCGCTGATTTGGAATGCGCCGGCTCCGATACTGATCAGCCCTTCGGACAAATACACCCTTCGCAAGCCCGACCATTCGCAGGCTCCGTCTTCGAGGACAGTGACGCTTGGCGGTACAACAAGGTTCGTGGCAACGGACCCGCCAAAAGCTTCGTTCTGAATGCGTGTCACATTCGTGCCTATGGTAATATCCAGCGCGACAGGGTTGTAGTGAAACGTCCAGCCGAAATCGACAACCGGCAAGCCGTCGATCTCGTCAGGCATTGCAACAGAGGGGCTCGTTCCGATGTAGCTATCGATAACGACCTGGTTCGACTCGTTCGTGTGCCAGGTGTACTGCCCACTCCAATTGCACGCGCCGGCTATTCTCCAGTACGATCCGAGCAGAGTGTCCACTGCGTACTGACTTGTGTCCGCGTCCACATAAGCCGTCTTCCAGCCATGCCCAGATTCAGCATCAAGAGAGGCAAGGTTGGTACACCCTCTGGCATCGAGGTTGGTCAGGGTGAATAGCCCTGACAATGAACAGGACGCAAGGCCTGGTGGCAGCACAATGGTACTGAGGGAACAGTCCGCAAAACAGTAAGCACCAATACCCGTCAAACTGGATGGCAGCGTGATATTCGTCAGTGAACTGCAACCTATGAATGCCGAATTCCCTATTGTCGTGAGCCCCTCAGAGAGCGTGACGGTATGGAGGGAACTCGCGCCATAGAAACACGACTCCCCGAGGCTTATCACACTTGCCGGCACCGTGATTGAGGTCAGCGCGAAACAGTTCATGAAATTATACAGGTTCGTCACATTTGCGCCGACAGTCACTTCTGTAATGTCATGGTTGATATTGAAGATTCCACCGAGATCCACAACCGGAAGCCCGTCAATCTCATCAGGCGTGACTACAACCGTGTTCGTTCCGATATAGCTGTCCAAAACGATCTGGCTCGAATCATTGGTGTGCCAGGTGTAGTCGTCAGCGACATCGGCATAGGCCGCTATCGCACAGAACATCATGGTTATGACTGCAAGAAGCGTCTTCATGGTTTCCGGTACCTCGTTACATTGGCCTCAATAAGCCACCGGTCCCACACCGCCTCGTACTCCGCGGCATAGATATTGATCATGTCGTTCGATACCGTCACAGTGGATTGCATGCTCGAACTCTCCGGGATGATAAATAGAGCCGGATCCCAGGTCACAGCCCGGTCCCCGCCGGAGGCCGCGAACCGGAATCGTAACGACCGGCCATTCGCCACCGCATTTGTGATGGAGCAAACGACCATGTCATTGGTCAAGGTGACGAGGACCTCGTATTGTCCCATCGCGTTCACGACCAGGCCCGTGGAACTCTCGTATTCCTTCGCCACAGCCATCGCGTTACTCATCATCTGCATGTTGTCCAGCGCAAGGTCAACCGCCGCCGTGTTGTATGGCGCCAGCGCGTTCGTGACATCTGAACCCGTCTGGAAACCGCTTGGATTATTGCTCGGATACGCCGACATCGCCGCCGCAACGCCGGCTTCAACCGCGTTACTCGCAGCGCTCCATACGGGATCCCTCTCTGCGCCGGCAGGGTACCAGGTATCCTCCGGCACCCCATCCGTGATCCAGCCCGCCATCCCGCGGGTACAAAGCATCACATTCAAGACAACGACCGCTACCAGCATCCTACTCATAGACCACCTCCACCGTCCCGGTGCAGGCCGGACTTACGACTACCTTCACCCCGTTCGAAACCCCGCACCAGTAGTTCGCCTGGAACTCGTAGACGTATGTCTGTGCTGTTGCCGCCTTTTGCCCCAGCGGATAGGCCAGTGTCCCGGTAACCCGGTATACCGAGACAGTCCGCATCGCCACATCCGGAAACACCACCGATACAAGACATGGCCGCCAGGCCGCGTTCGCCTGCGTATTCACGATCACCAGTTCACCACCCGCCGGCATTACCAGATTCAGCGCATACCCGGTCCCGCCCGCCACCGCCATGCCCGCAACAGCAGCCAGCAGCACCGCCATCACCCAAATCCTCATTTTGCTCTGACTCATCGTTCTCTCCCTTGGCGTCTTCTTGTCCGCCGTAGCCTTGGCGAAGGCGGATGCGTCTCTTCACTTCCTACGTCCCACGTCCCACCGTCCACAGTTCTCTCTCTTTCTCTGCGTCCTCTGCGCTCTCTAGCGCGTATTCGCGCGGGCGCGAGATACTCTTCCTTGTCTTCCCTATCTCCCCAGATACACGTTGGTGAATGCTGTCTTCTCAGTCGCATTACTCGTCGCATACGCCCACCAGACATTTGTCTTCCAGCCCGCGCCCTGAAGGATCAGATCAGCATTTGCACCCGCTGCCGCCTGCTGCGCCAAAGAACTACCCGCCAGCGACGCCGCGAGACTTGGCGTGTCCATGTAATTGAATTGGAGGTAGGGCAGGTCATCCTTTTCAGCCGCACCCCAGCTGTTTGTGTCGATGTCGCTGAAGCGGACATATACCGGGATAACCCCACTGGACGGGTCCACAACCCGGATGCCGTAACTACTCAAGCTGCACTTGTCGAAAGTAACCGATCCCGGTGTGTCACCACGCCATGCTTCCCAACCTTCCAACCAGATTGCCGGCTCGGAAATGTCGCTGATCTGACAGTCATAGAAGTAAAGAGATCCGCCTGCCTCAGCATTGATCCCTTCAAGCAGCGACAAAGACGAGATGTAGAGAGTGTTGTTCTGGCCCGCACCGTGTAACCCACGCAGATAAGTGGCCCCGATCCCGGAACCGGACAGACTGGTCCCGGTCTTGAAGCCATGTTGAATCCCGGACTCCAGTTGGAACGTGTACGTCCCGGGTGCAAAATGAATGCGATAATTCGCCGCCCAATTCGTCCAGACAGATCGCGGGATATACGTATTGTCATACGATTCAACCAGAATCCCGGACGCATCGTACACACTGACGTTTCGCGTGGGTAGCGATGCAACCTGCCACGCACCATCCTTTGACACGTACTGAGCACCATTCGCCGGAGCATGGGAAATGAGCTGTTCGCCGCCGGCTCCGTGGAACCCGCCCAAAGTCCCCCAGAACGAATCAGCAGTCACCGACCGCACCCCGTGCGACTCATTCCCATCGCCAACCACGATTGCCTGGCTGTTACTCACCATCCCGGCCCCCAGCAGGATCGAAGCGTTCCCAACATCAGTGATCACCGCCCGCTGGCCCGCTGACAGATTCCCCAACAACAGCGAACCCCTGCCACGGTTCGTCACCGCGGACAGACCAGCGAACGACCCCAGCACAAACGAGCCATATCCATCGATCACCATGCTCCCATCATTCACACCCCGGAACTGCGCTCCCGGTCCCCCGATGTAGACATACCCCGTGTTGTCCCCCGCAAACTGATACGAGTTCCCATTCGTAACAATCACCCCGCTGTTATTCCCGCTGATCGGCTGATAAGACGTGTAGGTCTGGATCACAAAGCCCGGCTGCGTAGTCTTCAGCCAGCCGGCCAAAGCCCCCGACGCCAATCCCAGGCAAATCAAGAATGGTATGACACGCTTGGCCAGCGTCCCGCGGGACGCAGGGTGATAGGCTGCAGGCTGCAGACTAATAGGGGATCTGCCCATTTCTATTCCTTCATCCTGTCGCAGTTTTGACATTTGCACTCTGACTTTCCGCTGTGTTTGCCTTCAGACTACAGGCTAGACAGCTACAGTCTTGGCGGCCTTTGGGCCGCCATCACCGTAACCACCTATGTAAGTGCGGAACCAGGTACGACGGAGACCCTTTTCCAGCCATCGTGTTCACCGGAATCCCTCCGTTCTGAACCATTCGAAGCCACACCTCCGCCCGCGACATCGCAGCGTAGACCTCAGGCGAGAACTGAACCCCCATCTCCATCCCGATGTTGAACAGCACCGAATTCAGCGCATGCCGGAATCCAGCCGACGGCACAGTGTTCGCATCCTCATCCATGATGTTCGCCGGATTCGCTTCAACAGCCGCGCGGAAAGTACGCAGCACCTCTGCAACCACCTCGCTCAGCCTGTTCGCCTTCGCCGGATTTGCATCAACCCAAGAGGCATGAAGCGTCGCCAGGTCCGTCGGCAAAGCGTTCCGGACCACATCCAAACTCAACTCAGTCCAGGTATCTTCCATGGCACGTCTCCGTCTTCCTTCTCTTCACTTCCTACGTCCCACGTCCCACCGTCTAACGTTCTTTTTCTCCTCCGCGCACTCAGCGTTCTCTGCGCGAGATCTTCTCTTCACCTTCAACGTCCCACCTTCAACGTCCCACCCTCTTCAGTTCCCCGTCTCTCCCACCAGCAGCACCGTGTAGCTGTTCGTTGCTGACGTCGTGATCCTCACCAGGTCGCCGGCGAACATCCACGGCCCGTTCGTCACCGACAGCATCCGGTCAGTCGCACTCACCGCCTTCGTCCCGATCTGGTTCGTGATACCGCTCTGCACAAGCGACACTGTCTGCGTTGTGCTCGCATCCGCACCGAACACAACCGCCTGCAGCTTGTACCCCATGCTCCCCGAAGCCGGCACCGTGAACGCAGCCCCGTTCGTTGCCACCGTTCCAGTCATCTGCGCCGGACTCCCCGCCATCGCCACCACCGCCGAAACCATCAACCCCACCACAACCCCAATCATCTTTCTCATGACTTTTTCCTCCGTCTTACCTTCCACTTGCCATCCTCTTCCTCCGCGGCCTCGGCGCGCTCTAGCGCGTATCCGCGCGGGCGAGAGACTCTCCCTCTTTGCTTCCTTCGTGAACTTGTGTTCGAATCTCTCTTGCCCTCACCTCTTACCTCTTGCCGCTACGCCCTTAGGACGCCGAGATGTTGAGGCGTACACACGCCGTGCTGTTCGTCACCTGCACATCCTCCGACCAGTCGAACTTTGCCACTTCCACGCGCCCGTCATCCCGCATGTACGAACCCGGCACCATGAACTTGTTCATCAGCCGGAACGTCTTCATGAAACTCGGATCCCGACGCGTCGGTGCCGACTTCCGTGCAAACACCAGGATCGTCGAGTCCAGCAGGAAACTGATGCTCTCAGCCTTACCTTCAGGCGCTGTATCATAGATCATGTAACTCGTCTTCACTTCAGGTGTTCCAATGAACATCTGAGTTGCCGACTGCTCTGTCGGTACAGCCAGACCCAACTTGCCGGAATCCCTGCCGGTCCCATTCCCGACCACGAACCGCCCGCGCACCTTGTCCTGGTTCTTGAAGATCTTCCAGGCAGTCGCCCCGTACAGAACGCCGACACCCATCAGCGACCCGTACTTCGCGGCCTTGATGACCGACAGAATTGCGTCATCCACGTCCGCAACCGGATCAGCCGAAGCGTTCCATGTCTTCGCCGTACCGGCACCAACGGCCTCCAGGGCCGCACTGATCACGCTCGACTCGTGAGAGAGCGCCGCCATTTCGGCAACGGCAGTCACGCCTTCCCGCAGCATGTCCTCAAGCCCCTCGGCCTCGAGCTGCTCCAGGTTATCCACCGGATAGTCCAGCGCGTGCGGCTCGCAATTGTACGTTGCATCCGTCGCTTCGAACCGAAGCTCCGACGCCCGGCCACCGAGTGTCCGCAGAGTACTCGGGATCCGGAACCGGTTCTTCTCCGTGTACTTCTTGAACCGCCCGACGCTCGTCGCCACCTCCACTGTCGGTGCCAGAAAATCAGCAACCGGCATAATCGCATCCTGCGCCGCACCCTGTGCATATTCCCGCAGGGTAGGGGACGCACTGATATCACTTAATCTGCTCATGTCTTATCTCCCTTTCGTTTAGAACTAACCACCCACCACACAGAACTCACCACCTACCGACATCCTCTCTTCTACATCGCGTACCCGCGATGTGGTGTCCGCGGCACGGATCGGTTAGCCGTGTAGGAACGCGTCAGACTGGCTCGGCCGCAAGGCGTCGGGGTCGTCGCTGCATACGTATGCGCGACGATCCCCGACAACGCAGCGGACGGGGCAGTATCACGCGCGATCTGCGCGGCCCGATCCGTGACACATTTTCCCAGCACCACCGGCATACAACACCCCCACAACCAACCAAAAGCACTGCCTACGTAACGACAACGTTCCCAATCATCGCCGGCCGGCACAAAACCAGCTGCCCATCCACGCCCGCCTCCTCCGCAACCGCCAGCCCCCGATACGTCCCGCCGGCAGTCGGCAGCGCCCGCACCATCCCGGCATCACTCCCAGCAATCGCAGCCAGAACTAGCACATCCCCCGGATTGCACGTCCCCTTCAGCTTCAAACGCGCATTCCGCCCGGCCTCGATCGGCTGCACCGAAACCAACTCCGCATCCACAGCACCCTCTTTCACCACGTACAGCCCGTAATCCGTGATGGCAGCCGGCAACTTCACCTCCGGCACCCCGGTATCGTGGGTCATCTTCACCAGATAACCCTCTTTCCCGGCCAGGCTCTCACCCGCCAGCACCCGAATCTCACCAACCCTCGTATTGCTCTGACTCATCTTCTTATCCCCCTTTGCGTCTTCGCGTCTTTGCGCGAAACATCTGCTCTTCTTCTCTCTCTCATATCAGCGTTCTCTGCGGGCTCTAGCGCGTACCCGCGCGGGCGAGAGACCTCTTTTCCTTCGCTTCACTTCCTACGTCCCACGTTCCACCGTCCACAGTTCTTCTTCTCCTCTGCGTCCTCCGCGGGCTCTAGCGCGTACCCGCGCGGGCGCGAGAAACTCTTCTCTTATTCCTCGCAGATCTCTTTCTCTGCGCGCCGGAACGCCACCGAGAACGCCACACCTTCACCCTTCGCGATCTCATGCGCCCGGTTCCTGATCTTCACAGCCTTGCTGTCAGACTCTCCACCGCGCTCTGACTGACCAGGGATAACCGGACGCGCCGTCGCCCTGTTGTGCAACGGCTTGCGAGTGCCCTCATCCTTCTTCTGGACTCCCTCTCCGGCTTCAGCCCTCCGCCCTCCGCCCTCATCCCTTTTCGCGGCGATCTCTCCTAGAGCCGCGAGCGCCGCCTCCCGATTCTTCAGCAACTGCTCACTCCAGAAGCTCTTCGTCTTCTCCGTGACGACCCCCTCGAACTCAGCCAGATGCCGGTTCACGAGCTCATCCTCCGCGCCCTTCAGTTTCCCCTGAAGCGCATCCCGCTCATCCTGTGTCAGCTTCAGCGAGTTCTGCAGATCCGTCACCGCCGTCAAGCCGGGCAGCCCCTGCATCTTCTCTAGAATCGCGTCCTCCGTCGCATCACCCGCCAACCCCAGATGATTCACCAACCTCTCAATCACTCTTTTCATCGACCTATCTCCTTTACCCTTCGAAGCTCCCGGCGTTTGTGCCGCAGGAGCGTAGTAGGGTCCGTTTAACCGCTCATCCCCACACCCTCTATTACATGTACAAGAATCAACTGGCGTACCCTGTGCCGCCCCTGTCGCACCGTCTTCACCGCATCTGCGTCCGTCCGCGTTCATCTGCGGTTTCGTCTTCTCAGCCTCAGCCCTCAGGTCTCCGCCCTCATCCCTTCCAATAGATGCACCGGAATCAACTGGCGCACCCTGTGAAGGCCCTCTTTCCTCCCCATTCTGACTCCTGACTTCTGACTCCTGACATCTATTTGCCAACGGGCGCATCCCTTTCAAATTCGGATCATTTGTGACCGCCGCATTGAGCAACCGCACCGGCCGGACCCGCCTGATTGCCTGCCCTGAGCCTGTCGACCCCGTCGAAGGGCCAAGATCCACACAGTCACTCCGCGCCCACACCGGCGACAGAAACCGATACCGCCCGCCCTTGACCGCTTCTTCCCCGACATCAGACCACCGAATATTGGCCCAAAGACCTGCCCCGCAGCGTGCTTGCTCTGCTGCAGGGACCGCCCCGCTTCCGACTCCATCCGCGTTCATCTCCTGTTTCGGCGTCTCCGACTCAGGTCTCAGGTTTCCGCCCTCATCCCTCTGGCCTCGATATTCGAGGCCCATGATCCACCCCGCGGCCTCCGACCGGGCCCGGTCATCCAGCGAGAAATGGTCAAAATCCACCAGCAACCCAGCGAAGTTCGCCACCGCCGCATCAACCTTGAACCGCGCGGCCATAGCAGCGCACGCCTCAGCATCCACCACCTGGACAACCCCGGCCGCCGCATGAGCAAACTCCCCGATCGGCGCCAACTGGTACCAGCCGTCATCAGGCATCTTGAAAGTGTCCCTATTCAGAATCAGATTCATCACCACGTCGTCCCCCTGGTCTACGCTTACCTCTTGCCTCTTACCCTCTTGATATATGCACAGGAATCAACTGGAGGCGGGAAAGGGGACTGAGAGAAGCGCAAGAAATCACATCCTTGACATGCAGAACCCCACGCCTAAGATACGCTGTAGTGATGTCTGGAGGCCGATCCGGAAGACGCCGGACGCATCAGCCAGATGTTTCCGGAGAGGACCTGAACCACAGATCAGTTAGTTCAATGTACGAACAATCGAAATGAGTAGACGACTAATAGTGGTGCTAGCCTTGTCGATGTTGCTAAACGCAACGGGTTGTTCCTCGCTTTATCAAAGGCGTCCCAACCAAGGTCGGTACGATTATTGGAGCACGCACAATAGCCGTATGGGGCATGACAGATACTACATCGGCACATCCTTCGACTGTTTCATATTGCGTTCCAAAGGCTGTACCTATGAGGGAGCTGTCTGGTGCGCGATCGATCTGCCTTTCTCTGTCGTGCTCGATACCGTACTACTCCCGCTTGATTTCATATTGACTCAACTGGACGGAACTACCAAGTGACTCCGGCCAACCGGAAGGG
>Ga0247841_10003032_pt1 | contig 31901 bp, 23 predicted proteins | sample LaCruzMarch2015__2_FD_192410 | JGI IMG/M metagenome (GOLD analysis project Ga0247841, IMG submission 192410) | Freshwater microbial communities from meromictic Lake La Cruz, Castile-La Mancha, Spain - LaCruzMarch2015_18m | ecosystem: Environmental > Aquatic > Freshwater > Lake | place: Spain...
CCATAGATATTATACAAAAAATGAATTCATCAGGATTGATTATAGCTGGAGTTGAAGAATTATTTTCTTCAATGAAAACAGATTATGTAAATTATTCTTTTGCAAGCTTGAAAGATTTGTATAATCAACTAGAACTAATTTACAAATCAGCAATAGAAGCAAATAAATCTTTAGAAGAGGTAAAATACAATATTGCAGATGCTGAAAATAGAGGTCTAACTGTTTCCGAAACAAAGAAATTATTATACTTGGCTGAAATTATGTTTAATAGAGGCGACTATGTATTGGCTGCTGAAAAATTAAAAGAGGCAAAACTAACTTTTGCACTAGAAACAAAAGGAGAGTTTAAAATTTTATATGCGATTAAAAATAATCCGGGAGAATCAGCCGGAATTGTTCTGTCTTTATTTTTAATTGGAATTGGTTCTAGCTACGTAATCCGTTTAAGATTATTAAAAAGAAAGCTAAGACTTTTAGCAGAAGAAGAACAATTATTATTGCAACTAATGAAAGTTATCCAGAGAGATTGCTTTGAAAATAATCGAATGTCTATGGAGGAATATAACGAAGCAATGATGCAATACGAAAACAGATTGAGCGAAGTTATACAAGAGAGAATTAGAGCAGAAACTCTTCTTACAAATCTGATGAAAGTAAGAGGGGAAGGAAATGCTCTTGTTCAAGAGAAAGCTCGATTGATAATGTTAATAAGAACAGCCCAAGAAGATTATTTGAACAAAGGCAAATTGGAAACAAGAGTTTATGAGAATATGTTAAAAACATATTCTTCCAGATTGAGTAAAATCGAGGAAGAAATGGTTTTCGCAGAAGCTCAAGCAGAAATTAGAAAAGTTACTGGCTGGCATTTATTTGGAGGCAAAAAATGAATAAACGAGCGCAAGTTACCCTATTTATTATTTTAGCAATTGTAATCGTAGCAAGTTTACTCTTCTTCTTTTTTTCAGATAAATTTAATTCCGATTCAATAAACACAAACAACCCCCAATCATTTTTTGACAAGTGCATAAAAGACTCTATAAGAGAATCAGAAAATACTCTTCTGAACTCTAACGGATTCACAAAAGTAGAAGATAATTTTATTTTATACAACAAAGAAAAAATTCCATACCTATGTACAACGTCAGAGTTCTATACTTCTTGTACTCCTCAAGAACCCGCTTTCTTAAGCTCAATCCAGACAATAATGGAAAACAAAGTCTCTCGAGACACAGAAAATTGTTTAGTGAGCTTTACAAAAGACATGGAATCAAAAGGATATCAGCTAACAAAAGAGAAATCAAACGTAACATTAACAATACGGAAAGGAGAAATTTCCGTAGAAATGGGTAAACCTATATTTTTGAAAAAAGATGAAACATCAACAGAGATTCCTCCAATAAAAGTTTATTATTCCTCAAGTCTATTCGATTTAGTAAAAACTGCGCAAACAATTGTAAACTATGAATCATCTCTATGCGAGTTTGATTTATTAAATTGGCAAAAGTACGAAAATCAAATTCAAATAGCAAGATTTAGAACTTCAGACCAAACAAAGATTTATACTCTAACAGACAGAAATTCAGAAAAACAAATTAAATTTGCAATTAAAACTTGCGTAATGCCTGCCGGAATATGAAGAGAAGATTAATCTCAATTTTTGAAATGTCACTAATGATCCTATCTCTATTTGCATTTTCTTTTTTAGTAGCAGAGACGAATGTTAAAGAAGTCTCAGCAAGCGACCAATATCCTTCTGGATGTTGCCTTGAAACAAAATCAGGTTCAATCTGTCAGGAAATGAATTTACTTGATTCCGGAAATTGCAAAACAGATTTAATTGGTACAGGTTGCAACGAAATTCAGGAATGTCAGAAAGGTTGTTGTTACAATGCGAATGCGGGAGTTTGTTCTTTAAATGCTCCAAAAGATAAATGTGAAAGTTCTGGAGGAAATTGGTCAAGCGATGAAAATTGTAACATTGAACAATGCGCAGTTGGATGTTGTATTTTAGGCGATGGTGCTTCAATGTCTACATCTAGAGAATGTACCCTTCTCTCTCAAAAATATAATATTGCAAAAAATTTCAAATCGCTTGACTCAATCGGTTCTTGTTCGGCATATACTGGTTTATCAGAAGAGGGAGCCTGTCTAACGGCTTCAACGGACTTCTCAAATGAAAAAAATTGCATTTTCACAACAAAAAAAAATTGTAATGGTGAATTCAAGCAAGGTTATTTATGCACTTCAAAAGAATTAAACACTACCTGTGGCCTAACAGAAAAAACATCTTGCTTCGAAGAAAAAGATGAAGTTTATTTTGTAGACTCTTGCGGAAATCGTGCAAACGTTTATGACTCAACAAGAGGAAAAAACCAAACATATTGGGAAAAATATATTTCTCCAGACAAATCTTGTCAATCTCAAAGTGCAACTTGCGGCAATTGTGATTATTCAACAGGCAGCGTTTGCTCTGCATATAAATCCGGAGATATAAAACCAGCATTAGGAACAAATACTTGTAAAAATTTAAATTGCGGTGATAAAAAACATGGAGAATCTTGGTGCGTATACGATACAAATCCAAATAAGATAGCTCCCGTTGGTTCTCGGCAATTAGTCGCATCATGTTTCGAAGGAGAAATACAAATTGAAGGTTGCGCAGATTTTAATCAAGAAATTTGCGCGCAAAACACAGACACCAACGCAAAAAGAACTCAAGCAAAATGCTTAGTCAATGATTGGAGAAGCTGTCTTAACGCAAACGAAAAAGAAAGTTACCAAGAAGTAAAAAAAGAATGTTCTCGAAATCCTCAATGCATGATGTTCAATGATTATTTTGGGCAAGCAAATTTAAAACGTAGCGATGGAAATTTCTTCGCAGGTTTTAAAGAAGATGCAGAAAATTCAGAACAAGGTTCAATAGGCGACCAAGGAAAAGACCAAAATAAAGTTTTAACTTATTGCGTTCCAAGATTTACCCCAGGATTTCAGTTCTGGAAAACTCCTTCAAATCCAATAAAAGAATCATCCGGAAATGAAGCCTCAAATTCAAACTATGGTGGAGACGGTTTAGAAGCATCAGCAATTTGTTCTTTAGGAAACTTTTTTTGTATCTCCGAAAAACATCGTTCCTGCACATTAGGGGGCGGATGTGGAGACTGGAAAGATGAAGACCTAAATTGGGAATGTAATTTCGATACAGGTAATCACGAAACAGAAGTTCAAGGAAAAGATTTGCCCGCACTTCTTGCAGCACTAAATGCAAGATGTTCTGCAATAGGTTCATGCGGCGTAAAATCAAATATCGCAGGACAAATTAATTCTCAAGATTCTGGAATTACAATCTCTAGAATGAAAATAGGGAAAGCCGGGGGAATAACTGAAAAGTATTCTGTCGAAGGTTACAATCTTTCAGAAAGATATCTAAATTCAATTCCAACGAAAATAAAACCAATAGAAACTTTAAAAGAATTACAAAGTTATGGAAACTCTGGGCTTTCAGCAGAAGCAGCAGGAACAGGAAATTCTCAAACCTCTCAAGATTCTTCATCCGCATTAAGCTTAGCAGAACTTGCAGGTTCTGCAGATGTTGGCTATGAAAAGCTTGCAAAATTTCAAGAAACAACAAATATTCTAAGCGGAATTGGCGGGCTCGGAGCTACCATTTCTTTATCTCTTTTGCCTGAAGCTTCAACAATGGGATCAAGCTTAAACATGGATTACGCTATGTTGACGAAGCCACAGGCAGGAGCTAATTCTATAGGCGGAACAAACGCAGCAGACGAACTTATCGCAGACATGACTCCCAAATCGACAACAGGTAATGCGCCAGGAGTAGCAGTTACATCTGGAGATAAACTTCTTGCAGGAGGAGTTACAATTGTCGGAGCAATTGTCGGCGGGATAATTGGTGCACAACTTGGAGGGCTTATTGCAAAAAATCAAGGATGGAGTCCTGGAAAACAACAACAATTTATCACAGTCATGGCTTCTGTCGGAGGAGTAATAGGAACAATTGTTGGAGCAGGTTTTGCATCGATGGCGACAGGAGGAACATTTATAGGAGGAATGTCTGCAATTACCGGAATAGGAACAACAGTAGCTGGAGCAGGCACTGCCGCAACTGCAGGTTCGGGAGCAGTGGCATCTGCCGGATGGGCTTCTTGGTTAGGCCCAGTAGGAATCGCAATCGCAATTCTTTATTTAATTTATCAGGCCTTTATTGAAACTTTTGATGAGAAAGAATTTTACATCATGCAATTTAATTGTAATGTTTGGCAACCTCCAAAAACAGGAGACTGTTCAATTTGTAATTCAGATGTTCGTTCTTGTTCAGAATATAGATGTAAATCTCTCGGAAGCAACTGCCAATATTTTAACAGCAACGGAGAACCCGGCTATTGTGCAACACTAAATGATATTTGGCAAGCAACAATTAAACCAGATGCAAAAGTTTTATCTGAAGGAAATAAATACATGAATGTAAAAGATCAAGGATTTGAAATTGAAGGAAAGAATAAAAAAGAAGTTGAAGCGTGGAAACCCCTAACATTTGGAATAACAACAGACAAACAAGCAACTTGTAAGATTGACATGGTGCATACAAAATCTTATGAAGAGATGAAATACACAATGTTTTCTTTCATAAATCAAAATACAAATAAAGCAGAAGGCGCGCATCATCAAATAACATTATCTCCGCACGTCGCACTTATTGATGGCCCCAATTCAGATACAACTCTTCCAATCGAATCGGGAGAAAATGAATATTACATTAGATGCAAAAATTTTGCAGGGCAAGTTAACGAAGCAGAATTTACAGTTCAAGTTAAAATGGCAGAAGGTCCAGATTTAACTCCCGCGCAAATACTGAGTACTACTCCCGAAGACGGAGCATATCTTAAGCAAGGAATAAACTCCACAAAGCTAACCCTAACACTAGACGAGCCAGCAGAATGTAGATACTCAATTAAGTACGGCGAAGATTATTATTCTAATATGAAAAATAATATGACTTGTCTTACAAGCAAGGCAGCTGGCTATTATGGCACTTGGCCATGCTTCGCAACCATCGAAAATCTTACGGAAAAAACAGAATTGTTTATTAAATGCAAAGACCAGCCAGATTTAGTTGAAACGGATTTAATAACAAGAAATGGCGAAACAACTCCTAGCAAAAAGCTCACATTTAATATTTGCAAGCAAGGTTTAGAAATTTCTTCAACGAAACCAATAAATGGCGAGACATTAGAAATAAATAATTCTGCATTTGCCCTAGAACTAAAAACTTCCGGTTGTATAAAAGGAGGAGAATCAGTTTGTTCATATTATGTAAATGGATTTGGAAGTCAGTTCATTCCTTTTTTAGAAACAGGAAAACAAGTTCACAAACAAACATTCAACTCTTTTGGAACGGGCAACTACACAATAAACTTAAAGTGTGAAGACAGCGCAGGAAATCAGGCAAACCAATCCCTGAATATTTCAGTTTATTTAGATGACACCTCTCCACTATTAATTCGTGCATACAAAATAGGAGACACTCTTTCAATAAATACTGATGAAGATTCAAACTGCGCATATAAAATTTTAAATTCAACAGAAGATTGTTCATTTAATTTTGATTTTTCCGCAGGTTCTTTCTCAAAAACACATTCTCTTCAACTAAACAAACAAGGAGGAACGTACGCAATAAAATGCATAGACAAAAAGGGCAATTTACCTTCGGCAGGTTGTTCAGGCATATTCAAAATATTCGTCTAATCGCATTATTTATAAACTACACTCTTCTCAAAATAATATGAATAATAAAAGGGGCCAGCTTACGATTTTTATAATCATTGCAATTATAATTGTAGCTTCAATAATCGCATTTTTTTTATACTATAAACCCGAAACTAATTCTTTACCAGGACAGAAACTAGACATAGCAAACTGCATAGAAGAGGGAATGGCAAGCCCCATTCAAGAATTAAGTCTTAAAGCCGGAATAATCAAACCTACTTTTAATACACAATACCTGGACGAAAATATTACTGTCATTTGCTATACTGATGAATATCACAAACCTTGTATCGTGCAACAACCCTTTTTGAAGCAGACATTTGAAAAGAATCTTGCGATACTCATGCAACCGAAAATAAAAGCATGTTATGATAACTCTATAGCTGACTTAAAAGCAAATGGATATGATGTAATCCCTGGAGAAATAAAATATACACTCGAAATAGTGCCAGCAGGAATAGAAATGAAAATAGATGCTCCAACAACAATAAGAGTTGAAGGCACAGGGCAAACACTTCCTAGAGAAATAGACTTAAAATTCCCTTCTCAGATTTATGACGTTCTTACTATAGCAAATTCAATTCTTCAGTTTGAAACATCGTATGGTGATTCCGAAGTTTCTAGCTTCATGTTTTACTATCCTGATTTAAACATTCAAAAAATAAGAAGAGAAGAGGGAATGAAAATTTATATAATTTCAGATAAAAAAGAAATTAAATATACATTCGCATCAAGAAGTTATGCATGGCCGCCTGGCTACGGAGTTTACTAATGATAAAAAGAAGTTTAGCTTTCATTTTATTAGGAATGATTTTGCTTTCATTCAGTGTAATAGCTACTTCAGTACTATCAACCCCTACAAGTTGCTGCGAAAGAACAACGGGCGGAGGAACTTGCATTAATACTCAAGAAGAATGTGACACTTCAATAAATCCTTTAACTGGAAATGCATTTAGAGTAGTTCCAACCTCTTGCGATTCAACTTCGTTCTGCAAATTAGGAACTTGTTATGACTCTAAAGAAGGAATGTGCTTGGAAAATGTTCCACTAACTGTTTGCGGACTAAATAACGGAACTTGGAGCGAGAAAAAAGCAACTGAATTAGCACAATGCCAACTAGGTTGTTGCATTATTTCAGATCAGGCGGCTTTTGTAACAATGACTAGATGTAAAAGTTTGTCAACATTCTATGGAATAACTGTCGACTTTAGAAATTCTGTAGCATCTGAGCAAGCATGCGTTGAAATTGCAAATGCTCAAGATGAAGGTGCTTGTGTATTTTATAAAAATAATGTGAAAACTTGCACTTTCACGACGAGAAAAAATTGTGGAGGCGTTATTTCAACAGTTGCTTTAAATGCATCCCCCCTTGAAGACACTTCTGGAAAAAGATTTTACAAAGACGTTTTATGCTCTAACGAAGATTTAGGAACAATTAACGCAAGGCAGACATCAACAGGTTGCTATCAAGGAAAAGTATTTTGGTTTGATTCAGAAGGGCAAAGAGAAAATGTTTATTTCTCAGATTCGGCAAAATCTTGGAACAAGGGAAGAGTAGCAGACCCTGATGAAATTTGCCCAGAATCGGGTGATAGTAAAACCTGCGGAAATTGTGATTATCTTTTAGGAAGTAGATGTTCAGAATGGACTGGTTTTTTTACTTTAACAAAACCAGCAAATGTAAATAATTACTGCAAAACAACAAAATGTACTGACAGAGACGGAAAGGAAAGAATGAACGGAGAATCCTGGTGCGTTTACGACGGAAAAACAGGAGATGGAAGAGATGTTGCAGGAAGCAGACAATACCGAGAAATTTGCGTCGATGGAAAAGTTCAAGTAGAAGCTTGCGAAGATTTTAGAAATCAAATTTGTGTGCACTCAGGAATTCAAACTTCTCAAGGAGAATATTCTGTTTCAGCATGTAGAGTAAATAGATGGCAGGACTGCACCCAACAAACAAAAAAAGATAATTGCGAAAACACTGATGCGAGAGACTGCATCTGGGTAGCAAAAGTTGAAGGAATCAACTTTACAGCAGCTAAATCGGGCTCATCGGCTACGAGTTCTAATGCATTTGGTCCATCAAGCGCACAACAATTTACGAGTAGCTCTTCAGGCGCTTCAACAACAGCCTCAACAACAGATAGTATAACTCAAGCAACATCGGCAATAAAACCGTTTATAGGATTTTTACCTCTTACTGGAAATGCAATAAAACATGTTGTCGGTTCTGGCTATTCTCAAAAATGGGCAGAAGATGAATTGGATAATAAATTAAGGACAAGTAGAACAGAGAATGATTCTGGTTTATGTGTTCCAATGGTTCCTCCAGGATTACAATTTTGGGAATCTGGCGATGCTCAAGCAGTTTGTTCTCAAGCAACGGCAGAATGTAAAGTCACAATAGAGAAAACAACAACTTTCAAGAGCATACTTTTAGGTGCTGCAGGCGGAGAAAAAGAAGAGTACAAAATGATAAACTCCGCTGGTCAAGAAGTAGAAAAAACAGAATGTTTAAGTTGGAAAAACAAAAATAATGGTGAGCTAAAAGTAAATCCCGATTGGGGCACAAAAGCAAACGCAATCTGTTCAGCAATGGGAGACTGCGGCGCAGACTTAAACATTAACGGAGTTTTCACAGATGAAGGTTATGAATGGAAATTTGGCAACCAATCATACTTTTTTACAGCAGCAGATTTAGGTTTAATAAAAAGAGGACTCGGTTCTGGAACAGGAGAAGCAGTTTCAATCGAATATGTAATTAATAATAAATATCAACTAAATCAAGACGATTCAGTCTACATAAAACAATGACAAAAAAATTATCCCTTGTAGTACTTTTACTATTGGTAATTCTCTCTTTCCAGTTTATTTCAGCATCAGAGCTAAAACTAGTAAAAGTTTCTGAACTTAAGCCAGGAGATACTATCGTAGACAAAAACGGGAATGAAATTGTCATTCAAACAATACAAGCTCAACCCATTGAAACAAAATCTCTAACGCAACTAATTAATGAAAAAGTTTTCTCAAATCAAAACGAGAATAAAACTAGCTATCTCACAGGATTTGCAATTCAAACTAAAGATACTCTTGCAGCAGCTCAACCAAAAATAGTAGAAAAAATTAAATCATTTTTCACAGGGTGGTTCAAATGAGAAAAATAAATAAATCTGCTAAAGTTTATAGTTTATCTTTCATAGCAATGCTCGTCATCTCAACAATGGCATTTGCATTTTTAATCGGAAGCGAAACGAAGACGGCGAGCGCTGAAGACGTACTGCCAAAAATATTGACCTTTCCAACCCAACAATCTTATATAGATGCGGTAAAAAACAGTGAAATAAAAAATGGAGACTTACTTTATTTAAAATATGAAATAGAGAAAACAGGAACTCCTTATTATGGGATTTATGAAGGTTCCAATGAAATTTGGAATCAACAAAGTCTTCGACAACTTTCAGATACAGACTTTAAAAAAGCACTAGAAGACCGAGTTGGTAAAGACAAATTTCAAGAAGCATGGGCAGATATGAACAATAAAGAAAGCGGTGATGCAGTGGCATATACTCGTGACAATGGAGAGATTGTTAGAACAGATTTGGGTAATATAAACAATAACATTCCAAAACCAAAAGCATCAACCACCCCATCGCCAGCCTCGTCAGATTCTTATTGGGAACGAGCCCTAGGTACTAAAGATATAGCACTTACAGCACTAACAGCAGAAGAAGCAAAAAATGCATTGGGAGGCAGTTATGGAGGAGATACAAAAACTTACTTTAAAACGCAGTACGGTGCAATAATAGAAAAAACAGGAAGCGGAACAGGAAAAGTGGTTTCTTCTCAAGGTACTGACAAAATTTTTGGGGGAAAAGTTACCGTTCCTTTCGCAGTTGGTCAATTAGTGGAAGGTGTTGTTTGGTCAATGTGGGCAGTGGGAGCAATTCAACTTTTCGCACCAATTTTTGGAACAGACAAAGATGAAACAAATGCACTTACAATCGCAGCAATGTCCGGAATAATGGCAGGAAAATTAGCATATTCAATTTTAGGGCATGGGGGCATCGGTAACTTTATTGTTGGTTCAGATGGCAAAATAGGAACACTAGGCAAGATTGGAACACATCCCGCAACATCCATCGCTATCGGCGCAGTAACAGCTTGGCTAGTTTATAATAAAATGCACAAAAAAGAAAAAACTTATACCGAATCAGTAACTTTCACTTGTTTACCTTGGCAAGCTCCAAATGGCGGAAAAGATTCTTGCGAATTATGCAACGATAAAACAGGAATACCTTGTTCAGAATATAGATGTAAATCTTTAGGACAGTCTTGTCAGATTCAAAATGCTGGAACCTCGCGAGAGATGTGTGTTGATGCAAATCCTAGAGATGTCTCTCCTCCAGTAATTAATCCTAGCAAAAAAGATTTGACAGAAGGATACGTTTACACAGACGTAAAAGATATGCCTCCTGGAGCCGGATTCAAAATAAAGAATTCAGCAAAGATATTAGAAGGTGGATGCATAAAACCATTTACACCAATAACTTTCGGAATAGAAACGGACGAACCTGCGCAATGTAAGATTGATGTAGAGCCAAAAGGAAATTATTCTAAGATGGCAACTTATTTTGGAGGAGATAATTTGTACGCATATAATCACACAGAAGTTTTAAGTTTGCCTTCAGTAGTAGCCATTAAGAATTCATCGCTTAATTTACAAAACGGAAGAGAACTTTCATTCTTTATAAGATGTAAAGATACAAATGGAAATACCAACGAGGCAGATTATGAATTAAAATTATGTGTTGATCCGTCAGATGATACAACTGCCCCAGAAATACAAGGAACAAACATTGTAAATGGAGGTTGCATAAAAGCAGACGCAGACAATGCAACAGTTGACTTCTATATAAACGAACCATCCGATTGTAGATGGAGTTTCACACAAAATCAAGATTATAATCAAATGCAAAATAACATGTCCTGTTCAAATTCCGTTAAAGACATAAATGCCTTGCTAGTTTATCCTTGTTCCGCACAGCTAACTGGAGTTGCTAGAGATGGAACAAACTTCTATGTAAGATGTTTAGACCAACCAACAGGAGTTAACGAATCGAAGAGAAATCCAAACAGAAATGATTATGTTTTCAGCTTAAGAGGAAGTAATATTCTCAAGCTAAAGAATATTGCGCCAACCGAAACAGTTTATGGAGCAGTTCGTCCTGCACCTGTTGAGCTATATGCAGAAACAACAAATGGTTGCGACAACAACAAAGCAATTTGTTCATATTCAACAACAGGCCAAGAAGGAAGTTACATACCTTTCTATGATACAAATAATATTTATGGAATACACACGCAAAGGCTTGATTTGTACGACGGATTGCAAACATATTTTATACAATGCACAGACTCTGGAGGAAATCAGGCTACAAATTCCACCACGTTTAATATGGAAATTGATACAAACGCCCCAGTGATTGCAAGAGCTTACGAAGAAGATGACTATCTTAAACTTGTAACTCCTAGAGATTCAGATTGTGTTTTTACTAACGACAATTGCGATTATGTATTCAGTGATGGCATAGTAATGCAACCTCCAAATGCGACGGGGCATATAACTCCCTGGTTTGCAGAAAAAACATACTACATAAAATGTAGAGACGAATTTAGAACAGAGCCAGCGGATTGTTCTATGGTAGTAAGGCCTCTAACTAATTTCTATGAAGACAAAGTCTAACAGCAAATTTATAAACATGTTTTATTTGTTTCCTATATAAAAGAGGATAATATGAAATCAAAAAGAGCTCAGAGTACAATGTCTCTTCCATTTAATTGGTTGTTTGCTTTATTTTTAATTATAGTATTTATTTTCGTTGCGATTTATGGAATAAAATATTTTATGGACATGGGTAAATGTACTTCGATAGGAACAGCATATGAAACTCTTCAAGATGCAGTTAGCCAAGCTCAAAAATCATCCTCTTCAGATAGGGGAGTAGAGCTAACTTTGCCAGGAATAAAGTACATTTGTTTTTCCGATCTTTCTATGCCAATAACAGGCATCCTAGATGTTTATGACGAGATAAGTATCTACGAAGGCAACGATGTAAATACATTTTTATTCCCTCCAGAAAATTCCTGCAATATGCCCTTTAAGAAAATAAAATATCTAGACCTCAATAAAACAATCGCGAACAAAAATCCTTATTGCGTAGAAGTTATCGATGACAAAGTCCAATTAAGACTTCAAAAAGAGTTTTATGATAGGGCAGTTACAATCAAATGAAAACAAAAAGCGACTCTAACACGCCCCATATTTCCTTAGGAAAAAGAGGCGACTTTAATTTTGTACTATTGTTTGCTCTAATTGCGGGCGCAGCAATTTTAGTTTTAGCAATTTATGGAGCTGTAAAATTTGGAACATCCAATCAGTTCCAGCAAAGCGCGGAACTTGCAAAGAAGATAGATATTCTTACCGACCCACTCCAAGCGGGATTCGCTGCAACAACCACAAGCACAATAACTTTTCCAAAAGACACGAAAGTATCTAATATCTGTTCTTTTGATAATGACTTCGGAAAAAATGCACTTGCAGTACAATCAAGATCTTCCGCTGGCGACCCTTGGCTTAATGATACTATTCCCGTATCTATAAGAAATAAGTATATCTTTTCAGAGTATGAAGAGGGAAAGAAATTTTACGTTATGTCCAAACCATTCGAGTTCCCTTTTAAAATTGCAGATTTGCTTTTTGTTACAACCAAAAACTACTGCCTAGTAAATCCTCCAGAAGATATTGCGAGAGAAATGCTCTCTCTAAATTCCGCAAATATTGGCGTACTAATCGAAGGTAATGATACTTGTTCAGAAGACTCAGTCAAAGTGTGTTTCGATTATGGACTATGCGACATCTATGTAGTCGGTGAATGTACTGGTTATGGCTGTAAATCCGATTTTGATTACGGCACAGTAAGAAAAGGAAACGAAAATCTTTACTACGTTGGAAACTTATTGTACGGCGCAATTTTTTCTAATAAAGAAACCTATGATTGTAATGTTAATCGTCTCTTATTCCGTCTCTCAAATATTGCAAATATCTTTTCAGCTAAAACAGAATTGATGAACACCAGAGGATGCAACACTAATATGAAGCCAGCCATGGGAATGTTGGCGGAACTAGCGTCAACAACTACTTCTGAGAACATAAAAGATATCTATTTTTCAGTCGAATCAATTAAAGAACTAAATGATGGCTCATTGTCTAGCTATTCTTCAGAGTGTGCATTATGGTAATAAAGACTACCCGGAGAGCAGATATGCGAATTCAGCAAATGGCATTTATGATAATTTTCGTTTTTCTTTTTTTTGCAATTGCAGGACTTTTTGTTGCTTCCGTAAAAACAAACGAGATTAGAGCAAGTGCTTCAAATCTTCAAAGAGAGTCTACAATTTCTTCAATTACTCCCCTAGCCGACATGCCAGAGCTTAATTGCGAGTCAGGCGTGTCTATGTGTATTGACGAAGACAAAATTTATGCTCTTTCTGAGTACTCCAATTTATATAGAGATTTTTGGCCAGTAGCCTCAATAGAAGTAAGGAAAGTTTTTCCAAAGCAATCACAAGAAATTGTCTGCCCGCAACCAAATTGTACTATCTATAAAGTCTATGATTCCAATCAAAATGAGGTTCAAACATACGGGACCTTCGTTTCACTATGTAAAAAAGTAAGAGAAGATGATTCTACAAGAGATGTATGTACAATTGCTCGTCTAGAAGTAGGTGTTAAAATAAAATCGTAACTATCTTCTTCCGTCGTTCGTTTTTGCAGTTTGGTTAGTCTTAATTACATTTCCTACAGTACTAACTGCCCCCTTACTAAAATCAAATAGATTCAATCCTGCCTGTCCCACCCACGCGAAATAGATATAAACAGAATGAATCGCTCCCGCTGGCGTGCTAAAATCAGTCTCATTTGTTTTATACCACCCAAAAATAGAACCTCCAATTATCAGAAGTATAGCGATTATCACTACCGCCTTTATCGCCTTAAAGTCATGTTCCAACTTTATAAAAGAAGTAACTAAGAATATTACTACTATTGCCGCGAGGATTATCCAACCAATCATAGCAGTTAGAAGATTCTCACATATAAAAATGTTTTTATACCTAGTTTAGCTATCAAATAAATGAAAAAGGTGAAGATTTTCTTATTCAGGCACGGCCAAACAGAATTTAATCGAGACAGTAAATTTACAGGTTTTTTTGATTCTAAATTATCAAAAACAGGAACCGAAGACGCAAAAATCATCGCTGAAAGATTAAAAAAAGAAAAATTTCAAATTGCCTTCCAAACATCATTATCTCGTTCAAAAGACACTTTAAAAGAAGTTCTAAAATTCCATCCAGAATGCAAAGAAATTCTCGAAGACGACAGAATGAAAGAAAGAAATTATGGTGACTTAAACGGAAAAACGCACTTGCAAGTTGTACAAAAATTCGGAGTTCAAAAATACGATTTGTGGCATCGAAGCTGGGACATCAAACCTACAAACGGAGAATCTTTCAAGGATGTTGAAAAAAGAGTGAAATCTTTTGTCATCGATTTAAAAAAACTAGCAAAAGAAACAAATTCAAACATTGCAATTTCTGCTCACGGAAACTCGATAAGATTATTTAGAAAAATAATGGAAAATCTTTTAATAAAACAAGCTTGTGAACTTTACATTCCTTATGACACCGTTTACGAATATGAGATTTAATTAACCTTAAAATCCCCAATTACCTAATTCTTCCATGATGTATGATAAAATAGGAAACTTCAAACCGCGAAATAGGGTTTTTTTAGCACCAATGCTAGAACCAAATGATATTGCTTTTAGACTACTCTGCAAAAGAGCAGGAAGTGGTTTAAATTTTAATGGAATGATAAATCCTCTTTCAAAACAAAATTTAGTTCTAGATGACAGTCCAGCTTTACAAATTTTTTGCATTAAAACAAAAGGAATAAAGGAATTTATAAAAAAATATGAGAAGAAAGTTCCCTTATTTGATTTTAATCTTGGCTGTCCGTCAACTCTTGCAGCAAAGATGGGCTTCGGAAGTTTCCTGCACCACGATTTGAAAACAATTGAAGAAATTTTGAAAGAAATGCGAGAATCTACAAAAAAGCCAATAGTAATAAAAATTAGAAAATCAGAAAATGCAGAAAAAATAATTAAAATGGCAGAAAAATACGTCGACGCAATTACAATTCACCCACGAACTCAAAAGCAAGGATATTCGGGTGAACCTGATATGGGATTTGCATTAAAAGTAAAAAGCGAGTCAAAAATTCCAATAATCTATTCAGGAAATGTAACGACGAAGAATGCACATGAACTATTGAAACATTTTGATTTTATCATGGTGGGGAGGGAAGCAATAGGTAATCCGAATATCTTCTCAGAGATATTGGGCAAAAAAAGAAAAAGATTTGAATTTAAAGATTATCTTAAACTTGCAAAAAAGTACAACTTATATTTTAGACAAATAAAACTTCAAGCAATGAATTTTACAAAATCAAAAGAAAACGCAAAAAAGATGAGAGAAGACATTGGGAAGGCAGAAAAAATTGAGGATATAGAAAAAATCTTCAATTCATCTTAGTCCGAAGGACATTCAGAAATCTTCTCATCTCTTATTTTGAGGTGTTTATAATGCGCATCTGTAGTCCTAGTTTTGCATTTTCTGCACTCATCAGTTAAGTTATATTCACCGCAATTCGGACATTTTTTTAACATTAGTGGCATAGCTTAGAAAATCTTTTGCAGTTTTTAAATTATCTTATTTCACAAACTTTTTAAAGTCTGTAATAGTGGGTTTTTTAGGGTGATGGTAAGGAATCGCCTAAGAATTCTAAATAAAATGAACAAAACGTTAAAACAGCTTGCAGAAGAACTTGTAGAAAAAATTCCAAAGAGAGGAATTAGTCGTTCACTTAGAAAAGGTCCAAATCCAAAATTAGTACTTTTAGCAGAATGTTACTTGGCAGATATAGACAGAAATTACAACTATGTCTCAGAAGTTTTAGAATTATGTAACCAAACAATTGATTCTTTCTTTAGTAGATTTAATAAAATTGTCCCTTTAGCTGAAATAAAGAAAAAACTAAGCGACAGAGGTAATTATTATGATACTGCTTCTCAGTTTGAATGCTATTTCAATAGTTTGGCTAGCCAAAAGAAAGAAGCAAAATATCGGAGGAGAGAGTAATGCCGCTGGATATTAGAACTCGAAAACTTGCGCAACTCGCAGTAAGAAAATGCGTGAATACAAAACCAGGACATAAAATAATTATCTCTGGAGGAAGCGAAGCAATACCATTTCTAATAGAGCTGTACAAAGAGATTATTTTACAAAAAGCAATTCCGATTGTAAAGATTGGTTTGCCAGATGTAAACGATTTTTTCTATAAATACGCAAATAAAGAGCAACTAGAATATTTTCCGGACTATTGGTTTGATACAATAAAACAAGCACAAGGACTTATCGGAATAAATACTACCGCGAATACAAGAGAACTTACAAATTGCGACTCAAAAAAAATGACTACGCGAGAAAAGATTAATCACAAAATTTCTGATTATGTTAATAACGAGAGAGATAAAATAAAAAGATGCGCTATTGCATACCCTTGTTTGGCTTTAGCTCAAGACGCTGAAATGTCTTTAACAGAATATGAGAATTTTGTTTATTCTGCTTGTTTGCAAGATTGGACAAAGCTAGAAGGAATTATGAAAAAAGCACTTTCTAAATTTAAAGAAAACTCTTCTGTTCATATACTCGGAGAAGGAGTTGACTTAATAATGAAAGTTCATGGAAAACTCGCGAGATCTGATTTGGATTTTGATAACATGCCTGCAGGAGAAATCTTTATGGCCCCTATTAGAGAAAGTTTGAATGGTTTGATAAAATTTGACTATCCTTCTGTTAGGAATGGAAAGGAAGTTACAGATATTTATTTAAAATTTGAAAACGGGAAAGTAACTGAGTCTAAAGCCGGAAAAAATGAAGACTTTTTGAAGGAAATGCTTGCAACCGATAAAAATTCTAGCTATGTTGGGGAGTTAGGAATAGGTTGTAATCCCAAGGTTACAAAATATACGAACAATCTTCTATTCGACGAAAAAATTGGCGGAACAATTCATCTTGCCTTGGGAATGGCCTACAAAGAAAATGGTGGAGGAAATGATTCTGCGATTCATTGGGATATTGTTAAATCTATGAAAAAAGCAAAAATAATTGTTGATGGAAAGGTTATACAAGAGAATGGAGAATGGAAACTATGATAACTAAACTTTCTGGAGGTAAAAATGGATAAAGACACAAGAGAAAACCTACGATATATAAACATGCTAGCTGCAGATGAAGGCGAAAGAACGAGAGGAGCATCTAGAATTGAGGGGCAATATAGCCTAGAGACATATTTTTCTCATGCTGCTATGGCTCAAGGGAAACCTCTTCCAGGAAAAGAGGCATTAATTCGTTTGGCAGGAGCTGTACAAACATTAGTTTCAGCAGCAACAGAGATGCCATCTAGTGAAAGAACTGCAAGAATGGATCATGCATATAAAATATTGGCAGCCGAAGCATAAATATTAAATAGCTGAAAATCTTTGCATTTTTATGAAGAGGCTGTTTAGATTTAAATATCCAAAGATATTTTTATGGATAATTTTTATTATTGCCGCATATTTTATTTTTTCAAATCCTGCTGTTAAAAGTTTCATAAACAGCGAAGGATTAACAGGATATCTTTATGTTTTTATATTTGGCGCTCTATTCACTTTCGGATTTACAACGCCATTTTCAATTGGATTCTTTGTAGCATATAATCCCGAAAGCCTTTTTCTAAGCGCGATTATCGGAGGGCTTGGGGCAGTTGTTTTTGATTTGGCAATTTTTAGATTTATTAGGTTTTCTTTTATGGATGAATTTAAAAAACTTGAGAAAGAGAAAGAAATTGCTAAGCTTTCTAATTTATTTCATCTAAAGCTTTCACATAAAATAAAGGTTTATTTAACCTATATTTTCGCAGGGATTGTTATTGCTTCCCCATTACCTGATGAAGTTGGAGTTGCAATGCTCGCTGGTTTGACAAAGATTAGAACAATTCCTCTAATGATTTTAAGTTTTATTTTCAATGCTCTTGGTATTCTAATAATGATGTTGATATAATTCAATAAGTTTTAAAAGAGTGGCAAATTGTTATCTTCAGAGCTCCTTTAGTCTAGAGGCCAAGGACTCCACCCTCTCAAATAGGAAGCGTTAGTCGTTGAGACAATACTCTTCAGCCCTCTTGGGCAACTATATTCCCGGCGAGAATCACTAAGATTTTCAAAGGTGATGTGGGGAACGGTGGAAACCCGGGTTCGAATCCCGGAGGGAGCGTTAAGTTGGATTTAATGTAATGAAATCCAACATCACTCTGTGATACGTGTAAATCTCAATTTACTTCTCGAATTCAAGAAAATTCGCTTTTGCCTTTTAATCTTAGAAATTTATCGTTTTTCGCAAATGCAAATTTTTTTCAGGAGGGAGCATAAAAATTAAAAATCCTCTTATATAAATCAATATACTATATTCTAGAACATAAATTCTTTTTAAAGGGTGATTGTATAAAAACTGCATGAGTTTCAGAGAAGAAGTTGAAAAAGGTTTAGGTGCGGTTGTTATCCTCGCTGGTTCTGGTAGTGATAGGAGTCATGTTCAAGCAATTTATAGTGAAGTAAAAAAATATGGCCTTCCTGTTGAGGCGAGAGTTGCTTCTGCTCACAAACAACCTCCGAAAGTTTTAGAGCTAATGAGATTCTATGATTCATTAAATGGGCCTTTAGTTTATATCGCTGTGGCTGGTGGAACAGATGCTCTTTCAGGAACAGCATCATGGGAAACAAATAGACTCGTGATAAGTTGTCCTCCTGATGCACCGAATGTAAGCTGTTTAACAAATCCTCCAGGAAGTTCAAATTTATATGTTGCAAGAGCTCAAAATGCTGCAAGAGCAGCTGCTCAAATTTTTTCTTATTGGAATCCTGCATGTGCAGAAGCTTTGAATGTAGACAGAAATAAAAAAGAGACAGGCTTGGTGGCTGATGATACTCGTTTTAGAGAAGGAAATTTTGAAGACCCTAAGGCGGTGAAAGGATAATGGTGGAAAGATTTTTAACTGAAAGTGAAGCAAGAAAATTAGTAGATTATTCAATACAGCACGAGGGCGCAAGCCCATCGACTCAAGACATTTTAAATTCTGGAGCTGTTCCTAAACTAAAAGGATTTTATGTTAGGGCTGGAAAAGTTTCTGATTCTATTTATGGAGGAAAAGTAACACATGATGGAAATACTTATGAAAATCCTCAACTAATTACTAAAGACGAAACCCCTCTTAGATTAATGGTTAGAACAGAAGGAATTTCAACTCATGATGTTAAACGAGGGACAATTCCATTTAAAGATCAAATACTTGCTGCAAATCATAATTTTATGAGAAGAATGTTAATGTCTGCAATGGGCACTTCCCAATATGATGTTCCTGGTTTGGAAGACAATGCCGTAGCTATTGCAGCAGAAAACTTACAACAAATTGGTTTTGAAAATGTTTTAAGAGCATTTATGGCTAAAAGTTCAACTTCAACTTCTTTATATCAACATTATATTAAAGGTGAACGGGTTTTTTGTGGACACATTTTACCAGAAGGGCTTATTGCAAATGGTCCTCTTCCGTATGTTATGGATACTCCTTCAACAAAATCTGATGCGCATGACGAGTCATTATCTCCTGAAGAAATGTTTTGTACGGGAATTGTAACTGCTAGAGATTACACCCAAATAAGAAATAGTTCTTTATTTGCATTCGGCATGGTTTCTCAATTTTTAAAAGAAAGAGGATTAATTGCAGTAGACACAAAAACAGAACACGGTAAAAACCGAAAAGGGGAAATAGTTTCTCAAGATGAAATTTGGACAATGGATTCTTCAAGATTTTGGCTTGCTTCGGATTATAAAGATCAATTAGCTAAGTTAGCAAAAGGAGAAATTAAAGAATTAAGTCCTCGTTCTTATTCTAAAGAATTTGCAAGAGGTTTTTCAGAAGGAGAAAAAGGATATACTGACGAACAAAGAGCGCAAATTGCAGTAAGATATATTTTAGGGATACAACACTTGTTAGGAAAAAGATTTGTTCCTGACGTGCGACCTAGAGAAGAACGAGTAATTTCTGGTTTACAAACAATTGTGGAGGAATTAGCAGCATGACAATAACATTAAAGGAAAGAATTGTAGCGCCAATCATTCCAGAAATTGCTGACAAAGAATATTTAGGAAGAATGCCTATTGTTGGTAGAACGCCCGATGGAAGACATGACGTGGTTGCATATTTTCCGACTGGTAGAAGTGCAGGGAGTAGAGCGAGATATTTAGCTGAAATGCCTGACGGAACAATTAAAATAGATCCTTCTGCTGATGCAAAACCAGGTCAGGGAAATCCTGCACTAATTTATTATAATGCTTTAAGATTTTTAGATGACGGAAGTATTGTTGTAACAAATGGCGTGCAAACAGATTTAGTTGTTGAAACATATGAAGCACTTAAGAGAAAAAGATTAAGTCCTCTTGATTTATTACAAGAATCTTTTAGAAATCCTCGGATGATGGATAATTGGGTTGAAAAAGATGGAGTAAAAACCCATCAGCGTATAGACATTACAGAATTTGAACCTGATCATCCAAATTATACTCCGCGAGTAAGTGCTGTTTTAGGACAAGATCGGGCAGCAATGTCTATTGCAATGTATAATAACGGAGTAGTTGAAAGACACTATTTTGATATACCTCTTGTTGTAAATGGTATTGCACGAGGACTTCCAACATATACAGGAAAAAATGTTCCTGAGGGAGAAACAATCCCTCAATTTAGGGGATCTCCAATGAGTTTTGCTATTCCTATGGGAAACGCAGAACATTTTGCAAATGCAATTTGGAATTCTCTTGGTCCAAAAGAAGGAGAAGAAGTTGTTAAACCAAGTGATGATTTTAGAGTAGGTGTTGTTGTAATTTTTAGAGATAGGGCCACTCATACAATTGGAAGTTTTGTCATTAATAAAAATCAGCCAAAACCAAAATAAAAATGGCAGGCACTGATGTTTCTTCATTTAAGAATGCATATAAAACTGCGATAGTTGCGGACTTTCCAGCAATGGCGGAGATTTATCTAGGAGATAAGATTTTTAGATTCGAAGCAGTGGACATTGCATTAAGATATGGGACAAATCCTCACCAGCCATTTGCAGCTTATAGGCCTAGGGAGGGTGCATTATCTGTAGGAAATTTAGAAATGTTAAAAGGCGGTAAAGCTGGTTTGTCTTTAACGAATTTGCAAGATATGAGCCAAGCATTAAATGTTTTAAAATATTTTGAGCATAGACTTGCAAATGTCGCAATGAAGCATTTGAATCCTTGCGGATTTAGAGTTGCACAGGACAATGTTGAATCCCCTGAAAAATTATATAAAGATACAAGAAGATGTGACGAACGAAGTCATTTTGGTTCGGTTATAGGATTTAATCACGTGGTTGATGAAAATGTTGCAGAAGCAATTATGGAAACATTTGTTGAATGTGTTATAGCTCCAGATTACACTCCCGAAGCTCTAGAAATATTAAGAAGAAATGAAGGTACTACAAAATTAAATAATTCAATAAGAGTCGCAAAAGTTTCCAATTTAGATAAACTTCCTAAATACATTGGTGATGATGTAAAAGGACTTTTTAATATCAGAAACCTTGCAGATGGAACACTAACTTTTGAAACACCTTATTTGACTAGGATAAGAGGAGTACAAGATTTTGTTGTTGACCCTATGATTCCTGCAGACGGAAAAAACAGGATGACGGATGTTGTTGCGCAAACAGTTCCAACAGCACAACAATTACAAGATGGTTTAACTTCGTGGTATTTGAATATTAATACAAGAAGTAATGGTGTTGTTTTTGTAAAAGATGGAATGGCTTTGGCAGTAGGAACAGGACAACAAGAAAGAATTGGCGCTGTTGAACAAGCAATTGCAAAAGCAAAACAAAAAGGACATTCTTTAGAAGGTGCAGTAATGTCTTCAGATGCATTTTTCCCGTCGAGAGATTGTATTGATGCAGTGGCAGCAGAAGGAGTTAAAGCAGTTGTATGGCCAGCAGGTTCTATGAATGATGCTTCAATTATAGAAGCTGCAAATGAACACGGCATCGCATTACTCGCAACACTTGAAAGGTGTTTCTTGCATATTTAAAAAATGGCACGTAAAAAAGAAGAATGGGATTTAATTTCTAAGTTATCTCCCGCGGAAAGAGCTGAAGGAGAATTTGCATTAGATTGTATTTCTCCTGATGATGGAAAATATAGAAAAGCCTCAAAAGAATTAATGCCTTATTTGAGTGCGAGAGCAGAATGGGATGGCTGCATCAAAGTTCAAAGAACACTTTTAGAAACGCGAGTTGAATTTGGAAAAGCAAGAAAAGAAGATTTAGATGCACTTGATTTAGCGATTCCTCAAGTTAGAGAGCTTAATATTTCTCTTTTGGAAGAGGATAAGAGATTAAATCACGATCAACTAGCTGTTCTTGCAGAACTCGGTTTACATATGCCTGAATCAGTTGAAGCAGTACTTCATCCCGGAACAACTTCTTATGATATTTTAGACACTGCACGTGCATATTTACTTAAAGGCGCATGGAATGAAATCATACGTCCTCAAATTGCAAAAGGAATAGAGAAGCTGTGTCAACTTTCTGAAAAATCCCAATCACTTTTACAAACCGGCAGAACTCATCTTCAAAATACTTCGCCAGTTCCCTTTGGAACAACATTTGCATTATATGCCGCACGTCTTGCAGAAAGAGTTGAAAGATGCGATTATTATTTTGCAGCATTAAAAGGAAAAATTTCAGGAATTGTTGGAACAGGAGCAAGCATCGACATGGTAATTGGTAGTGGAAAATCTTTAGAGTTTGAAAGAGCAGTTTTAGGAAAATTAGGATTAGAACCAGACTTAACTGCAACGCAGATAGTTTCTAAAGAAAGAGTTGCAGATATTGGGCACGGACTAACAACTATTGCAGAAGTTTTAGGAAATTTTGCAAATGATATTAGAATTTTATATTCTAGCGCAATAAAAGAAGTAACATCTAGAGATAACAAAGAAAGACTGGGAGGAAGTAGCGCGGATGCAACAAAGAATAACCCTATTCAATATGAGAATATGGCCGGAAAAGCTGCAGTGGTTGAATCAGGAATGAGAGTTTTATACGAGATGATCCACTCTGATTTGCAAAGAGACCTAAGAAATTCTGTTCAAGCAAGATACCAGCCAAATGCTATGATGGTGCAAGTTTATGAAATGTTCACACGTCTAGACAAATCATTAGACAACTTTTCTATTAATGAAGATAGGGTAGCAGAAAATTTGAAATATGTAAGAAGAAATCCTGGAGAAGCAGCGACTGCAATTTTGCGAGGAGAAACAGGATGGGTTCATTCACAATATGGGCCCGGCCATGAATTTGTAAAAAAGATAGGGCAAATTGCACAGAGAGAAGGAAGACCATTACTAGAAGTTGCCCTAACAGACTCGGAGTTTAGATTACTTTATGACTCTTTGCCTAGTGAAAAACAGAATATTTTATCAGGACAATTAGAGTTATACACAGGTTCTGCATTTGAAAGAGCTGAAACTAATAGGGCCACTGCACGAAGAATAATAAATTCTGCACACAACTAGTATATTTAAAAAAATCTTTACGCAAAAAGAATAGGAGTATTACTAATACTAATATACTTAAGATAATCTAGCAACATTTAAATACCATTACTCATTAAAACATCTATGAGTTTGATAACCATAAAAGGATTTCAATGCGAGAGATGTAGCCATAAGTGGATTTCTCGAGCTAACTCTTCTCATTTGCCAATTGTCTGTCCGTCTTGTAAATCCCCCTATTGGAATATTAAACGGAAGGTGAAAAAATGAACATCCCTAAATTTCTTTTATCCCTAGTATTCTTTTTCAGTCTCTTCAGTTTCGTCACTGCAGCTGGTACAGGCGGAACAATAACTTACGATGGAGCTTACACTGTTCATACTTTTGTGAATGATGGTTTGATTGCACATTATAAATTAAATGATAATTTATCTACAACAAATGTTATTGATACTATCGGCGGATATAATGGAACAGCTTCGGCAAATACAGATACTCTAGACACAACTGGAAAAATAAATGGGGCTTTGAACTTTGACGGAGACGGGGATTATATCAGTGGTGATTATGCTTCTTTAAATTTGACAAATACGGATTTTGCAATAAGCAGTTGGGTAAAAATGACTGCATATCCAAAAAGTTTTAGTGGCTATTATCGTTACTCTTTGTTCTCTAATATTGGTTCGTTAGTTACGCGTGAAGGAATTATGCTTACCATTGGAGGGACAGACGGTACTGATTTAAACAGAATGCATCTTGAAATGAATGGTGCGAGTGTGGATGTTCCTACAACTATGACAGTTGGGACATGGTATTTAGTTAGTGTAGTTAAAAATGGTTCGAATATTTATTTTTATAACAACGGAGTTCAACAAGGAGATGTTCAAGCAGCATCTACGATTGGTGCAAATACTGCCTATCGTATTGGAGCATCAACTTATGGTGGCGGCTATGAATATTATCTAAACGGTTCCATCGACGATGTTCGTATTTATAATAAATCTTTATCTCAAGCAGAAATTACAGCACTTTATAATTCAGGAAGCGGAACAGAGACAGATAATATTTTCACACCACCTGCAGGAGTTACAAATGTTTCTGTGCTAGTTGTTGCTGGCGGTGGTGGTGGTGGAGGACGCGCTGGTCGAGGCGGTGGTGGTGGAGCTGGAGGATACCAGTATAATTCTTCTTTTCCAGTTACTAATCAAGAATATGTTGTAACTGTCGGTGTTGGTGGCGTGGGAGGCACAGTTGCAAATGGTTATATTGGAGGGAATGGTTCTAATAGCGTTTTTTCTACTATATCTGCAATCGGAGGTGGAGGCGGAGGTTCTGGAAATGGGTTAGGTTCTCTTTCTTTAAATAATAATGGTAGGGACGGAGGCAGTGGTGGTGGAGCAGCTTCTTATTACGGGTCTGGCACAAAAGGTTCTGCGAATCTTGCCGGGCAAGGGAATGACGGAGGAATTGCATTGGAAGCTCCAGATGGTTATGGAGGCGGAGCTGGTGGCGGTTCAAGTACCGCCGGGAGTAATGGTTAGAGTACTGCCGGAGGGAATGGAGGAGTTGGAACATCAAATAATATTTCAGGTTCATTAATTTATTATTCGGGTGGAGGAGGTGGAGCAGTTAATAGCGGAACACAAGGAGTCGGAGGAAGTGGGATAGGGGGAAATGGTTCTAATGAAGTTACCTCAACTAGCGGAACTATTGGGATAGCAAATACAGGCAGTGGCGGAGGCGGAGGTTCAGATAGTTTCGATGGTGCAGCCGGCGGTTCCGGCATAGTCATCGTCAGATATGCAACACCTAATTACGTAGACAGCGGAGCAGCAACTCAAAACGTCGACGCATGCGGAACACTAAACACAACAAATGCAGTTTACAATTTAGTAACAAACGTAACTTCAACAGGAACTTGCTTCACAATCGCAGCAAACAACATTACTCTTAATGGAAATGGTTATACAATTAATTATTCTACTGCAGGAACTTTGGGTTATGGAGTTAGTGTTACGAATTATAATTTAACTAAGATAAAGAATTGCATACTTAATGAAGGAAGTTCTACAACGAATAACAAATATGCGATTTATTTTTCCGGCGCAAATAATGGAACAATATCCAACAATAGCATGATTACGAGCGGAGCATACTCTTCAGGTATCTATTTAGTTGGTGGTTCCAGCTTTAATGTTTTAATCAATAATACTCTACAAAATTCAGGATATGGAACAGAGTCTATTCATTTGTGGGGAAGTGGTTGCAATTCAAATAATATAACATTAAATAATATTAGTGCAGGATACGCAGGAAGAGGTATACAATTAATTTATGCTAATTATTATAATAATATCTCTTTCAATAATATTACATCCACAACAGGTGACGGAATGTGGCTTTGGGCAGGTGCGTCATATAATACTATTTCTAATAATATAATTGCAAGTGGTAGTAGGGGAATTTTTTTACCAGGAGGCGCCAATAGCAATAATATTTCTTCAAATACTATTAATGCTTCTACGGGATATGGGTTACAGCTAGAAGGCAGTTCATATAATAATTTTACAAATAATAATGTTACTTCTGCCAGCAAGCCAGTGTTTTTCACCGGGTCTACCTCTATCGCGTCTTATAACAATACAATAGACTCAACAAATTTTGGAAATGGAAAACCAATTTTTTATAACTCTTCTGTTTCAAATACTATTTATGACGGAGTAGATTTCACGCCATATGGGCAGGTTATATTTGGTGGCAGTACAAACATTACAATACATAATTCAAACTTTTCTTCTGGCGGGTTAAACTTATTTTTTACAACAAACTCTACTATTTCTAATAATAGTATAAACACAAGTCAAACTTATGATTATGGAATTTATATGACTGAAAGTTCTAGCTATAATAATATTAATGAAAATACAATTAATACTGGAGGAGGTTATAGCTACGGAATTTATCCTACTGGAAGCTCTATCTATAATAATCTTAGCGGAAATACAATTAATACAACAGGCTTATGGGCTCATGGTATCACATTAGGCGCAGCAAACAATAATGTTTCCTCAAATATAATAGGCGTGTCGGGTAATTCAGCACAGGGAATTTCAGTAGGTACTGCAAGCACAATTTACGGAAATACAATAAACACATTTGGTTCAGATGGATATGGGATTGATTTAGGCTCTAGCTATAGCAACATTTCTTCAAATACAATTTCAACTTATGGCGGGTGTATAAGTTGGTGCTCTACAGGAATAAGAATTATGTCCTCTAACTATAATAATATCACTTCCAATATTTTTAACCATGTTTCATCTAGGAGCATGGACATATTTACAAGTAGCTATAATACTCTCTCTTTTAATAACATCACCGCAGATACTGGCTTTTGGATAAATGGAGCAGATTCTAATAAGTTCTTTTCAAATAACGTGACTGGCTCACCCGGTCTTTGGTTTAATGGCGCAAGTTTAAATAATACTTTCTTAAATATGAATATGCAGTCCACAGGTTATTCGATTATTTTAGATGGAGGGTCTTATAGTTTTGTAGTTAATGACTCAGTTTTTAATTCTGCAACGGGGCTAGAATTTTATATACCTGCAGGAGTCACAGGCGGAGAGTGGAATCTTACAAATGTAACAAAACCCGACGGAACACCGATAAATACTACATGGACAGCTGGCGCAGTCGGAACACTAAACAAATTTTGGCATGTTAATGCAATAGCAAATTATACTAACGGATCTACTCTTTCAGGAATAAATATTTCTGCTTACGATGTTAACGGGATTTTTAGATATGCAAATATAACTGATGCAAACGGACTAACAAAATTTACTCTTTTGAGTTCTAAAAGAAATGGAACAAATGGAGCAACAACAACTTATTATTCTAATTATACTTTAACAGGTACTAGAGAAATTGTTAGCGAAGTCAGAAACGCAACAATGAATCTAACAACAAACCTATTTGCTGCAATTACATTCGACTTAATTAATCCTTTTGGAGAGCTAATTAGTCCAATAAATAATACTTATGTAAATACCACACAAAACTTCACAGCAAACATTTCAGATAGTTTAGGAATTAAAAACGCAACACTCTATGTTTACAACGAAACTGGCTTGGTTAATCAAACAAGTATAACCAGAGCTGCAACTGGAAAAGCATTAAGTTTTGATGGAGTAGATGATTATGTAAATATTTCTGGTTTGAACTCTCTCGGTGTAACTCAATCTTTCTGGGCGAAGAATTCTAGTGAAGCTAATTGGCATTTTTATGTCAACTCCTCCGGAACAACTTACATCGACGGAGTTCCTGCTTCTTGGAACATGAGAATGATTGTTCTAAATTCTTCAGATAATTTAAAGGTGGGATTAGGATATGGCTCTAGCGATAATTCAATAGTTTACACTTACTCTGGTTCTGACCAAAGCTTTATAGTTCCTACAGGGGTTTCAAATATTACAGCAAAAATGTGGGGCGCAGGAGGCGGTGGGGGATATGCAGGAGGATGGTCGTATGGTTATGCTGCTGGGGGCGGAGGGTTTACAACTAGCACAATTAGCGTAGTTTCTGGACAAAATTTAACAATTATGGTTGGTGCAGGTGGATTAAAAGGAAGTACAGTTAATCTAAATCCAAGTTACGGAGGAGGAGCTAGAAGCTGTAACAGCAACAGCGATTGTAGATACGGCGGACAAGGAGGAGGAAGATCTGCAATAAGAAATAGCACCGATGATATTATTACTGCAGGAGGCGGTGGAGGCGGAGGTTCAAGTAGAAGTGATGTTTTAAGTCAAAAAGGAGGAGCAGGCGGAGGATTAATTGGAGAAGATGGTTCGTCCGACGAAGTTCCTAGTGCAAGAGGAAGAGGAGGAAATCAAACTTCAGGAGGAGCAGGCGGAACAGCAGGTGGAATGAATGGTGGAGCAGGCTCGCAATACGCAGGAGGAAATCCTTCTGGCCAAGCTTATGGAGGAGCAGGAGGTGGAGGATATTACGGCGGAGGCGGCGGAGCATATCAAGAATCAAATACTATGGGGGGCGGAGGCGGCGGAAGCGGTCGTATTACAGAAGGTGGAACAACTACTACAGGTAATGGGACAACCCCTGGGAATTCAGCAGATGGTGATAGAGGAACAGCCGGAACAGGAGGAGCAGTGAATACCGACGGAGATAATGGAAAAGTTATTATTTCCTACACATATACTGGAGATTGGTATTACAGCGGAGCCATAGACGAATTAAATATTTGGAATAGAAGTTTATCATCAGATGAAATTTTAACTTTATATAATTCAGGAACAGGGCTATATTCGGATACTTCTGTTGCGCCATTCAACGACGGTTTAATAGCAGGCTATCATTTTGACGAAGGAATTGGAACAACTGCAGTAGATTTAGCTGAAACAAATAACGGAACAATTATTGGAGCAACTTACACAGCTGGGAAAATAATTAATCCAGTAGAAAAAACTTTCGATTCGGGTGTCCTAACTCAAACAGTCGGCATCGTAGTAAATATCGTTGACGGAATTTACAAATGGTTCTGGAGCATATTTGATTTCGGTGGAAATATTTATACTACTTCAAATAATACTGTAATAGTTGATTTAACTAATCCCCAAATAAGTTTTGTTTCACCAACTCCAGATTCAGGCGACGGAAGAAGTGGAATTTTCCAAATAAATTCTACAATTGAAGATGTAAATTTAGCTAATGCAAGTTTCGTCTACAACGGAACACAGTATAATATTTCATCGCCTGCAAATTTAGCTAGTGGTTTAGTTGCATTTTACAAATTCAGTAATGATTCTTCTTACGGAGAAAATGAAACAAATGTTTTTGATTATTCAGGCTCAGGAAATAACGGAACAATTGTCGGTGCAAACTATTCTACAGGAAAATATGGAAATGGAATGAGCTTTAATGGGAATGATTACGTTGAGAAGGCAAATATAACAAATATGCCTGCTGGAACTCAAGCGAGAACATTTAGCGCATGGATTTATCCAAGAGCTAGTGCGAGTACATATAACAATGGTATTTCAACTATAATTCGGCAAGGCCTAGGTGAAACAGCCGGTAGTCAGTTTGCCATGGGGCAATATAATTCTGGTGGAACAGATACGATAATATTATGGACAAATTCTTATAACGTAATCTCTGAAAATGCAGCAGTTACACTTAATCAATGGAATTATGTTGTTGTTAGTTATGCAGAGGGTATAGGACATATTTTTATAAACGGTGTAGAAAAAGCAAACAACAGTATATCAATAAATACAAACGATGCTTATAATTCTACTTTAGATATTGCGAGACGTATTCAGGAAGGAATTTACACAAACTATGATGGTAGTTTCAACGGTTCCATAGACGAAGTAATGATCTATAATAGAAGTTTATCAGCTTCTGAAATTCAAACACTTTACACAAATCAAATTGTAAATCATCCAGAAACAAATACAGTAAGTGTTGTTAATAACATTTCCGCAAACACAACTTTAACTTTAACAAGTTTAGGAAATAATGTTTTTAATTTCTTAGTTGACCAAATGGGACCGAGCGCAACAGATTCTGTATTATATAAAATGACTTCAACAGATTTAGCAGGAAATGCAAATGAAACAGAAACAAGAACAATAACAGGAAACGCAGCTCCAAGTTTAGTTACTCTAAGACAAACCCCCAATACAACAGCAACTCTAGATCCTTTAGTTTTAGTTGAAATAAATGCAACTCTAACAGATCAGCAGAGTAATTTTGATTCTGCAATACTAGAATGGAAAAACTCAACGCAAGCATGGAGCGAAGCAACAAGAATACCTATGACAACAAATGGAAGTACAAATTCAGTTTTAGTAAACGCAAGTTTCACTTTACCAGCTTACGAAGGAAATATCAGCTACAGAATTTTCACAAATGATACTTTAGGAGCAGAAGCAAATTTATCAGTTTACAATATAATTTCTCGTTACGATTGCACATGGAACTTAACAACAACAGGAATAGGATATAATTTGGGAAGTATGGGTGGTTTTAATCAGCTTTTAGAATTGGGCAATATAACTATTTTTAATACAGGAGATTCAAATTATTCTATTAATAATTGCTCAATTACTTTTGCTAGAACAACGAGCGGTGCGGAATGGTATGGTGGTGCAGATGGTTACGACATGGATGGAGAATATCTAAACTTTACAGGAGCGTATTATTTAAAATCTGGAACAAAGGGGCTGCGTTATTTAGCAAACGGATCAGGTTCTTCTGTAGGGTTTGTCACATTAAATACTAATGAAACAGTCGTACTGCAAATTAAGGGAGGATTTCCTAGATCTTCTGGCGTAATTACTGAATATCCTTATTTTGTAATTGCTTCTAGCATAAATGACACTGAATCTGGAAGAAATAATGTTACAATTAGCGCGTCTATAATAATGACTCCCGGAGCTTATTTGGAAAATCAAATTGAGGAACCATCTGATTCAGAGAAATTAATTTCTTTGGAAGAGGGAACTACCTCTTTTGCAGCATATGTAAGAGATGTTGTATCTGGTGAAACAAACTCAAACAATACGGCCCATAACGTTTTTTTCAATTGGACAATTCCTTCTGAAATTCTTTCATTATTTAGCTATGAGAATCTAACATTTTTTAATGAAACACTAAGCGATACTTCAAAACATTATTTGAACTTAACTTTAGAATTAACCTCTGCAAATTTGGCAAGTTTAACTCAAACAAACTATACTCTTTACACTTACGCTTACGGTTACGAAAATTCAACTGGAAATTTAACTCTAATTAATCACACAAACGGAGAAGTTTTAGCTGATTCCATCCTAATTCGTTTCTATTGTCCTACTCATGAAGATGGAATGGTAACTGCAACTGTTTGTGAACCCCAAACAATAATTACTCCTGGAGAGGGCGCCTCTGGCGGTGGCGGTGGTGGCGGAGGAGCGGGAGATTCATTTGCAAAATCTGAACTAACTTTTGAATTAGTTAGAGGAGAAAATCAACAGTTTATTTTACCATTTGAGAATAAATTATCTTCGCCAAAGAAAAATATAGTTATCTCCGTTTCGGGAGATAACTCCGAATATGTTTCATTCAGTCCTAAAGTTATTGACTATCTGGCTGCAAATTCAAAGATAGATGTTATTGTAACAATTACCGCACCATCATACTTTGCAGCAGATAAACACTTACTGAAATTTGATTTTGCAGGAGAGATTGCAGGAAATATAACTTCCAAATTTACAGAACAGAAATTTGTAACTTTAAGAATTTTAGATATTCCAAGAAA